>ERZ761607.134-NODE-134-length-156608-cov-6.618832_pt1 | contig 156608 bp, 158 predicted proteins | sample MGYA00511164_ERZ761607 | MGnify/ENA primary metagenome ERZ761607 (study PRJEB28899, sample SAMN02445080) | bioreactor sludge metagenome | biome: EBPR sludge | place: Australia: Brisbane, Thorneside Wastewater Treatment Plant | collected 2011-06-22 ... | reverse complement strand
TGGAGCGGGCGATGAGATTCGAACTCACGACCCCAACCTTGGCAAGGTTGTGCTCTACCCCTGAGCTACGCCCGCGCTCCAGGGACGCTTTTGACGCGCCCCGAAAATCGAGAGGCGGCTTATGGCAGAGGCCCCGGGCCTTTGCAAGCGCCCCCCCGCGAGATTCTTGCGGCCCTGTCAGACCCCGAGTTTGGGGGCCTTGAGCCGTCGCTTGTTGACGTGGCCGGCGGGGGCTGGACCGGTGTCCTCGGGCAGTTCGCCCTTGAAGTAGAAGCGCTGCCAGGCGTCCTTCATGGCGCCGGGGTCGGACTTGGCCAGCCGGGTATTGAAGTCCTGCCTCTGGCGAAACCAGGCATCGTACTGGTCGCGCAGTTCGGTCTGAGCCTCAAGCGACCGGGTCACGGGCTGGATGTCGTCGAGCCGGCGATCCTGGATCAGGGTGATGAAGCAGAAGGGCTCGCCCTTCTCGAACCGCACCTTGCCCGGCCGGGTGAAGATCCAGTTCATCGTGAAGGGGAACGGCAGCCAGTCGGTCTCCACCAGGCCCTGCAAAGCCTGGATGCCGTCCTTGACGTGGTTGGGCGCGCCCTGGACCCACATCGAAAAGCCCGGCGGCGTCCGGAACAGGTATCCCGGATGGAAAGTGATGATGCCGCGCGAGAAGTGACTTTTGACCAGGTCGTGGAAATCCGGATGCGGGTGATCGGGCCGGAAGGTGATGTCGGCCTGGTCCGGGCCGCCGTTCCACTCGGCCGTGAAGCCGACCGGGCAGAGGATTTCCCAGCCGCTGGTGTTGGCCATGGTCAGCGGCAGGCAGCGATAGGCGTGCCGGTCGAGGAAGCCCTCCATCCAGGCGCGCTGCGGTCGGCCCGGCACGATGTCGGGCGGACGCAGGCTGGTCGGATAGCACTCCAGTTCCATGTCCATGGGCGGCCCCTCGCGGCGAACGACGACGGTCAACCTCTGGCGCGGCGCGCCAGGTTCCGCAAGGCCCCGCCATTGGCTATGGACGGGGCATGAAGACCCGAGACGACCTGCTGGCCTTCCTCGACGCCGAGGACATCGCCCATTCGACGCTCGACCATCCGGCCGTGTTCCGGGTCGGCGAGGGCGACGAGATCAAGGCCGCCCTGCCCGGCGGCCACACCAAGAACCTGTTCCTCAAGGACGCCAAGGGCCAGCTGTGGCTGATCTCGGCGCTCGGCGAGACAGCCATCGACCTCAAGCGGCTCCACACCGTGATCGGTTCGGCGCGACTGTCGTTCGGCAACCCCGAGCTGATGCTGGAGACTCTGGGCGTCACCCCGGGGTCGGTGACGGCCTTCGGCCTGATCAACGACATCGATCGGCGGGTGCGGTTCGTGCTCGACGCGGCGCTGGCGAAGGCCGATCCGGTCAATTTCCATCCGCTGGTCAACACCGCCACCACGGCCGTCTCGCAGGCCGGTTTCCGGCGGTTCCTGGCGGCGCTGGGGGTGGAGCCGCTGATCGTCGACTTCGCGGCCATGGAAGTGGTCTGACACATTGAAGCCCGCGCCGCTTGGCACCATCTTGGGCGCGAACACGTTTGACCCCGAAGCCGACGCGCCCGGCGCGTCCACGGAAGCCCGCATGACCCTGATCGGCGACACGCCCTCCACCGAAGACCTCATCAAGGAAGGCTCCGACGCGACCTTCATGGCCGATGTCGTCGAAGCGTCGAAGACCCAGCCGGTGATCGTCGACTTCTGGGCGACCTGGTGCGGCCCCTGCAAGCAGCTGACTCCGGTGCTGGAGAAGGTGGTCCGCGAGGCGAAGGGCGCGGTGAAGCTGGTCAAGATCGATGTCGACCGCAACCCGGGCTTCGCCGGCCAGCTGAGGGTGCAGTCGATCCCGACCGTCTACGCCTTCGTCAACGGCCAGCCGGTGACGGGCTTCCAGGGCGCGCAGCCCGAGAGCGAGGTAAAACGCTTCGTCGACCGCCTGTCGGGCCCGCCGCCGGCCTCGGAGATCGATGAACTGCTCGCCCGGGCCAAGGAGTCCTTTGATCTGGGCGACATCGGCGGCGCGGCCCAGGGCTACGCCATGGTGCTGCAGGACGATCCGCAGAACGTGAAGGCGCTTGGCGGCCTGGCGCGCTGCTACATCAGCGGCGGCGACATGGAGCAGGCGGCCGGGATCGTCGCCATGGCTCCGGCAGACGCGAAGGACTCCGACCTCGACGCGGCGCGGGCCGCCTTGGCCCTGGCCGACAGCGCCTCGGCGGAGACCGCGCCCTTCGAGCAGCGGCTGGCCAGGGACCCCGACGACCACGAGGCGCGCTTCGAGCTGGCGGGCGCCTTGGCCGGCCAGGGAGATTTCCAGGGCGCGGCCGACCATCTGCTGACCATCATCGCTCGCGACCGGACCTGGAACGAGGAGGCGGCGCGCAAGCAGCTGCTGGTCGTCTTCGAGGCCGCCGGCGCCATGTCGGAGGTGGCCAAACAGGGACGGCGACGGCTGTCGTCGATCCTCTTCAGCTAGGCCGCTTCAGCGGGGAGAAAACAATGCCCACGGGATACCGCAAGGCCGTTGACCTGCCGCTGGTCGTGCCCGTGTTCCCGCTGGACGGGGCTCTGCTGCTTCCGGGCGGACAGCTGCCGCTCAACATCTTCGAGCCGCGCTACCTCAACATGATCGACGACGCCATGGCCGGCGACCGTCTGATCGGCATGGTCCAGACCCGGGGCGGCGAGCGCGACGCGCCGGGTCTCGCCCGGGTCGGCTGCGTGGGCCGGATCACCAGTTTCGCCGAGACGGCCGACGGCCGTTACCTGATCAGCCTGACCGGTCTTTGCCGGTTTGCGGTCGGCGAGGAGCTGCCGGTGCGCACGCCCTACCGGCAGGTGCGCGCCCAGTTCGACCGTTTCGAGCGCGACCTGCGCCCCGGCGAGGACACCGCCGCCGGCCTGGACAAGCAAGAGTTCCTGACCGCCCTCGGCCACTATCTCGAACACCGCGGCCTGGGCATCGAGTGGGAGGCCGCCCAATCGGCGCCGGTCGACGCCCTGATCAACAGCCTGGCCATGGGCCTGCCGTTCGACGCCGCCGAGAAGCAGGCGCTGCTGGAGGCGCCGACGCTGGAAGATCGCGCCGCGACCCTCACCGCCCTGCTCGAGATCGACGCGGCCGGCGGCGACGGCCCGCCGCCGGCGGTGCAGTAACGATTGGCCGCCGCGCCGCCTGGGGCTAGAAGTCGGTCCATGAGCGAAGCCACCGCCCCCAAGGTCGATCCCCGCCTGCTGGAGATCCTCGTCTGCCCTGTCAGCCACGGTCCCCTGACCTATGACCGCGAGAAGGGCGAGCTGATCAGCGCCGGCGCGAAGCTGGCCTATCCGATCCGCGACGGCGTGCCGATCATGCTGCCGGAAGAGGCGCGGACGCTGGAGGGGTAGTCCGCCCTTCCTCCGTCATCCTCGCGCTCGTCGCGAGGACCCGTGCGTGATCAGACGATCAAAAAGGGGCGTGGAGCAACCCGTGCCTTCTCATCTTCACCTGTGTTCATGGGTCCTCGGAACAAGTCCGAGGATGACGGGTGAGGGTTGTCCCTACAGCACCTCGCCGCGCAGCAGTCGCGGCAGGTCTCCCACCGCGCCGCCGGCCTCGTGCATGAAGAAGCGGCGGGCCGGGGCGATGTGGTTGACCGCCGACATGCCGACGCCGCGCGCCAGCCGCACCAGCGGGTTGTCGTTCGAGAACAGCCAGACGAAGGCGTCCATGCCCGCCGACAGGGTCATGGTGTCGAACCGGCGCCAGGCGGCGTAGCGGTCGAGGACCGTCTCACTGCCGATGTCCTCGCCCAGGCGGGCGGCGTCGACCAGGACCTCCGCCAGGGCGGCGGCGCCCTTGAGGCCGAGGTTGAGCCCCTGGCCGGCGATCGGATGCACGCCATGCGCGGCGTCGCCGAGCAAGGCGACTCGCGGCGCGCTGAAGCGTTCGGCGATCGACAGGCTGAGGGGATAGGTGAAGACCGGCCCGACCACCTCGATGGCGCCGAGGAAGTCTCCGAAACGGCGGTGCAGGTGAGCCTGGAACACCTCCGGCCGGGCGGACTTCAGCGCCGCGCCGCGGTCGCGACGTTCGGTCCAGACCAGGCTGGCGCGGTTGTCGGTCAGCGGCAGGATGGCGAACGGGCCGCCAGGCAGGAAGTACTCGTGCGCGACGCCGCCGTGCGGGCGCTCCAGCTTCACCGTGCAGACCACGCCGGTCTGCGGATAGTCCCAGCCGACCGCCTCGATCCCCGCCGCGGCCCGCACGGTCGAGCCGCGCCCTTCGGCGCCGATGATCAGCGGCGCGGAGACGGTTCCGCCGTCAGCCAACGCCACGACGCCGGCCGCGGGGCCGACCGAGACTCCCGCCACCCGGGCCGGCGCCATCACGCGGATGCCGGCCGCCGCGACCGCCTCGGCGAGGGCCGCGCGGATCCGGCGGTTCTCGAGCATGTAGCCGAGCGGCTCGCCGGCCACGCGGTCGGCGATCTCCGCCGAGTCGAAATGCAGGAAGAACGGCGTCTGGCCGGGCGTCGCCGCCCCGGGCGTGCGCCCGTCGGTGACCAGGATCTGGTCCATGCGCTGGGCGTGCGGCTCCAACGCCTCGGCCAGGCCCAGCGTCCGCCATTGGCGGAAGCAGGAAAAGGCGATGGCCAGCGAGCGACCGTCGAAGGTCGGCTCCAGCTGGCTGTCGAAGGGCATCGGATCGACGAGCACCGGCTCCAGGCCGCCGCTCTTGAGGGCCAGCGCCAGGGTCGCCCCGGCGATGCCGGCGCCGGCGATCACCACGTCCGCGTCGAAGCTCTGGGTCATGTCAGTAGGGCACGTCGGACGGGGGTTGCTGCGGCGAAGGCCTCGGCGCCTCAAGCAGGTCGCCCACCGGATCGTCGGACGGCGCGGGCCGGGCCGGGGCGGGTGCGGGGGTCGGTCGCGGCCGGGGCGTCGCGGGCGTGGTCGGAGTCGCCGCGGCGGGCGGCGAGGGCTGGACCGTCGCCGGCGACGCCGGTTCGCCCTGGGCCGCGGCGGCTTGCGCATCCGCGTTATCCTCGTCGTCGGCGACATCCTTCTTGGCGGTCGCCGCCGGGGTCGTGGCGGGGGCCGCCGGCCCCTTTGCGTCGGGATCGAAGGCCGTCGCCTCGCGGACGCCGTCGGAGCTCGTGACGGCCCCGGCGGCGACCGGCTCCGGCGCGCCGGTGTACCAGGCGGGCGGATTGCGCCGGATCTGATCCTTGAACCCGAGCCAGACGCCAAGCACGGCGCACAGGCCGAGGAAGGCGAGGACCCATCGCAGGGCCGGGGGAGTGGCTCGTTCGAACGCCATGATCGCAACCTAGCCCGACGCGCGGTGCGACGAAAGCGCGCGAATCGGCCTTTCGCGCCACAACTGCGGCGATACGTCGCCAGCGTGTTAAACTTGCGATGCGCGGTCGTCGCGTACGACGCTGCCATGACCCAATCGACCCCTCCCCGCCCCGACCCCGTCGACACGCCCTGGCAGGCCTGTCCCGGACTCCGCGCCAGCACCATCGACGGGGCCGCCGCCCTGATCGTCATGGGGGTGCTCCTCGACGCCTTCGCCCAGCTTCCCCAGGGCCGGGCGGCGCTGGCCGAGGCGCGCGCGCGCCGGGTCGGAACGCCCCTCGGCGAGGCCTTCGAAGGGTCGCCGACCGAGGCCGCGGCGGACGCGCTCGCATCAGCCCTGATCGCGGCCGCGGAAGGTCTCGACGACGACCGTCGCTTCGCCGCTTGAATTCTGGACGATTGGGTCCACTTAACGCTTGCCGAGCCCGGCGGGCGGCTGTAGAGGCCTGAAGCTGGACGGCCTAGTCCATTTTTCGCAGCCGGTGTTCGGGACCCTCCATGTCATCCATCCCGCGAAACAAGCTCGTCCCCATGATCGTGGCCGGCGTCGCCGCCGTCGCCATCCTCGCCGGCGGGGCGATCTGGTGGACCAACAAGCAGCGTTTCGAGGCCACGGACAACGCCTTCGTCCAGGCCGACACCGTCCAGGTCAGTCCGCAGGTGTCAGGCTACGTGGTCGAGGTCCTCGTCAACGACAACGAACATGTCGAGGCCGGCCAGGTGCTGGCCCGCATCGACCCCACGACCTTCCAGGCGCGGCTCGACCAGGCCGTCGCCAACGCCAAGGCGCTCGAAGCAGCCGTCGCCGCGGTCGACGACAAGGCCGCCCTCGAACAGGCCGTGATCGCCGAGCGCGCCGCCGGCGTCAGCAGCGCCCGCGCCGAAGCCGGACGCATGGAGGCCGACCTCAAGCGCTACGGCGATCTGGCCGGTCAGGGCTGGGTGTCGGAACAGAAGCTGCAGACCGTCCGCGCCGGCGCCGACCAGTCCCGGGCCGGCGTCGCCCAGGCCCAGGCCGCGCTGGAGGCCGAACGCCGCAGCGCCGCCGCCCTCGGCTCCGCCCGGGCCCAGACCGTCGCCCAGGCCCAGGCCGCGCGCGCCGCGGTCGAACAGGCCCGCATCGACCTCGAGCGCACCGTCATCCGCGCCCCGGCCGCCGGCGTGGTCGGCGCCCGCGCCGTCCGTCCCGGTCAACTGGTGCAGCCGGGCGTGTCGCTGATGAGCATCGTTCCGCTGGGCCGCACCTATGTGGTCGCCAACTTCAAGGAGACGCAGCTGGCCCGGTTGCGCCTCGGCCAGACCGTCGAGATCAAGGCCGACGCCTTCGGCGATCAGACCATCGCTGGACGTGTCGAGAGCTTCGCCCCGGCCACCGGCGCCGAGTTCGCGCTGATCCCGGTCGAGAACGCGGTCGGCAACTTCACCAAGATCGCGCAGCGCGTGCCGGTCCGGGTGGCTGTCGATCGCAAGGCGCCGCTGGCTGGAGCCCTGCGTCCGGGCCTGTCTGTCGAGGTTCGCGTCGATGTGCGCGACCGCACCGGCCCGAGCTTCGCCGAGGCGGGCTCGCCGCCGACGCGCTACGTCCGCACCGGCCAGTCGCAGTAGGCTCATGACCGCCGCGACCCTCACCGGCGGAATCGACGTCGAGGCTCAGGCTAAGGTCGACTGGCCCAAGCTGTTCCTCGGCTTCGGCGGCATGGCGATCGGCCAGTTCATGGCCATCCTCGACATCCAGATCGTGGCGGCGTCGCTGCCGCAGATCCAGGCCGGCGTCGAGGCTAGCGCCGACCAGGTCAGCTGGATCCAGACCGCCTACCTGATCCCCGAGGTGGTGATGATCCCGCTGTCGGCCTATCTGGCGCGGCTTTGGGGCACCCAGCGCGTGTTTATGGCCAGCTGCGCCGGCTTCCTGGTCATGAGCGTGCTGGCCGGACTGTCGACCAACATCGACATGATGATCCTGTTCCGGGCCCTGCAGGGCTTCGTCGGCGGGGCCATGGTGCCGACCGTGTTCGCCACCGCCTTCAGCGCCTTCCCGCCCGAGCGGCGGGTGACCGCCAACGTCGTCACCGGCATGATCGTCACCCTGGCGCCCACCGTCGGACCGACGCTGGGCGGCCACCTGACCGACTGGCTCGACTGGCGCTGGCTGTTCTTCATCAACATCGGACCGGGTCTGCTGAGCCTGTTCCTGGTCGGCCGCTACGGCGACTTCGACAAGGGCGACAAGCGGCTGGCGCAGAACTTCGACTGGTTCGGCCTGGCCATGATGGCGATCTTCCTGATGAGCATGCAGTACGTCGTCGAGGAAGGCGCCAAGGACAACTGGTTCGAAGATCCGGCCATCCTCTGGCTGACCGTGCTCTCGACCGTCACCGGCGTGACCTTCATCTGGCGGCAGCTGACCTATTTCCAGCCGATCGTACAGCTGAAGGCCCTCGCCGACCGGAACTTCAGCCTCGGCCTGATCATGGGCGCGACCTCGGGTCTCGCCCTCTATGGCGGCACCTTCCTGCTGCCGCTCTACCTGAGCCGGATCCGGGGATTCTCGTCGTCTGAGGTCGGAACGACGATGCTGGTCTCGGGGCTGTCGATGTTCATCACCGGCCCGCTGGCGGGACGCTGGGTGCGGGCCGTCGATCCGCGAATCCCGATCTTCATCGGCTATTCGATGGTCGCCTGGGGCATGTGGCTCGGCAACCAGGTCACCGACCAGTGGGGCTTCGTCGAGTTCACGGCGGTGCAGGCCTTCCGCGGCGTCGGCGTGATGGTCGCGATGATCGCCTCGACCCAGATGACGATGAGCACCCTGCCGGTGCATCTGATCAAGGACGCCTCCGGGCTGCTGAACCTGTCGCGAAACACCGCCGGCGCGGTCGGCATGGCCATCATCGCCAGCTCGCTGACCACCCAGACCGCGGTTCACATGACCGAGATCGCCTCGCGCCTGGACCGGTCCAGCCTGGAGGGCCAGGCCATGCTGGCGGGCCTGACCGCGCGCTTCGCCCAGCTGGGCGTGCCCGATCCCGACGGAGCCGCCTACAAGGCCATGAAGTACATGATCAGCGAGAAGGCCCAGGTCCTCGCCTTTGGCGACGCCTTCGCCTTCATGGCCGTCTGCGCGGCCATCGCCGCCGCCCTCTCCCTGCTCGCCAAGCCCGGCAAGGTGGCGCCGGGCGGCCGCGACATGAACGCCGAGGCCCACTGACATGCCCAGACTGGCCGGCCAGATCGATCTCGCCAAGACCGAGGCCATCCTGGACGCCGCGGCGGAGGTTCTGGGCGAACGCGGACTGTCCGCGGCGATGGAGGAGATCGCCCGCCGGGCCGGGGTCTCCAAGCAGACGGTCTACAATCACTATGGCAGCAAGGCCGAGCTGGTCCGGGCCCTGGTCGAACGGCGGGTCAACACCATCACCGCCCCGCTGCGCGAGCCCGGCGCCGAGGAAAATCCCGAAGAGGCGCTTCGCGCTTACGCCCGGACCCTGCTGACGGTGGTGACCAACAAGACCTATTCCCTGCTGCGCGTCACCGTGCAGAGCGCCGGCGAGATGCCGGAGCTGGCTCGCGAGGTGTTCGAGGCGGGGCCGAAACACAGCCGCGCCATGCTGGCCCGGTTCCTCGACCTCGAGACCCGCAGCGGCCGCATGACCATCGCCGATCCGGCCCAGGCGGCCGAGCTGTTCGCCGGCATGGTCATGGGCCAGCGTCAGACCAAGGCGATGCTGAACATCGCCCCGGAACTGTCGGACGCGGAGATCGACGCCATCGCGAACGAGGCCGTCCGCGTCTTCATGAAGGCCTACGCGGCGTAGCGCCCGGCGCCGAAGTTCTAGCTCTCCGACCCTTCGGGGTCCGGCAGGCCGATCATGTGGAAGCCGGCGTCGACGTGGACGACCTCGCCGGTGGTCGACAGGCCCAGGTCCGACAGCAGCCACAGCGCCGCGCCGGCGACGCCCTCCATCGAGGTGTCTTCCTTCAGCGCGCTGAAGGCGCGGCCCTGGCTGATCATGCCGCGGCCGCCGGAGATGCCGGCCAGCGACAGGGTGCGCATGGCGCCGGCCGAGATGGCGTTGACGCGGATGCCCTTGGGGCCGAGGTCGCGGGCGATGTAGCGGGTCGAGGCCTCGAGCGCGGCCTTGGCCACGCCCATGGTGTTGTAGTTCGGAATGACCCGCTCGGCGCCGAGGTAGGTCATGGTGATCATCGACCCGCCGTTCGGCATCATCGCGGCGCAGCGGCGCGCCGTGTCGACGAAGCTGAAGGCCGAGATGTTCATGGCGCGCAGGAAGCCCTCACGCGTGGTGTTCTCGACGAACGAGCCCTTCAGCTCGTCCTTGTTGGCGAAGGCGATCGAGTGGACGAAGGCGTCCAGCGTGCCGAACTCGGCGGCCAGCTGCTCAAAGGCGGCGTCCATCGAGGCGTCGTCGGTGACCTCCATCGGGATGAAGGTCTTGACGCCGAGGCTCTCGCCCAGCGGCTTCACCCGCTTCTCCATGTCGGGCAGGTAGGCGAACGCCAGCTGCGCGCCCTGGGCGGCCAGCTGCGAGGCGATGCCCCAGGCGATGGAGTTGTGGTTGGCCACGCCGGTGACGAGGACCTTCTTGCCCTTCATCAGCTCGCCCTTGGGGAAGTTGTAGTCGTCGGCCATGAGGCGGGTCCTTGTCAGTGCGTGGTTCGAGCCGCCACGCAGGGCGCGACTCGCCATGACGAAGGGGAGTGCGATCCCCTGTCTGCGTCATCCTGAGGAGGCTGCGTAAGCAGCCGTCTCGAAGGACGCAAGGTGGTTGTGCGGGCGGCGACTACGCCCGCGCCATGATCAGACAGCCGTTGGTGCCGCCGAAGCCGAAGCTGTTGGACATCACCGTTTCGACCTGGCGGTCCTCCCGCTTGCGCAGGATGGGCATGTCCTCGAAGGCCGGGTCGAGGGTCTCGATGTTGGCGCTCTCGGCCAGGAAGCCGTTGTTGAGCATCAGCAGGCTGTAGATCGCCTCCTGCGCGCCGGCGGCGCCCAGGCTGTGGCCGGTCAGGGACTTGGTCGAGGAGATGGCCGGGGCGTTCTTGCCGAACACCTGGCGGACCGCCTCCATCTCCTTGATGTCGCCGACCGGGGTGGAGGTGCCGTGCGGGTTCAGATAGTCGATCGTGCGGTTCCCGGCCCCGGCCAGAGCCAGGGTCATGCAGCGCGCCGCCCCTTCGCCGGACGGGGCGACCATGTCGTAACCGTCCGAATTGGCGGCGTAGCCGACGATCTCGCCGTAGATCTTGGCGCCGCGCGCCTTGGCCCGCTCATACTCTTCCAGCACCACGATGCCCGCGCCGCCGGCGATCACGAAGCCGTCGCGGTTGAGGTCGTAGGCGCGGCTGGCCGTCGCCGGGCGGTCGTTGAAGTTGCTGCTCATCGCGCCCATGGCGTCGAACAGGTTGGACAACGACCAGTCCAGCTCCTCGGTCCCGCCCGCGAAGACCACGTCCTGCTTGCCCCAGGCGATCTGCTCATAGGCCGAGCCGATGCAGTGGGTGGAGGTGGCGCAGGCCGAACTGATCGAGAAGTTGAGGCCGCGGATCTTGAACCAGGTGGCCAGGGTGGCCGAGGCGCCCGAGCTCATCGCCTTGGGCACCGCGAACGGGCCGATGCGCTTGGGGCCCTTCTCGCGGGTCGTGGCGGCCGCCTCGATGATGACCTTGGTGGACGGGCCGCCGGCGCCGACGATCAGGCCGGTGCGGTCGTTGGACACCTCGCCCTCCTCGAGCCCGGAGTCGGCGATGGCCTGCTCCATGGCGACATGGGCCCAGCCGGTGCCCTCGGCCAGGAACCGCGCGGCGCGACGGTCGACGATCGCCTCCCAGTCGCAGTCGGGCGCGGCCTCGACCTGACTGCGGAAGCCGAGGTCGGCGTAGGTTTGCGTGAATTTCACGCCGGACCTGGCTTCGCGCAGGGAGGCGATGACCTCGTTGGCGCTCGATCCGATCGAAGAAACGATGCCGATACCGGTGACGGCGACACGCCGCATGTTAGCTCCTTATGTCTTCCCCCCGTCCACCCGAGGGGGCGGACGAACCCGCGCCGGCCGTTGATCAGGCCATGTCTTTCGGGTCGAACAGGCCGACCCGCAGGTCCTTGGCCTCATAGATGGGCTTGCCGTCGGCTTCGAGAATGCCGTCGCCGATGCCCATGACGAGTTTGCGGTTGATCACGCGCTTCAGGTCGATCTTGTAGACCACCTGCTTCACCGAAGGCGTCACCTGGCCGGTGAACTTCACCTCGCCCACGCCCAGGGCGCGGCCGCGGCCCGGACCGCCGATCCAACCGAGGTAGAAGCCGACCAGCTGCCACATGGCGTCCAGGCCCAGGCAGCCGGGCATCACCGGATCGTTGTTGAAGTGGCACCGGAAGAACCACAGCTCCGGGTTGATATCGAGCTCGGCGGTCACCTGGCCCTTTCCGAAGGCGCCGCCGGTGTTGTTGATGTCCGTGATGCGGTCGAACATCAGCATCGGCGGCATCGGCAGCTGGGCGTTGCCGGGCCCGAAAGTTTCGTCGCGGCCGCAGGCGATCAGTTCGTCGTAGCTGTAGCTGGACTGGGCCATGGGCGGCGGGGTCGTCGAGGTCATGCGTCACCGGGTCTTCGCCGCCCCCGGGGCGGCCGAACAAGGTCTGGGGGTAGCACTTAAGCCTGACGGTCTCAACGCTCGCGGGGCCGGCAGGGTGTCGGCGCGCCCGCGCCCCAGACCTCGGAGGACCGAACCCAGCCCTGGCGGCCGCCGGCCTTGACCCTGCGCCAGTCGCCTTCCGCCTTGTCCAGGACGGCGGTGGCGTTGGGCCGAAGCCAGGCCACCGTGCGGGCGCCGTCATCCGGCGAGGCCAACAGCGCGACCTGGCCCGGCTTGACGCGCATCACCGTCTGCACGCCGGTCAGGCCGCGCTTGTGGACCCAGGCCGGGACGCCGTCGGGTCCTCGAACCCGGCGCCAGTCGCTGGTTTCGGCGATCACCTCGACCGGCATGCCCTTGGCCCGCCAGGTCCAGAGGATGCGCTGATCCTCGCCCGGGCCGTTGCGGGCGTTGATTTCATTGTATTCCAGCGACAGGAACCGCGGCACCGGCAGGCGCGAGGGCGTGTCGCACTCGGCCTGGCCCCGGCCCTGGCAGCCGCCGAGCAGCAGGATCGCCGCCGCCGCGAGCAGGCCCGCCGTCTTTGTCGGCGCCAGCTTTTCTGATGCCATCACCGTCTCGCCTTCCCTTGGCCCCCGGAACGGCCTTTGCTAAGGGTTCGCCGAGCCCTCGACGGGCCGAACTCCGCACCGAAAGCGTCCATGGCCGCCAAGAAGCCGAAAGTCATCGTCACGCGCAAGTTGCCCGACCCGGTTGAAACCCGGATGCGGGAGCTATTCGACACCGAGCTCAATGTCGATGACCGTCCCATGACGGCCGACGAGCTGGTCGACGCCATGGGCCGTTGCGACGTGCTCGTACCCACCATCACCGACCGACTGGACGGGCGGCTGCTGTCGCGCGCCGGCGAGCGGATGAAGCTGATCGCCAACTTCGGGGCCGGGGTCGACAACATCGATGTCGCCACGGCCAATCAGCGCGGGGTCATCGTCACCAACACCCCCGGGGTCCTGACCGAGGACACGGCCGACCTGACCATGAGTCTGGTCATGGCCAGCACGCGACGCGTGGTCGAAGGGGCGGCCGTGGTTCAGGCGGGGGGCTTCCAGGGCTGGTCGCCGACCTGGATGCTGGGCCGCCGCCTGTGGGGCAAGCGGCTGGGCATCATCGGCATGGGCCGCATCGGCCAGGCCGTCGCCCGCCGGGCCAAGGCCTTCGGCCTGTCGATCCACTACCACAACCGCAAGCCGGTCAGCCCGCGCGTCGCCGAAGAGCTGGAGGCGACCTACTGGGAAAGCCTCGACCAGATGCTGGCCCGGATGGACATCGTCTCGGTCAACTGCCCGCACACGCCGGCGACCTACCACCTGCTGTCGGCCCGCCGCCTGAAGCTGCTGCAGCCGCATGCGGTGGTGGTGAACACCGCCCGCGGCGAGATCATCGACGAGGGCGCCCTGGCCAACATGCTGGCCCGGGGCGAGATCGCCGGCGCCGGCCTGGACGTCTACGAGCACGAGCCGGCGGTGAACCCCAAGCTCCTCAAGCTGCCGAACGTCGTGCTCCTGCCCCACATGGGCTCGGCCACGGTCGAGGGCCGCATCGACATGGGCGAGAAGGTCATCGTCAACATCAAGACCTTCATGGACGGCCACCGTCCGCCGGACCGCGTCATCCCGTCGATGCTCTGAAACCGGCGTCCCGGTTGATCGCCTGAAACTATCAGCATAGCCTCTGCCGAAACATTGCGGGGGCGATGATGACGGCTGTCTGGATCTGGAGCGGGGCGGCGGCGCTCTATCTGCTGTTCCGCCTCTGGTACGACGGGGTCCGGCGGCCGCTGACGCCGGCCGAGATCGACGCCTTCATGGCGGAGGCCGCCAGGGGCCCGACGGCCGGGCACAACGACCTGTCGATCGTCCGCGCCTTCCTGGAGGCGGACGACGGCCGCGAGTTCTTCATGTTCAACCTGGTGAAGTTCGCCGAGGGCGACGCGCCGCATCCGGTCACCGGCGAACCCACCTCCGCCCGCGCGATGATGGACCGCTACATGAAGGCCTTCATGCCCGCCCTGCTGGCCAGGGGCGGCCACCCCGCCCTCGCCGCCCGCAAGATCGCCGGCTACGTCGACGCCTGGCGGGTCGGTCCCGACCCCGGCTGGTCGATTATCGGCTACATGCGCTACCGCAGCCGACGCGACATGATGCGGCTGGTCGTCGACCCGCGCTTCAACGACATCCATCCGTTCAAGCTGGCCGGCACGGCGGAGACCTTCTCCTTCCCGACCCGACCGGTGGTCATGGCCCTAATCGGCCCCCGCCTCTGGCTCGCCCTGGTCCTCGCCCTGGCCGCCAGCCTGACGCAGATCGCCGTGCTGACGCTGCCCGCTTGACGGGAACCGTCCCGTTCAGCAGCTTTGGCGCGGGGGTTCTTTCATGATGTTCCGGACTTGCGCAGCAAGCGCCATCCTCGCTCTGACCCTGCTTGTCGCCGCGCCCGTCGCCGCCCAGGCGCCGGTTGGCCCGCCGTCCGTGGAAGAGTTCTACGGAGGCGAGCGTCTAAAGACCGCTCGTCTCTCGCCGAGCGGCCGCTATCTCGCGCTGATCCGCAACAATGGCCCTCGCGACATCCTGATGGTGGTCGATCTCCAGGAGCGAAAATCGTCCGTCGTTCTTGATCTCAAGGACTGGGACGTCGTCCATATGCGGCTCCAGGCCTGGAAGGGCGAGGACCGCCTTGTGCTGCGATACAGCACAGCGAACGTCGCCAAACGCGACGATGGCAGTCTGCGCACCACCACCGGGCCAGGCCCGGCCCGGGCCAAGGCGACCGGCTTCGATGCGCGGTGGACCTCGATCAAGCGCGACGGAACAGGTCAGGTCCAGTTCGAGCCGTATGCGCTGGTCGACACCCTGCCGGACAACCCCGATGAAATTCTCATCGCCCACGGCGAGTTGCTGGGCCTCGGCTACTTCGGGTCCTACGGCGAGCAGAACCTGTTCCGTCTCAACGTGGTGACCGGCGCCGAAACCAGCGTGATCCGCGGCAGCCAGCGTACGATCGGATGGCTCATCGACCGGACAGGGCAACCAGTGCTGAGGTACGATATTTATGGGCGTCGCGGCGGTCTTCGCGTCTACGGGCGCGCCGACGAGAACCGCTGGCAGGAACTCTTCTCCATTCGCGAGAAGGACTTCCGCTCCATGCCCGATCTCGAAATCCTCGGCCCGTCCAACGAGACCGGCAAGATGTACGTGGCGGTCCGGCCGGAGGACAGGTCGTCAGGCGATACGCGCGAAGTCCGGCTCTACGACTTCGTCAACCGCACCATGGGGCCGAAGGTCTGGGCTCATCCGAAGTATGACGTCGACGATGTCGCGTTCTACGAGGACGACTGGAAGCTCGCCGGCGCCTGCTACTGGGCCGACGTCTACGTCTGCGACTACTTCGATGCGAATAACCGGCGCGAGTTCGAAGCCATCCACGCCTTCTTCGAAGGCGAGCGGAGCATTCAGGTCACCTCGAGTTCGCGCGACGGTTCGATCAAGCTGCTTTCGGTCAGCGGCCCTGACGAACCCGGGTCGCTGTATGTCTACGATCGCAAGACCCGCCGCGTCGATCTGCTGGGGTCGCGGTGGCCGACGCTCAAACCTGACCGCCTCGGCCTGATGAGCCGGTTCACCTTCACGACGCGCGATAGCGTCGACCTCGGCGGATACCTCACCGTCCCGCCACCCGGAACGACCACCGGGAAGCTGCCCCTCATCGTGATGCCGCACGGCGGCCCCGAGGCCCGGGATCACTTCGACTACGACCGTTGGGCCCAGATTTTCGCGACCCATGGCTACATCGTGCTTCAACCGACCTTCCGGGGATCGGGCGGGTTCGGCGCCGGCTTCGCCGAGGCAGGCTACGGCCAATGGGGCGCCCGCATGCAGGACGACGTGATGGACGCCATGAACGCCCTCATCGCCAAGGGCCAGGTCGATCCGGACCGCATCTGCATCGTCGGGGCCAGCTACGGCGGCTACGTGGCGCTCCAGGCCGGCGCGACGGCGCCAGACACCTTCAAGTGCGTGGTCAGCATCGCCGGCGTGTCCGACCTGGTCGCCAGCCAGGCTTGGGAGAAGGCCGAGGGCGGCGCTGATTCCCCTCGCTACAAGTACTGGCTGAAATCGATAGGCGATCCGGTGACCGACCGGGCCCGCCTGGTTGACGCCTCGCCGATTAGCCACGCCCAGAACTTCCGGGCGCCGGTCCTATTGTACCATGGCGACTGGGACGGCATCGTCGATGTCGAACAATCCGAGGCCATGGCCAAGGCCCTCAAGCGAGCGAAGAAGGACGTGCGGCTCGAGATTCTGGAGGGCCAGGGTCACCCGGGCTGGGAACCGCTCGTCGAGGCGCCGGCGATGACGGACATTCTCGCCTTCGTCGACGCCGCCATCGGCTCAAAGGGCGAGCCCAAGTGAGGCCTGCGCTGCTCTGACCCATGGACCCTGCGCCGGTCCTGCCCGGCCCGGGGGAATCCGGGTGGCGCCGACTGGTGGTCATGGCGCAGTTCGGCCTCGCCCTGGCCGCCAGCCTGGCGCAAATCGCCGTACTGGTCGCCCGCTGATCGCGGTTGACGGGAAAACCGGACCCCTGCAGCCTTGGGGGCGGGGGTGCGTACCATGTTCACCAGACGACTGATGCTGGCCGGCGCCGCAGGCGCGCCGCTGCTGCTGCGCGACGCGGCGATGGCGCGGACAACGGCGCCAACACCGCCCACGGTCGACGAGCTGCTGCGGCCCAGGCTGCTGAACGACGCCGCCATCTCGCCAGACGGTCGCCGCATCGTCACCGCCGGCGCCGTGCGCGACGCCAAGGCCGAGCAGGACGCCAAGGCGCCCAAGCCGAAGCGCTACGAATTCGTCGTCGAGGATGACCCGGACTCCTACGTCGTGATCCGCGACGCCGAGGCGCTCGACAAGCCGCCGCAGCGGTTCAACCTGCCGGGCTGCACGGTCGAGGTCGTGGAATGGGCGAACAACGAGCGCCTGCTGATCTGGGTGGCGATCGCCAAGCTCGAAGGCCGGGTCCTCGGCTACGACTTCTACGGCATCACCATCCCCGTCCCCATGCGTCGGGTCATCGCCATCGACGTCGACGGCGGCAACCGCAGGGTTCTGTTCGAGAACGAAGCGAAGATGCTGAAGCGCGCCTTCAACGCTGCGCGGGTCGTGGATCTTCTGCCCAACGACGACCGCCGCGTGATGATGCAGATGTACGATCATCGCCGGGAGCTGGAGACCCTTTTTCTCGTCGACGTCTACACCGGCGAGGCTGAGCTTCTGGAACGGGGCGCGCCCTCGACCAGCTACTGGGAATCCCAGAACGGCGTGCCGGTGCTGCGGTATTCGACCAATCGCCGGGGCACGGTCCTGACCATCGAAGGCCGTCCGCCGGGGGAGACCGCCTGGAAGCTGGTCCGCAAGGTCCGCCGCGACGAATGGAGCACCAAGGATTTCGACGTTGTGGGCTTCTCGAGCGAGCCCGGCGTGCTGCTGGTGCTCAGCCATGAGCCCGGCGCGGAAACCAACGCCCTGCGCACCTTCGATCTGAAGACCATGACACTGGGCGCTGTGCTCGCCCAGCGGACCGACCGCGACATCGAGGGCGTGTTCATCGACGAGCACCGCGCCTATCTCGGCGCCGGCTACATCCGCGACCGCCTGACCTACGACTTCGCCGACAAGGCGCTGGCCCCGCACTATCGCGGCATCCAGAAGTTCCTCGGCGACGAATGCTGCGTGTCGATCACCGATATCAGCGCCGACCGGAACCGTTTCCTGCTCCACGCCAGCGGTCCGCGCGAGCCGGGCGCGCGCTTCTTCTATGACCGCAAGGCCGCGCGGCTGGAGCCGCTGGGCGCGGCGCGACCCTGGCTGACCTCCGACCGGCTTGGCCGGTGCGAGGCGCTGGCCGTGAAGACCCGGGACGGCGCGTCCATCACCGCCTACCTCACCCACCCGCTAGCCACCGGCAAGCGGCCGCTGGTGGTCATGCCGCACGGCGGGCCCGAGATCCGCGATCACATGGACTTCGACCTGTTCGCCCAGGCGCTGACGGCGCGGGGCTGGCTGGTGCTGCAGCCGAACTTCCGTGGCTCCGGCGGCTATGGCCGCAGCTTCGCCGACGCCGGCCGCAAGCGCTGGGGCGGGCTGATGCAGCACGACGTCGAAGACGCGGTCGCCCATGTGGTGGCGATGGGCGTGGCGGACCCGGGAAGGATCGCCATCTGCGGCGCCAGCTACGGCGGCTATTCGGCGCTGATGGGCCCGATCCTGCGGCCGGAGCTCTACAGGCGGGCGGTGTCGATCGCGGGCCTGAGCGACCTGCCGACCCTGATCAAGCACGAGAAGGACCAGGAGGGGGCCGACTCCCCGACCTACGCCTATCTGCTGCGGACCATCGGCGATCCGAAGACCGACGCCGCCATGTTGGAGGCCGCCTCGCCCCGCCGGCGCGCCGCCGAGATGACCATCCCCGTGCTGCTGATCCACGGCGACCAGGACGAGCGCGCGCCCTACGAGCAGTCCAAGGTCATGGCCGACGCCCTGACCAAGGCGGGAAAGACCCACCGGTTCGAGACCCTGAAGGGCGCCGGACACGGCGGCTGGTCGGTCGAGGAGTGGAAGAAGATCCTCGGGATGTCCTGCGACTTCATCGCCGAGGGGTTCGGGGAAGCCTGACGGGTCCTAGCGCTTCGGCGGGAACACCGCCGTCTTCAGCCAGGCGTCGAGGTCCATCGCGGATTTGTCCGCCACCTGCTCCATCGGGACGTGGCCGGTCTTCTCGTAGATGATGACCTGCGAGCCCGTGATCGCGTCGCCGAACAGCTTGGCGTGGCCAACCGGGATCAGCCGGTCGGTGTCGCCGTGCATGACCAGGGTCGGGACCCTGATCGCCGCCAACTTCTCGCGGGTCGCCGCATCCTTCGGATCGTAGCCGCTCATCAGGCCCAGGATGATCTCCTTGTGGCCGGGCGCGCGGGCCATCTCGACGTAGCGCGCGACCATGGCCTCGGTTGCGAGATCGGGCTGCGGCTCGAAGGCGTCGCGCAGGCCGGCGCGGGTCATGCCGCTGACGTCGAGGTCCTTGACGATGGCCCGGCCGACTGGGTTGCGCAGCACCTTGAAGATGAAGGGGCCCTCCTTGCCGTCCTCGCGTTGCTGCGGCCAGCCGGCGGCGTCGACCAGCACGATGCCCTGCACGCGGTCGGGATGGGCCAGGGCGTAGTTCCAGGTCACTCCGCCGCCCATCGAGTTGCCGATCAGCACGAATTTCTCGAGGCCCAGCTTGCGCGTGGTCTCGTCGACGATGTCGACGAAGCCGCTGCGCTTCAGCGTGTAGCCGTCCGGCGCGCGGGTCAGGCCGTGGCCGGGCAGGTCGAGGCTGATGATGCGGTAGTCCTTGCCCAGCCGCGCGACCCAGGGCTCCCAGGTCTCGAGGTTGGCCGAGAAGCCGTGGACCAGCACCAACACCGGCCCGTCGGCCTTGCCCTGGTCGCGGTAGTGCACGCGAACGCCGTCCGAGAGGGTCAAGTATTTCGAGGCCGGGGTGGCGTACTTCGCCTCCAGCGTCGTCCAGGGAATGTCTGGCCGCCGCAGCATCAGCCAGCCGCCGACCAGCACGACGGCGACCAGGACCAGCAGGCCGATCAGGACCCTCAGCAGCGTCTTCATGGCGTTCCCCTCTTTTCGTTGGCGGGGATTGAGCGAGGAACACACATCCCGGTCAAGGTGGACTGGCTGATCGGCCGTGATTGAAGACTGCGCCTCCCTCCCTTCCTCCTCGATGGAGGAAGGGCCGGGGATGGTGGTGAGGGCAGGGCCCTTCCGGGAGAGCGCCATCGGCTCCGAGCCTGTTGAGCCCTTCGCTTCGACACCGCGGTTCCACCACCACCCAACCCTCCTCCATCGAGGAGGAGGGCTTTCCATGTCCGGCACTAGTTCGTGTGTTCAGCCACAGGCCGGACAGTCCGGGTCGGCGCCGATGCGCACGGTGCGGGTCTCGGCGGCCAGCGCGTCGTAGATCAGCAGCCGGCCGTCGAGCGGCTCGCCAGCGCCGGCGATCACCTTCACCGCCTCCAGCGCCATCATCGACCCGATCACCCCGCCGAGCGCCCCGATCACCCCGACCGAGACGCAGGTGTCGGCGTCGGGCGGGATCTCCGGCACCAGGCAGCGGTAGCAGGGCTTGCCGGAGAAGACGCCGACCTGCCCCGTCCAGCGCGCGATGGCCCCGCTGACCAGGGTCCTGCCCTCGGCCAGGCAGGCGTCGCTGACCGCGAACCGGGTCGCGAAGTCGTCGGTGCCGTCGAGCACCAGATCGTACCCGGCGACCAGCGCCCGGGCGTTGTCCGGCGTCACCGCCACGGGGTGGGTCTCGATGACGATCTCGGGGTTGAGCGCAGCCAGATGCTCAGCCGCCGCCTCGACTTTCACGCGGCCGACGTCGGCGGTCTGGTAGATCACCTGCCGCTGCAGGTTCGACAGCGCCGCCGTGTCCGGGTCCGCCAGGCCGATGCGCCCCACGCCCGCCGCCGCCAGATACAGCGCCGCCGGCGCGCCGAGCCCTCCGGCGCCGACCATCAGCACGCTGGCGGCCTTTAGTTTCTGCTGCCCCGGCCCGCCGATCTCGCGCAGGACCAGATGGCGGGCATAGCGCTCGACCTCGGCTTGCGAAAACGCCATGTCCTTGACCTCATAGGCCCGCGCGGCCACATCGAAAGCCATGCAGAGCGCGACCAACTTCCCCGACTGGCACGGCACCACCATCCTGGCGGTGCGCAAGAACGGCAAGACCGTGGTGGCCGGCGACGGTCAGGTCTCCATGGGCCAGACCGTGGTCAAGGGCAACGCCCGAAAGGTGCGCACCCTGGCCGGCGGCAAGGTCATCGCCGGCTTCGCGGGCGCCACGGCCGACGCCTTCACCCTGATCGAGCGGCTGGAAGCCAAGCTGGAGCAGTTCCCCGGCCAGCTGGCCCGCGCCTGCGTCGAGCTGGCCAAGGACTGGCGCACCGACCGCTACCTGCGCCGGCTGGAGGCCATGCTGCTGGTCGCCGACGAGACCGCCATCTACACCGTCACCGGGGTCGGCGACGTGCTGGAGCCGGAGAGCGGCGTCGCGGCGATCGGCTCGGGCGGCAACTACGCCCTGGCCGCCGCCAAGGCGCTGGCCGAACACACCGACCTGTCGGCCGAGGACGTCGCCCGCAAGGCCATGGCCATCGCCGCCGAGATCTGCGTCTACACCAACGGCTCGCTGACGGTGGAAAGCCTGGGCTGAGGCGGTGCGTCCTTCGACACGCCGCTTCGCGGCTGCTCAGGATGACTGAGTCAGAAGGCTATCCACCATAGTCATGGTGAGCAGGCCCGAAGGGCCGTGTCGAACCACGCACGACCTGTCCGCGAATTAACGGGACTTCCCCCGGCCCCGCGCGGTGAATGGGCGCGGGAGGATCCGTCCATGCTTCGCCTGACCCTGCTCGCCGCCGCGAGCCTGATCGCCACGTCCGCGCTCGCCGAACCGGTGACGCCCGCGCCCGTCGTCGCCGCCGAGCGGGCCTTCGCGGCCGATGGCTACGCCACGGGGATCAAGGCCTCGTTCTTGAAGCACTCGGCCCCGACCGCGATCGTCATCCAGCCCGAGCCGGTGAACGCCCACGAGTCCCTCGCCGCCGCGCCGGACGGCAAGCCCGACGATCCGAAGCTGGAATGGTGGCCGGTCTTTGCGGGGATCGCCAAATCAGGCGATCTGGGCTTCACGACCGGCCCCTATGCCTTCGCGGACAAGCGGCGCGGTCACTATTTCACGGTCTGGAAGAAGCAGCTGAACGGCGAGTGGAAGTGGATCTTTGACGGCGGGACGCCCAGCGACGCCTCGGCCGTCGCCGGACCGGGCGGTGCGGTCGGCTATCTGAGGGTCGCCGACGTGCCGCCGCTGGACAGCGGCGCGGCCCTGGCCGAGGTGTACGCGGCCGAGGGCGCGCTCGCCGCCGCCGCTGCGACCGACTTCAAGTCGGGGTTCCTGGCCGTCTACGCCTGCGACGGGCGGATGCAGGGCTCCGCTCTGCCCCCGGCCGAGAGCTGCGACGCCGCCGGCGTCGAGATGGCCACTCGGCCGGCGACGGCGCGCCTGAAGACCCTCGGCGGCGAGGCCTCGGCCGCCGGCGACATGGTCTGGACCTACGGCGCCATCGACTGGCTGAAGGATGGACAGCCGGGAAAAGGTCACTATGTGCGCGTATGGCAACGGCGCGCGGAAGGCTGGCGGATCGTGTTTGACGAACTGCTGATCACCCGGACGCCGCCAAAGCCGAACTAGGGCTCACATTGGCGACCGAATGACCGAGTTTTCCCCGCGCGAGATCGTTTCCGAGCTCGACCGCTACATCGTCGGCCACCCCGAGGCCAAGAAGGCGGTGGCCATCGCCCTGCGCAATCGCTGGCGCCGCCGCCGCGTGCCGGACGACCTGCGCGACGAGGTCACGCCGAAGAACATCCTGATGATCGGCCCGACGGGCGTGGGCAAGACCGAGATCGCCCGCCGCCTCGCCAAGCTGGCCCAGGCCCCGTTCCTGAAGGTCGAGGCGACCAAGTTCACCGAGGTCGGCTACGTCGGCCGCGACGTCGACCAGATCATGCGCGACCTGGTCGAGAGCGCCATGGCCATGGTCCGCGACAAGCGTCGCGCCGCCGTCCGCGCCCGCGCCGAGGCGGCGGCGGAGGAGCGCATCCTCGACGCCCTGACCGGTCCCGGCTCGACCGCCGCCCGCGAGGCCTTCCGCAAGAAGCTCCGCGCCGGCGAGCTGAACGACAAGGAGGTCGAGCTGCAGCTGGCCGACAACGCCTCGCCGTTCCAGGGCCTGGACATCCCGGGCCAGCCGGGCGGCTCGATGGGCGTGCTCAATCTGGGCGACATGTTCGGCAAGGCCTTCGGCGGCCGCACCCGCACCCACAAGACCACGGTGGCCGGCGCCCACGCGCCGCTGCTGGCCGAAGAAAGCGACAAGCTGCTCGATCAGGAGGCCCTGACCCAGGAAGCCCTCGAACTGGCGGAGAACCAGGGCATCGTCTTCCTCGACGAGATCGACAAGGTGGCCTCCAGCGCCAGCCGCTCGGGCGCCGACGTCTCGCGCGAGGGCGTCCAGCGCGACCTGCTGCCGCTCATCGAAGGCACGACGGTCTCGACCAAGTACGGTCCGGTGAAGACCGACCACGTCCTGTTTATCGCCTCCGGCGCCTTCCATGTGGCCAAGCCCAGCGACCTGCTGCCCGAGTTGCAGGGCCGGCTGCCGATCCGGGTCGAGCTCAAGGCCCTGACCCGCGACGACATGCGCCGCATCCTGACCGAGCCGGAAGCCAACCTGATCCGCCAGCACCAGGCGCTGCTGAAGACCGAGGAGGTCGAACTGACCTTCACCGAGGACGCCATCGACGCCCTGGCCGACGCGGCCGTGGCCGTGAACGGCTCGGTGGAGAACATCGGCGCCCGCCGGCTTCAGACCGTGCTGGAGAAGGTCGTCGAGGAGATCAGTTTCACCGCCGGCGACAAGAGTGGCCAGACGGTGACCATCGACGGCGCCTATGTGAAGGAGCGCATCGGCGCGCTGGCGGCGGACGTGGATCTGTCGCGCTTTATCCTCTGACCACTACTGTCATCCCGGCCGCAGCGCAGCGGAGAGCCGGGACCCAGATTCGGCTTCGAGCTCAGCGGCCGGGATTTGATCTGGGTCCCGGATCGGCCTTCAGCCGTCCGGGATGACAGTGATTGGCGCAAGCCCTACCCCGCGCGCGCCACCGCCTCCATGCCCAGCATCGCGGCCTTTCGGGCCAGGCCCCAGTGGTAGCCGGTCAGGCGGCCGTCCCTCGCGATCACGCGGTGGCAGGGGATCAGCAGGCTGACCGGGTTGGCGCCGATGGCCGCGCCCGCCGCCTGGAAGGCCTTCGGCTTGCCCGCCCAGCCGGCGACCTCGCCATAGGTGGCGGTCTGGCCGGCCGGGATGCGCAGCAGCGCCTTCCAGACCTGGACGTGGAACGGCGAGCCGATCAGCACCAGCGGGACCGCGCCGCCGCCGCCGAAGGCCGCCAGCGCCATCTCGGCCGCCGCCGCGTCGTCGCGAAGCCAGTCGGCGGCCGGGAAGCGGCGATGCATGTCGGCGAAGGCGGCGTCCTCCTCGCCGGGGCCCGCGAAGCCCAGCCCCGCCAGGCCGCGCGGGGCGATCACGAACAGGCCGCGGCCGAACGGCGTCGGCGCCAGGCCCCAGCGCAGTTTCAGCCCCTCGCCCCGCCGCCGCGCGTCGCCCGGCGTCACCGACTCCTGGGCGATGAACAGGTCATGCAGCCGCGAGGGCCCCGAGAGGCCGACGTCGAGGGCCGTGTCGAGGACGTTCTCGCCGCGCGCCAGCCGCTCGCGCGCCTCGGCATGGGCGATGGCGGCGACGAAGGTCTTGGGGCTGACTCCGGCCCAGCGGGTGAAGGTGCGCTGGAAGTGGAACGCCGACAGGCCGACGGCCTCGGCCGCCTCGTCCAGCGAGGGATGGTCCTGCCAGTGGTCGGCCAGCCAGCCGAGCGCCTTCTCCATGCGATCGTAGTCGCGGGCGCGCTCTTCCAGGCGGACGATGTCGGCGGTCGGCTGGGTCATGTCGAAGGCCATGGTCGGACGCTAGGCTTCGCCCCGCCGGTCCTCCACCCGGTTCTTGCGGTCATCCGGGGTAGCGCTCCCTGCGCGCCGCGCGCAGGGCGCCCTCCAGGGCCTGGCCGAGATCGGCCCGTTCCTCCGGACTCAGCGCCCGGCCGACCAGATAGCGGCGACGATGCATGCGCAGGCGAACCTTGGTGTCGTCCTGTCCGAAGGCCTCGACGTCGAGGCCGGTGAAGGCGGTCGGCGAGGTCCAGACCGTGCGCTTGCCCGCCTCGGACTCCAGCCAGATCTCGACCTGCTCGGCGCTGACCCGCAACCGCTCCTTGCGCCCGGCGGCGCGGTTGTTGGCCCGGAATGCCAGCCACACCGCCAGCACATCGAGGCCGAGGAACACCGGAACCGGTCCCAGCCCGAAATGGCGGCCGAAGGCGAGGAAGAACCCGATCCCGACGATCAGGTTGAAGGCGATCACGATGCCCAGAATGATCTTCAGCCCCGTCGCGTTCAGCGAGGCGTTCTGGCGGATTTCCGCGTCCATGTAGAGCTGGCCGGCCATGGCGCGGAAAATAGGCTGGCGGCCCCGGCTTGGCGAGCGGAACGGCTCAGGCCATGGTCGCGCCGATGAAGAAACCGGCTCGCCGAAAACGTCTGTCGCCGAAGGAACGCGCCCGCGTCGACGCCCTGTTCGAGCGCTTCTCGACGCTCAGCGACAATCCCAAGACCGAGCTCAACTTCACCAACCCGTTCACCCTGGTCGTGGCCGTGGCGCTGTCGGCCCAGGCGACGGACGTGGGGGTCAACAAGGCGACGGCGAAGCTGTTTCCGGTGGCCGACACCCCGGCCGAAATGGCCGCGCTCGGGGTCGACGGCCTGATCCCCTACATCAACTCGATCGGCCTCTACCGGAACAAGGCGAAGAACGTCATCGCCCTGTCGGAGATCATCCTCAACAAACACGGCGGGCAAGTGCCGCTGAATCGCGCCGATCTCGAGGCCCTGCCCGGCGTCGGCCGCAAGACCGCCAGTGTGGTGCTGAACGAGCTCGACATCGAGCCGGCCATCGCCGTCGACACCCACGTCTTCCGCGTCTCCCACCGGCTGAAACTGTCGGCCGGCAAGACGCCGGACAAGGTCGAGCAGGACCTGATAGCCATCGTGCCGGAGCCGTTCCTGACGCGCGCCCACCACTGGCTGATCCTGCACGGGCGGTATGTGTGCGTGGCGCGGAAGCCGAAGTGCCTGGAGTGCCGGGTGAGTGATCTGTGTCCGAGTAGAGAGCTGTTCGTGGGAGGCTAGTTGGAGGGGCAGAGCAGGTAGGCTGCTTTCGACCCATTTCGGACCTTCGAAGTGCTGGTTCAGGCGACTGCCCGCTTCCGACTCATTCGCCCGATCACAATGCCTCCGACGAAGGCGCAGAACGCCGTTAGCCCAGCGAGAACCAGCGGCCATCGATCTTGAGTGGGCTTCTCCATCGCCAGCGTGGTGAGTTCGCCCGGATCGAGTTCTCTCAATACGCGGTCTCTCAAAGTATCGTCTCTAATGTCATTGGGGCCGAGCATTCCGTGGACCACAAGCCGATCATTCTCGCGGCTGGCGTAGAATAATCCCACCTTTCCATATTCTGGAAAAGCTGCTCGATCGCAGTTCACTTCCGTATAGTTGAGTTCGTAGGTAATAGTTCCGGCACCGACGTCGCCTTTGAATGATCTCCGAGGTAAAGATCTCACTTCAAGGCTACGGTCGACCTCGACAAGGCCGACGACCCGCCCAACAAAGATCGCGTCGGCTTCGGCCCAGTAGCGATCTTGATTGACTCGCTGTAAGCGTTCGAAGGCATGTGCCCGGGTCTCTCCGGGATTTCGTGGAACCTGATAATTGCACGCTTCTGCTGAGCTGGCCGCGAGCCAGCACAAGGCCAGAGACCCGAAGATTGAAATAGCGCGAAGCATTTGCTTATCCCTGGATACCCACGAGGCCGTAGTCAACGTCCGCTACCCACTCTTAGCTGACCTCAGCTCCTTTCTCCCGCTCATCCTCGCGGAAGCGGGGACCCAGGCTTACGGCCGGTGCACTCATTCCAAGGGGTGTCTGACTCCCGGTGTGGTGCGCGCTTCCTTCGGGAAGGAAGCAACCCTTCGATCTCTTGGATGTCAGCGTGCCGGCCGAGCCGGGTCAGTCAAGGGTGGCCCTCCGGGCCATCGCTCCGCGACGCGAAGCGCCCTTGAGTGACCCGGATCGACCGGCGATCGTCTCGCCATGAGATGAAGGGCGTAGTGGGGGCGATGCGGACCGCTTGCAAAAGCCCTCCTCCTCGATGGAGGAGGGTTGGGTGGTGGTGTGGCCGCTGAGCTGAAGGAAATGTGCGAGTGGGCTCAGAGCCTCCAGCGCCCTCCCGGCGCCGCTCCGCCTCCACCACCATCCCCGGCCCTTCCTCCATCGAGGAGGAAGGGAGAAGAAACGAGGCTTCCGGGACATATAGTCCCGGGACAACCGGGGCCATTCCGCCCCTTTGCGAGACATCGCCCGCCTCATTCGATCCACCCTGCGGCGCGGGGTGTCAGACTCGTCGGATGACGCGCGGCCGGAGACTACTCGAACGAGCACCAGGCCTTGAGCCACAAGGCTTCGGCCTGCACGCGCCGCTGGCCGCGCCCTGCCTTCCCGTGGCCGGGAGCGGGATCGGGCAGACGATACGCCCCCCTGTCCGGCCCCACTCGAACGGCCGCGAAATCGATCCCGGGACATGCGGGACGCTAAAGCGCCGCCTTCACCGCCGCCGCGAACCTCGCCCCCGCCTCCCGCGCGTGCTCGAGGAACAGGTCCGGCTCGATGGCCTCCAGCTCCATGACCCGCAGCGACCCGTCCAGACAGCGGATCAGGTCGATGCGGGCATAGACCGGCGGGCGGTCGAGGGCGCGCAGCGCAGCGGCCGCGACGTCCATGGCTTCGTCCGACGGCGCCGCCGGGCCGATGGTCGAGCCGAACTGCGGCTGGACGCGGAAGTCGTCGGCGCGAGCGACCTTGCCGACCGCGTGGCTGTAGACGCCGCCGAAATGCAGCAGCGAGATCTCGCCCTCGCCGGAGACGGCCGGCAGGAAGGGCTGGATCATCGCCGGGCCGGTCGGGCCGCCGGTCAGGGCCGCGCCGGGGGCGAGGCGGATGGTGTCATGCGAGCCGCCGGATATCTGCGGCTTGACCACCAGCTCGTCGGCGCCCAGCCGCTCGCGGGCGTTGTCGACCACGGCCTGGGTGGCGCGCTCGGCGAAGATCGTCGGCACCACCGGCACATCGGCGTCCATCAGGTCGGCCAGATAGGTCTTGGCCGTGTTCCAGCGCAGCATCGGCAAGTCGTTCAGCGTGCGCACGCCCGCATCGGCCATGGCGTCCAGCGCCGCGAACCAGGCGTCAGGGTCGAGGTGGTAGCCCCAGGCCAGCGAGGGCATCACCACATCGCCGTCGGCCTCCCCCGCGCGACGCCAGTCGAGCGGCGCGGCGGTCAGGCCTTCGGCGGCGAGATGGCCGGCGAGGCGATCGAAGTAGGGACCCCAGACCGTCCCGTAGGGACCGTCGGCGGCGGGGGTCAGCAGGACGATCCGGGTCATGACGCCCGGTACCGCCCCGCCTTCGATGCGTCAAACGCCCGCGAGGCGCGGCATGGCGTTCATTGCCCCGAAAGCCCTTTTCCCGTAACGACCGCCTTCTCTTTCCGCGCGAGATGTCCCGCTCCATGACCGCCCTCTACGACGTCGCCGCCATCGGCAACGCCATCGTCGACGTGATCGCCCCCTGCGACGAGGCCTTCCTCGAGGCCGAATCCCTGGTGAAGGGTTCGATGCAGCTGGTCGAGGAGGCCCAGGCGATCGCCCTCTACGGTCGCATGGCGCCCGGCATGGAGACGTCCGGCGGCTCGGCCGGCAACACCGTGGCCGGCGTGGCCAGCCTCGGCGGCAAGGCCGCCTACCTCGGCAAGGTCGCCGCCGACCAGCTGGGGGATGTCTATGAGCACGACATGCGGGCCATCGGCGTGCATTTCGACACGCCGCGTCTCGTCGGCGGTCCGGCCACGGCCCGCAGCATGATCAACGTCACGCCGGACGGACAGAGGACGATGTGCACCTATCTGGGCGCCTCGATCGAACTCACGCCCGACGACGTCGATCCGGCTGTCATCGAGGGCTCGACCATCGTCTACCTCGAGGGCTACCTTTTCGATCCCAGCGAGGCGCGGCGCGCCTTCGCCAAGGCGGCGGGCCTGGCCCACGCGGCCGGGCGGACGATCGCCATCACCCTGTCGGACGCCTTCGTCGTCGATCGCCACCGCGAGGCGCTGCTCGGCTTCATCGAGGGCCAGTGCGACATCGTCCTGGCCAACGAGGCCGAACTGAAGGCGCTGTTCGAGACGGACGACTTCGACGCCGCCGCGGCGAAGCTGGGCGCCATGACCCGGGTCTGCGCCATCACCCGCGGCGCCGCCGGCTCGCTGCTGCTTTCGGGGGCGGACTCGGTCAGGATCGCGGCCTGTCCGGTCGAAAAAGTCGTGGACACGACGGGCGCCGGCGACCAATACGCAGCGGGCTTCCTGCTGGGGATCGCGCGCGGCCTGCCCTTGGCGGTCGCCGGCAAGCTCGGCTCGCTCGCCGCGGCGGAAGTCATCGGCCACTACGGCCCCAGGCCCCAGGCAGCGCTCCTGGACCTGGCGAAGGCGGAAGGACTGATCTGATGGCCCGGACGGCCGAAGTGGTTCGCGAGACGAAGGAGACGCAGATCCGCGTCTGGATCGATCTCGACGGGACCGGCGAGTCGACGATCTCGACCGGCGTCGGCTTCTTCGACCATATGCTGGAGGGCTTCGCCCGCCACGGCGGCTTCGACCTGAAGGTCGAGACGAAGGGCGACCTGCACATCGACATGCACCACACCGTCGAGGACACCGGCATCGTGCTGGGCCAGGCGGTGAAACAGGCGCTCGACGGGTTCAAGGGCATCCGCCGCTTCGGCAGCGCCTACATCCCGATGGACGAGACCCTGACCCGCTGCGCCCTCGATCTTTCGAACCGCGCGTACCTGATCTGGAAGGTCGACTTCTCGCGGCCCAAGGTCGGCGACATGGACACCGAGCTGTTCAAGGAGTTCCACCACGCCTTCGCCATGAACGCCGGCGCCTGCGTGCATCTGGAAACCCTGTACGGCGACAACACCCACCATATCGCCGAGAGCGGCTTCAAGGCCTTGGCCCGCGCCCTCCGCGAAGCGGTGGAGCTGGATCCCAAGACCCACGGCCGCGCACCGTCGACCAAGGGCGTGCTCTAGGCTTCCCATGCAGAGCGTCGCCCTGATCGACTACGGGTCGGGCAACCTTCGCTCGGCCGAAAAGGCCCTCCGCAGGGCGGCGGAGGCGCATGCGCGGTCGCGCGTCATCGTCACCGCCGATCCGGACGTCGTGGCGGCGGCCGATCGCATCGTGCTGCCGGGCGTCGGCGCGTTCGCGGCATGCATGGCCGCCCTGGCCGCGCGCGATGGCCTGATCGCGGCGATGACCGAGGCGGTGATACGCCGCGGCGCGCCCTTCCTCGGCGTCTGCGTCGGGATGCAGCTGCTGGCCGATCGCGGGCTGGAGTTCGGCGTCACGCCGGGCCTGGGCTGGATCGCCGGCGAGGTCTCGCGCCTGACGCCCGCCACGCCGACCGCCAAGGTTCCCCACATGGGCTGGAACGATCTGGTCGAGGTGCGCGATACGCCCCTGATGTCGGGGCTGACCGACGGCGCCCACATGTATTTCACCCACTCATTCGCCTTCACGCCCGACGATCCGTCACATGTCGCGGCCAGAACCGACCACGGCGGCCGGTTCACGGCGGCTGTCGTCAAGGACAACGTCATGGGCGTCCAGTTCCACCCCGAGAAGTCGCAGGGCGCCGGCCTGAAGCTTCTGCAGAACTTCCTGGAGGCGCGCGCATGATCCTCTACCCCGCCATCGACCTGAAGGACGGGCGCTGCGTGCGGCTGCTGCACGGCGACCTGAACAAGGAAACGGTGTTCAACACCTCGCCGGCCGACCAGGCGCGGCGCTTCCAGCAGCAGGGCTTCGCCTGGCTGCACGTCGTCGACCTGAACGGCGCCGTCGAAGGGCGGCCGGTCAACGGCGCGGCGGTGGCGGAGATCCTGGGCGCCATCTCCATCCCGATGCAGTTGGGCGGCGGCATTCGCACGCTCGAGCAGGCCGGCGCCTGGATCGAGGCCGGCGTCGATCGGGTGATCCTCGGCACCGTCGCCGTCAAGGATCCGGCGCTGGTCAAGGCCGCCGCGCGCGAATGGCCCGAGCAGATCGCCGTGGCGATCGACGCCCGCGACGGCATGGTCGCCACCGAGGGCTGGGTCGGCGTCTCGGAAGTCGGCGTCATCGAGATGGCCCAGCGGTTCGAGGACGCGGGCGTCGCGGCCTTGATCGTCACCGACATCGGCCGCGACGGCGCCATGACCGGCGTCAATGTCGACCAGGTCGGCGAGGTGGCTGACGCCGTGACCATCCCGGTGATCGCCTCGGGCGGCATCGCCTCGGTGCGCGACATCGAGTTGCTGAAGGCCCGGTCAGGCGCGCCGATCGCCGGCGCCGTGCTCGGCCGCTCGCTCTACGAGGGCGCGGTCGATCCGGCCCAGGCCCTGAAGATCGCGGGGGGCTGATGCTCAAGGTCCGCGTCATTCCCTGCCTGGACGTCAAGGACGGCCGTGTCGTGAAGGGCGTCAACTTCGTGGCCCTGCGCGACGCCGGCGATCCGGTCGAGCAGGCGCGAGCCTATGACGCGGCCGGGGCCGACGAACTGATGTTCCTCGACATCACCGCCAGCCACGAGGGCCGCGGCGCGATCCTCGACGTCGTGGCCCGGACCGCCGATGTCTGCTTCATGCCGGTGTCGGTCGGCGGGGGCGTGCGCTCGGTCGACAGCGCCCGCGCCCTGCTGCGCGCCGGCGCCGACAAGGTCTCGATCAACACCGCGGCGGTGGAGAACCCCGACCTGATCGCGGCCATGGCCGACGCCTTCGGCAGCCAGTGCGTCGTCGTGGCCGTGGACGCCAAAGCGCGCCCCGATGGCGGCTGGAACATCTTCACCTACGGCGGCCGCAACGATACCGGCCTCGACGCCGTGGCGTTCGCCGCGCAGGCGGTCGAGAAGGGGGCGGGCGAGATCCTGCTGACCTCGATGGACCGCGACGGGGCCAAGACCGGCTACGACATCGGCCTGCTGCGCGCGGTCACCGACGCGGTGAGCGTGCCGGTCATCGCCAGCGGCGGGGCGGGCGAGGCCCGGCATCTGGTCGAGGCGGTGACCCAGGGCCACGCCGACGCGGTGCTGGCCGCCTCGATCTTCCACTTCGGCGAGGTCTCCATCGGCGACGCCAAGCGGGCGATGGCCGCCGCGGGGGTGCCGGTCCGCCTGACAGGAGACGCCGCATGAGCCGCTTGAGCGAGGTCCTCGACCGCCTGGCCGCCACCATCGAGGCTCGCAAGGGCGCAGACCCGTCCGCCTCCTGGACCGCCCGGCTGCTGGCCGACCCGTCCCTGGCCGCCAAGAAGCTGGGCGAGGAAGCCGTCGAAGCGGTGATCGCCGCGACGCTGAAGGACAAGGACGCGCTCGCCGCCGAGAGCGCCGACGTTCTCTATCATCTTCTGGCCCTTCTGGCCGCGAGCGAGGTGCCGTTGGATGCCGTGGCCGCCCGGCTCGAGGCTCGTGAAGGCCAATCCGGCATCTCGGAGAAGGCGGGCCGAAGCTAGAGCCCCAACCGCTCCGCGTCCGCAGTGGCCGACAAGCCCAGGGCCTCGAACATCTCCGATCGCCGCGGCCCCAGGCGGGGCGGATAGTGGACGGCTTTAGCCGGCTTGGGCGTCGCCCAGGTCCTGAGCACCTTGGCCATGTTGGCCGGGCGCTTGAGCCAGGCGTCGCTCGGCTCCAGCATGTGGAATCCGCGCATGAACTCGCGCAGCAGCGCCGGATCCGACCGCAACGCCGGCGTGATGGCGTCGTTGGCGAAGCTCCGCGCCAGCAGCGCCTTGAATCCGGGCTGCTGCCCGCCCTTCAGCGTCTGGCGGGCCCGGCGGATCGCGATCCGGTCCTGGGTCAGCATCGCCTCGTAATAGGGCTTCAGCTCACGGTCGACAGCCTCTTGATAGGCGATCGCGCGCGCGGCCGGGCGCTTGTGGGCCTCGAGCACCTGCCGCAGGGAATCGGCCTCGATGGCCGCGAACGAACAGCCGCGACCGTAGAGGGGATTGGTCCGGATCAGACCGTCGCCGACGAAGAACAGGTTGAGCGCCAGCGGCTTGCCGCCCGGCGCGGTGTCACGCCAACGGCTCTTCAGGTCGCCCATGCCGAACACCTTGCTGACCGGCTCGGACAGTTCGGTGTCGGTCCACCGGGCGACGCCCGGAATCTGCGCGCAAACACCATCGAACACTTCCGGGTGCATGATCGCCTTGCGCATCGTCTCCTCGATCTCGGGCACCGCCAGGGTGATCGAGAAGCAGCCGTTGTCGGCCGGGAAGACGCCGTACTTGATGAAGCCCAGATCACCCGCCCCCGGCGGACCGCCGCGCGGCGGCTCGCTCTTCCCGGGGCGCAGACGCCAGTGCCGCGTGTAGTAGAGTATCCCGGCGTCCTCGGAGGTCTCGGGCGTGTTCACGCCGGCCGCCTCCAGCCATTCGAACGCCTGCGAGAGCCGGCCCGCGCCGTCGACGACGATGTCGGCCTCCTCGTCCCGACGACCATCGGCGTCTTCAAGGGTCAGACCACGGCAGACGAAGCGGCCCTCGTCGTCGCGCTCGCCGAGCAGGCCGATCACATTGACGCCGCTTCGGATCTGCACCGACGGCATGCGCTCGACGTAGCGGCGCAAAACCAGCTCCAGCGTCGTGCGCCGGCTGGTCAGCACGGTGAGCTGGCTGTCCTCGGGCTGAGGCCGGTACTTCGCCCGGGCCTGTTCGGTCAGGCCGTCGAAGAAGTTCAGTTCCTGCACGCCGGCGGCGCGCAGGTCCTCCAACAGGTCAGGATGCCGGTCGGCGATGATCCGCCGAAGCCGCGCGAGGAAGGCATGGCTGTGCCGCAAGTGGCCGACGCCGCGCCGGCTCCAGGCCTCGAACGCTTCGTCGGCGCCGCCGTCGGGCGCGGCCGGATCGCGCTCCAGGACATCGATCCGCCGTCCCGACCCGCCAAGCGCCAGGGCCGTGAACAGGCCCGCCATGCCGGCCCCGATCACCAGAAGTCGTTCGCTCATCACAGAAACCCCGGTTCTTCGCTGGACTATGCCGCCGCCCCGGGAGGCCTTCCAGTATGACCTCGCGTCAAACGCGTGATTTTCCCTTGAGCGCCACGTAGAGGGCGCCGTCGCCGCCATGCCGGCGGTCGGCCTTCGAAACGCCGGCGACGACCGCGCGTAGCGGCGGCGCGGCCAGCCATTCCGGCGTCTGCCGGCGCAGGATGCCCTCGCCCAGGGTTCCCTTGCCGGTGATGACCAACACTTCGCGGATACCCTCTTCGAAGGCGCGCAGGATGAAGGCTTCGAGCGCCGCCTTCGCACGGTCATGGGTCATGAAGTGCAGGTCGATGCGGACCTCAAGCGGCTCGCGACCACGGACAAGGCGGCGCTTTCGGCCGGGCTCGATGGGATCAGGCGGTCTCGCCGCCTTCGGCCGAGAGACCTTGGTCCCGGGCTGAACCGGCAGGCGCGCCGGCGGGGCGGCGGGGTCTGGCGGCGGGGCGGGCGCCTCCGTCGCCGCCTTGGGGATCGAACGACCCGGGCGGAGCTTCACCGTCTCGGCCACACGGCTCCAGAGCCGCGTCTCCTCGGGATTCAGTCTCCGGACCACGACAGCCTCAAGAGCCGGCGGGAACGGGCGCCAGCCGCCACATGCGCAGGGTGTGGCGCACGCGGCCGGCTTCTACGCCGGCGGCGTCGCCGGTGCCCATGTAGAGGTCGGCCCGGACCTGACCCTTGATGGCGCCGCCCGTGTCCAGCGCCACCACGGCGCGGCGGTAGGTCGGGAAGGCGCCGGTCAACACCGGTGCGCTGGCGTCGATCCAGAACAACTCGCCAAGGTCGTGGCGCGACAGATCCACGGCGATGGAACGGCCCGCCGGCAGGGGCAGGTTGGCCGCGCCGACGGCTTCGCGCCCGTCGTCGTCGCTCATCTTGAAGAACACGTAGCGCGGGTTCAGGCGCATGATCTCCTCGGCGTCCTCCCCGGCATGATCGGCCAGCCAGCGTCGGATGGCGTCTCCCGACGTGTCGGAGTCCTTCAGCAGGCCCCTTTCGCGCATTGGCCTGGCGATCCCGACGAACGGCCTGCCATTATGGGCGGCGAAGGCGGCCCGCTTGCGGGTCCCGTCCGGCAGGACCAGCACGCCTGAGCCCTGGATCTGCAGGAAAAACAGGTCCTCGGGCCTCATCCAGGCCAGCACCACCTCAGGTTCGGTCGCCTCGATCGCGGCGCGATCGGGATAGGGACGAGTCCTGTCGCCGTCGACCTGCACCACCTCGGACGGGCCGTTCATCACCAGATCCGAAGGCCTGGCGCGGACCGGCGCGGTAAACCCATCGCGGCGCGACAGACGCGCCTCGTAGACCGGCGCGAAATAGGCCGTCAGCAGGCCGGCATCCCCGACGACCTCGGGCTGGAAGTTGGCCTCGAGAAAGCGACGGGCCGCCATCCCGTCGATCGGCCCGAGGGCCCGGGCCTTGCGACAGGCTGCGACAGCGTCAGGGTCCTTGGCGACGCCGCAGGTCCGCCGCCAGCTGTCCAGAGCGGCGAGGTGATCCTCCGTCTCCCAGCCAGGCAGATCGGCGAATGTTACGAGGGGTCCGGGCGGCGTCGGAACCGGGGTCGGCGCGGGATGCGGCGGCTGGACCGGCGGCGGCGGCGGCGCGACCGCCGGTCCGCCGGTCCTCGGCGTCGCGCAGGCGGCCAGGATGAGCATCAGCACCGCCGCGCCGAGAACCCGAATGCGCATTACGCCTCCGCGGCGTCCACGTGAACCAGGGTCCAGTTGGGGTCGCGGCTCTTAAGATTGCGTTCGAAGGTCCACAGTTCGGCGGTGCGGCGATCGTCGACCGCCTCCCCTTCCGGACCCTTTGTGCGGGAGCGGAACTCGCCCAGGAATCGGACCACGATCCGGGCGATGTCGCCCTCCACGTCAATATGATCGAGATCGGCGCGCGGCGCGTGCAGGAACTCCACCCGTTCGGTGCGGCCCTCGGCCTCGCGCGCGTCAATCGCGGCGTTGAAGCTCTCGGCCACGCCGGGCGCGAGCAGGTTGCCAAGGGTGGCGCGATCACCGGCCGCGAAGGCGATGACGATCATCTCGTAGGCCTGGCGAGCGCCGTCCAGGAAGCGCCCCGCCTCGAAGGCGGGATCCTTGGCGCGGATCGCCAGAAGTCCGTTGGGCGTGACGCCTTCCGGCTCGACGGGATCGAGCGCCGGGGCCGGCTCGCCGGGACCGGCGACGCGTTCGGGTCGCAGCTGGTTGTCCTCGGGCTGGCGGCCGATGCGGCGGCCGAGCACGGCATAAAGCTGGTACAGGACCACGGCGGTGAGCACGGCGAATATGACCAGCAAGAGGTACTTCACGTCTGTTGCGTCTCCGATATCCCCCAGCGCGAATATAGGACGGGCTGACGCCCGCGTAAGGGGGCCGCCGTTGCGCGGGCGGGGTGCGCGTGATAGCAGCGCGCCTTCATATTGTCGCGCCCGCGGTCGGGCGAGGACATCTGTCTACGTCCGGGAACGTGAATCACCCATGAGCGATACGTCCACCGCGCCCGCCGAGAACGGCGCCGAAGCCCAGCCCGGTTTCCGCATCCTCGCGCAGTTCGTGCGCGACTTCTCGTTCGAGAACCCTCTCGCCCCGGAATCCCTGCGCGCCGATCCCGCCGGTCTGCAGCCGCAGATCGACATCGGCGTCGAGATGAACGCGCGCGGTCGCCAGGACGGATTGTTCGAAGTCGACCTCAAGCTCTCCGCCCAAGCCACGCGGGGCGACAAGGTCGCCTTTCACGTCGAACTGCTCTACGGCGGCCTCTTCGCGATCAGCGGAATCCCGGAAGCCGAGCTGGAGCCCGTGCTGATGATCGAGTGCCCGCGGTTCCTGTTCCCGTACGCGCGCCGGCTGATCGCCGACGTCACGAGCGAAGGCGGCTTCCCGCCCTTCCAGCTGGATCCGATCGATTTCGCCGGGGTCTACGCGGCCCGCAAGTCGCAGGGCGACAGCGGCCTTGTCGGCAACGCCTGAGTCCTCCAACCGGCCCCTCGCCGCCACGGCGTCGTCGGGTTGGCAAGGATCAGCGGGCCGGACTTAGATCCCGTATTTCAGCCAGACGGCCTTGTCCTTGAGCACGCCGCGCACGAAGGCTTCGTGGGCGGCGCGTTCGTCGACGGTCGAGCGTGGCGCGAGCGGACGAGGCCTGGCGCCGTACGCGATGGCCTGAACGGCGGCGGTGGCCCGTTCGACGGCCCCCATGGTCAGGTCCAGCGCCCGTTCCTTGCCGCCCTGCAGCTCCAGATAGACGGCCGCCAGCAACTCGGCGTCGATCAGCGCCCCGTGCTTGTCGCGCGAGGCCAGTGAGATCTTCATCCGCTTACAGAGCGCGTCGAGGGAATTGTACATTCCCGGAAACTTCTTCTTGGCCAGCGCCAGGGTGTCGATCCAGCGATCATCGGGCGGTGGCGTTCGTCCGATCCGCGCCAGCTCGGCGTTGACGAACCCACGGTCGAAGGGCGCGTTGTGAGCGACGATCGGATCGTCGCCGACGAACGCGAGGAAGTCGTCGACGATCTCGTGAAAGCGCGGCTTGTCCTTCAGGAAGGCCAGGGAAATGCCGTGCACGCGCTCAGCGTCGGCGTCGATTTCGCGCTCCGGATGGACGTACCGGTGGAAATTGCGCGCCGTCGGGATGAAATCGATGACCTCGACACAGGCGATCTCGATCAGCCGATGGCCTGTCTTGGGATCAAGGCCGGTGGTCTCGGTGTCGAGGACGAGGTGGCGCGCCATGGCTAACTCAATGGGCCGGTTCGGCGGGTCCTTCAAGCGGTCGCAACGTCGCGACGAAGGCCCGATCCCGGAGCTTGGCGAGGACATCCCGGACCTGCGCGCGTGCGTGGTCGAGGCCCTGTCCGGTGTCGATCACGAAATGGGCGCGGGCGCGCTTTTCGACGTCGGCCATCTGCCTGGCCAGGATGGCGTCGAGTTTGGCCTCGTCCATGCCCGGCCGCGCCAGCACGCGCTGGCGCTGGATGTCCGCCGGCGCCGAAACCACGACAACCGCGTCGACCCGCGCCTCACCGCCCGTTTCGAACAGGAGCGGGATATCGAGAACGACGATGTCGGCGCCCTGGGCCACGGCCTTCTCGAAGAAACCTGCCCGCGAGGCCCCGACCAGCGGATGGACGATGGCTTCCAAGCGTTTCATGTCCTCCGACTTTCCGACCACCAGGTGGCTCAGGCGCGTCCGGTCAATCGCGCCATCGACGACGACGCCCGGAAAGGCCTCGCCGACCGGTTCGACCGCCGCGCCCCCCTTGGCGTAGAGCGCGTGAACCTCGGCGTCGGCGTCATAGACCGGCACGCCGGCGGCCGCGAACATCGCCGCGGTGGTCGACTTGCCCATGCCGATCGAGCCGGTCAGGCCGACGGTGATCATGCGGTTTCTCCAATCGTCTCAAGCGCCAGGGCGCGGACGTCCACCGAGGCGGGCGGCGGGGCGCCGAAGAAGGCCTCGAAGCTCGGCTCAGCCTGCCGGATCAGCATTTCCAGCCCATCGACGGTGCGCAAGCCCCGCTCGGCGGCCCGCCGCAGGAACGTGGTTCGGAGCGGCTTGTAGACCATGTCCAGCACCACGGCGGCGTCGGGCGCGCGGGCCAGGTCGATGTCGGGACCAGGCCCGCCGCCCAGCCCCAGGGAAGTGGCGTTCACGATCACATTGGCGGCGTCCAGGGCCTCGTCCTGGTCCACGGCGCGAACGACACGGCCGATGTCGGCGGCGAGGGCGATCGCGCGTTCCGCCGTTCGATTAACGATGCGCACCTCCGGCGCGCCCGCGAGCGCCAGGGCCGCAGCGGCCCCGCGGGCCGCGCCGCCGGCCCCGAGGATGATGGCGGGACCAGCCTTCGGATCGAAGCCCGGCGCCTGAACGGCCAGCGCGGCCAGCATGCCCAGGCCGTCGGTGTTGTCGGCGAACACCGAGCCGTCCTCGCGAAACAGCAGCAGGTTGGAGGCTCCCGCCAGACGGGCCCGCTCCCCGGCCTCGTCGGCGCAGGCCAGGGCCTCTTCCTTGAAGGGAATGGTGACATTGACGCCCCGGATGACTCCGCCGCGCAGGCCCTCGACCAGGGCGGGAAATCCGCCGGCTGTCGGCGCCAGCGGCACATAGGCGGCGTTCAGGCCGGCGGCCTCGATCCAGGCGTTGTGCAGCACCGGACTGAGCGAATGGGTGACGGGTCGGCCGACGATGCCGGCGACCAGGGCCGCGCCGGTGATGCGGCTCATGTTTCGAGCTCCCCGTGAAGACGAAGGAAGTCGAACAGGCCCATCAGGGGCAGGCCGAGGATGGTGAAGTAGTCGCCCTCGATGCGGGAGAAGAGCTGCACGCCCTCGTTCTCCAACTGGTAGCAACCGACCGAGCTCAGGATATCCACCCCGCGAGCCGCCAGATAGCTGTCGATGAAGGCGTCGCTGAAGTTGCGCATGGTCAGTTTGGCGGGCGGGACCTCGCGCCAGATCGCCTGGCCGTCCCGGGCCACGACCACCGCCGAATGCAGCTTGTGGGTCTTGCCGCGCAGAAGGCGCAGACGCTCGCGCGCCTCGGCGATTGTCTCGACCTTGTCGAAGAGGGCCCCCGCAAGGTCGAGTGTCTGATCCGCGCCGATCACCAGGGCCCCGGGCCTGCTTCGGGAGACCTTCACGGCCTTCAGTTCGGCCAGGGCGTCCGCCACCTCCCGCGGGCCCGCGCCCTCGGCGAGAAGGCCGGCCTTCACGGCGGCCTCGTCGACGCCGGCCACTTGAGTCTCGAACGGCACGCCCGCCGCTTTCAAGACAGAGGTCCGGGCCGGGCTCTTGCTCGCAAGGACGATCATCCCAGCACCTCGACCGTGCCCCGACCGCCGGACAGCAGGTTGATGATCGCGGCCGCAGTCTCTTCGACAGATCGCCGGGTCACGTCGATCACTGGCCAGCCCTGGCGCTCGAACAGCCGGCGCGCGTCGATGATCTCCTGTCGCACCGCCTCCTGATCGATATAGCTGCTGGCGCGCTGCTCGTTCAGTGAGAGCAGGCGATTGCGGCGGATCTGGATCAGCCGGTCCGGCGAGGCGATCAGCCCGACCACCATGGTGTTCCTCAGCTCAAAGACCTCTTTGGGCAACGGCACCCCGGGCACCAAGGGGATGTTCGCCGCGCGGACACCACGGTGAGCCAGATAGATGCTGGTCGGCGTCTTGGAGGTTCGAGACACCCCGATGAGGACGACATCCGCCTGGCTAAGGTCCTGACCAAGCTGGCCGTCGTCGTGGCCGATGGCGTAGTTCAGCGCCTCCATGCGGTTGAAGTAGTCGGTGTCGAGGTTGTGTTGGGCTCCGACCCGGCTGGAGATCGGGGCGCCGAGGTAGCGCGACATGGCGGCGACCACCGGATCGAGCGCCGCGATGCAGGGGATTTCGTGCCGGCGGCACCCGTCCTCAAGCGCCGACCGGAGGGCGGCGTCAACGATCGTGTGCAGAACGACGCCCGGCGCGCCGGCGATTTCCTCGAGCGCGCGCTCGAGTTGGCGGGGCGAGCGGACCAGGGCGTAGATGTGCTCGATCGGCAGGATGTCGGTGAAGCGAGCGCAGACGGCCCGGGCCATGGCGTTGAGGGTCTCGCCCGTCGAGTCGGACACGAGATGGATGTGGAAATAGGTCGCGATGCGCGGCGCCGAACTCATCGCTCTTCCTTAGGGCCAGGTCGGCTCCGGAACCAAGCCTGTGTATGGACCGTTAATGTTCTCTTAACCTTCCCGGGACGAAGGCGGGACAGATTTCATGCGCCTCCGTGCGCCCGCGGTTGCGCGGTGAATCACGTGCATGCCTTGGCCCGTTTGGCCTCCCGTCATCCCCAGCCTGTTGCGACGCCCACAGGTAAGGATTTGTTAACCTTCCCCGGGCGGGGACGGGAATTGACGTTCGCGACAAACGCGCGCGGCCGGCCGTTAGGGTTTTGTTAAGGAATTCGGGAGGCTGCCCTTCCTTCCCCGCTATTCACAGGGCGTCATACCGTTGTGGACGCGGCGTGGATTGTCGCGGAACTGGGACGGGAGATCGTCTCTCGCCGACGGACTGTCCCAGCGGCGCCTGTCCCTTACTCCTACCCCTCCATCCTTCTTAACTTTCTATTAGGAAGGTAAGGGGCCTTGCCTCCCGGCGTATGGGGCCTATCAAGCGAGCGATGAGCGAGAATTCCAAACCGGACCTGCTCAAGGTCCTCGCGGGCGAAACCCTGGCCCGCCCACCCGTATGGTTCATGCGGCAGGCCGGCCGATACCTGCCCGAGTATCGGGAGCTCCGCGCCAAGGCTCCGGACTTCATTTCCTTCTGTCTGAACCCGGAGATGGCCGCCGAGGCCACGTTGCAGCCGATGCGGCGGTTTCCGTTCAGCGCCTCCATCGTGTTCGCCGACATCCTGCTGATTCCCGGCGCGCTGGGTCAAAAGGTCTGGTTCGAGGCAGGCGAAGGGCCCAAGCTCGGCGAACTGCCGCTGCTCGATGCCCTGGAGGCCGAGATCGAGGCCTCGACGTTCCGCCTGACACCCGTCGGAGAGACCCTGTCGCGCGTGCGAGCCGCCCTGGAGCCCGAACGGGCGCTGATCGGCTTCGCGGGCGCGCCCTGGACGGTGGCGAGCTACATGATCGAGGGCGGATCTTCAGATCGCAGCAAGGCCCGCACCTTCGCCTACGAGCAACCGGAGGCCATGGACCGTCTACTGGACATCGTCGCCCGCGCCTCGGTCCGCTACCTGGCCATGCAGGCTGAAGCCGGGGCCCAGGTCCTGAAGCTGTTCGAAAGCTGGGCGGAAGGTCTTCCGGAGGACCTGTTTGAACGCATCGTCTGCAAGCCGCACAGGACGATCGTCTCCGGCCTGCGCGAGCTGGGCGTCGAAACGCCGATCATCGGGTTCCCGCGTGGCGCCGCGGCGATGGCTCAACACTACGCCGACACCGTCGATGTCCAGGCCGTGGCCTTGGATACGGCCTGCCCGGCCCAGGTCGGCCAAGCGATCCAGACGTCCGGCAAGGCGGTGCAGGGCGCACTCGATCCGCTGCTGCTGCGAGCCGGCGGACCGGCGCTCGATCGCCGGGTTGATCAGATGCTGGAACAGTGGGGTTCGGGTCCCTACATCTTCAATCTGGGTCACGGCATCCTGCCGGACACGCCCATTCCTCACGTCGAACGGGTGCTCAAGCGGGTGACCGGCCAGTGACGGGCGGCGGACGCAGAATCGCCGTCGTCCTGTTCAACCTCGGCGGGCCGGACGGGCCGGACGCGGTGCGGCCGTTCCTGTTCAATCTGTTCAACGACCCGGCGATCATCAGCCTGCCAGGCCTGGTTCGCACCCCCTTGGCCAGGCTGATCAGCAGTCGGCGCGAGGAAACGGCCAAGGCCAACTACGCCATCATGGGCGGGGGCTCACCCCTGCTGCCCGAGACACGGAAGCAGGCGGCGGCGCTGGAGGCGGCCCTTGGGGCCCGCTTGGCCGGCGACGAGGTTCGCTGCTTCATCGCCATGCGCTACTGGCATCCGATGACGGATGAGACCGCGGCCGCTGTGGCCGCCTTCCAGCCCGACGAAGTGGTTCTGCTGCCGCTCTATCCGCAGTATTCGACCACCACGACGGAATCATCGGCGACGGCGTGGCGCAGGGCCTATCGGGGACCTGGCCGGACGCGGACCGTCTGCTGCTATCCGGAGGAGCCCGGCCTGGTCGAGGCCCATGCGCGCGCCATCATCCGGACTCACCGGGCGATGGGCTCGCCGGAACCGCTGAGACTGTTGTTCTCGGCGCATGGTCTGCCGGAGAAGGTCATCAAGGCGGGCGATCCGTATCAGAACCAGGTCGAGCGCACCTGCGCGGCCGTGGTCGCCCAGCTCGGCGCGGACTGGGCTGCCGACTGGGATTGGCGGGTCTGCTACCAGAGCCGTGTCGGCCCGATGAAGTGGATTGGTCCGTCTACGGAACAGGCGATCGAGGCCGCCGGCGCCGACGGTCGCGGCGTGCTGATCACGCCGATCGCCTTCGTTTCCGAACACGTTGAGACTCTCGTCGAGCTCGATCACGAGTACGCTGAATTGGCGCGCCGGCTGGGGCTGCCGTTCTATCTGCGGGCTCCGGCCATCGGCGCCGACCTGGCCTTCATCGAGGGTCTGGCCGATGTCGCCGTCGACGCGCTCGGTCGCGAGGGCGTTGCGCCGGCGGGCGCCGCGTGCGACGCCGGGCTGTCAAAATGTCCCTGCCGGGAGAGGACCGCATGAGCTGGTTCGCCGAACATTACGACCTGCTGCGCGGGCTACACATCATCGCGGTCATCGCCTGGATGGCCGGCATGCTCTATCTGCCCCGTCTCTACGTCTATCACACCCGCGCCGAGCGGGGCTCACAGTTGGACGAGACGTTCCAGGAGATGGAGCGAAAGCTCCTGCGGATCATCATCAATCCGTCGATGATCGCCGCCTGGCTGCTGGGCCTGGCGCTGATCGCCGCCAACGGCGTCAACCGCGGATGGGACTTCCTCGCCCAGCCGTGGATGCTCACCAAGCTGGCGCTGGTCGTGGCGCTCAGCGGCTGGCACGGTTTCCTTGCCGGCGCTCGCCGCAAGTTCGAGGCTGGGACCAATACGCGGAGCGAGAAGTTCTGGCGGATGACCAACGAGATTCCGTTCGTCATCGCGATCGTCGCCGTCCTGGCCGTCACGACCGAGTTCTTTTCGCGCTAGCGCCGTCCAGCCCTCGAGAACGCTTTTCTTGACGGCGAGGAGCCGTCGTGGTTTCCCTCGCCTCCGACGCATGGCGCTTCGCCATGGGTTCTTCCTTTCGCCGGATCCGCGCCCGTTGCTGGCGCGCTCATGATCCGGCTCCCCGAACGTCCTTTTCGCGTCCTCCAGACGCACCCCATCCGTCGCCCCTGGATCCGTCAGGCCCCACCGGCGTCAGTCTATCCAAGGGGCCGATGAGGCCCTCACGCCCAGAGTCCATCCATGTCCGAAGACAATACCCCCGAAACCGACGCCCCGGCCGCCGAGGACGCGATCGTCGAAACCGTCGTCGCGAACGCCGCCGAGGACGCCGCCGAAGGCGACGACTCCGAAGTCGCCGCGGTCGTCGCCGCGCTCGGCCTGACCCGCATGTCCCTTCAGGAGCTGAAGGAGACCTCCCCCGCCGACCTGCTGGCGCTCGCCGAGAAGCTTGAGATCGAGAACGCGAACTCGATGCGCAAGCAGGACATGATGTTCGCCATCCTGAAGACCGTCGCCGAGGAAGGCGTCGAGATTTCGGGATCGGGCACGATGGAGGTGCTGCCGGACGGTTTCGGCTTCCTGCGCAGCCCGGAGGCCAACTACCTGCCCGGCCCAGACGACATCTATGTCTCGCCCTCGCAGATCCGGAAATTCGGCCTGCGCACCAGCGACAGCGTCGTGGGCGCGATCCGCGCCCCGCGGGAGGGCGAGCGCTACTTCGCCCTGGTCAGCGTCGAGCAGATCAATTTCGAGGCGCCGGAAAACGTCCGCCACAAGGTCCACTTCGACAACCTGACGCCGCTCTATCCCGAAGAGCGCCTGAAGATGGAAATCGAGGACCCAACCCTGAAGGATCGCTCGGGCCGGATCATCGACATCGTCTCGCCGCTCGGCAAGGGTCAGCGCTGTCTGATCGTGGCGCCGCCGCGGGTCGGCAAGACGGTCATGCTGCAGAACATCGCCAAGTCGATCGCGGCCAACCACCCCGAGTGCTACCTGATCGTCCTCCTGATCGACGAGCGACCGGAGGAAGTCACCGACATGCAGCGCACCGTGCGCGGTGAGGTGATCTCCTCGACCTTCGACGAGCCGGCGACGCGTCACGTGCAGGTCGCCGAGATGGTCATCGAGAAGGCCAAGCGTCTGGTCGAGCACAAGCGTGACGTGATCATCCTGCTCGACTCTGTGACGCGCCTGGGTCGCGCCTACAACACGACCGTCCCCTCCTCGGGCAAGGTGCTGACCGGCGGTGTCGACGCCAACGCCCTGCAGCGCCCGAAGCGCTTCTTCGGCGCGGCGCGCAACGTCGAGGAAGGCGGCTCGTTGACCATCGTCGCCACGGCCCTGATCGACACGGGCTCTCGGATGGACGAAGTCATCTTCGAAGAGTTCAAGGGCACCGGGAACAGCGAAATCGTCCTCGACCGCAAGGTCGCCGACAAACGCATCTTCCCGGCCATCGACATCCTCAAGTCGGGCACCCGCAAGGAAGAGCTGATCACGCCGAAGGACCAGCTGCAGAAGACCTATGTCCTGCGCCGGATCGTCAATCCGATGGGAGCCCAGGACGCGATCGAGTTCCTGATCGACAAGCTGCGCCAGACCAAGAACAACGCCGACTTCTTCCAGTCGATGAACACCTAGGGCCGGCCGGCCGGGACCATTCCCCCGGCCTCCTGAACGAACTAGGCTCCCGGGCGGCGACGCGCGGGAGCCTTTTCATGTCCTCCAGCTACATTATCGCCGGCGGCGAGGCGGGTCGGGTCCGGCTGTCGGTATTGTCGCAGGCGATGGCCCCGTTCACCGGGGCTCTGCTTGACAGGCTCGACGACTGGGAGGGCCTGTCGGTCCTCGACGCCGGCTGCGGCGGCGGCGACGTGTCCCGAGAGCTGGCGGCGCGGGTTGGTCGCGCTGGCCGCGTGGTCGGCGTCGATGGCGACGAGGCCAAGATCGCCGCCGCCCGCGAGGCCGCCCTGGGAATCCCGCAGCTATCGTTTCGAGACGGCGACGCCATCGCTCCCGGGCCCGACGATCCATTTGACGTGATCTACGTGCGCTTCCTGCTTTCACACCTGACCGACCCCGCGGGGGCGCTGGTCAGCTTCCGCAGTCGCCTGAAGCCCGGCGGGCTGTTGATTGCCGAGGATGTCGACTTCACCGGCCACTTCGCCGACCCACCGGTCCCCGCCCTCGACCGCTATGTCGCCTGGTACCGGGAGACGGCGGCGCGGCGCGGGGCGAACGCCGATCTTGGGCGGGACCTGGCGGCGCGCGTGGCGGCGGCTGGCTTTACGACCCTCCATGGCGGAGACGCGCATCCGGTCGCCCGGCGCGGTCCGGTCAAGGCGATGGCGCCTCTGACTCTGGCCGCGATCGCCGACGCCGTGGTCGCCGCGGGCCTCGCCACGCGGGACGATGTCGATCAAACGGTCGCCGAGCTGCAGACCGCAGCCGATGACTCCGCCATCCTGCTCAGCATGCCTCGCATCGGCCAGGTGATCGGGCGCGTCCCTTGAGCCTGATGGCTAAATCGTACTCGAGATTCAAAGGTGTAGAGCCCGATTCAGGGTTCAGATTGTTCCATCTGAACCCCTCAGGCTCTAGGGAATGAGCAGCGTTGAGCCGGTCGTCGCCCGGGCCTCCAGCGCCTGGTGGGCTTGGCGAGCCTGGGCCAGTGGGAAGGTCTGGCCGATCTCGATCTTCACCTTGCCGGAGGCGATCATGGCGAACAACGCCCCGGCGCTGTCGTCCAGTTCCTCGACCGTGGTGATGTAGTCGAAGAGCGTCGGCCGCGTCAGGAACAGGGAGCCGCGCCGCTGCAGCTCCAGGGGGGCCAGAGCCGGCGCCGGCCCCGACGCGTTGCCGTAGCTGACCAGCATGCCGCGCCGCCCGAGGCTGTCGAGGCTGGCCGTCAGGGTGTCCTTGCCCACGCCGTCGTAGACGACGCGCACGCCCTGGCCGGCGGTCAGGGCTTTCACGCGGGCGGGGACATCCTCGTCACGGTAGAGGATGACCGCCTCGGCGCCGTCGCGCTCGGCCAGCGCGGCCTTATCGGCCGACCCGACGGTGGCGATGACCCGCGCGCCGATCGCCCGGCCCCACTGGGTCAGGATGCTGCCCACCCCGCCGGCGGCGGCGTGGACCAGTATCCAGTCGCTTGACTGCACCGGATAGCAGCGCCGGATCAGGAACTCCGCGGTCATCCCCTTGAGCATGGCGGCGGCGGCCGAGCGGCTGTCGACGCCCTCCGGAATCGTCACCGCCCGGTCTGCCCGCACCACATGAAACGCGGCGTAGGCGCCGGTCGGGCCATTGCCGTAGGCGATCCGATCACCGATGGCGAAGCGGGTGACGCCCTCCCCGACCGCCTCGACGACGCCCGCGCCCTCCAGCCCCAGGACCATCGGCATCTTCATCGGGTAGAGGCCGGAGCGATGGTAGGTGTCGATGAAGTTCAGCCCGATCGCCTCGTGCCGGACGAGCACCTCGCCGGTCCCGGGCGTCGGAATCGGCAGGTCAACGGCCTCAAGAACCTCCGGCCCGCCGGTGCGGGCAGCCTGGATCGCCAGCATCGGTCTAGGCCAGATGCTCGGCGAAGAAAGCCAGCGATCGTTTGCCGGCCGCCTCGGCGTCGCCGGCGTGATAGTGCTCGCCCCCGATGCGGGCGAAGGCGTGGTCGCGCCCCGGGTAGTCATGGATGGTGATCAGCGGATGGTTGTCGAGCGCCGCGTGGATGGCGGCCTGGGCTTCCTTCGGAACGAAGCCGTCTTCGCCGGCGATGTGCAGCATCACCGGGCGGGTGATCTTCTCGGCCTCCGCCGTCAAGGAGTCGAGCCCGACGCCGTAGTAGGACACCGCCGCGTCGACATCGGTGCGGGTGGCGGTCAGGAAGGCCATCTTGCCGCCAAGGCAGAAGCCGACGGAGCCGACCTTGCCGGTGCAGCCCGGGTCGGCGCGGATCAGGTCGATGGTCGCCTGTAGATCTTCCACCCCCTTGTCGGCGTCAAACGCGTTGAAAAGCTGGAAGGCCTTGTCCCACTCTTCCTTGGACTGGTCGGTGATGTCGATGCCGGGCTCGATCCGCCAGAACAGGTCGGGGCAGATGGCCAGATAGCCCTGCGCGGCCAGGCCGTCCGTGATGTCGCGCATCACCGCGTTCACGCCGAAGATCTCCTGGATCACGACCACGGCCGGCGCCTTGGCCGCGGCGGGTCGGGCGACATAGGCCGAAAACTCACCGTCCGGCGTCTTGATGGTCAGGCGTTCAGCGCTCATCGTCGTTCTCCCGTTTAAGTCTGTGTGGGTGTTATCAAGCCCGCCCCCGCGTCGGCCACCGCAAACCGCCGTAGCGGCGAAGGAAAGAACCGAATGAAGGTCACGATCGAGATCGATTGCACTCCCGTTGAGGCTCGCACCTTCATGGGCCTGCCAGACGTCACCGCGCTCAACGAGCATATGGTGGCCGAGATGCAGAAACGCATGGACGCCAATATGGCCGCCCTGGCGCCGGATGAGCTGATGAAGAGCTGGATGGCGTTCGGGAGCGGGGCGCAGGAGCAGTTCCGCAAGCTGATGACGGCGGCCATGCCCGGCGCGGCCGGGTTCGGGACCAAGCCCGGCGAATGACCGACACCATCTTCGCCCCGGCCACGGCGCCTGGACGGGCGGCGCTGGCGGTGGTGCGGGTCTCCGGGCCCGGGACGCGGGCGGCGGTGATTGCTCTGGCCGGCGCCGTGCCCGCCCCGCGTCGCGCGTCCCTGCGACGGCTGACCGGCGCCGACGGCCTGGTCATCGACGAGGCCCTGACCCTCTGGTTCCCCAACCCCGCCAGCTACACCGGGGAGGATTGCGCCGAGTTTCACCTGCACGGCGGCTTGGCGGTGGTCGACGCGCTGATCGCGGCGCTGGCCGACATGGGCTTACGACTGGCGGAGCCCGGCGAGTTCACGCGCCGCGCCTTCCAGAATGGCAGGCTGGACCTTGCCCAGGCCGAGGCCGTGGCCGACTTGATCGACGCCGAGACCACGGCCCAGGCCCGGCAGGCGCTGGATCAGCTCGGCGGCGGCCTATCGCGCCGCTATGACGTCTGGCGCGAGGCGCTGATCGAGAGCCTGGCCGTTCTTGAGGCGGCCGTGGATTTTCCGGATGAGGATCTGCCCGAGGATGTCGCCGCGCGCGCCCGGCCGCACTTGCGGGCGCTGTTGGATGAACTGGATGCGGCCCTGGTTGACGCCGAGCGCGGGCGACGGGTGCGCGAAGGCTTCCGCATCGCGCTGATCGGCGCGCCGAACGCCGGCAAGAGCAGCCTGTTGAATGGGCTGGCGGGTCGCGACGCGGCCATCGTCACGGCAACGCCGGGCACGACCCGCGACATCATCGAGGTTCCGCTGGTTCTGGCCGGCTACAAGGCGCTGCTGGCGGACACCGCCGGCATGCGCGAGACGGAGGAGGCCATTGAGGCTGAGGGCGTTCGCCGTGCGCGGTCCTGGGCCTCGGAGGCCGACCTTCGCCTCTGGGTCGTCGACGGCCATGCTTCGGACGGCAGTTGGCGGCATGCGCGGGAGTTGGCGCAGCCGGGCGATCTCTGTGTGATGAACAAGGCGGATCTGCCGCCCAGCCTCGATGGGGGACGCGCGCGGGCGGCGGCGGCGGAGATCGGGCTCGACGTGCTCGACGTCTCGATGAAGACTGGGGGTGCGGACGCGGTTCGGGACGCACTCACGAGACGGGTGGTGGCGGCGCTGTCGGCGGCCGAGTTTCCGGCGGCCACGCGGTTGCGCCACGCCGAGAGTTTGCGCGAAGCCGCCGCGCGTGTGGGTCGGGCGCTGGGTCAGCCGGAACCAGAGCTGGCGGCGGAGGACGTGCGGTTGGCGGCCCGCGCTCTGGAACGGGTGTCGGGGCGGGTCGATCCCGAAGCGGTGCTGGACCGGGTCTTCTCGAGCTTCTGCATTGGTAAATGAGATGTTTCACGTGAAACATCGGTCGGCCCCTTGACCGTCATCCCGGACGGCCGGAGGTCGCCCCGGGGCCCGTCGGCAAGGGGTATTCGGCTCCCGGCTCTGCGCTGCGCCGCAGCCGGATCGACAAGCAGCTTCGGACTCCCGATCTGGTCTGGTCTGCGCTATATTCCGTCTCCGTCGCCCCCGCTCGCCGGGGGCGTTCGCATTCTGATCTGTAGCAGCAACAAGCATGACCCGGTTCTGGGATGTCATTGTCATTGGCGGCGGACACGCCGGCTGCGAGGCCGCGGCGGCTTCGGCGCGCTTTGGCGCGCGCACGCTGCTGTTGACCCACAAGCTCGAAACCATCGGTGAAATGAGCTGCAACCCGGCCATCGGCGGCCTGGGCAAGGGACATCTGGTCCGCGAGATCGACGCCCTGGACGGCCTGATGGGTCGGATGGCGGATCGGGCAGGCATCCAGTTCCGCATGCTCAATCGCTCCAAAGGCCCGGCCGTGCGCGGCCCGCGGGCGCAGATCGACCGTCGCCTGTATCGCGACGCCATGCAGGCCGAACTAGCCGGCTATAGCAATCTCGACGTCATCGCCGAGGCGGTGGAGGACCTGATCGTCACCCATGGCGCCGTGGCCGGGGTCGTCGGCGGCTCGGGCCGGGATTACCGGGCTCCGCGCGTGGTGCTGACCACCGGCACCTTCCTGAAGGGGGTCATCCACCTCGGCGAGAAGCGCATCCCGGCCGGCCGGGTCGGCGACGCGCCGGCTATCGGCCTCTCCGACCGTCTCTACAGTCTCGGGCTGGAGATGGGGCGCCTCAAGACCGGGACGCCGGCTCGGCTCGATGGCTCGACCATCGCCTGGAACCGTCTGGAGATGCAGGACGCGGACGCGGAACCTGTCCCCTTTTCCTTCCTCAATGAGCGCATCGACGTGCCGCAGATCCAATGCGGCATCACCTGGACGACCGAGGAAACCCACAGGATCATCGCCGAACGACTGACGGAGTCGGCGGTCTATGGTGGCCGGGCCACCGGTCGCGGTCCGCGCTATTGCCCGTCGATCGAGGACAAGGTCGTCCGCTTCGCCGACAAGACCAGTCACCAGGTGTTCCTGGAGCCGGAGGGGTTGGACGACGATACGGTCTATCCGAACGGCGTCTCGACCTCGGTGTCGGAAGAGACCCAACTGCTGTTCCTGCGCACCATTCCGGGCCTGGAAGAGGTCGCCGTGCGCCGGTTCGGCTATGCGATCGAGTACGACTACGTCGATCCGCGGGAGCTCTTCCCGACGCTTGAGGTGAAGCGCCTGCCCGGCCTCTATCTGGCCGGCCAGATCAACGGCACCACGGGCTACGAAGAGGCCGGCGCCCAGGGCCTGGTGGCCGGCATGAATGCGGCCCGCGCCGCTTCGGGCGCCGATGAGGCGACCTTTGCCCGCGACGAGGCCTATATCGGCGTGCTGATCGATGACCTGGTCACCCGCGGTGTGACTGAGCCGTACCGAATGTTTACCAGTAGGGCCGAGTTCCGCCTCCTGCTGCGAGCCGACAATGCCGATCAGCGGCTTTCTCCCCGCGGAGAAATTCTCGGAATCGTGGGTTCCGCAAGGGCTGGCGTGTTTCACGTGAAACATCGGGCGCTCGAAGAGGCTCGGGCCCAGGCCCGTTCATGGTCGTTAACGCCGGCGGCGGCGCAGAAGGTCGGCCTCGCGGTGAAGGCTGACGGTCAGCGCCGTGACCTGAGCCAGCTCCTGGCCTATCCGGGGGTCGACCTCGACGTTCTAACGGCCGTCTGGCCGGAGATCGCAGCCTGGTCGCCGGCCGTCCGCGAGCAGATCGAGATCGACGCCGCCTACGCCGGTTATCTCGATCGGCAGGCCGCCGATGTCGAGGCCTTCCGCCGCGACGAAGCCCTGCGGATCCCCGCCGACCTTGACTACGCAACGATCGGCGGGCTGTCCAACGAGGTGCGGAGCAAGCTCTCCGCCGTGCGTCCGCTGACCCTCGGCCAGGCCGCCCGCATCGAGGGGGTCACGCCGGGCGCCCTTACCGCCCTGCTCGCTCATGTCCGTCGTCCCCGCGCCGCCTGAGGCGGTCAGCGCGGTGCAGGACGCCGCTTCCTTTCAGGCCGCGACTGACGCGAGCGACGCTCAGATGGCCGACCTTGAGCGGTTTTTGTCGCTGCTCACCGCCGGCAACGCCGTCATGAACCTGGTTGGGCCGGCGACGATTCCCGCCTTCTGGAATCGTCATGCCTGGGACAGCGCCCAGCTTCTGCGGCTCGCGCCGGAGGCCCGCGTCTGGGCGGACCTCGGCGCCGGCGCCGGCTTTCCGGGACTGGTCCTGGCCATACTTCTGAAGGATGTTCCGGGGGCGAGGGTGCATCTCGTCGAGAGCATGGCCAAGCGCTGTCGGTTCCTGAGCCAGGTCTCCGAGGCTCTGAGTCTGCCCGTGACGATCCACAACAAGCGTGCGGAAGATCTGTCACTGACTGTGGATATCGTTACGGCGCGGGCTTGTGCGCCGATGACGCGGCTGCTGGGGTACGCCAAGCCATATCTGACGCGTGGGGCGACCGGCCTGTTTCTCAAGGGGCAGGATGTGGTATCCGAGATCGCGGACGCTACTACATCTTGGAAGTTCAGCCACCGGCTGATCGAAAGTCTCAGCGACCCACGCGGCCGCATTGTTGAAGTGAAGGGATTGTCCCGTGTCTGAGAGGCTTGATCCGCTGCTGCCGCCCGCGCCGATGCGGGTTCTGGCGATCGCCAATCAGAAGGGCGGCGTCGGCAAGACGACGACGGCGATCAACCTGGGCACGGCCCTGGCCGCGGTCGGCGAGCGTGTGCTGCTCATCGACTCGGACCCTCAGGGGAACGCCTCGACGGGTCTGGGCATCTCGCGTCAGCAGCGCAAGACGACGCTCTATGACGTGCTGATGAGCGAGACGCCGGCGGCCGACGCGGCCGTACCGACCGCCCTGCCCGGCTTCGACATCATTCCGTCCGATCCCGACCTCTCCGGCATCGAACTCGAACTCGGCCATGCGCCGCGCAGGTCCTACCGCTTGCGAGACTCCTTGGAGGCCCTGCGCGCCTCCGGTCAGTACAGCTACGTCCTGATCGACTGCCCCCCGTCCCTGAACCTGCTGACCGTGAACGCCATGACCGCGGCCGACGCCGTGTTCGTGCCGCTCCAAACGGAGTTCTTCGCCCTGGAAGGCCTGACCCAACTGATGCGGACGGTCGATCTGGTGCGCGGCAGTCTCAATCCGCAGCTGGAGATCCAGGGCGTGGTTCTGACCATGTTCGATCGTCGCAACAGCCTGTCGGAACAGGTGGCGCGCGATGTTCGCGCCCACTTCGGATCCAAGGTCTACGAAACGGTGATCCCAAGGAACGTCAGGGTTTCCGAGGCGCCGTCCTTCGGGAAGCCGGTGCTGATCTACGACCTGAAATGCGCCGGGTCGCAGGCCTATTTGAAGCTCGCCCGCGAGGTCGTGGGCCGTGAGCGCGACCGTCGCCTGGCGGCGGCGTAGGAGATGATGTCGACGATGGCTGAAGGTCGCAGAGGTCTGGGGCGCGGCTTGTCCGCCTTGCTCGGCGAGGCCGAGGCGGAGAATGCCGCCGCGCCGGCGGGCGAACCGGCGGGTGTACGCGAGATCCCGATCGAGCTGATCCACCGCAATCCCGACCAGCCGCGTCGCCGCTTCGGCGAGACCGAGATCTCGGAACTGGCGGACTCGATCCGCGAGAAGGGCGTCCTTCAGCCTGTGCTCGTCCGGCTTCATCCGGAGAGAGCGGGCGAGTACCAGCTGGTGGCCGGCGAGCGTCGCTGGCGCGCCTCTCAGCAAGCGGGCCTGCGGGCCATGCCGGCGCTGGTCCGCGAGCTTGATGATCGCCAGGTTCTTGAGATCGCCATTGTCGAAAACGTTCAGCGGGCTGATCTGGGGCCGATCGAAGAGGCGCTCAGCTACAAGGCGCTGATGGATCGCTTCGGTCGAACGCAGGAAGAGGTGGCCCAGGTGGTGGGCAAGAGCCGGCCGCACGTCGCCAACGCTCTGCGCCTGCTCACTCTGCCGGAGGAAGTCCAGGGCTTTCTGGCCGAGGGCGGGCTGACCGCCGGTCATGCCCGCGCGCTGGTCGGTCAGACTCATGCGGCGCCGATCGCCAGGGTGATCATCGAGCGCGGCCTGAACGTGCGCGAGACCGAAGCGCTGGTGAAGCGGGGCGTTCTGGAGACGAAGGCCGCGAAGCCGGTCTCGACTGGTGGCGCTGGCAAGGACGCCGACACCGCTGCGCTTGAGGACGATCTCTCCGAGGTGCTCGGCCTGCCGGTCGAGATCAAGGACGCGGGCGGCGCCGGCGAACTGCGTATCCGCTACAAGACGCTCGAGCAGCTCGACGACCTCTGCCGACGTCTCACGCGGGGCGGCTGAGGCGCTGGGAGGCGGGCCAGGGGTCGGTCGCCGCCGCTAATTTCGCCACAGAGCCAATTTTCCAATCGTCGATTTCAAGTCATTGAAATCAATAAGGAAATTTTCGGCTACTGCGACGCCGTCGCCGCCGGGGGCGAGACCGCCCCCAGCGGCGGCAGTGTGCGCCAGACCCGCGCGTCATGCGCCGGCACGATCACCAGACCCGGCACAGCCGCCTTAAGCTGATGAAGCCGGATGAGCAGCGCGCGCGTGCCCTCGCGATCGCTGTCGACGCGGCGCGTGATCCACGGCTTCTCCGCTGGTCGCGCGACACCCTCCGTCTGCCAGGCGATGTCGCCGATCAGGGCGTAGCGCTTTCCGCCCGGCGGATTGATGAAGGCGATGATCGAGCCAGGGGTGTGGCCGCCGGCTGGAACCAGCACGACACTGCCATCGCCGAACACATCGCGGCTGCGTTCGAACCCGAGGTAGGGTCCGTTCGGAAAGTCATACGCCTGGTAGCGGCCCGTCCCGAGTCGTCGAGCGAGGGCGGTGGCTCTGTCGCTTCCGTTCACGAACGCCAGTTCATCGCGCGACACCCAGACGGGCGCTTGCGGCAAGGCCTCGAGGCCGCTGACATGGTCCCAGTGGGCATGAGTCAGGATCACCGCCCTCAGGGTCGAGGGTGCGATCCCGGCCTTGCTCAACTCCTCGGCCACCGTGGTCTTGCGCTCATATCGCGAGGCGGCGCGAAACAGGAGCGGCGTGCCAATCCGAAAGTGCTCGTCGACGCTGGGGCCGAAGCCGGCGTCGAACAAAAGCGCGCCGTCGGGGTGCTGGACCAGCAAAGCGCCGATGAAGAAGGTGCGCGGATCGTCCATGCCGCCGCCTTCGTAGGCCAGGCCCGCCTTGGCGAACATGCTGCCCGACGGAACCGCCGCGATGCGCATCGCGGCGGGCGGGTTGGCGGCCGGAACGGGGATGGGCCCGCCGTCCGGCACGGTCAAGGGCGGCGGCGCGGCGCAAGCGCTGGCTAGGAAGGCCAGAGCGGTCAGGGTCGGCATCAGGCGCATGGAAGATCTCCGGATCGATAATTGATTATACGATCCAGTCTAATCCACGAGTCAAGCCCCGTGAGTCAGTCTCCGACTCGATGCTTCTCGCCGTAGCGGCAGAGGAAGGTGGCCACGGCCTCGGCGATCACCGTTTCGCGGGGCGGCAACGCCTCCGCCGCGGGGCCGATCGCCATCACATGCGGCCAGATGGCGAACTCCTGAATCAGGCCCAGGAACTGGCGGGCCGCGATGTCCGGATGCGGGCAGTCGAGGATCCCCTGCCGGGTCATCGCCGCGAGCACCCCGGCCAGGGCCTCCAGCGTCGGCGCCTTGCCGAAACGATAGAACTCCTCGCCGATCCAGGGACGCGCGCGCGACTCGGCGATCACCAGCCGAGTGAACGCGATCTGGTCTCCCTCTTCGGCAAAGCGGTAGATCGCGCCGGCGATCTGCACCAGTTTCGCGGCGGGATCGTCGAAGGTGACGTCGCCGATCGACGCGCGCACCCAGTCCGCCCAGGCCAGCATGCCGCCCCAGTGCCGGCGCAGCATGGCGCGGAGGATGGCTTCCTTGCCGCCGAAGCGATTGTAGACGGTCTGCCGGGACACCCCAGCGGCGGCGGCGACCTGATCCAGATTCACCCCGTCGTAGCCGGCCTCAAGGAACAGGACCCTGGCGGCGCCGAGAATGGCGTCCTCGGATCGCGCGGCGTCGGCGCGCGCGCGGGCGGCTCGCCCAGGGGACGGCTTGGAAGGCGAATCCGGATCCATCACTGGACTATACGGTCAAGGCCAAGGGTTGTCAGCGGCCTACAGGCCGAGCCGTCGTGCCCGGCCGGCGATGGTCAGGGCCAACCGCTCGGCGAGCAGATGGTCGGGCGCGCCGGCGGTCTTGCAGGCCATGTCGGCGGCCAGGACTTCCGGATGCAGGGCGAGCAGATGTTCAAGCGTCCAGGCGCGCGCCTGGCGGAGCACCTCGCGCTCGTTCTTCCAGAACACGCCCGACGCCTTGGCCGCCTCGGCCAGGCTGGCGCCGTTCCCGGCGAGGGTGAGGATGCGCCGCAGTCGGGCCAGGTGCAGGCCCATGGCCCGCACCGCGGCGGGGCCGCCCTCTCCTTCGGCGGCGGCGCGGCGCAGGCCTGCCTGGGCGGCGGCCAGCTTGCCCCCGAAGGCGTCGGAGGCCGCGTCGGCCAGCGAGGCCTCCGGCTCGACTCCCAGGAAGTCTTCAAGTTCCTTGGCGGTGGCGATACGGCCGCTGCCCGGCCCGAGCCACAGTGCCAGTCGCTCCATCTCCTGGCGCGCCACGCCGCGTTCGCGGGGCAGGCGCGAGACGAACAACTCCAGCGCCTGGGCGTCGAGGCCCACCTTGTCGCCGGCGAGGGACTCCCGGACCAGCCGCGCCACGTCGCCCGGCTCGTCCTCGTAGCAGGGGATGGTCGCGCAGGCGGCGGCCTTCTCGGCGACCTTGCGCAAGGCGGAATCGCGGCCCAGCGCGCCGGCTTCGATCAGGAAGAAGGCGTCCGGATTGAGCCTTCCCTCGGCGTGGGCGGACAGGGCCTCGGCCGCAGCCTTGTCGGGACCGGCCTTCTCTCCCGTGAACCGCACCCGGATCAGCCTGCGACCGCCCATCATCGAGATGGCCGAGAGTTCCCCCTCCAGACGGCCGCCCTCGAGTTCGTCGTCGGTGAGCATGGCGGTATCGAAGGGATCATCCGGGTTGGCCGTGACGACCTTGGCCAGCCGGTCGGCCCGTTCCCGGACGCCGCCACGGTCGCGGCCGTAGATCAGGGCGGCGCGGACACCGGCCTCGGGGCCCTTCAGAAAGCGTTCGACGTCGGGTCGCTTGGAAATGATCACGGAGCGCGGACCTTAGCCGGCCCGGTCGCGCGCCATCCAGATGGCCAGCTGCAGCTGGATCTTGCGCGCCAGTTCCGACGCGGCGCGTTCCTCCGCGTCCTGGTGGCCGGCGATCGAGGCATAGGGCTGGTCGGCGCGGTCGAAGGTGACCTCGGTGCTGGTCTGCCCCTGGAAGGCGATCTGACCGGTGCGCTTGTCCTTCAGCTCCCAGGTCGCGTCGAGCACCAGTTCATAGCGGCTGGCGGCGGAGTCGACGCGACGGCCGCGCGGCGTGCGCGTCTGCTTGAGATCGATCTTCAGCTCATAGGCGGCAGGCGCGGCGAGGTCGCGGGCGAGGGCGTCGTCCAGCGCTTCGCGCAGCAGGTAGCCCGTGCGCCCCTCCGGCGCGAGGGTCTCGATGCTCGACAGGCCAGGGCTCACGCCCGGTTGGGCGTACAGGGGCGTGAAGCCGCATCCGGCCAGGGCCGGGGCGGCCGCGAGCAGTACCAGGGCCAGCAGCCGCGCCTTCATGGTCACCCCGCGACGATGTTCACGATGCGGCCGGGCACGACGATCACCTTGCGCACGACCTGCCCCTCAAGGTGGACCGATACGGCAGGGTCCGCCAGAGCCTTCTCGCGCACCGCGGTCTCGTCGGCGTCGGCGGGGACGCGGATCTCGGCCCGGCGCTTGCCGTTGATCTGCACCGGCAGGACCAGCTCGGCGTCGATGACCAGCGCTGGATCAGCCTTGGGCCAGGGCGCGTCGACGACCATCCCCTCGCCGCCGATCCGGGCCCAGCATTCCTCGGCCAGGTGTGGCGTGAAGGGCGCAATCAGGCGGGCCAGGACCGACAGGGCTTCGGCGCGGGCGTTGGCCACAGCCGTGTCGCCGGCCTGGAAGCCTTTGAGGATGTTCAGAAATTCATACAGCCGCGCGATTCCGCTGTTGAACTTGAAGCCCTCGATGGAGTCGGTGATCGCCTTGATGGTCTTGTGCGTGGCGCGGCGCAGCTCTTCGGCGCGCGGGTCTGTGTCCGCGCCTGTCGCCGCCGGCGCCTCGGCGTCGAACTCAGCCCAGACGCGGCTGACGAAGCGGCCAGCCCCCTCGACGCCGCCGGTCGTCCACTGAACGTCCCGTTCCGGCGGGCTGTCGGACATCACGAACAGTCGCGCGGCGTCGACGCCGTAGGTGTCGAAGATTTCTTCCGGCGCGACCACGTTCTTCTTCGACTTTGACATCTTCTCGACGTCGCCGATCACCAGCGGCTCGCCGGTTCCGGTCACGCGGGCGCGTCGGGTGTTCCCCTCGGCCTCCAGAGTGATCATCGAGGGTTCGACCCAATCGCCGGCCTGGGTCTTGTAGGTCTCGTGCGTGACCATGCCCTGGGTGAACAGGCCCGCGAACGGCTCGGCGACCGACAGCATGCCCTCGTCCTTCAACGCGCGGGTCACGAAGCGGGCATAGAGCAGGTGCAGCACCGCGTGCTCGACGCCGCCGATGTACTGGTCGACCGGCAGCCATCGGTCGGCGGCGATCTTGTCGATCGGCTCGCCGTGGTCCGGATTGGCGAAGCGCGCGAAGTACCAAGACGAGTCCACGAAGGTGTCGAGGGTGTCGGTTTCCCGCTCGGCGTCGCCGCCGCAGGTCGGGCACTTCACGAACCGCCAGGTCGGGTGGCGCAGCAACGGATTGCCTGGCCGGTCGAAAGCGACATCGTCCGGCAGCGTGATCGGCAGCTGGTCCTTCGGCGCCGGCACCACGCCACACGCCTTGCAGTGGATCACCGGGATCGGGCAGCCCCAGTAGCGCTGGCGCGAAACGCCCCAGTCGCGCAGGCGATAGACGGTCGCGCCCTTGCCCTTGCCGGCCTCTTCGATCCTGGCGACCGCGGCGGCCTTGGCCTGCTCGACGCTCATTCCGTCCATGAAGCCGGAATTGAAGATCTTGCCCGGGCCCGTGTAGGCCTCCGAGCCGACCATGAAGGTGGCCGGATGGGCGTCGCCCGGCAACACCACCGGCTTGACCGCAAGGCCGTACTTGCGGGCGAAATCCAGGTCGCGCTGATCATGGGCCGGACAGCCGAAGATGGCGCCCGTGCCGTATTCCATGAGGATGAAGTTGGCGATCCAGACCGGCAGGGTCTCACCCTCGACGAACGGGTGCTTCACGCGCAGGCCGGTGTCGAAGCCCAGCTTCTCGGCGCCCTCGATCTCGGCCTCCGAGGTGCCGCCGCGCCGGCACTCGGCGACGAAGGCGGCGACCGTCGGGTCGGCCGCGCTCAGCTGCTCGGCCAGCGGATGGTCGGGCGCGATGCCGACGAAGGCCGCGCCGAACAGGGTGTCCGGACGGGTCGTGTAGACCTCCAGGCCGCTTTCGAAACCGGCCGGCGGGGCGCCGTCGAAGTCGAAGGAGAACCGCAGACCCGTCGACCGGCCAATCCAGTTCTCCTGCATGGTCCGGACCTTCTCCGGCCAGCGATCCAGAGTCTGCAGTCCGTCGATCAGGTCATCGGCGTAGTCGGTGATCCGCAGGAACCACTGGGTCAGCTTCTTCTTCTCGACCAGCGCGCCCGAGCGCCAGCCGCGGCCGTCCTCGACCTGCTCGTTGGCCAGCACGGTCATGTCGACCGGATCCCAGTTGACCGTGGCTTCCTTGCGGTAGACCAGGCCCCGCTCCAGCAGCTTCAGGAACCAGGCCTGCTGCTGGCCGTAGTACTCCGGATCGCAGGTCGCGAACTCTCGGCTCCAATCGATCGACAGGCCCAGCGCCTTCAGCTGTTCCCGCATCGCGGCGATATTGTCGTAGGTCCAGCCCTTGGGGTGAACGCCGCGCTCCATCGCGGCGTTCTCGGCGGGCATTCCGAAGGCGTCCCATCCCATCGGGTGCAGGACCGCATGACCTTGGGCGCGGCGATAGCGGGCGACAATGTCGCCCATCGCGTAGTTGCGCACATGGCCCATGTGGATGCGCCCTGACGGATAGGGGAACATCTCGAGGATGTAGTACTTGGGGCGCGGATCGTCGTTGCTGACGCGGAAGACGTCCTTGCGGGCCCAGGCGTCACGCCATTTGGGCTCCACGTCCTTCGGATTGTATCGGGCCATTGCGGCTTTCGGAGCGTCCGGACCGGCGGTTAGCCGGCCATGTTGGCCAGGCGCAGCTGGCGGGCCTTGGTCAGAATGGCGTTCTCGATATCCGTCTCGGTCTGGGCCGCCGTCGGAGCGTCGGTCCAGCCGCCGGCGCCATCGCTGACCTGCTTGAACACGGTCACGTTGAGGCCGTCCGCGCGAAGTCGGGTGTCAAGAATATAGACCGTGGCCTTGAAGCGCTCGTCCGGCTTCTCGGGGTTGGCGTACCAGTCGGTGATCACCACGCCGCCATAAGGATCCGCCGAAGCCAGCGGCATGAAGGACAGGGTGTCCAGCGTGGCGCGCCACAGGTAGCCGTTGACGCCGATCTCGGCGGCGCCGCCGCCCTTGGGCGCGCGCGGCTTGCCGAGGCCGAACGGAGAAAAGCCGCCTTCTTCCTGAGACTGGAAAGTCCGCGAGCCGCCGCTCGTCCCGCAGGCGGCCACGCCACCGAGCGCCAGGGCCAGAACCCCGACGGAGACAACCTGCTTCCACGACCTGCGCGCAAACGCCATTTGTATCTCGCTCCAAACGATCGGCGCCGCGCTATACGATCTGGCGCGGCGGCGTCCACCCCCGACGCCTCGATAGCCCGTCTACAACAGGGCCGCCTCGCCGCCAAACGGGAATCTCGTGGCCTTCGCGCCACAGGCGATCCGGGAATCGAACCTCGCCGGCCCCGAGTCTCGCCATGGTCTGTTGACCCCGGCCCCAACCGGCTTTTAATCGCGATCGAGGCTCACCATGTTTCATCAGGAAAGATGGCAAGAGCGAGACGGCTGGGGGAGCCGGAACGGCGGATATGGCGAAGGTTCTGAGCATCGTTGCGATCTCGGCGCTGGCCCTGGCGGGCACGGCGACGGTGGCGCACGCCCAGGCCGCGCCGGCCAAGGCCAGGCCCCAGGCCAATTTCACGGTCCGCGGCGACTACAACGCCCGTGACGCGCAATTCGCGCCACAGGATGGCCGCCGCCTGGTCTGGGACGCCAAGAAGGGCCGCTGGGGCCTGACGCTCGACATCAAGCCGCGGACCGACATCGGCCCGGCCGGCCGGGACGTCGAGGCGGGCGCGTTCTTCAAGATCACGCCGCAGCTCCGCGTCGGCGGCGCGGTCGGCGTGGGCCCCAATCAGCCGGCCCCGATCCGCAAGAACGACGGCCGCGAGGAGACCCCTCGTGTGCGTCTCGAGACCGCCTTCAAGTTCTGAACCCGTCCACCATCGCAAAACCCGCGGCGCCCGAGCTGACCAGCTCCGGCGCCGTTTTCATGTTCACGCCGCCGAGCGCATAGACGGGCAGCGGCGCGGCTGCGGCCAGCGCCGCGAAGGCCCGCGCGCCCATCGGCGAAGTCGCCGACGGGCTGCGGCTTGGGAAAACCGTCGAGACCAGCACGGCGTCGCAGCCCGCTTTCGCGGCCAGGTCGGCAGCCTCAAGGGAATGAGCGGCGGCGGTGATGGTCCAGTCCGGATGGGCCTCTTTGAGCGTCCGGGCGCGATCGAGGTCCCGTTCGGGCAGATGGACGCCGCCGGCGCCGGCCGCCTCCGCCAGAGCAGGGTCGGCGCCGACCAGCAGCAGCAGGTCCCGCGCGCGCGCGATCGCCGCCAGACGGCGCGCCCTCTCCAGGGCGTCAGGCGCTCCGAAGGCGCGGTAGACCACGCCGCAGCCGCTCGGCAGCTGATCAGCGATCGCCTCGGGATCTGGCGTGCGGGCCGGGTCGGTGACGAACAGCAGCCGTGGCAGGGGCTTTTCCGGGGTGAAGCGAGGCCGTAAGGACGCCGCAAGCTCGGCCAGTCGCTGGAGATCGCCCGTTGCCTCAGTCATCGCCTGTCGCAGAAGCCCGCCTTTCCGTGCTGGAGCGTATCGCCGCGGCGGCGGAACACGCCGGGCGGTCAAGCGAGGATGTGACCCTCGTCGCCGTCTCCAAGCAACAGCCCGACGAGAAGATCGACGCCATGCTCGCCACTGGTCAGCGCGTGTTCGGCGAGAACCGGGTCCAGGAGGCGACGGGACGCTGGGGTCGACGCCGCGCTGATCCGGCCCATGCGGGCGTCGAACTTCACCTGATCGGCCCCTTGCAGACCAACAAGGTGCGAGAGGCCGTCGCCCTGTTCGACGTCATCGAGACCGTCGACCGCGAGAAGCTGGCGCGCGCCCTGGCCCAGGAGGCCGGGCGGACGGGCGCCTGCCCCCGGCTCTACGTGCAGGTCAACACCGGCGAGGAGCCGCAGAAGGCCGGGGTCGCGCCGGGCGAGGTTGACGCTCTCGTCGCGCTCTGCCGGTCGCTCGGCCTCGCGGTCGAGGGGTTGATGTGCATACCGCCGGAGGCCGAGCCCGCCGGACCGCATTTCGCGCTGCTGGCCAAGGTGGCGGCGCGCAACGGTCTGACGAAGCTGTCGATGGGGATGAGCGCCGACTATGAGCTCGCGGTCCGTTTCGGCGCGACCAGCGTGCGCGTCGGCTCGGCGCTGTTCGGCCCGCGGGGCTGATTTCCGGGCGCGCGGTCCCATCTGTGCACTACAATGCTGGTCCTGGCGGTTGGCCAGAGCCCACGAACCGGTGCATGGTCCAGGTATGGTGCAACGCAAGACCCTCCTCATCGTCGACGACGACAACGACCTCCGCGGCGCTCTGGCCGAGCAGTTGCAGCTTCACGAGGAGTTCGCCGTGGTCCAGGCCGAGACGGCCGGGGAGGGCGGACGGCTCGGCAAGGAAGCCCGACCCGACCTGATTCTGCTCGATGTCGACTTGCCGGACATGGACGGCCGCGAGGCCTGCCGCCTGATGCGCAAGGGTGGCGTGACCGCGCCGATCATCATGCTGACAGCGGCGGCGACCGACGCGGACACCATCCTTGGCCTCGATTCAGGGGCCAATGACTATGTCACCAAGCCGTTCCGGTTCGGGGTGCTGCTGGCCCGCATCCGCGCTCACCTGCGCAGCCACGAGGCCTCGGAGGACGCCGTCTTCCGCATCGGTCCCTATGAATTCCGCCCGGCCCAGAAGCTGCTGGTCGACGACCGGGGCAAGAAGATCCGGCTGACGGAGAAGGAAACCAACATCCTCAAATATCTCTATCGCAGCGGCGCCAAGGCGGTCTCGCGCGAGGAGCTGCTGACCGAGGTCTGGGGCTACAACGCCGGCGTCACCACGCACACGCTGGAGACCCATGTCTATCGGCTGCGCCAGAAGATCGAGCCTGACCCGGCCAACGCCCGACTGCTGCTGACCGAGGCGGGCGGCTACCGGCTGCAGCCCTGATGCGCTCGCGACGCGCCCTGCTCGGCCTTCTGGCCGGGGGCGGCGTCGCGGCGGCGAACTGGCGCGCGGCGCAGGCCTGTTCCTACAGCCTGCAGGACTGCCGGGGCTTTCGTCGGCAGCTTCGCCGGGGCGAGACCCTGGTCCGCGCCGTGGTCGAGGCGCGCACAGACACCCTGACGCCGACCGGCAACAACGACGAGTACTACGCGGTCTACGACATCACGGCCCGCACAACCGAGGTTCTGGTCGGCCTCGCGGGCGAGCATCGGGTCTATACGACGCGGGCGCGGCTATTCGACTGCGGGACCATCGTCCTGGGCTATCTGCCGGAGATCGGCGACGAGGTCATCCTGACCATCGGCCGGGATGAGCAGACCCGCGAGCGGACCGTGCTCTACATGGACAGCGCCAAGCGGTTCGATCAGATGGCGAGCCGCTGTACCTGATAAAAGGTATTTGACACACTATAGTGTCTACATGCATCTTTTCTTCCAGAACACGAGGAAAAGATGAGCAAATATGGGCCATTAGCGGATTTCCTCGGGCGAGCTTCTGGCTCCGAAGTCCCGATGACGTTCACGGAGATCGAGCGCGTGATCGGGTGCCCCCTGCCCGCCTCGAAAAAGTATCCGGCCTGGTGGAGCAACAACCCCTCCAACAATGTCATGACCCAGGTGTGGCTTTCCGCTGGATTCCAGACCGAGCGGGTGGACGTCTCCGGTCAGCGGCTTGTCTTCCGTCGGGTGTCGGGCGCGGCAAGCGGTCTGTCCGCGTCCGGGGACGGCCCCGGCCTTCTCCAGCGCATCCAGGCCCGCCTGGCGGGGACCGTGACGGTCGCGCCGGGCGTCGACCTGACCGCGCCGGTGAGCGATGTCTGGGACGCCGAACGATGAGCCGGGCGCCGATCCTTCTCGACACCTGCGCCGCGCTGTGGGCCACCGCGCCGACGGGTCTTTCGCCGGTCGCGCAGGCCACGATCGCCCAGGCGGAGCGGGACGGCGTTCCGGTTCTGGTGTCCGCCATCACGGCCTGGGAGCTGGGCATGCTGGTCGCCCGCGGGCGCATCGTGCTTCTGGAGCCGCCGCTGAAATGGTTCAACGGCCTCCTCGAGGCGGGCGTCCAGCTTGCCGACCTCAGTCCGGCCGTCCTCGTGGAAGCGTCGTTCCTGCTGCAGTCCCGCCTTCGCGACCCGGCGGATCGGGTGATCGCGGCGACGGCCCGCTCCCACGGCTATCGGGTCATGACCCGCGACCGTCCCCTGCTGGAGTACGCCGCCGCCGGGCACATCCAGGCCATACCCTGCTGATCAGATCATGAAGTCGGCGGTGACCGGGGCATGGTCGCTGGGCTTGTCCCAGCCGCGCACATCGTCGTGGATCTTCGCCACCACCTTGCCGGTGTGGAAGGCCGCGTCGCGCAGGCCGGGCGTGACCAGGATATGGTCCAGCAGCAGGCCGCGGTTGGATTGACGGAAATCGGCGGCGCGATAGCTCCACCAGCTGGCCAGCTTCTCCGGTTCCGGCACGGCCTCGCGCATCAGGTTGGTGAAGCCGAGCGAGGCCTCCAGGGCCCGGAAGGCCTCGATCTCGACGGGCGTGTGGCTGACGATCTTCGACATGTAGCGATGGTTCCAGACGTCGAACTCGCCAGGGGCCACATTGAGGTCGCCGGTGACGACCAGCGGAGCCCTCGGATCGCGCTTGGCGAGCGCGGCGGTCAAGGTCTCGTAGAAGTCCAGCTTGTGGTCGAACTTCTTGTTCAGCGCCCGGTCGGGCACGTCGCCGCCGGCCGGAATGTAGAAGTTGTGGATGTCCACGCCCGCGACCCGCGCTCCGACGCAGCGGGCGTGGCCCTCGCGACAGACGTCCAACGGCGCGGTGTCCTCGATCGGATAGCGCGAAGCGATGGCGACGCCGTGCCAGCCCTTCTGGCCGGCGATCCGGAAGTGATTGAAGCCGAGGTCCTCGAACATCCGCGTCGGAAACTCGGCCGTCTGGCACTTGATCTCCTGCAGGCACAGGACGTCAGGCGCGATCTCGTCGACCATCCGGCCGATGAGTTCGCCGCGCGGGCGGACAGAGTTGATGTTCCAGGTGGCGAGGCGAAGACGCATAGCCTGCAGATACGCTGTTTCGGGGGAAAGAAAACGCCCGGACGCGGGCGCGTCCGGGCGTTGAAGGTGGTCTCTCATGCCGCCGCCGGGAGGGGATAGGTTCCGGCACGGTGCGGCGGTTTCGCGAGGTCGGGCGCGCAACCGCTATACGTGGCATTATTGCAACGAGAGGCCATAAACGTCAATGGGCTCGATCGAGGTATTTGCCTGTTGCGATTGTGTCACAAATTGGCGAGTCGCTCAGCGCCCGCGCGGCGGGGTCGGGAAGGGCGCCTTGAACAGGTCCGGATCCAGGCCCGACGCGCGGACCAGGCTGGTCAGTCGAACCCGCGTCGGGGCGTTGCGGGCGTCGGTCACCGTCCAGCCGAGCAGCTGCATCGGGCTGTCGGCGAAGGTCATGATGATCTGGCCCTTGGTCTTGCCGGCCCGGTCCTGGGCGGTGATCTCGAAGCCGTCGTTGAGCCGCTTCACGCCGGCGATGTGCACCCCGCGGTCCAGCCGAATCTCGTCGGCGAGGAACAGCTTCAGCGGCGTCTGGCTCAGGAAATAGCGGTTCACGGTCTTCAGCCGCTTGTCGGCCACCGACACCACGCGGCCGTCGGAGACCACCAGCAGGCTGGAGGGCGCCTCATACTCGAACCGCGCCTTGCCCGGACGCTGCAGATAGAGCTGGCCGGTCGTCTGGCTGCCGCGCGCGTCGGTCTGCACGAACTTGCCGCGCGCCGACTGCAGGCCCTGCAGATAGGCGGTCGCCTTGTCGACCAGGGCCTGATCGGCGGGGGCCAGCGCGGCGTGGGCGAGGCCGGGGGCCAGCAGCAGGGCCGGTCCGGCGGCGAGGAGGGCGCGTCGTGTCGTGTCCATGAGAACCCGTCTAGCAGGGCCGGACGGCGATTTCTTGACCGATCGCGGCCTCAAGGCGGCGGCGGCGCCAGGATCTCGCGCTTGCCGGCGTGGTTGGCCGGACTGACAACGCCTTCCTGCTCCATCCGTTCAATCAGCGAGGCCGCGCGGTTGTAGCCGATCTGCAACCGGCGCTGGATGTAGCTGGTCGAGGCCTTGCCGTCGCGGGTGACCACGGCGACCGCGCGGTCATAGAGGCTGTTCTCGTCGCCGCCGCCGTCGCCCGAGCCATAGCCGCCGCCATCGCCCTCGTCCTCTTCGCCGCCGGCGGTGACCTCGTCGAGGTATTGCGGCTGGCCCTGGTCGCGCAGGAAGCGGGCCACCGCCGCCACCTCCTCGTCGGCCACGAACGGGCCATGCAGGCGCGTCAGCCGGCCGCCGGAGCCGCCGGCCATGTAGAGCATGTCGCCCTGGCCCAGCAGCTGCTCGGCGCCCTGCTCGCCCAGGATGGTGCGACTGTCGATGCGCGAGGTGACCTGGAAGCTGATCCGGGTCGGGAAGTTAGCCTTGATGGTGCCGGTGATGACGTCGACCGACGGACGCTGGGTGGCCATGATCAGGTGAATGCCGGCGGCGCGGGCCATCTGGGCCAGGCGCTGCACGGCGCCCTCGATGTCCTTGCCGGCCACCATCATCAGGTCGGCGACCTCGTCGATCACGACGACCAGATAGGGCATCGGGTCGGGCCGGATCTTCTCGCTCTCGTAGATCGCGCGGCCATTCTCGTCGAACCCCGTTTGCACGGTTCGCTCGAAGTGCTCGCCCTTCTCCTGCGCCTCGCGGGCGCGCTCGTTGTAGGCCGCGATGCCGCGCACGCCGATCTTGGCCATGCGGCGATAGCGGTCCTCCATCTCGCGCACCGTCCACTTCAGGGCGACGATGGCCTTCTTGGAGTCGGTCACGACCGGCGCCAGCAGGTGCGGGATGCCGTCGTAGACGCTCAGTTCGAGCATCTTCGGGTCGATCATGATGAACCGGCACTGCTCCGGCGGCAGGCGGTAGAGGATCGACAGGATCATGGCGTTGACGCCGACCGACTTGCCCGAGCCGGTGGTCCCGGCGATCAGCAGGTGGGGCATCTTGGCCAGGTCGGCGATATAGGGCTCGCCGCCGATCGTCTCGCCCAGCGCCATCGGCAGCACCTGGCTGTTCTTCTCGTAGTCGGCGCTGGCCAGCAGGTCGCGCAGATAGACCGTCTCGCGCTTGGCGTTGGGCAGTTCCAGCGCGATGGCGTTGCGGCCCTGGACCACCGAGACGCGGCAGGCGGCGACGCCCATCGAGCGGCTGATGTCGTCGGCCAGCGCCACGACGCGGGCGTGCTTCACGCCGGGCGCGGGAACCAGCTCGTAGAGGGTGACGACCGGACCCGGCCGGATCTGGTCGATGTTCCCGCGGATGCCGAACTCCGCCAGCACGCTTTCCAGCAGGCGGGCGTTCTGGCGCAAGGCTTCCTCGTCGAAACCGCCGACACGGGGCTTGGGCTTGGCCAGCATGGCCAGCTCCGGAAGCATGAAGCCGCCGCTCGGGCCTTCGAAGTCGAAGCTCTTCTGGCGCTCGCGCACCTCGCGGCCGCTGTCCTTGGGCGCCGGCTTGGGCGCGCGGATGGCCGGCGCGCGGCCCCGGGCGGCGGGCGGCTCCTGGTCGACCTCATCGTCTACGGCCGGAGCGGAATCATCGGCGAACCGCATCGGTCGGGGCTGGGCCGCGGCCTTCTCGGCCCGGCGACGGGCGGGCGCGGCCTTGGGCGCCGGCTCCGGCTCATCGGCCGCCGGTTGCGGCCGACGGGCCAACAGGGTTTCCAGGGCCTCCTCGGCGGCCCGGGCCATGCCGGCGCGGCTGACGCCCAGCGCCCAGGCGGCGGCGAATCCGCCCGCGACCAGCAGGATCAGGGCGGCGATGATCTCGGCGCCGGGAATGCGGGCGAAGTCGATGACGCCGGCAACGCCGCCCAGCAGGGCGTCGCCCCAGAAGCCGCCCAGGCCCCGGGCCAGGGCCCAGGTCTTCGGCGGGCTCGGCGCGGCCACGGCGCCGGCGAGGGCCAGCACGGCCAGGACGCCGACCAGCGCCCTCAGCCGGGTGGAGGCGCGATGGGCGTCGGGATCATGGTCGACGGCGCGGCTCACCCCGAACACCACCATCAGCAGGGCCAGGCCCCAGGCGGTCAGCCCGAGCGACTGTACGCAGATGTCGGCGACGACGGCGCCGGGTCCGCGCAGGATGTTGGTGGCCGGCAGGGCCGAGGCGACGTTCAGGCTCGGGTCGGCCGAGTTCCAGGTGGCGAAGGCGGCGATCAGGGCCACGCCCGAGGCGGCGACCACGCCGCCGCGCAGGCGCGCGCTGAACGGCTGGCTCCAGGCCCAGGCCGCCAGCTCCATCGCCATGTCCAGCCCGGTCCGCCGCGCCGCCCGCGCCATTCGCGCCCCCAATCCTTCTGAAGGGTCTATTTGGGCGGCAGAGGGTTAAGGGGCGTTTACTTCGATGGGGCGGAAGCGCGGCGGATTGTCAGGGGGACTGGATACGGCGTCCCCGCAGGGAACGTTGTTTCCTGTCCCCGACGCTTCGAAGGGTCGGGGACAGCTACCGTCTATCGACGGAAGCAGTCCCCGGTCAGGCGCAGGGCTCGGCCTCGCCGCTGCCGAGGTCGATGCGGTAGCAGCAGCGGCGACCGCTGCCCGTGTCCTCGACGATGACCTCCAGGTCGCCGGCGGCGTCGGGCGCCCAGGTCTCGACGAAGGCCATGGCCGCGTCCTCGAAGGAGGCGCCCTCGACGCGGTGCGTGTGGCGGACGTCGCCGGCCACGTGGACGACGTAGGGGTGCAGGGCCATGACGATCCTCCCAGCGGTGAAACGCGCGGGGGGCGAAAGGGATTCATCCAGAGGCGATCCTCTCCCTCTTGGGAGAGGGGGACCACCCGGAGGGTGGTGGAGCGGGAGGCGCGGCGGTTTGACGGTAAGGCGCGGTGGTCGGCTTCATCGAGACCTCGCCAGGCTCTTCGGCGGCGGTGTTTCCCTCTCCACCATGCTTCGCATGGTCCTCCTCCCCCAGAAGGGGGAGGATTGAGGACTGTCGACCGCGCTCTTCAGGGAGCGTGGTCGACAAAACCCATGTAGGCCAGCGTGCCGGACGCTCCGGGCTGGTCAAGGGCGCTTCGCGTCGCCGGAGGCGATGGCCCGCAGGGCCACCCTTGAGCAACCCGGAACGCCCGGCCATCATCTCGGCATGGGGTTTGGGGAGCAGTGTGCGAACTGAATTCGCATGGAAATACAGGGCGATACCCTACCCTAGGCAGCAGATTTGCCGTGGGACTCGTCGGGCGAATCGGCAGAAAACAAAAAAGCCTGCGGTGCTTCCAACACCACAGGCTTCGTTGAAACCGCCGTGAGGCGGCCTCGAGTGCCCTATCAGGCCAGTCGAGTAGAATCCCTGGCGCACAAGAGGTCAATGGCTCGCGGCACATCCTGAGAAAGGATCTGCCATGGCGGATCGCGCAGTACTGAAGACCGGCAAAGACAGCGATGGTGACATCACTAGGCTCTGCAACAGCGGAGCGACGTGGTCCCCTCGGTCGAAGGCCGATGCCATCTACGACATCGAGAACGGCATCCACACCTATCATGTCCCGTGGACTGATGGGCGGACCGAGATCCGGGTCGTGAATGGCGCGACCGGAAAGTATCTCCGCACCCAGCGGGATGGATCGACCAAGAACAACCTCGACGATCTGCCCGATTGCTGAGGCGTAGCGGACACGCGAGCGCCGCTCGCGTGTCCGCTACAGCTTTCAAACGAAAAAGGCCGCCCCCTTTCGGGGGCGGCCTCTCTCAACTCAGCCGAAGCCGGTCCGACTTACGTCGTCACCGCTTCTTCCGGGGCGACCGCTTCCTTCTTGGAGAGGTCTTCGCCGGTTTCCTGGTCGACGACCTTCATCGACAGCTTGGTCTTGCCGCGGTCGTCGAAGCCCAGGAGCTTCACCTTGACCATCTGGCCTTCGGTCAGCACGTCGCTGGGCTTGGAGACCCGGTCGTTGCTGATCTGGCTGACGTGGACCAGGCCGTCCTTGGCGCCGAAGAAGTTCACGAAGGCGCCGAAGTCGACGACCTTCACGACCTTGCCGTTGTAGATGGCGCCGATTTCCGGCTCGCTGGCGATCGACTTGATCCAGTCGCGGGCGGCGTCGATCTTCGACTGTTCCGAGGCGGCGATCTTGATGGTGCCGTCGTCGGCGATGTCGACCTTGGCGCCGGTTTCGGCGACGATCTCGCGGATCACCTTGCCGCCCGAGCCGATCACCTCGCGGATCTTGTCCACGGCGATCTTGATGGTCTCGATCTTCGGCGCGAACTCGCCCAGCTCCTGACGCGGCGCGTCCATGGCCTTGTTCATCTCGCCGAGGATGTGATCACGGCCTTCCTTCGCCTGGGCGAGGGCCTGCTTCATGATCTCCTGGGTGATGCCGGCGATCTTGATGTCCATCTGCAGCGAGGTGATGCCCTCGCTGGTGCCGGCCACCTTGAAGTCCATGTCGCCGAGGTGGTCCTCGTCGCCGAGGATGTCCGAGAGAACGGCGAAGCCGTCCGACTCGAGGATCAGGCCCATGGCGATGCCCGACACCGGACGGATCAGCGGCACGCCGGCGTCCATCATGGCCAGCGACGAACCGCAGACCGTGGCCATCGAGGACGAGCCGTTCGACTCGGTGATCTCGGAGACCAGGCGGATCGTGTAGGGGAAGTCTTCCTTGGCCGGCAGCATCGGACGGATGGCGCGCCAGGCGAGCTTGCCGTGGCCGATTTCGCGGCGGCCCGGCGAGCCCATGCGGCCCGTCTCACCCACCGAGTAGGGCGGGAAGTTGTAGTGCAGCAGGAAGGACTCCTTGTAGGTGCCTTCCAGGGCGTCGATGAACTGCTCGTCGTCGCCGGTGCCCAGGGTGGCGACCACGATCGCCTGGGTTTCGCCGCGGGTGAACAGGGCCGAGCCGTGGGTGCGCGGCAGGATGCCGACTTCGCCGAGGATCGGACGGACGGTGCGAACGTCGCGGCCGTCGATGCGCTTGCCGGTGTCGAGGATGCCGCGGCGGACGACGTCGGCTTCCAGTTCCTTGAACACGCCGGCCAGCTTCAGCGGGTCGTGGCCTTCCGGATTGGCGTCGGACTTGCCGAGGGCCGCGATGGCCTTCTTCTTCGCTTCGCCGACGGCGGCGTAGCGGTCCTGCTTCTTCTGGATGGCGTAGGCGGCGGCGATGTCGGCGCCGACCAGGTCCTTCATCTGCGCCTTGATGGCGTCGGTGTCTTCCGGCTCGAACTCGAACGGCTCCTTGGCGGCATGCTCGGCCAGTTCGATGATGGCGTCGATGACCGGCTGGATGCCGTCATGAGCGAACTTCACGCCGCCCAGGACGATCTCTTCGTTCAGTTCCTGGATCTCGGACTCGACCATCATCACGGCGTCGGCGGTGCCGGCCACGACCAGGTCCATCTTGCTTTCCTTCAGCTCGTCGAGCGTCGGGTTCAGCACGTATTCGCCGTTGATGTAGCCGACGCGCGCGGCGCCGATCGGGCCCATGAACGGAGCGCCCGAGATGGTCAGGGCGGCCGAGGCGGCGACCATGGCCAGCATGTCGGGGTCGTTCTCGAGGTCGTGCTGCAGCACGGTGACGACGACCTGGACCTCGTTCTTGAAGCCCTTGACGAACAGCGGACGGATCGGACGGTCGATCAGGCGGGAGACCAGGGTCTCCTTCTCCGACGGACGGCCTTCACGCTTGAAGAAGCCGCCCGGGATCTTGCCGGCGGCGAAGGTCTTTTCTTGGTAGTTGACCGTCAGCGGGAAGAAATCCTGGCCCGGCTTCTGGGTCTTGGCGAAGACGGCGGTGGCCAGGACGACGGTGTCGCCCATGGTGGCCAGAACGGCGCCGTCGGCCTGGCGGGCGATGCGGCCCGTCTCGAGCGTCAGCGTCTTGCCGGCCCACTCGATGGTCTTGCGTTTGATATCGAACATTGAGGTTCTTTCTCTCGTGTCCCTCGGGCGGATTCCCGTGGGGGCGGACAGGTGTCGTTTCCGAAATCCTCTCCAGATGTCAGGCCCGCTGAGGATCTCGTTGAACCCTCGTTCGTACGTCGAGGAGCGCGTTGGCTCCCCCGTCGCGCGTTCCAGAGCCTGGAGGAACGGGCGGCGAATAGCAGCGGGGCGAGACCCGAAAGCCTCGCCCCGAAAGGTCAGGTCCTAGCGGCGCAGGCCCAGCTTCTCGATGAGAGCCTGGTAGCGCGCGGCGTCGGACTTCTTCAGGTGGTCCAGCAGCGAACGACGCTGCGAAACCATGAGCAGAAGGCCACGACGGCTGTGGTTGTCCTTCTTGTGCGACTTGAAGTGCTCGGTCAGGTTGGCGATGCGCTCGGAGAGGATCGCGACCTGGACTTCGGCGCTGCCGGTGTCGCCCGGCGTACGGCCATGTTCAGCGATGAGCGCGGCTTTGCGCTCGAGAGTGATCGACATCGTGTGGTCTCCGCTCAGGCTTGAAGAAAGACCCGGACGGGATTGAGCTTTCCCGCGCGCATCTCGGCGAGGGCCACCAGCCTCGACCCCTCCATCGCCGAAACGAGCCGCGAACCGCCGACGAGGCGGGTCTTGAGCTGTTCGACCTGTCGGGGAACGAGAACGATGGGTCGTCCCTGCGCCAGCCGGAAGGCGTCCTCCGCGGTCACGGCCAGCACCGGGATGTCGTCCAGTGCGGTCTCGACCGGGAGCAGTACCTCCGGAAGCGCGGCCTTATGGCTCATATCTTCCAGATTTTCCAGAGAAATCGCACGTTCTTCCCCGAACGGTCCGACGCGGGTCCGGCGCAGGGCGCTGACATGCGCCTCGGCCCCGAGGGCGGCCGCCAGGTCACGGACGATCGAGCGAACATAGGTGCCCTTGCCGCACTCGATCTCGATCTCGATGTGATCGGCGTCGGGAACGGCGCTGACCCGGGCGTCGTGAACCACCACCTTGCGGGAGGCCAGCTCTACCGTCTCGCCGGCCCGGGCCAGATCATAGGCGCGTTCGCCGTCGACCTTGATGGCCGAGTAGGCGGGCGGGACCTGCTCGATCTCGCCGACGAAGGCGGGCAGGGCGGCCTCGACCTGTTCGCGGGTCGGGCGGACGTCGGAGGTGGCGACGGTCTCGCCCTCTCGGTCGAGCGTGGCGGTGCTGCGGCCCCATTCGATGGTGAAGCGATAGGCCTTGTCGGCGTCCATCATGAAGGGGACGGTCTTGGTCGCCTCGCCCAGCGCGATCGGCAGCACGCCGGTCGCCAGCGGATCGAGGGTGCCGGCGTGACCGGCCTTCTGGGCGTTGAACATCCAGCGAACCCGGCCGACGGCCTGGGTCGAGCCGAAGTCGTAGGGCTTGTCGAGGCAGACCCAGCCCGAGACCGGATCGCCCTTCTTGCGACGCGCCATGCTCAGTCTTCCGCGTCGTCGGCGTGCAGGTCGCGCTGCACCACCGGATTGTCGAACAGCCGGTCGATGCGGGCGGCGTTGTCGAAACTCTCGTCGTGGAAGAACTTCAGGTCCGGCGTGAACTTCATGTCGATGTGCCGGCCCAGCCGCCCGCGCAGGAACCTGCTGACCTTGTTGAGCGCCTTGATGATCTCGGCCGTCTCCTGGCCGGTGACGCCCGCCCCGAGGGGCTCGACAAAACAGATCGCGTGCTTGAGGTCGGGGCTCATCCGCACCTCGGAGACGGTCACCGACACGCCGTGCAGCGCCGGTTCCTGGAACTCCTCCTCGCGCAGGACCTCGACCAGGGCGTGCCGGATCAGCTCGCCGGCGCGCAGCTGGCGCTGGGTCGGGCCGGCCGGGGCGGCGTGGCCCCGCGACTTCTGATGCTTGGACATGGCGTCACCGGATGGCCGGCGCGGGGGTCGAACCCGGGCGGGCGGGAAAAGAAGGGCGCGCTTCTAGGCGCGAAGGGCGGGGATGTCCAGTGACGCAAGGTCGACGATGTAGGGCGACTCTGTCGCCTACATCGGGACTGGCGCGGCGGTGTCGCGCCCGCCACTATAGTAGTCAATCGAAACGAACGGTGAGCGGAGCTGGGCATGACGGATACGACGGGGTCACCGCACCCGCTGCTGGTCGCGCCCGTCGCGCCGACGCTGCTGAGGCTGGCGGCGCCCAATCTGCTCGGCATGCTGGCCTCGACCGCCGTGTCGATCGCCGAGACCGCCTACATCGGCCGGCTGGGGCCGGAGCCGCTGGCGGCGGCGGCGCTGGTCCTGCCCCTGATCATGCTGATGGGGATGATGAGCGCCGGGGCCATGGGCGGGGGCGTCTCCTCGGCCGTCAGCCGGGCGCTGGGCGCCGGCTCGCCCGAGCGGGCCGAGGCGCTGGCGCGCCACAGCGCGGTCCTGGGCCTGGGCTTCGGCCTGTTCTTCACCCTGCTGCTGACCCTCTTCGGCCGCGGCGTTTTCACGCTGCTGGGCGGCCAGGGCGAGACGCTGCACCAGGCGGTGCTCTATTCGGCCATCGTGTTCTCGTTCGCGGCCTCGATCTGGCTGCAGAACATGCTGGCTTCGATCCTGCGCGGGTCGGGCGACATGGTCTCGCCCTCGGCCGCCTTCCTGGGCGGGGCGGCGCTGCAGGTGATCGTCGGCGGGACGCTCTGCTTCGGCTGGGGCCCGGCGCCGCGCCTCGGGATCGTCGGGGTGGGCCTGGGCCAGGCGCTGTCGGCCTCGGCCGTGGCGCTGGCGCTGTTCCTGCTGCTGCGGCGGCCGACGGCCAAGGTGAAGCTGCGCCTGCGCGGCCCGCTCAGCCGCGAGCACTTCGACGACATCCTCAAGGTCGGGCTGCCGGCCATGCTGTCGCCGATCCAGACCGTGGCCACCATCCTGGTCATCACCGCCATCGCGGCGCGGTTCGGCACCGAGGTCCTGGCCGGCTACGGCATCGGCTCGCGGCTGGAGTTCCTGCTGGTTCCGATCGCCTTCTCCGTGGGGGTGGCGTCGCTGCCGATGGTCGGGCTGGCGATCGGCGCCGGCCAGGTCGAGCGGGCGCGCAGGGTGGCCTGGACGGCGGGGGGGATCGCGGCCGCGGCGCTGGGCGGTCTGGGCCTGCTGCTCGCCCTGTTTCCGGAGCTGTGGGTGTCGATCTTCACCAACGCGCCCGCCGTGCGGAAGGCGGCCTCGACCTATCTGCATTTCGTCGGGCCGGTGTTCGCCTTCTTCGGCCTGTCGCTGGCGCTCTACTTCTCGGCCCAGGGCGCGGGCCGCATCGGCGGGCCGCTGCTGGCCGGAACCCTGCGCCTGGCCGTGGTCGGCATCGGCGGCCTGATCCTGGTCTCCGTGAACGCGCCGTCTTGGGCGCTGTTCGCGCTGGTGGCGCTGGGCATGGTGACCATGGGCACGGTGACGGCGGCCTTCATCTGGTTCACGCCCTGGGGGCCGAGGCCGCTCAAGCCGTAAGGGACATGAACTTCAGTGTGTGTCCCCCGCCGCTTAGAAGCCGCTGGGGACACGTACCGAAGGCGGTACATGTCCCCGGTTCAGGAGTCCTTCAGCCTCTGCTCGAAGAAGCTGATCGTCCGCGCCTCGGCCTCGCGGGTGGGGCCGCTGCCCGCCAGGTGGATGGTCAGGACCGAGTGGCTGGGGACGCCCGTGCCCGGCTGGCCGTCCTCGGGCTTCAGCTGCCAGGCCTCGAAGCGGTCGCCGAGCTCCTCCTTCAGCATCTCGAACCGGCCCGGCGGCACGAAGCGGTCGCCGTGGAAGGCCAGGCCCAGGACGCTGAGATCCTCCTCCGTCAGGCGCTTCTTCACGCAGGAAAACTCGGCGGCCGAACAGTCGATGGCGCGCTCCCGACCCTTGCCGATCGGCATCGACGGCTGGCTCAGCACCGGCGCCACCACGGACGGCTCGGTCATCATCGCCAGGGCGAAGCCGCCGGTGAAGCACATGCCCAGCGCCCCCACGCCGGGCCCGCCGCAGTCGGCGTGCGCCTTGCGGGCCAGGGCGCGCAGCCAGTCCACGATCGGCGAGGACCGGCCGTTGGCCCAGACGTTGAACTCGCGCCGGACGCAGATGTTCATGACCATCTGGCCGAGCGCGTAGCCATTGCTGACCGGCTTGCCCGGCGAACCGAACAGGCTGGGCAGATAGACGGTGAACCCCGCCGCGGCGACGCCGTCGGCGTAGCGCACGACCAGCGGATGCAGGCCCGGGATCTCATGCATGATCACCACGGCCGGCCCGGTTCCGCGCTTGAACACTGTCCGCGTCCACGGTCCGGCGGTGAACTCGAAGCGGTCGTAGTCCTTCAGGACGTCGATGTCGGCCATGTGTCCCCCCTCGGGACATGTTCGCGAAGCGTCCGTGTCACCGCAACGATTTTCGGGGACACGTACCGGCTTCGCCGGAACATATCCCTGGCCGTCAGCTTCCTGGCGTCTTGATGTAGTCCGGGCGCATCACGCGAGCGGTGACATCGGCGCTGTTGGGATTGGGCATCCGCCATTCGCCGCGCCAGGTGAAGTCCATGACCGCGCACAGCTTCGCCGCCCCCGCCGCGTCGGCGCCGAAGGCGTGGACGCGCAGGTCCCGGCCGTGGGCGATGGGGCTGATCGACAGCCATCCGCGGGTCGACCCCGGGCAGAAGGCCTGGACCATGATCTTGCCCTCGGCCTTGTCGGCGGCGATCTCGTAGAGCGTCCCCGTCCCGGCGTCCTCGCCCATCAGGCCGTCCAGGACGCGCACCACCTCGCCATCGCGGAGCGGCTCCGGCACGACCCCGACCGGCACGGCCGTCGCCCGCACCGCCAGCACCCGCTGGCGCAGGAGCGTCTTGGTGAACACGAAGGTCAGGCCGGCGCCGGTCAGCCGCCGGGCCTCGGGCGAGGCGGAGTCGTAGGTCACCATCCGCTTGGCGGCCGCCAGGGCCGGGGCGGCGGCGGAAAGGGCGACCAGGCTGACGATGACGGGTGCGAGGCGACGGGCGCAAGCGACGGCGGGCATGGGCAGGCTACTTCGCCTTCCTGGGCTTGCCGCGCAGGTCGGCCAGATCGCCCTCGAATCCGGACAGCTTCCAGGTCCCGTCGATGTTGGTGAACACCAGCAGGCAGGGACCGTCCTTCTTTTTGGTGGCGCAGACCGAGCCGTCGGGCTGGTATTTCAAAGCCCCGCCGATGGCCAGGCGGCCCGGCAGCGGCTGGTCGGGGGTGTAGCCATAGTAGCTGGCGGCGGCGCGGAAGGTCTCGGGCCGGACCAAGCCGTCCACGGCGACGTCGGCCAGGCCGGGCGCGACCAGGGCGGCGAGCGCGCGGGCGCCGTCGTCCATCTCGCGCCGGTTCATCTCGCGCATCAGGCGGCCTTCCAGATTGGCCTTCAGCGCGCGGCGGTCGACGTAGCGGTCGAACGCGGCGCGGTCGTTGTCGCGGATGGCGACCAGGAGCGCATGCACGTCCCCCGCCGCATCGTAGCGCGATGTGGTGGCGCAGCCGGCCAGGGCCAGGCCGAGCAGCACGATGGTGGCGATCCGGCGCATCATGTCGGTCTCATTCGCGTCCGCTCGGGGCGGAAATGGGGCGAACAGGGCTCAGCCGCAACGGGTGGCGGCGGCCGGGCTGAACCGGACCCGGACCTCGACGGTCCTCGAATCCTCTTCGGTCGGATAGATCACGCGCCCGGCGTAACCGAGGGCGGCCTTGCCGTAGCCCGGCGCGTCCTCGAACAGCACCACGCAGCGCTTCAGCTTTCCGTCGGACGGACGGCAGGACAGCACCGCGCCGCCGCCGGCTTCGACGAAGGACGCCTTCTGCAGGCCGCTCCGAGGCGGGGCGCGCAGGGCGAGGGCGGTTCCCTGGGTCGTCACCGTCACTGACCGGTCGCAGGCCAGCCGCGCCGGTCCTGGCGCCGTGGCGCAGGCCGACAGCAGGCCCAGGGCGAGCAACGAGACGATGAGACGAGCGTTCACGGAGCCCTCCAGGCCGTGCCGCAGGATCGCTCCGAACGCGCCTTTTCTCAAGGGGGAAGGGGTTAACGTGGAAAGGGCGCGGAGATCGCTCTCCGCGCCCTTCGCAAGGTCTGATGTGAACCGCCGCCTAGAGGCTGCGCTTCACTTCCTCGACGGTGAAGCACTCGATCGTGTCGCCCTCGCGGATGTCCTGGAAGCCGGCGAAGTGCATGCCGCATTCCTGGCCGGCGTTGACCTCGTTGACCTCGTCCTTGAAGCGCTTGAGCGTCTGCAGGGTGCCCAGTTCCAGGACCACGACGCCGTCGCGGACGATCCGGACCTTGGCGCCCTTGCGGACCACGCCCTCGGTGACGCGCGAACCGGCGATCTTGCCGACCTTGGAGATGTCGAAGACCTGCAGGACTTCGGCGTTGCCGAGGAAGGTTTCGCGCTGGATCGGCGCCAGCATGCCCGAGAGCACGCCTTTGATGTCGTCGATCAGGTCGTAAATGATCGAATAGTAGCGAATTTCGACGCCTTCACGCTCGGCCATGGCCCGCGCCTGCGCCGAGGCGCGGACGTTGAAGCCGATGATCGGCGCGCCGGCGCCCTTAGCCAACTGGACATCGCTCTCGCTGATCGCGCCGGCGCCCGACAGGATGATCCGCGCGCGGACCTCGTCGGTGGCCAGCTTGTCCAGCGAGCCGACGATGGCCTCGACCGAACCCTGCACGTCGCCCTTGATGACCAGCGGCAGCTCGCTGACCTTCTTGGCCGAGAGCTTGGCCATCATGTCGGTCAGCGACACGCCGGCGGCGGCGCCGCCCACGGCCGCCTTGTCGCGCTTGAGGCGCTGGCGGTAGTCGGTCAGCTCACGGGCGCGGGCGTCGTTCTCGACCACGGCGAAGGCGTCGCCCGGCGAGGGCGCGCCGTCGAGGCCGAGGATCTCGACCGGCGTCGAGGGACCGGCTTCGGTCAGCTGCTCGTCGCGCTCGTTGAGCAGGGCGCGGACGCGGCCGAACTGGGCCCCGGCCACGACGATGTCGCCGCGCTTGAGAGTGCCGCGCTTGACCAGCACCGTGGCGACCGGGCCGCGGCCCTTGTCCAGCTTGGCCTCGATGACCACGCCCTCAGCCGTGCGGTCCGGGTTGGCCTTGAGGTCGAGCAGTTCGGCCTGCAGCAGGATGCGCTCGATCAGCTCATCGAGACCGATCTTCTCCTTGGCGGAGACCTCGACGGTCTGGACGTCGCCGCCCAGGTTCTCGGCCACCAGCTCGTACTGGAGCAGCTCGTTGATGACCTTGGTCGAGTCGGCGCCCGGCTTGTCGATCTTGTTGATCGCCACGATGATCGGAACGCCCGCCGCCTTGGCGTGCTGGATGGCTTCGGCCGTCTGCGGCTTGACGCCGTCGTCGGCCGCCACGACCAGCACCACGATGTCGGTGATGTTGGCGCCGCGGGCGCGCATGGCGCTGAACGCCGCGTGGCCCGGGGTGTCGAGGAAGGTGACGCGGTCGCCGCTTTCCAGACGGATCTGGTAGGCGCCGATGTGCTGGGTGATGCCGCCGGCTTCGCCACGGACCACGTCGGTGGAGCGCAGGGCGTCCAGCAGCGAGGTCTTGCCGTGGTCGACGTGCCCCATGATGGTCACGACCGGCGGGCGGGGTTCCAGGTTATCATCCGCCTCGTCGGCGGCCAGGAAGCCCTCTTCGACGTCGGCGTCGGACACGCGACGGACAGTATGGCCGAATTCGGTGGCCACCAGTTCGGCGGTGTCGTTGTCGATGACGTCGTTGATCTTCAGCATCACGCCCTGACGCATCAGGAACTTGATGATGTCGACGCCGCGCACGGCCATCCGGTTGGACAGCTCCTGCACGGTGATGACGTCCGGAATGACGACCTCGCGGGCGATACGGGCCTGCTCGGCGCCGCCACGGCGCTTTTCCTTCTCGCGTTCGCGGGCCCGGCGCACCGAGGCCAGCGAGCGCATGCGCTCGGCGGCGCCCTCGTCGTCGCCGGCCAGCACCTGGATGGTCAGGCGGCCTTCGCGGCGCTTGGGCTCGCCCTTGGTGCGCGAGACGGCCTTGCCCGGCGCGGCGCCCTTGCGGCGATCATCGTCCTCGTCGGGACGGCGGTCGATCAGAGCTCCGCCCGGACGCGGCGCCGAACGGGTCGCGCGCTGGATCTCGGGCGTGGCCGGCGGCTGGTTGGCGCCGCCGGGACGCGGCGGACGCGGACCGCCGGGGCGGTCGCCTGTGCGCGGCGCCGGACGCGGGGCCAGGGCCGAATAACGGACGGTCTCGCCGCCGGCGCCGCCGGGGCGGTCGCCACGCGGACGGTCGCCGTCGCGCGGCGGACGGGCGCCCTGGTAGCCGGGACGGTCGCCTTGCGGCCGGTCGCCCCGGGGACGATCGCCCTCAGGACGCGGCGCGCGCTGGCCATAGACGTTGCCGGCGCCTTCGCGAGGCGTGCGCTGGCCGTAGGTGTTCCCGGCCGGACGGTCGGGACGGTAGGTCGTGGTGCTCGGACGATCGTCGCGGCGTTCGCGCGACGGCTCGTAGGTGCGGGTCTGGTTCGGACTGGCGGCGGCGGGCGCCGGTGTCGGAGCCGGCGCGGCGGGGGTCGCGGCCGGGGCTGCCGCCTGCGGGGCGGGCGTCGGCGTCGGAGCGGCGGCCGGTTGGCTCGGCGCGGGCGCGGGCGCGGTCGGCGCAGGCGCCGGGCGGGCGGCTTCGGCGGCCGGGGCGCGGGCGGCCTGCTCGGCGGCCAGTCGGCGCGCTTCCTCCTCGGCGCGGGCGCGGGCCTGGGCGGCCTGGCGCTCCTGGGCCTCGCGGGCGGCGTCGATGGCGCGCTGGCGGTTGCGCATTTCCTCGGCCGACAGGTTGCCGGACGGATCGGTCGGCGCGGGGCCGGCCGGGCGCGGCGCGGCGGCGCGCGGATCGTAGGTCGTGCGCTTCTCGGCGGCGGAGGGGCCGGCAAGGTTCGTCGAGCCGCCCGGGACATGCGTCCGCACGCGCTTGGTCTCGACCACCACCGTCTTCGACCGGCCGTGGCTGAAGCTCTGCTTGACCACGCCGGCGCTCACCGAGCCCGCGCGGGGCTTCAGGGTGAGGGAAGGCCTGGAGGGATTCTGCCGGCCGTTGTCGTTCTCGTCGCTCATGCGTCTCGCTTAAACTCACAGCCGGCGGATCCGGCTCATAACGTCTCGTTCAAACCCGGAAGGGACCGCGGCGCGAACCGCCCGGCCCTTCTATTCCTCGCGCCAACCCTCGGGAAGAAGCGGACGGAACCCCGCCAGTCTTCGGACGTCCTTCGTCCAGTGACCGGAGGCTCGCCCCGCAAGGAAGGCGGTGTGTATCACATTCTCGCCCCCCAAGGCCAAACCCAATTCGGCCGAGGAAAAAACACCGACAAGCTGTGGCGGCGAAGGCGACGTCCGGCAGGCGGACAAGAGCTTGCGACGGCCGTCCGCGGCGCCGTCGGAGGCCTCGACAAGCCAGGCGGCCTTGCCGCCCCGGACGCTGGCCAGGACCTTTTCAAAGCCCGAGATAATGTCCCCGCCCCGGCGCGCAAGGCCCAGGCCGTCGAGCAGCCGGCGCGCCAGCAGCGTCTCGACCTGGTCGGCGAGCCCGGCCGGCGCGATCAGCTTCGTCTTCGCGGCGCGCGAGAAGAGGCCCTTCTTCACGGCCGTCTCGACGCTGGCGCGGTCGGCGGCGACCCACAGGCCCCGACCCGGCAGCTTGCGCGCCAGATCGGGCGTGACCACGCCGTCCGGTCCGGCGACGAACCGGATCAGCTGGTCCTCGGCCATCACCGCGCCGGAAACAATGTCCCGGCGTTCGCGAGAGGCTTCCCCATGGGTCCGGGGGGCGCGGGGTTCAGGGGCGTCCATGCTGGTTCGCCCTCATGCAAGACGCCGTTAGGCGTCCCGCGCCTCGCCTTCGGCCACGGCCAGGTCGTAGTCCTCGGGATTGTCGAGGCCCTCGGACTCGTATTCCGGCTCGTATTCCGGCTCCGGCGGGGCCTCGACCCAACCCATCACCACACGGGCGCGCATGATCAGGGTCTCGGCGTCGTCCGGCGACAGATTGAAGGCCTCCAGGATGCCCGGTTCGCGCACGCGCTCGCCGTCGCGGGTCTCGAACCAGCCACGAAGATCGTCCGGGATCAGGCCGGCGAGATCCTCGACGGTCTTCACTTCGCCCTCGCCCAGGGCGACGGCGATCGGCAGGGTGACGCCCTCGATCTCCAGGACGCCGTCCTCGACGCCAAGTTCGCGGCGCCGGGCGTCCTGCTCAGCGGCTTCCTTGTCCAGGTACTCGCGAGCGCGGGTCTGCAGTTCCTCGGCGGTGTCCTCGTCGAAGCCCTCGATGGCCGCGATCTCGTGCGGCTCGACATAGGCGACGTCCTCGACCGAGATGAAGCCCTCGGTGGCCAGCAGCTGGGCAATGACCTCGTCGACGTCCAGGGCTTCCTGGAACAGGGCGGTGGTCTCGGCGAACTGCTTCTGGCGGCGCTCGCTCTCCTGCGACTCCGTCATGATGTCGATCTGCCAACCGGTCAGCTGGCTGGCGAGGCGCACGTTCTGGCCGCGACGGCCGATGGCCAGGGACAGCTGCTCGTCGGGCACCACCACCTCGACGCGCTCGTCCTCCTCGTCCATGACGACCTTGGAGACCTCGGCCGGGGCCAGGGCGTTGACGATGAAGGTCGCCTCGTCCGGGTTCCACTGGATGATGTCGATCTTCTCGCCCTGAAGCTCGGCGACCACCGCCTGGACGCGCGAGCCGCGCATGCCCACGCAGGCGCCGACCGGGTCGATGCTGGAGTCATTGGAGACGACCGCCATCTTCGCGCGGCTGCCCGGGTCGCGGGCCACGGCGCGGATCTCGATGACGCCGTCGTACACTTCCGGCACTTCCTGCGCGAACAGCTTGGCCATGAAGCCGCCGTGGGCGCGGCTGAGCATGATCTGCGGGCCCTTGGTCTCGCGACGGACGTCGTAGATGTAGCAGCGGATGCGGTCGCCGAGATTGAAGTTCTCGCGCGGGATCGACTGGTCGCGGCGCATGATGCCCTCGCCCCGGCCCAGGTCGACGATGACGTTGCCGTACTCGACCCGCTTGACCGTGCCGTTGACGATCTCGCCGACGCGATCCTTGTACTCCTCGAACTGGCGCTCGCGCTCGGCTTCGCGGACCTTCCCGGTCACGACCTGGCGGGCCATCTGGGTCTGGACGCGGCCGAACTCGAAGGGCGGCAGCTCTTCCTCGGTGACCTGACCGACATAGGCGTCACGGTCGGCGGCGAGGGCGTCGGCCAGTCGGACCTTGCCCAGCGAGGTCTCGTCCAGCTCGGCGTCGTCCTCGACCACGGTCACATAGCGCTTGATCGAGGTTTCGCCGGTCTTGGGATCGATATGCACGCGAATGTCGTGCTCGGCGCCGTAGCGGCTGCGGGCCGCCTTCTGGATCGCTTCCTCGATGGAGGCGATCACGATCTCCTTCTCGATGCCCTTCTCGCGGGCCACCGCGTCAGCGATCTGGAGCAGCTCGAGGCGGTTGGCGGAAATGCCGGTGGCCATGGTCGGTCCCTACTCTTCTTCGGTTTGCAGTCGGGCGGCGCGTTCGTCCGCCCCGTGTTTCATCAGGCGATCGTTGAGAACCAGCTTGGCCTCGAGGATCCAGTCGAACGGGATGTAGAGGGTGGTGTCGGCCTCGCCCTCGACATTGATGCCGACCTGGCCGTCTTCCACGCCCGCCAGTTCGCCGCGAAAGCGCTTGCGGTTCTCGGCCAGGCGGTCGAGCTCGATACGGGCCTCGAAGCCCTCCCAGGTCTCGAAGTCCTTCAACCGGGTCAGCGGCCGGTCGATGCCGGGGCTTGAGACCTCAAGCGTATATTCGCCGGTGATCGGATCGGCGGCGTCCATCACCTCGGAGATGGCGCGCGACAGGATCGCGCAGCCCTCAACCGTCATCTCGCCATCCGGAGTTTCGGCCATGATCTGCAGGCGGCGGCTGTCCTTGCCGGCCATCAGACGCAGGCGGACGATCTCGTAGCCGGCGGCTTCCGCCACCGGGTCCAGCAGTTCGAGCAGTCGGGCGTCTTCCGCCGTCCGTGCGCGCATAGGTCCAGAACCCAAACAAAAAGCGGCGGCCCGAGGACCGCCGCTCGAAAGCGCCATCCAGCGCTATCAAACGATGTTGCCTGCTTATAGCGCGACGGGGGACGTTTGTCAGCCCCCGTCGCGCCGCGATTCAGCGACCGCCCAGGAAGTCCATCTTGCCGATCGGCGCGCCCGCCGCCCGAAGCAGGGCGTAGGCCGTGGTGGCGTGGAAGAAGAAGTTGGGCAGGGCGAAGCCGGTCAGGAACTCGGCCCCCGTGAACTTCAGCTCCATGTTCGGGAATTTCAGAACAATCTCACGGTCCTCGGCGCCGGCGAAGGCCGAGGCGTCGACACTTTCGATGAAGGCGATGGTCTTCGCGATCCGCGCCTTCAGCTCGGCCAGGGTGGCCTCGGTATCGGGCATCGAGGGAACCTCGACGCCGGCCAGCCGGGCGACCGCGCCCTTGGCGGCGTCCGAGGCCATTTGGATCTGGCGAGGGAAGGGATGCATGTCCGGGGCGAGGCGCGCCTCAAGGATGGCCGTCTCGTCGAGGCCGGCGGCGAGCGCCTTGTCGATGATGGCGGCGGCGTTGTTCAGCGCGCGCACGAAGATCGGCGCGGACGCGGCGTAGACGGAAAAGCTCATGGAAGTCCCCGGAGGCGATGTGATGTGTCGCTCACATCGGGTGCGTCGCCGGGAAAATCCAGTGGCTCAGCGACGCACGAGGTCGAGGAACACCGGCGCGCAGTCGCCGAGCTTCTTGTCCTCGTAACGGGTGGTCAGGTGGTCGGCGGGGGGGACGCGCCAGTCGTCAGCCTTCTCCGCCGGCCAGTCGTAGAAGCCGCTCTTCAGGACGCGCTCGAGCGTCCAGTCGGCGTAGTCGGCCCAGTCGGTGGCGAAGCGCAGGCGACCGCCGGGCTTCAGCTTGCGGGCCAGTTCGGCGAGGAAGTCCGCCTGCACGATGCGGCGCTTGTGGTGGCGCGCCTTGGGCCAGGGATCGGGAAACAGGATGAAGACCCGGTCCAGCGATCCGTCCGGCAGCCGGCCGACGACCTCGCGCGCATCGCCCTGGTGGACGCGGACATTGTCCAGCCCGCCGTCTTCAACGTGGCGCAGGGCGCTGGCGACGCCGTTCAGGAACGGCTCGACGCCGATGATCAGGATGTCCCGATCGCGCGCGGCCTGGCCCGCCATATGCTCGCCGCCGCCGAAGCCGATCTCCAGCCAGACCTCGCGGGCGTCGGGTTTCAGCGCGCGCGGATCGAACGGTCCGTCGGGGATATCGACCGAGGGCGCCAGCTGGTCGATCAGGGCCGCCTGGCGCGGCTTCAGCACTCGCGCCTTGACGCGGCCATAGCTGCGCAGGGCGCCGTGCGGTTGCTGGGGCGTGATGGGCATGGGGCGTCCAGTAGCAGATGGGGACATGTACCCGAAGGGTACGTGTCCCCCGCAGCTTGAAGCGGTTGGGGACACGCACTGATGTGCATGTCCCCGGAGATCAGTTCACCAGCTTCTTCAGCTCGGGCACGAGGTCCGTGCGCTCCCAGCTGAATCCGCCCTCGTTGTCCGGCTGGCGGCCGAAGTGGCCGTAGGCGGCGGTGCGGGCGTAGATCGGGCGGTTGAGGCCCAGGTGCTCGCGGATGGCGCGGGGCGTGACGCCGTTCATCATCTCCGGCAGCACCTTCTCCAGCAGGGCCGGGTCCACCTGACCGGTGTGATGCAGGTCGACGTGGAACGACACGGGCCGGGCCACGCCGATGGCGTAGGCAATCTGGATCGTGCAGCGCTCTGCCAGGCCGGCGGCGACCACGTTCTTGGCCAGATAGCGGCAGGCATAGGCCGCCGATCGGTCGACCTTGGTCGGATCCTTGCCGCTGAAGGCGCCGCCGCCATGCGGGGCCGCGCCGCCGTAGGTGTCGACGATGATCTTGCGGCCGGTGACGCCGGCGTCGCCGTCCGGTCCGCCGATCTCGAAGCGGCCGGTCGGATTGACCAGCCACTGGGTCTTCTTCGTGACCAGGCCGTCTGGGAAGATCGGCAGGATGTGCGGCCGGATCAGGTCCAGCACCCGCTTGCTCGTCGGCGCCTTGCCGTCGATCTTCTTCTTGTGCTGGTGCGACACCACGATCGACACCACCCGCTGCGGCACGCCGTTTCCGTCGTATTCGAGCGTCACCTGGCTCTTGGCGTCGGGTTCCAGCTCATGCAGCTCGCCGCTGTGACGCAGCTCGGCCAGGCGTTTGAGGATGTTGTGGCTGTACTGCAGGGTGGCCGGCATCAGTTCCGGCGTCTCGGTGCTGGCGTAGCCGAACATGATGCCCTGGTCGCCGGCGCCCTCGTCCTTCTTTTCGGAGGCGTCGACGCCCTGGGCGATGTGGGCTGACTGGCCGTGCAGGTAGCAGGCGTATTTCGCCTTCTCCCAGTGGAAGCCCTTCTGCTCGTAGCCGATGTCCTTGATCGCGGCCCGGACCTTGGGTTCCAGCGACCGGATGATGTCCTTGGTCAGGGCCTTGTTGGCGGCCTTGTCGCCGCCAGGCTTGCCCGCCCGGACCTCGCCGGCCAGCACCACCCGGTTTGTGGTGACCAGGGTCTCGCAGGCCACGCGCGCCTCGGGGTCGGCGGTCAGGAAGGCGTCCACCACGGTGTCGCTGATCCGGTCGGCGACCTTGTCGGGGTGGCCCTCGGAAACGCTTTCGCTGGTGAAAATGTAGGAGGAGCGGTTCAAGGCGGAACTCCAAGGAAAAGGGGCCGCCCACGGGACGGCCCCGAAACCTATAAAGACATCCTTATATCCGCAAGTCGGATGACGATCGCGACGGCCGATCCGGCGGAAGAAAGCCCGAGGGCGCCCCGACCTGATCAGTCGGCGTCGTCGCCGGCTTCCTCTTCCTCGGCCATGGAGCGGACCAGATCGAGGATGCGGCGACGCACGCGGCCGCGCTTGATCTTCGGAAACAGCGCCGCCAGCTCCAGGCCCTCGGGCGTCATCAGGAAGTCGTGAATAAACGGCTCGGCGCCGCTGTCCGACACGCCCTCCGCCCGGGCGGTCGAAGGATCGACCAGGCCGTCGAAGAAGTAGGCGATCGAGGTCTGCAGAGACTTGGCGATCTCGTACAGCTTGCTGGCGCTGACCCGGTTCGCCCCGCGCTCGTACTTCTGAACCTGTTGGAAGGTCAGGCCCAGATCGTCGGCCAGGCGCTCCTGCGAAACGCCGAGCAGCTTGCGCCGCATGCGAATGCGACCGCCGACGTGGAGGTCGACGGGATTTGGGGATCGGTCTGTGTCTGTGATGGTTGTCATGAGGTCCCGGTCAGCAGAAATCGCGGTTTCACTAACCCCCCATCACTCCATTCTGTCGTCTTTTCAAGGCCTGGACTACCCGAATACGCAGGATCAACGCGGCCGAGATCATCAACAGAGCGATGAAGGGCAAGTCGCCGTGGCGGCTATAAAGCGTACTCAACTGCCTTGGCCGGAGGTCGGCGTCAATAACGCCGGTATCGCCAAGACGCAGAGAGCCTGCTTCAACCTGTCCCAAGGGCGTAATGACCGCCGAGACGCCGGTCGGGGTCGCGCGCAGCATTGGCAGGCCTTCCTCGATGGCGCGGTAGCTGGCCAGGTTGAGGTGCTGGAGCGGCCCGCTGGTGCGGCCGAACCAGGCGTCGTTCGAGACATTGACGATGAAGCCGGGCCGCAGGCCTGAAAGCGCCGCGCCCTGACGCGTGAAGCCCGGAAACAACGACTCGTAGCAGATCAGCGGCTGGAATGGCGGCAGGCCGGCCGCCTGCATCGGGCGCGGCGGGCCGCCTGGGGCGAAACTCTCCGGCGCATGGACCAGCGCCTTGAAGCCGATCGCGGTGAGCAGGCCCTCCATCGGCAGGAACTCGCCGAACGGCACCAGCCGATGCTTGTCGTAGACGCCCAGCGGCTCCAGTCCCTCCGGCGTTCGGCGCACGGCGACCAGGGTGTTGTAGTACCGCGTGTCGGCCGGCGTTCCCTCGTAGCGGTACGCCCCGACCAGCAGGGTCTGCCCGGGTCGCAGGGACGCCTCGATCGCCTCGCGGGTCCAGGTTCCCGGCGCGAGATAGTCGTTCACCGCCGCCGGAATCGCGCCCTCGGGCCAGACGACGATGTCGGCCGGCCTGCCCGGGTAGGGGCGGGCGGTCAGGCCGGTGTAGGCGTCGACGATGCGGCGGAAGTGGGCTGGATCGTACTTGGCGGCCTGTTTGATGTCGGCCTGGACGATGCGCACGCGCAGATCGCCGGCCTCGGAGGCTGCGGGCATGGTCCCGGACGTCCGCGCCGCGCCCCAGGCGAACAGCAGGACCGCTGTCGCCGCCGCGCCGCCGAGCGCGATCCGGCCCGGGCGGCCCTCGCGCCACAGCGGGACGCTGGCGGCCAGCCAGATCGTCAGCCAGGTCAGGCCATAGGCGCCGAACAGGGCCGCCGACTGCGACATCGCCGACCCGGCTCGCCAGGTCTCGCCGGGCAGGTTCCAGGGGAAGCCCGTCAGCACATGGCCGCGGAGCCATTCAAAAGCGGCGAACACCCCGGCGAACACGGCGACCCGGGCGACGCCGGTCGCGCCCGTCAGGCGATAGGCGACCATGGCCGCGCCCCAAAACAGGGCCACGCCGCCGGCCATGGCGGCGACGGCGAAGGGGGCGATCCAGCCGTGGGCGACGATGTCGACCAGGAAGGCTTCCGCGATCCACCAGGTGCCGAGCGCGAAATAGGCCAGCCCCGCCAGCCAGCCGCGCCAGAAGGCCGAGCGCAGCGGCCGATCGGCGTTGGCGTCGTCGACCAGCCACAGCAGCAGGGGATAGCCGAGCAGACCGGGCAGCAGGCCGAACGGCGGATGGGCGAGCGCGGCCGCGAGGCCGGCCGCCAGCGCCAGAAGCCAGCGCGGCATGTTCAGAAGCCGCTCGGCGAGGCGCTGCGGGATCACGCGGCGGGGGCCTCGGCCGTCGGGGCCTCCGGACGCGGTCGGATGCGAACGCGTTTCACGCGGCGCGGGTCGGCGTCGATGACCTCAAGCTCGTAACCGGCGGGGTGGGCGATGACCTCGCCCCGGCGCGGGACCCGGCCGGCGATGGCCACGACCAGGCCGCCGACGGTGTCGATCTCCTCCTCGAGCTCGCTGGGCGCCAGCTCGCCGTTGCCGAGAGCCTCTTCCAGGTCCTCCAGCGCCGCGCGGGCGTCGGCCTCGAAGACGCCGCCCGGCCTTGGCAGCACGCCGCTGACGCTGGCTTCGTCGTGCTCATCGTCGATCTCGCCGACCACCGCCTCGATCAAGTCCTCGATGGTCACCAGGCCTTCGGTGCCGCCGTACTCGTCGATCACCAGCGCAAGGTGGATACGGGTCTTCTGCATCTGGGCCAGCAGATCGGCGGCGCGCATCGAGGCGGGGACGTAGAGAGTCTCCCGCTTCAGGCGCCGGAGCGGAGCCGAGGTCGCGGCGGGCTTGCGGCCCTTGCCCGCCACCGCCTTGAACACATCCTTGACGTGGACCACGCCGACCGGGTCGTCGAGGGTGTCGCGATAGATCGGCAGGCGACTGTGTTCGTGCTTGATGAAGAGGGCGACCAGCTCCTCGAAGGGGGTGTCGACCTCGACCGCGATGATGTCGGCGCGCGGCGTCATCACGTCGTCGACGGTCAGGGTCTGAAAGGCGCGGGCCTGGCCGACCAGGGTCGCGGCGGCGGCCGCCTGTCCCGCGGACGTCTCGAACGCCTCGACCGGCTCGGCGATCTCGCGGCGAAGTCGGCGGAAGAAGGCGCGCAGACCCCGACTTCGTCTGGGCGTATCTGGCGGTGAGCCGGGGTCGTCGGCGCTGGGCATCTCGTCTCTGCTGTCAGGCGTAGGGATCGGGAACGCCCAGCCCGGCGAGGATTCGCCGTTCGAGCGCCTCCATCTCCTCGGCCTCGGCCTCGGTGAGGTGATCGTATCCTAGAAGATGTAGCACCCCGTGCGCCACCAGGTGTTGCAGATGATGCGCGAGCGGCTTGCCCTGCTCGGCCGCCTCGCTCGCGCAGACGCCGTACGCGAGCGCGATATCGCCCAGATGATCCTCGGGATTTTCCGGAGCGGGAAAGCTGAGCACGTTGGTCGGCCCGGCCTTGCCGCGGAAGCGCGTGTTCAGCTCGGCGACGCTGTCGTCATCGGTCAGCAGGAGGGTCGCCCCGCCGCGACCTTCAAGCGCCGCGCGCGCGGCCGCCAGCGCCATGGCCTCGACGTCCGGCAGCGCCGCCGACCAGGACGGGTCCTCAACCTCGATATCGATCATCGGCCGGAGCGCCGCGCGGCGTCGGCGTCGTAGGCCTTCACGATGCGGGCGACCATCGGGTGGCGGACCACATCCTCGGACGAGAAGCGGGTCACGCCCACGCCTTCGACACCCTCCAGAATCGAGACCGCGTGGGCCAGGCCGGAGTCGGCGGGGTTGAGCAGGTCGACCTGGCTGGGGTCGCCGGTCACCGCCATGCGCGAGCCCTCGCCCAGGCGCGTCAGCACCATCTTCATCTGCAGGCGGCTGGTGTTCTGCGCCTCGTCCACGATGACGTAGGCGTGACTGAGGGTGCGCCCGCGCATGAACGCGATCGGGGCGACCTCGATCTCGCCCTTGTCGCGGCGGCGACGCAGCTGCTCGGCGCCGATGATCTGGATCAGCGATTCCCAGACCGGCGCCATGTAGGGATCGACCTTCTCGGTCAGGTCGCCGGGAAGGAACCCCAGCTTTTCGCCCGCCTCGACGGCGGGACGGGTGATGATCAGCCGGTCGACGTCGCCGCGCATCAGCATGCCGGCGCCGTGCGCCACGGCCAGGAAGGTCTTGCCGGTGCCGGCCGGGCCGAGGCCGAAGGTCACGTCGTATCGGCCCAGCATCTCCATGTAGCGGGCCTGGGTCGCGGTCTTGGGCGAGACCGGGCCTCGGCGCGGCCCGCCGGCGGTCCCGGCCTGCGCCTTGGCCTGGGTTCCGGGCGCGGCGGGACGCGCCTCGCCGACGGCGACCCGGACATCGGCGTCCGTCACCTCGGCGCCGGCCTCGACGATGGCGGCGATCGCCTCGATGGCGCGTTTGGCCTGGCTGCGGCCGCGGGCGTCGCCCTGCACGGACACACCGCCGCCCGGCGTCTCGATAAGGACCTTGAAGGCGTCTTCGATCAGGGCGGCGTGGCGGCCGCCCGGGCCATAGACCGCCAGCGCGGCCGTGTCGGACAGCGGCAGGAATTCTGGCGGTCGGGTCATGCCGGTTCCTGTTCGACGACGTCCGAAACGAGCGAACCCGACAGGCTGTTGCGCGTGGCGGCGTCGATCCGGACCGGGACGATCCTTCCGATCAGGCGTTCGGGCCCGTCGATGTGCACCGGCTGCAGCCAGGGCGAACGGCCGCCGATCTGGCCGGCATGGCGGCCGACCTTCTCGATCAGCACAGGCTCGACCCGCCCGACGACCGAGGCGTTGAAGGCGGCCTGCTGCTCCTGCAGCAGCGCGTTGAGGCGTTGCAGGCGCTCGTCGGCGATCCCGGCCGCGACCTGGCCCGGCATGGCCGAGGCGGGCGTGCCCGGGCGCCGGCTGTACTTGAACGAGAAGGCGCCGGCATAGCCCACCTCGCGGACCAGCTGCAGCGTCGCCTCGAAGTCGCTCTCGCGCTCGCCGGGGAAGCCCACGATGAAGTCGCCGCTCAGGGCGATGTCCGGCCGGGCGGCGCGGATCTTCTCGACCAGCCGGATGTAGTCCTCGGCCTTGTGGCCCCGGTTCATGGCCTTGAGGATCCTGTCCGATCCGGACTGCACCGGCAGGTGCAGATAGGGCATCAGCTCCGGCAGTTCGCCGTGCGCGGCGATCAGCGCCTCATCCATGTCGCGGGGATGGCTGGTCGTGTAGCGGATGCGGTCCAGGCCCTCGATCGTCGCGAGCTGCCTGACAAGCCCGGCCAGTCCGCCGTCGCAGCCGTCGTAGGCGTTGACGTTCTGGCCCAGCAGGGTGACCTCGCGCACGCCCTTGTCGGCCAGAACCCGGGCCTCGGCGATGATGGCGTCGGCCGGCCGCGACCACTCGCCGCCGCGCGTGTAGGGCACCACGCAGAAGGTGCAGAACTTGTCGCAGCCCTCCTGCACGGTGAGGAAGGCGGTGACGCCGGTGACGTGCCGGTCGGCGGGCAGGGCGTCGAACTTCTCGTCGGCGGCGAAGTCGGCGCTCAGCCGCTCTCCGGTCGCCCGATGGGCGCGGGCGATCAGTTCCGGCAACTGATGATAGGCCTGCGGGCCGACGACCAGGTCGACGGCCGGCTGTCGGCGCATGATCTCCTCGCCCTCGGCCTGGGCCACGCAGCCGGCCACGGCGATCGTCATCGCGCCGCCGGTCTCGGCCTTTCGCGACTTCATCAGCTTGATCTGGCCGAGCTCGGAATAGACCTTCTCGGTGGCTTTCTCGCGGATGTGGCAGGTGTTGAGCACCACCAGGTCCGCGCCCTCCGGATCGTCGGTAACGCCATAGCCGAGCGGACGCAGGACATCGGCCATGCGCTCGCTGTCGTAGACGTTCATCTGACAGCCGTAGGTCTTGATGTAGAGGCGCCGGGACGGCCCTGGATCGGTCATGCCGGGGTTATGGGGTTGGCGGGGTCATTTCGCAAGAAACACCCCTGTTCCCGATCACTCCTCGATCGGAACGCCGTAGAGCTCAAGCCGGTGATCCACCAGCCGGTAGCCGAGCTTGCGGGCGATGGCCTGCTGCAGGGCCTCGATCTCCTCGTCGACGAACTCGACGACCTTGCCGGTCTTCATGTCGATAAGGTGGTCGTGGTGGACGTCGGGCGCCTCTTCATAGCGGCTGCGGCCGTCGCGGAAGTCGTGGCGCTCGATGATGCCGGATTCCTCGAACAACCGGACGGTCCGGTAGACGGTGGCGATCGAGATGTGCGGATCGATGGCGTGGGCGCGGCGGTACAGCTCCTCGACGTCCGGGTGATCCTGGGCCGAGGACAGAACGCGCGCGATGACCCGACGCTGGTCGGTCATCCGCATGCCCTTTTCGATGCAGAGCTTCTCCAGCCGGTCCAACCGCCCATCCTCCGTCATGAGTCGTCGCAAGATAGGCGCTGGTCGGTCAGGTGTTAAGCGCCCGGCGCATCACGACCGCGTCCGCGCCCGACGCGTAGTAGCCCTTGCGCAGGCCCACGCGTGAGAATCCCGCCGATTCATAGAGCGCGAGCGCCGCCAGATTGTCGTGCGCCACTTCCAGGAACAGCGCGTCGGCCTCCAGCCCCTCGGCGAGCCCGGCGGCCGCCTCGACCAGCGCCCGGCCGGTTCCCCGGCGCCGAGCGGCCGGGGTCACGGCCAGGGTCAGGATCTCGGCCTCGCCGGCGATGGCGCGGCAGAGGATGAAGCCCGCGTCCTCGACGATCAGCGCGAAGGCGCCGGGCGAGGCGAGCAGTTCGTCGATCTCCGCAACAGGCCAGGAAGGGTCGAAGGCGGCGGCGTGCAGGGCGGCCAGCGCCGAGGTCTCGTCGCGGCGGGCGGCGCGCAGGACGCTCATATCGGCAGCTTGGCGTCCGGCGCGCGCAGGTACAGCGGCCGAACGGGACGAGCCGGCGCGGCGGCCGCCAGACGGGCGACAGCGACCGGGTCTGGTCCGTCCGGGATGACGATCGTCGCGCCGGCCAGGACGCCGTCAAGCATCGGCGCCCCCGAGCCGACGAAGGTCGCGGGGCCGCCATGATAGACCTCGGCGATGCGGGCCGCCGCGTCCTCGAGCGTCAGGGCGTCGGGCGCGGTCAGGGCGACGCCGTCGCCGAACAGCTGGACGTAGATCTGGCCCCTGCGGGCGTCGATGGCGGCGACCACGAAGCCCTGGCGGTCATGCGCCATGGCCTCCAGCGTGCCGACGCCGACGGCCGGAACGCCCAGCGCCGCGGCCAGGCCCTTGGCGAAGGCGACCCCGACGCGCAGGCCGGTAAAGCTGCCGGGGCCGACGGTGACGCCGATGCGGGTGAGGTCACTGAAGCCGATGCCGGCTTCGGACGCCAGCTCGCGCACCAGCGGCGCCAGGCGCTCCTGGTGGCCGCGCGGCATCGCCTCGGAGCGGGCGGCCAGCACCACGCCGCCATCATCGACGACGGCCGCCGAGCAGGCGGTCAAGCAGGTGTCGAGCGCCAGGATCACCCCTTCTTGACCGTAAGTTCGATCGGACGAGGCCCCAGGGCGGCGGCGTTCGGATCGCCGTTGCTCCAAAAGATCTCGCTGATCGTTCCGGCCGTGGCCGAGCCGCGGACGACATAGCTGACGTTCGCGGCGCCGGCCGGCGAGCAGACCAGCTTGCCGGCGTAACGACCGGTTCCACGCTCGCACTGGTCGGCGGTGACGCTGGCATCGGCGATCCTGCCCTTGATCTTGCCGCCGCCGGGGCCTTCGACCGGACCGCCGGTGATGAAGACGGCGCCGACGCGGTTGCTGCCCTTGGCGGACATGACATCCATCTTCAGACCGTGCTCGCCGGTGACGGTCAGCGCAGCGATGACTTCCGGACCGTCGATGTAGGTCTCCATCGCCGTCGAGCCGGGAAAGGCCTTCTGAATGTCGGGGATGAAGAACTTCGTCTCGGCCGTGAGCACGCCGACGCCGGCGTTGCTGACCTTGAACGGACCCGCCGAGGTGAGCGGTGGCGGCGGCGGCGGTGCGGGGGCGGCCGGCGTGGCGGGCGCGGGCGCCTCGCCACAGGCGGCGAGCAGCAGCAGCGGGGCGGCGAGGGCGACGAGGCGCGGGGTCATGGGCGTGTCCAGGGCAGACGGAACGGTCGCTCCGTGACTAGCCTTCCTGACGGCTCCGGCCAACCGGCTTCCTGCCGGGCGGCGCGCCTACAACGTCTGCTCGACCCGCGTCACTTCCGGAACGTAGTGCTTGAGCATGTTCTCGACGCCGGCCTTGAGGGTCGCCGACGAGGACGGGCAGCCCGAGCAGGCCCCGCGCATGTGCAGATAGACCACGCCGGTGTCGGCCTCGAAGCGCGAGAAGACGATGTCGCCGCCGTCCTGGGCCACGGCCGGGCGGATGCGGGTGTCGAGCAGGTCCTTGATCTCCTCGACGATCTGGGCGGTCTCGCCCTCGTAGACCGTCTCGTCGTGGCCGCCGGCCGCCTCGCCGGTCAGGATCGGCGCCCCAGACGTGAAGTGGTCCATGATCGCGGCCAGCACGGGCGCCTTGAGGTGGGACCAGTCGACTCCCGCCGCCTTGGTCACGGTCAGGAAGTCCGTCCCGAAGAACACCCGCGTCACCTCGCCCAGATTGAACAGGGCGCGGGCCAGCGGCGAGGCGGCGGCCTCCTCCGCGTCGCGGAACTCCCGCGCGCCATCCGCCAGGACCTCGCGGCCGGGCAGGAACTTGAGGACTTCGGGGTTCGGGGTGGGTTCGGTCTGGATGAACATGACGATCTCTCGGGGGCGCGCTTGGCGTCCGGACAGGCTCTAAATGGCCGCGCCGCGCGCGCGCGGCAAGGGCCGGCACGGCGCCACGCGAAAGAGTCGAAAAAGCCGACGGCGTAAGGACGCGCTTAACACCCTGCCCCTAAACCTCAAATTGGTTATCAATGCTCAGAAGGGGCAACTCAGGATGAAATATCCCGCATTTATCGCCGCCGGCCTGCTGGCCGCGGCTTCGCTCGCTGGTCCGGCTTCGGCCGCCAACCTGCAGGCCCAGATGGAGTCGTGCCTCACCAAGCACGCCAACACTCGTCAGGCCGCCGCCATCACCCTCGAATGCACCGCCGCCGATGGCAAGCTGACGGCCTGCAAGGTCGTTCAGAGCCAGTCGCCGTCGCCGGGCTTCGAAAAGGCCGCCATGTGCGTGGCTGAAGTCCTGCCGATGGCCGGCAAGACCGGCACCATCCGCGTTCCGGTTCGCTTCCCGGGCGCCTAAGCGTTCACACGCTGACACCGGATCCCCGGCGCCGCCCTCCTGGAGGCGCGGCCAGGGTTCCCGCGACGATATCGGGGCGCCTCCGCCGAGGCGCCCCGACACGTTTTGGCGACGGATAATCGTCGTTAACCTCAAGCTTACCCAATCAGATGAATGGTCCCCTGCGACTGTATTGAACGGGGCAGGAATCTCTGATGCGTATTCCGAGACTGGATGACGCGCCGCTGGCCGTGAAAATCGGCCTCGCGCCGTTTCTGGCCCTCATCGCGCTGGCGCTCGTGGCGACCGGGTCCTGGTGGATGAACCAGAACCAGCGGTCGGTTCTGACCCACGTCGTTTCAGCCGATTTGCCCGAAGCGCTGCGCCTCGCGTCGATCTCCCAGCGGATCACCGCCGCGCACGGCGAACTGTATCTGCTGACCACCGGAAAGCTGGCCGACATCGAGACGGGCAAGATCCCCGAGCGCGCCGCCAAGCTCTCGGCCGAAATTCAGGCCATCCGCAAGGAAGTCGACACCGTCGCCAAGGTCGCCGATCCCACCAGCAAGAAGCAGTTGACCGCCCTCTCCAAGGAGCTCAGCGGCTATCAGGACGCCGTCGACCTGGTGATCGGGATGCTCGACGCCGACGCGGCGACCGCGGCCCAGTTCACCGTGCCGTTCGAGGAATCCTACGTTCATATGAACAACACGCTGGCCAAGGCCGTGAAGGCCACCAGCGACGCCACCGCCGCCCGCGCCGGAAAGTCGGTCAGGGAGGCGGAGACCATCGGAGCCATCGCCACGGTGCTGGTGCTGCTCGCCCTCGTCTCCGTCGCCGCCATCGCCGGCGCCCTGGTCATCGCCATCCGCAAGGGGGTCATCCGCATCGCCGCTGCCACCGAGACCCTGGCCGGCGGCGACAATCAGGTGAACCTCGACGCCATCAAGCGCGCCGACGAGCTGGGCGCCATCGTCAAGTCGCTCGTCATCTTCCGCGACAACCAGCTGCGCCTCGCCGAGCTGCATGAGCGCGAACAGGCCCAGGCGGCCGACCAGGAAGCGGCCCGCGCCGGCCAGGAAGCCGCTCGCGCCGCCTCCGCCAAGGAGCAGGCCGAGGTCGTCGATGGCCTGGCCCAGGGCCTCAAGCGCCTGACCGCCGGCGACCTGACCTGCCGCCTCGATAGGCCGTTCGCGCCTGCCTACGAAACGCTGCGGGCCGACTTCAACGCCACGGTCACCCAGCTGGCCGAGATCATGCGCACCATCTCACACCGCGCCTCGGGCATCGAGACCGCGTCCAGCGAGACCAGCGCGGCCGCCGACGATCTGTCGCGCCGCACCGAGAACCAGGCCGCCAACCTGCAGCAGACGGCGACCACCCTGAACGAGATCACCAACGCGGTGTCGCGCACCGCCGAGGGCTCGGCCCAGGCGGACAAGATGGTCGGCGAGACCGGCATCGAGGCCCGCGAGTCGGGCGAGGTCGTTCGCCGCGCCGTGGCCGCGATGAGCGAGATCGAGGCTTCTTCCAAGCAGATCTTCCAGATCACCGGCGTCATCGACGAGATCGCCTTCCAGACCAATCTGCTGGCCCTGAACGCGGGCGTCGAGGCGGCGCGCGCGGGCGACGCCGGCAAGGGCTTCGCGGTCGTGGCCCAGGAAGTGCGGGCCCTGGCCCAGCGCTCCGCCGAGGCGGCCAAGGAGATCAAGGCCCTCATCGCCTCGTCGAGCAACCAGATCAACAGCGGCGCGACCCTGGTCGGCGAAGCGGGCGAGGCGCTTGAGCGTATCGTCGGCCGCGTCGGCGACGTGACCCGCCTGATCACCGAGATCAGCGCTTCGGTCCGTGAACAGGCCAACGGGCTGAAAGAGGTCAATATCGCGGTCAACCGCATGGACCAGATCACCCAACAGAACGCCGCCATGGTCGAGGAATCGACGGCCGCCTCGCATGCGATGCGCCAAGAGGCCGAGCAGCTGGGTTCGATGATCCGCCGCTTCCGGCTCGCCGACGACGAGCAGGGCGAAATGACCAGCCGCTACGTCGCCTAGACGCAGCTATACAGTCTGAACGGCAAGGGCCGATCGCGTTCGCGGTCGGCCCTTAACGCATCTGGCGAACCTCGTTAGGGTCGCCCGCGATGAACGCCCACGCCTCCCCAGATGCCGCGCGGCCCAGCGCCGCCGGCGCCACGCCGGTCATGGCGCAGTATTTCGAGGCCAAGTCCCGCCAGCCCGACGCCCTGGTCTTCTTCCGGATGGGCGACTTCTACGAACTGTTCTTCGACGACGCGATCAAGGCGGCCGCCGCGCTCGGCATCGCCCAGACCCATCGCGGAACCCACAATGGCCAGCCGATCCCGATGGCCGGGGTGCCGGTCCACGCGGCGGAGGCCTATCTCGCCAAGCTGATCCGCTCGGGCTTCAAGGTCGCCGTCTGCGAGCAGGTCGAGACCCCAGCCGAGGCGAAGAAGCGCGGGTCCAAGGCGATCGTCGCCCGCGACGTCGTGCGCATCGTCACCCCAGGCACCCTGACCGAGGAGGGCCTGCTCGACGCCCGCGGCGCCAATCGCCTGGCGGCGGTCGCCCTGCGCGCGGGCCAGGCGGCCGTGGCCAGTGTCGAGCTCTCGACCGGCGAGGTGGAGAGCCTGTTGATCGCGCCCTCGGGCCTGCCGGCCGCCCTGGCCGCCCTGCAGCCGTCCGAGATCCTGGTCCCGGACCGGCTGTTCGCCGATGAGTCGGTGAGTCTGGCCCTCAAGGGCGCCGGCGGCATCGTGCAGCCGATGGCCCAGGCCCTGGCCGAGCCCTCCGCATCGGAGACCCGGCTCAAGCGCCTCTACGGCGTCGACACGCTCGACGGGTTCGGCGGGCTGGCGGGCGCGGAGGTTTCGGCGCTCGGCCTGATCGCCGCGCACCTGGAAACCACCCAGGCCGGCCGTCTGCCCGCCCTGTCGCCGCCGAAGCGGGCGGGAGAGGCCGACGTCATGGCCATCGACCCGGCCACGCGCGCCTCGCTGGAGATCGAGAAGACCCTCTCGGGCCAGCGCGACGGCTCGCTGCTGGCCTGCATCGACCGCTGCGTGACGGCGGCGGGCTCCCGCCTGCTCGCCGCGCGGCTGGCCCGGCCGCTGCTGGATCCGGACGCGATCGATGTCCGCCTCGATGCGGTGGCGTGGATGCTGGAGCGCCGCCGCCTGCGGGAGCAGCTTCGCGAGGCCCTGCGCCGCTCGGGCGATCTGGCGCGAGCCCTGTCGCGACTGGCGCTCGCCCGCGGCGGCCCCCGCGATCTCGGCGTGGTGCGCGAAGGGTTGAAGACCGGCGAGGCGTTGTCGGGGATGCTGGCCTCCGAGGGCGCGCCGCTGGCGCCGCCGCCGGCCGAGATCGACCAGGCGCTCTCGGCGGCGAACCCGTCGCTGTCGGCGGACCTGTCGGGCCTTCTCGCGCAGTTGGAGTCCGGCCTCGGCCCGGACCTGCCGGCCCAGACCCGCGATGGCGGCTTCGTGGCGGCGGGGGTGCGTCCCGAGCTCGACCAGGCCCGCGCCCTGCGCGACGACAGCCGGCGGGTGATCATCGCGCTGGAGAGCCGGTTGGCGGCCGAGAGCGGCGTGCCTCTGAAGATCAAGCACAACGCGGTGCTCGGCTATTTCGTGGAGACCACGGCGAACAAGGCCGACCCGTTGTTCCAGCCGCCGCTGAACGCCACCTTCATCCACCGGCAGACCCTGGCCAACCAGGTGCGATTCACGACGGTGGAGCTGGCCGACCTCGACGCGCGCATCGCCCAGGCCGGCGAGCGGGCCCTGGCCATCGAGGCCGAGACCTTCGAGGGCTGGCGTCAGGCCGCCTGCGATCTGGCCCCGGCCATCCAGGCGGCGGCGCGGGCGCTGGCGACCCTCGACGTCGACGCAGCCCTCGCCGAATGGGCCGAGGATCAGCAGGCGGTGCGGCCGGTGCTCGACCGCTCCTTCGCCTTCGAGGCCGTCGGCGCCCGGCATCCGGTGGTCGAGGCGGCGGTGCGCCGCGCGGGCGATCCCTTCACGCCCAACGACTGTCGGCTGGACGGCTCGGGCGAGTCAGGCGCCCGACTGTCGATCGTCACCGGCCCGAACATGGCCGGCAAGTCGACCTTCCTGCGCCAGAACGCGATCCTGGCGGTGATGGCCCAGGCCGGCTGCTTCGTGCCGGCCCGCTCGTTGAGGCTGGGGGTGGTCGACCGGCTGTTCAGCCGCGTGGGCGCCGGCGACGACCTGGCGCGCGGCCGCTCGACCTTCATGGCCGAGATGGTCGAGACGGCGGCCATCCTGACCCAGGCGACGCCGCGCAGCTTCGTGATCCTGGACGAGATCGGTCGCGGTACGGCGACCTGGGACGGCCTGGCCATCGCCTGGGCCTGCGCCGAGGCGCTGCACGCCACCAACCGTTGCCGGGCCCTGTTCGCGACCCACTATCACGAGCTGGCCGCGCTCGAGGAGAAGCTCAGCTACGTCTCCAACCTCAGCCTGCGGGCCAAGGAATGGAACGGCGACCTGGTCTTCCTCCACGAGGCCGGGCCGGGGCCGGCCGATCGCAGCTACGGCGTGCAGGTCGCCAAGCTGGCGGGCGTGCCGCCGGCCGTCGTCGCCCGCGCGCGCCAGGTGCTTGAACGGCTCGAAGCGGAGGCGGAATCGCCTGCCCGGCTCGAAGGCCTGCCGCTTTTCGCGGCGACCGCGCCGACGCCGGTGAAGTCGGGCCCGAGTCCTGTTGAGGAAGCGCTCAAGACCCTCGACCCCGACGGCATGAGTCCCCGCGAGGCGATGGAAGCGCTCTACCGGCTCAGGGGGATGCTTTAGGCGCCCATCGCCTGGGCGCCGCCTCGCCTGGAACCAGCAAGACATTGCGTCCCTTCTTGCTGCAGCGCACATAGGGGCCATGGCCGCCCGTCTCCGCCCGACCCGCCTTGAACATGTCGTCGACGGCCACGCCCTGCGCGCGCGGCTGTCCGCCGCCGCCCTCGATGCCGCCGGCAACGAGCTCGAGCAGCGCAAGCAGGCGCTGGAGATCCTCAAGGCGGCCCTGTTTCGCGGCCGGATGATCGCCAAGGAGCGGCTGGAGAACGGCGCCGGCGGGGTCGAGACGGCCCGGCTGCTGTGCGGCGTCACCGACGAGGTGATCACCGCCCTCTACGACTTCACCACCGTGCACATGTTCCGGGCCCGCAACCCGACCGAGGGCGAGCGGCTGTGCCTGCTGGCGGTCGGCGGTTACGGGCGGGGCGTGCTGTCGCCCTTCTCGGACATCGATCTGCTGTTCCTGCGTCCCTACAAGCAGACCGCCCACGCCGAGAGCGTCATCGAGTTCATGCTCTATGCGCTGTGGGATCTGGGCTTCAAGGTCGGCCACGCCTCACGGACGGTCGAGGAGTGCGTGAAGCTGTCCCGCGAGGACTTCACCATCCGCACCTCGATCCTGGAAGCCCGGCGGCTGACCGGCGACGAGGCCCTGGCGGCCGACCTGAAGAAGCGGTTCCGCAACGATGTCGTCAAGGGCACGGGCGCCGAGTTCGTGGCCGCCAAGCTCAAGGAGCGCGACGAGCGCCATGGCCGCGCCGACGCCAGCCGCTACATGGTCGAGCCCAACGTCAAGGAGGGGAAGGGCGGCCTGCGCGACCTGCACACCCTGATGTGGATCGCCGAGTACCTGCACCCGGTCGAGAGGCCCGAGGACGTCTTCACGCTGGGCTATTTCGACCGCCGCGAGGTGCGCGCCTTCGTGCGGGCCTTCGACTTCCTGCACGCCGTGCGCGCCCATCTGCATTTCGCCACCGGACGTCCGGAAGAGCGGCTGACCTTCGACCTGCAGCCGGAGATCGCGCGGCGCATGGGCTACGGCGATCGCGCCGACAATCCGGCGGTCGAGCGCTTCATGCGGCGTTACTTCCTGATCGCCCGAGAGGTCGGCGCCCTGACACGAGCCTTCTCGGCCAAGCTGGAGACCGAACATCTGAAGGCGCGGCCCAAGGGCTTGTCGCGGTTCCTGCCGGGCGCCGGCGGCCCCAAGCGCAAGCCCCTGGACGCGCCCGGCTTCCACGAGGAGGGCGGGCGGCTCAACATCGACGGGGCCGAGGTGTTCGAGAAAGACCCTGTGGACCTGATCCGCATCTTCCGCATCGCCGACCAGCGGAACCTCGATCTGCACCCTGACGCCTTCACGGCGGTGACCCGAAGCCTGTCGCTGATCACCTCGAAGGTGCGGCGCGACCCGGCGGCGGCGAAGGCCTTCCTGGACATCCTGGCGCGCGGCAAGCGCACCTACCGCACCCTGACCTTGATGAACGAGTCCGGGGTGCTGGGCCGCTTCCTGCCCGAGTTCGGGCGGGTGGTCTGCCAGATGCAGTTCAACATGTACCACTCCTACACGGTCGACGAGCATACGCTGCGCGCCGTCGGGGTGATCGCCGACATCGCCGATGGCCGCCTCGCCGAGGACCATCCGTTGTCGGTGTCCATCATGCCGCTGATCGACGACCGCGAGAGCCTGTTCCTGGCCATGCTGCTGCATGACACCGGCAAGGGCGGCGTCGGCGGCCAGGAAAAGGCCGGCGCCCGCGCCGCGCGCTCCGCCTGCGAGCGCCTGGGTGTCGAGCGCGGAAAGATCGAGCTGATCGCCTGGCTGGTCGAGCATCATCTGGTGATGAGCGACTACGCCCAGAAGCGTGATGTCACCGATCCGGCCACCGTCGCCGCCTTCGCCCGCATCGTCGAAAATCCCGAGCGACTGCGCCTGCTGCTGGTGCTCACGGTGGCCGACATCCGCGCAGTGGGGCCGGGGGTCTGGAACGGCTGGAAGGGCCAGCTGATGCGCGAGCTGTACGCCTCGACCGAGGCTATCTTCCGCGGCGGTCGGGGCAGCGACCCGGCGGCCAGCGCCAGGCGCCATCAGAACGCGATCGCCGGCGAGGCGCGCAAGGCCCTCGTCGACCGCGATGCGGTCGCCAAGGGCTGGGCGGCCTCGATGGAGGACGCCTATTTCACCGCCTTCGGCCTCGAGGAGCTGGCGGCTCACGCCGAACTGGCCCGGCGGGCCCAGATTCAAGGCGGGGCGGCGGCCGAGACCCGCATCCGCCCAGACCGCAACGCCGCCGAGATCGTGGTGGCGGCGAGGGACCGGCGCGGCCTGTTCGCCGACCTGGCGTTGGCCATCTCGGGCCTGGGCGGCAACGTCGTCGGCGCGCGGGTCTTCACCTCCGCCCAGGGCCAGGCGCTCGATGTCTTCCACGTCCAGGACATCACCGGCGCGCCGATCGGCAGCGACAATCCGCGCATCCTGCGCCGCCTTGCCGACGCCCTGGAAGCCGCCGGCAAGGGCGAGGCGGCGACCTTCGAGCCGCGCAAGCCGCAGGAACTGGGCCGCGCGGCGGCGTTCTCGATCGTGCCGACCGTGATGCTGGACAACGACGCCTCGGAAGAGGCGACGGTGGTCGAGGCCTCGGGCCGCGACCGTCCGGGCCTGCTGGAGGCGCTGGCCCGCGCGGTGTCCGAGGCGGGCCTCTCGATCGTCAGCGCCCATATCGACGGCTATGGCGAGCGGGCCGTCGACGCCTTCTATGTCCAGACCCCGGCGGGCGGGAAACTGACCGACGCCAAGGCCTCGGCGGCGCTGAAGCAGGCGCTGATGGACGTCCTCGATGACGGCGACACCCAGCCCGCCGGCGGCCGGCCGAGGCTGGAGCGGGCCCGCGCGAGCGTGGCGCGGTAGGCGACAGGCTTTTCCCCGGGGGAGGATCAATCCAGGCGTCGTCCTCTTTCACGCCACCGCCTTGACCGCCCCCACACCCCCGTCGCACAAGCGGACCGTGAGCGCCGAACAGCCGTCCAGACCCGTGAAGACTCCCAAGGGCGGCCTGATCCGCTCATCCATGGTGTTCTCCAGCCTCACGCTAGTCAGCCGATTCATGGGCCTGGCGCGGGACCTGTTCATCACCGCCCGTCTTGGAGCCAGCGCGACGCCGGCGGCCGACGCCTTCAACACCGCCCAGTCGTTCCCGAACCTGTTCCGCCGCATTTTCGCCGAGGGCGCGTTCACCGCCGCCTTCGTGCCCGCCTATTCCAAGGTGCTGGCCAAGGAGGGCCAGGAGGCCGCCGACCGGCTGGCGACCGACGCCCTGGCGACGCTGGCGGCCATCACCCTGGCGCTGACCGTCGCCTTCCAGCTGGCCATGCCGTGGCTGATGCTGGCCATCAATCCGGGCTTCGGCTTCGGCACTGAAAAGTACAAGCTGGCGGTCATCCTGACCCAGATCAGCATGCCCTACCTGCCCTGCATGGCGATCGTCGCCCTGCTGTCGGGCGTGCTGAACGCCGGCGGACGGTTCGCCCTGTCGGCCGCCGCGCCGACCATCCTCAACGCCGGCATCCTGATCGCGGTGATCCCGCCCAATGACGCCATCGGCTCGGCCTATGCCGCCACCTGGGGCATCTGCGGCGCGGGCCTGGTCCAGGCCGGCCTGCTCTGGTGGGGCGTGCGGCGTGTCGGCGCGAAGATCCGGCCGACGGTCCCGAGGCTGACGCCGGAGATCAGGGCGCTGATCGCCACCGCGGTGCCCGGCGCGATCGCCGCCAGCGTCACCCAGATCAACATCTTCATCTCCGGCATCATCGCCAGCCAGGTGAACGGCGCCCGGACCTGGCTCTCCGTCGCCGATCGCTTCTACCAGCTGCCGCTCGGCCTGGTCGGCGTGGCCATCGGCGTGGCCCTGCTCCCCGCCCTGTCGCGCGCCATCGGCGTCGACGACAAGGCCGAAGCCCAGCGCACCACCGATCAGGCCATCGTCTTCGCCATGGCCCTTACCCTGCCGGCCGCGGCGGCGCTGATCGCCATTCCGCACTATCTGATCGATGGGCTGTTCCAGCGCGGCGAGTTCACGCCCTATGACGCGACCGAGACCGCCAAGGCGCTGTTCCACTATGGCTGGGGCACGCCGGCCTTCGTCCTGGCGCGGGTGCTGTCGCCGGTCTTCTTCGCGCGATCCGACACCCGGGCGCCGATGCGGTTCGCCATCGTCTCGATGGTGGTCAACATCGTGCTCGGGATCGGGCTCTTCTACGTCATCGGCTTCGAGGGCATCGCGGCGGCGACCGCCTTCGCCTCCTGGCTCAACGTTGGCCAGATGGTCTGGACCCTGCGGCGCCGCGGCGACTGGACGCCGTCACCCGTGGCGGCCGGCAAGCTGGTTCGCATCCTGATCGCCAGCACCTTGATGGGCCTGGCCCTCTACGCCGCCCAGTTCTGGCGCGCTGACCTCGAAGGGCTGCTCGGCGGCTTCCGCCTGCCGGGCCTGGGCGCCAAGGAGATCGTCATCCTGCTGGTCTGCCTGGCCGGGGCGTCTCTCTATCCGCCCCTGCTGCTGTTGTCCGGAGGCGTCACCCTCGCCGAAGCCCGAGCGGCCCTGCGGCGGCGGCCCGGCGTGACGGCGCCGCCGCCGACCGATCCGCTCTAGGCTGAGGAACACCCGAGTGTTCCCGCGAAGGCGGGGACCCAAGCGGCGGCTGGCTTCAGGCATGGGTGCGCTGCTTCCCTCAGCCTGGGCCCCCGCCTTCGCGGGGGTGATCGGAAGAACGGGCAGGCTTGTCGTAACCGCGGCGGCGCCGTATCGAGCCTTCCATGGTCTTCGCGGCTCATCTCCCGCGCCGATGGCGCAGCGCCTGACGCCCTTTTTCGCCTCGCCTCGCGCGGCTTAACGCCGCGCGCGTGTACGACCTGATTTCCAAGAAGACCCGATCCATGACCGACCAAGCTCCCGCCCCCTACGCCGGCCCCGTCCGCGTGCTGTCCGGCGTCCAGCCGTCCGGCGCGCTGCACCTGGGCAACTACCTCGGCGCCCTGGTGAAGTTCGCCCGCCTGCAGCACGAGATGGACACCTTCATCTTCGTCGCTGACATGCACGCCATCACCGTCTGGCAGGACCCGGCGCTGCTGGCCGCCCAGACGCGCGAGATCGCCGCCGCCTACCTGGCCGCCGGCCTCGATCCCGCCAAGGCCACCATTTTCCCGCAGTCGGCGGTGCCGCAGCACGCCGAGCTGGCCTGGATCTTCAACTGCGTCGCCCGCCTCGGCTGGCTGGACCGGATGACCCAGTTCAAGGAGAAGAGCGGCAAGCACAAGGAGCGCAGTTCGGTGGGCCTCTACACCTACCCGGTGCTGCAGGCGGCCGACATCCTGATCTACAAGGCCACCCACGTGCCGGTCGGCGAGGATCAGAAGCAGCATCTGGAGCTGACTCGGGACATCGCCCAGAAGTTCAACCACGACTTCGACAGGCCGGGCTTCTTCCCGCTGCCCGATCCCCTAACCCAGGGGCCGGGCGCGCGGATCATGAGCCTGCGCGACGGGTCGGCGAAGATGAGCAAGTCGGATCCTTCGGACAACTCGCGCATCAACCTGACCGACGACGCCGACGCCATCGCCCAGAAGATCCGCAAGGCCAAGACCGACCCCGAGCCGCTGCCGGAAACGGTCGAGGGCCTGGGCGCGAGGCCGGAGGCGGACAACCTGGTCAGCATCTATGGCGCGCTCTCCCAGCAGACCCGCGAGCAGGTCATCGCCGAGTTCGGCGGCAAGGGCTTCGGGACCTTCAAGCCGGCGCTGGCCGACCTGGCGGTGGCCAAGCTGGCGCCGGTCAGCGACGCCATGCGCCGCTTCCTGGCCGATCCGGCCGAGATCGACCGCATTCTCGCCGCCGGCGCGGCCAGAGCCCGCGAAGTCGCCGCCCCGACCGTGGCCGAGGTCCGCGATATCGTCGGCTTCTGGAAGGGGTAGGGTCCGCACCCGGGCCAGCCGCCCTGCGTGCTTCGACACGCGCCTGCGGCGCCGCTCAGCATGACTATGGAGGGCAGCCTTCTATCCCGGTCATCCTGCGCAGCCGCGCAGCGGCGTGTCGAAGGGCGCTCGGCGTCTGCGGCGCCTCAAGGCGAACCCACCGCCGCCACCGCCTGGTCCGGGTGCTTCACGTACCAGTCCAGTTCGGCCAGCAGGCGGGACCAGGCCGAGTCGATGTCGGAGGTCCAGTCGGCGCCGACCACCTCGCGAAGCGTCGCCGCCACCGTGCCGAAGAAGGTCGCGAAGACGTCCGGGGGCACGTCGTAGCCGGCGTGGTTGACTACCTCGGTCTGGATCAGGGTGGCGGCCCAGCGGCGCTCGCCGACGAAATCAAGGATGGCCTCGAAGGCGCGGGTCAGCATCTCGCCGCGCACCTGGCCGTCGTTGTCACGGATGAACAGCGGCTCCATCGCGGGATGGTCGGCGAACAGGCGCGCGTAGACCAGTGGCGTCAGGTCCCCACCGAGATCGGCCGCCCGCTCTAGGGAGCGGACGACCAAAGCCTCGTCGCCGGGCCGCATCAGTTGGCGCGGGCGGGGATCACGGCGGGCAGGCTCTCGTAGCCCTTCACGAAGCTGGAGTAGACGCGCTTGGGCTCGCCCACGACATCGATCCGCGGGTAGCGCTTGAGAATCTCTTCCCAGACGATGCGCAGCTGCATTTCCGCCAGGCGGTTGCCCACGCAGCGGTGGATGCCGAAGCCGAACGACATGTGGTGGCGCGGACGCTCGCGGTCGATGATGAACTGGTCGGGGTTGTCGATCGCCGTCTCGTCGCGGTTGCCCGAGACGTACCACATGGCGACCTTGTCGCCTTCCTTGATGGTCTTGCCGCCCAGAGTGTAGTCCTGAAGCGCGGTGCGGCGCATGTAGGCCAGGGGGGTCTGATAGCGGATGATCTCCGACACCATCGACGGGATCAGGTTCGGGTTGGCGCGCAGCTTGTCGTACTCGCCCGGGTTCTCGTTCAGGAACATCAGACCGCCGCTGATCGAGTTGCGGGTGGTGTCGTTGCCGCCGACGATCAGCAGGATCAGGTTCCCGAGGTACTCCATGCGGTCCATGTTCCGCGTGGACTCGCCGTGGGCCAGCATCGAGATCAGGTCATTCTTCGGCGGGGCGTTGACCCGCTCATTCCACAGCCGGGTGAAGTAGTCGACGCACTCGAACAGCTCCATCCGGCGCTGCTCTTCCGTTTCGATGACTCCCATGCCGGGCGCGGCGGTCGCGACGTCCGACCAGCGGGTCAGCTTGCGGCGGTCCTCGAACGGGAAGTCGAACAGCGTCGCCAGCATCTGGGTGGTCAGCTCGATCGAGATCTTGTCGACCCAGTCGAATTCTTCCCCGACCGGCAGGCTGTCGAGCAGGCCGGACGCGCGCTGGCGGATGATCGGCTCCAGCTGCATCAGGCTGGCGGGGCTGACGATGGGGCTCACCGTCTTGCGCTGCACGTCGTGCTTGGGCTGATCCATCGCGATGAACATCGGGAGGATGAAATCCTCGTCGAAGTTGCGCAGGGTGATGCCGCCCTTGAAGGCGTCCGAGGAGAAGACGTTGTGGGAGGTGTCGACCTCCATGATGTCGTTGAACTTCGTCACCGACCAGTAGGGGCCGACTTCCTCATGACCGCTGACGCAGTAGTGGACAGGGTCCTCCTTCCGCAGCCGCTCGAAGTAGGGCCAGTGGGTGTCGGTCGTCCACAGGTCGGGATTGGCCACGTCGATCTGCTCGAGCGGGATCGAGTACGCATGCTCCCGCGCGGCGGCCATGCGTTCCGCCTTGTCGCGTTGCGCCCTACCGAAATCGAAAGACCCGTCGGCCATGGCGACCTCCCTCTATCTTGTCATTGTTCACATGAGGCCAGAAAATGACGCCGGAGTCACGATGCGACGCGCAAAAAAGCCCCGGACCGTGATCCGGGGCTTTTCGCTACGCCTGTCGGACCGTCGTCAGGCCTGGCCGGTGACGCCGTCCCAGAATTTCCGAGCCTTGCCCATGAAGCCGGTGGCCTGGGGATGCTGGGCGTCGCCGCACAGCTCGGCCAGTTCGCGCATCAGTTCCTTCTGGCGGGCGCTCAGGTGCGTGGGCGTCTCGACGAACAGCTCCACGACCAGATCACCACGCTCGCGGCTGCGCAGGGACGGCATGCCGCGGCCCTTGAGCCGGATGGTCTTGCCGGTCTGAACCCCCTCGGGAATCTTCACCGGAATCTTGCAGTTTCCATCGCAGTTCTCGCCGCCCATCAGGCAGGGCGCCTCGATCTCGCCGCCAAGCGCCGCCGTACACATGGCCACCGGGACCGTGCAAAGCAGGTCCAGGCCGTCGCGCTCGAACAGGTCGTGCGGGCTCACGGACAGGAAGATGTAGAGGTCGCCGCGCGGGCCGCCGCGCTGTCCCGCGTCGCCCTCGCCGGCGAGGCGGATGCGGGCGCCGTCGTCCACCCCGGCCGGAATACGCACCGACAGGGTGCGGTCCTTCCGGACCTGGCCGTGGCCGTGGCAGTCCTTGCAGGGGTCGAGCACCAGTTTGCCCGAACCGCCGCACCGGGGGCAGGTGCGCTCAATGGCGAAGAAGCCCTGGGTGGCGCGCACCCGGCCGGCGCCGCCGCAGCTGCCGCAGACCGTCGGACTGGTTCCGGGCTTGGCGCCCGAACCGTCGCAGGTCTCGCAGGCGATCGAGGCCGGCACGGTGATCTCGACCTCGGCGCCGGCGTAGGCCTGCTCCAGGGTGATCTCCAGGTCGTAGCGCAGGTCCGCGCCGCGGGCCGGGCCGTTGTTCTGGCGACGGCGCCCGCCGCCGAACATCTCGCCGAACGCGTCTCCGAACACCTCGTTGAAGATGTCATGGACGTCGCCGAAGCCGGCGCCCTGGCCGCCGCCGCCGTTCATGCCGTTGACGCCGGCATGGCCGAAACGGTCATAGGCGGCGCGCTTCTGCGGATCGGACAGGACCGAATAGGCCTCGTTGACTTCCTTGAAGCGGGTTTCGGCCTCACCACAGCCGCCATTGCGGTCGGGATGGTGCTCCATCGCCTTCTTGCGGAAGGCGCTCTTCAGCGCGGCCTCGTCGCATCCGCGCTGGACGCCGAGAATGTCGTAGTAGTCACGCATCGACGGACAATCGCTAAAGCTTGTCTAGTGAAGTGGTGGAGCGCCCGTCCCTCTGCAAGTCCGGCGCCGATTCAGTGATCGGGATGGACGAGAGGGACGGGACTTCTGCCTTCGCGAAGGCGGCGGCGACGGTCCCCGGGCAGGCTTGTGTCATGTCCTGGGGCGCCGTCGCCATGAGACCGAACGTCACGCCGACTTCTTGTCGTCGTCGCCGTCGACTTCCTCGAACTCGGCGTCCACGACGCCGTCGTCCGAGGCTTGCGCGGACGCGCCGTCGCCGGCCTCGCCCTGCTGGGACTTGTACATGGCCTCGCCCAGCTTCATCGAAGCTTGGATGAGGGCCTGCGTCTTGGCCGCGATGTCGTCGGCGTCGCCGCCTTCGAGCACCGCCTTGAGGTCGGTCAGGGCGGTCTCGATGGCGCCCTTCTCGTCAGCGCTCACCTTGTCGCCGTGCTCGGCCAGGGCCTTCTCGGTCGAGTGGATGACCGCGTCGGCCTGGTTGCGGGCCTCGACACCGGCCTTGCGCTTCTCGTCCTCGGCCTTGTTGGCCTCGGCTTCGCGGACCATCTTGTCGATGTCGGCGTCCGAGAGGCCGCCGCTCGCCTGGATGCGGATCGACTGCTCCTTGTTGGTCGCCTTGTCCTTGGCCGTGACGTGCACGATGCCGTTGGCGTCGATGTCGAAGATGACCTCGATCTGGGGCACGCCGCGCGGCGCCGGCGGAATGCCGACCAGGTCGAACTGGCCGAGCATCTTGTTGTCCGCCGCCATCGGGCGTTCGCCCTGGAAGACCCGGATCGTCACGGCCGACTGGTTGTCGTCGGCGGTCGAGAAGGTCTGACTCTTCTTGGTCGGGATGGTGGTGTTGCGCTCGATCAGCGGGGTGAACACGCCGCCCAGGGTCTCGATGCCCAGCGTCAGCGGGGTCACGTCCAACAGCAGCACATCCTTGACGTCGCCCTGCAGCACGCCGGCCTGGACCGCGGCGCCCAGCGCCACGACCTCGTCGGGGTTGACGCCCTTGTGCGGCTCGCGGCCGAAGAACTCCTTCACCGCGTCCACGACCTTGGGCATGCGGGTCATGCCGCCGACCAGGATCACCTCGTCGATGTCGGTCTTCTTGAGACCGGCGTCCTTCAGCGCCTGTTCGCAGGGCGCGATCGTCCTGGCGATCAGGTCCTCGACCAGCGCTTCCAGCTTGGCCCGCGACAGCTTGATGTTCAGGTGCAGCGGACCCGAAGCGTTCATGCTGATGAAGGGCAGGTTCACCTCGTACTGCGCGGTGGTCGACAGCTCCTTCTTGGCCTTTTCGGCCTCTTCCTTCAGGCGCTGAAGGGCGAGCTTGTCGTTGCGCAGGTCGGTGGCGGTCTCCTTCTTGAACTCGTCAGCCAGGTAGTCGACGATCCGCAGGTCGAAGTCCTCGCCGCCGAGGAAGGTGTCGCCGTTGGTGGCCTTCACCTCGAAGACGCCGTCGCCGATCTCCAGGATCGAGACGTCGAAGGTGCCGCCGCCGAGGTCGTAGACGGCGATCTTCTTACCGTCGTTCTTGTCCAGGCCGTAGGCGAGGGCCGCCGCGGTCGGCTCGTTGATGATGCGCAGCACTTCCAGGCCGGCGATCTTGCCCGCGTCCTTGGTGGCCTGGCGCTGGGCGTCGTTGAAGTAGGCCGGAACCGTGATGACGGCCTTCTCGACCTTCTCGCCCAGGTGACGCTCGGCGTCTTCCTTGAGCTTCATCAGGATGAAGGCCGACACTTCTTGGGGACTGTAGTCCTTGCCGTGGGCCTTGACCCAGGCGTCGCCGTTCGGACCCTTGACGATGTCGTAGGGCACCATGCCCTTGTCCTTGGCCACGACCGGGTCGCTGAACGAGCGACCGATCAGCCGCTTGATCGCGAACAGGGTGTTCGACGGGTTGGTGACCGCCTGGCGCTTGGCCGGCTGGCCGACGAGCTTTTCGCCGTCATCGAGGAAGGCGACGATGGAGGGCGTGGTGCGAGCGCCTTCGGCGTTCTCGATCACCTTCGGGTTCTTGCCGTCCATGATGGCCACGCACGAGTTCGTGGTGCCAAGGTCGATACCGATGATCTTGCTCATCTTGAGGTCTTTCTAACTCCGTGTCTGGCGGACGGTGGCGACAAGAGCCTTCTTAAGAAGCACTCCGGTTTTTCTCTTCCGTCCCCGATGGATCCTCTGAGTGGGATGGACCGGCCCCCGGTTTGGCGGAAGCCGTCGTCAAGACCGCCATATGGGAAGCGGGCCCCGTGCCGCAAGAGCAAAACCCCAGCCAAACTGAGGGCTTTGTCGGCTGGCCGACCCGACCGGGGCGACACCCCCCGTTTGGGGCATGGCGCGGAGGCGTTCCAGGCGCTGTATCGCGGCCGCGAGGGGTCGCAAACAGAGGGGGACCGCAAATGTCCGACATGTCCAAGAAAATCCGCGCCGTCATGGCCGCCGCCGTGTTGATCGGCTCCAGCCTGGTCGCCGTGTCCAGCGCCTCGGCGGAAGACCGGCGCGTGCGCATCATCAACGAAACCAACCACACGATCGTGCGCTTCTACGCCTCGAACGTGAGCCAGAACGACTGGGAAGAAGACATCCTCGGCCGCGACGTGCTGCGCCCAGGCCAGTCGGTGGTGATCAACGTCGACGACGGCAGCGGCTACTGCAAGTACGACTTCAAGGCCGTGTTCGACGACGGCGACTCGCTGGTCCGCAACAACGTCGACGTCTGCAAGATCTCGTCCTACCGCTACACGGAAGACTGACGCCGGCGCGGGGCGGCCGTCAGGCCGCCCCGCCCTTCAGGACCCAGGCGTCGATGTCCTTGAGACGCCGCGCCTTCACCTTCGCCCGGTACTCGGCGGCCGACAGGCTGGCCTTCAGGCGCTCTGGAATCTCGCCGCCCGCGGCCTTGGCCATGCCGCGCGCCTCGCCGGCCAGGGCCGCGTCGGTCCAGCCGACCGTGATCCGCGCCAGGGCGGTGACCAGCGAGCCCGGCGCGAAGATGGCGTCCGCGCGCGCCTTGTTGGCCTTGAGATAGTCCCAGGTCATCCGCTGGTGGTTGGCTCCGACCGTGCGCAGGATGCGATCGCGCAGCGTGATCGGCGGTTCCTCGCCGAGCGCCAGCTCCAGCGTCTTCCTCGCCAGGACCGGGTCGGAGACCTCGCCGATGACGCCGTAGAGCTGTTCCTTCTCCAGGGCGTTGGTCGAGGTGCGGGCCATGGTCCGAAGCGTCTCCCAGGTCGCCGTGTCGGCGTGGCGGGCGACCGTGCGCAGCGCCGGCTCGCGCACCGAGGCGGGCAGGGCGAACGGATCGGCGCCGAGGCGCGCGAAGCGCTTGCGGGCTTCGGCCACGACGGCGGGATCGCCCAGCTGGCCCAGGGTGTCGATCAGCTGGGCGCGCAGCAGCGCCATGGTCGCCGGCTCCCGCGACGAGGACGACCAGCCCGACTTCGCCCACACCGGGGCCAGCAGCGCGATGGCGCGCTTGCGGAAGGCGGTCTGGCCGGGCTCGCCATCATACAGATGATCGATCTGTCCGATCACGCCGACGACCTGCATCCAGACCACCGGGTTGGCGTCGGCAGGCAGGCTGGCGGCCAGATCCAGGTAGTCGGCGATCGGGGTTGTCCCCTCCTGACCGAAGGCCCAGTAGTCGTAGAGCAGGCCCAGCTGGTCAGCCGGCGGGACGCTGTTGAATCGTCCGCGGATCGCGGTGAACGCCGCCTCGTCGTAGGCGGAGCGGAAGTAGCCGGACTGGCCCAGGTTGGCGATGAACGGACCGGATCCGTCGACGCTCACGGGCTTGCTCTTGGAGACCAGGCCCCGCCAGGGCTTCGCGCCGTCCATCCATTGCGCGGCGACCGGCGTCGGCCAGGCCAGCGGCTTGCGCGATGTCTCGTCGACCCCGAAGCGGGACTGAGTCAGCCTTACGCCGTTGGGGGTGGCGGCGACCTTGATCAGCGGCACGCCCGGCTGGCTGGTGAAGGCCGTGGCGATCTCGAGGATCGGCTGGCCCGACGCCGTCTCGATCGCGCTCCACAGGTCGCTCGACACGGTGTTGGCGTAGGCGTGATCCTTCATGTAGGCGCGCAGGCCCTGTCGGAAGGCGTCCTCGCCGACCCAGGCCTCGACCATGCGGATGACCGCCTGGCCCTTCTGGTAGGTGATGGTGTCGAAGGCGGCGTCGCGCGCGTCCCGGACGGTCTGCACGACCGGATGGGTCGCCTCGCGGGCGTCGAGATTCATCGCCCCGTCGCGCGGGCCCTGGTCCTGCAGCCAGACCGACCATTCCGGATGGAAGTGGTCGGTGGCCTTGGTCTCCATCCAGGAGGCGAAGCCTTCGTTGAGCCACAGGTCGTCCCACCAGCTCATGGTGACGAGATTGCCGAACCACTGGTGGGCGATCTCGTGAGCGATGGTGGTGAAGGCGTTCTGGCGGTCTGCGTCGCTGGACACGGCCTCGTCGACCAGGATGGCCTTTTCGAAATAGAGGATCGCGCCCCAGTTCTCCATCGCGGAGAAGGCGGTCGAGCCGCCCGGCACGGCCACGAGATCGAGCTTGGGCAGCGGATAGGGCGCGCCGAAGTAGTCATCGTACCAGGGCAGCAGCTTCGTGGCCGCGTCGAGCGCGAAGGCGGCCTCCTTCGTCGAGCCGCGCTTGACCACCACGCCGACATCGACCTCGCCGACCTTGGTCGATACGCGCTCGAAGTCGCCCACGGCCAGGAACAGCAGGTAGGAGCTCATCTTCGGCGTGGCGGCGAACGTGGTCCGGGTCACGCCGCCGGCCAGGGCCTGCGTCGTCTCGATCGGGGTGTTGGAGACGACCATGTCCTTGCTGGGGGCATCGACGGTCAGCTTGAAGGTCGCCTTTATGGCCGGCTCGTCCCACATCGGCGCGAAGCGGCGCGCGTCCGGGCTCTCGAACTGCGTGGCCAGCAGCCGCTTGCTGCCGCCGGCGGTATCGTAGTCGACCGCGAAGAGGCCCAGGGCCTGCTGGTTGATCTTGCCCGCGTAGTCGATGGTCAGCCGGTGCTTGCCGGCGGCGACCGGCTGTTCAAACGTCAGGGTCGCGGTCTGCGCCTCGGCGTCATAGGCCACCTTCGGCGCTGCGTTGGCGTTGTCGAGCCGCACCTTGTCGAAGGTCAGCTCGGCGGCGTTCAGGGTGATGGTCGAGACGGGCTCGTCGACCTGAAGGTCGACGCCCATGGTCCCGCTGAAGCCCAGGGATGCGGCGTCCGGCTTGACGGCGATATCGTAGTGGAGAGGCGTCACGCCGGTCGGCAGGACGGCGCGCGCCGCGTTCGGCGTCTGATCACCGCAGCCGGCCAGCAACAGGACCGCGGCCAGGACCGCGGCGGCGCCCATGGGACGTCCGGTCATCTTGTGTCTCCTCCACCCGGCGCGCACGCTACCCCCTCGGAACGCGGGACGATCATGAAGGATTTGTCAGGTTTCACCTTGCTGCCGGGCCATCTGTCGCCAGACGAACAGGCCGGCCTGATCATGGAGATTCTCGACGCCGCGCGCGAGGCGCCCTTCCATGCCCAGTCCACGCCCGGCGGCAAGCCGATGAGCGTGGAGACCACCGGAATGGGGCCCCTGTCCTGGGTCACCGACCGGCGCGGTTACCGCTACGAGCCGCGTCATCCGCTGACCGACCGGGCCTGGCCGCCGATCCCGCCGCGCCTGAAGGCGCTGTGGTCCGAACTCGCCGACGCCGAGGTCCCGGCCGACGCCGCCTTGATCAACCTCTACCGGAACGGCGCCCGCATGGGCTTGCACCGCGACGAGGACGAAGCCGATTTCCGCTTTCCGGTGCTGTCGGTGTCCCTTGGGGACACGGCGCTGTTCCGTATCGGCGGGCTGTCTCGCCGGGACCCGACCCGTTCGGTGCGGCTGGCCTCAGGCGACGTCTGCCTGCTCGCGGGCGAGGCGCGATTGGCCTACCACGGCGTCGACAGGATCCTCCCGGGATCGTCACGGCTGGTCCCCGGCGGCGGGCGGATCAACATCACGCTGCGGCGAGCGGCGCCGGCGCCGGAGTTGGCGCGGACAGGGCGGGCGGGGTAGGGTGCGACAAAACCGCGCCTCTGGGGAAAACGCCATGCTCAAGCTCACCCGTCCGGAAGGCAATCAGCCCGGCGATCTCGATGTCTCACGCCGCATGCTCGGCGGCCTGTTCTTCGCCGGCTACGCGGCCGCCGCGGCGTCGGCTTCGGCGGAGCCGATCGTCACCGACACAGGCGGGCTCATCGCCGAGGCCGTGATGATCCCGGCCGGCGACCGGGACATTCCCGCCTACGTCGCCCGGCCCGACGCGGCCGGGAAGCATCCCGTCGTGGTGGTGATTTCCGAGGTTTTCGGCGTCCACGAATACATTCGCGATGTCTGCCGCCGTCTCGCCAAGCTGGGCTATGTGGCGATCGCCACCGACTTCTTCGCGCGGCAGGGCGACCCGGCGCCGCTCACCGACTTCGCCTCCATCCGCCGGATCGTCGGGGCCGCCACCGACGCGCAGGTCATGAACGATCTCACCGCCACGGTGCGGTGGCTGGGCGTCCAACCGTACGTCCAGCGAAAGAAGATGGCGGTCACCGGATTCTGCTGGGGCGGCGCGGTGGTCTGGCTGGCCTGCGAGCGCTTCCGCCATTTCCGCTGCGGCGTCGCCTGGTACGGTCGCCTGACCCGTCCGGCCGCCGGCCAGTTCCTGTCCGAGCCGGAGCGCGAATGGCCGCTGGACCTGGCCGGCGAACTGAAGGTCCCGGTGCTCGGTCTCTACGCGGGCAGGGATCAGGGCATCCCGGCCGCCGACGTCGAGGCGATGCGCGACAAGCTGCGGGCCCACAAGATGAACAGGACGCGCATCCTCGTCTATCCCGACGCCCAGCACGGCTTCCACGCCGACTACCGGGCCAGCTATGACCTGAAGGCGGCCCAGGACGGCTGGCGCCAGATGATCGACTTCTTCGAGGACAACGGCGTCAGCCCGCGCCGCGCGCGGTTCTAGCCCCGCAGCTTCCGCGTCAGGGCTTCCAGGTCGCGGGCCAACTGGGCGTCGTCGGCCTTGAGGGCCTCGATGCGGCGGACGGCGTGCAGGACCGTGGTGTGGTCGCGCCCGCCGAAGCGCCGGCCGATGTCCGGCAGCGATCGGGTGGTCAGCTGCTTGGCCAGCCACATGGCCGCCTGGCGCGGCCGGGCGACGGAGCGGTTGCGGCGTTCGGAGATCAGGTCCGCCTGACGCAGGCCGAAGTGCTCCGACGTGGCCTTCTGGATGTCGTCGATGGTGATGCGCTTCTCAGCGCCGCGCAGGTGCGGCCGCAGGATGTTCTGCGCCTCGTCGAGCGATAGGCCGGACACTTCCGCGCCCATGCGCGCCACCAGGGTGTTGAGGGCGCCTTCCAGCTCCCGCACGCTGTCGGTGAAACGGTCGGCGAGGAACTGCAGCACCTCGGGACGGGCTTGGGCGATGAAGCCGCCCTGCCGGCCGAGCGACGCCAGCTTGCGCTCCAGGATGCCCATCCGCAGGCCGCGGTCGGCCGGCTCGATGCCGCAGACCAGGCCGGCCGACAGGTGGCTGCGCAGGCGGGCGTCCATCTCGGTGATCGCGGCCGGCGGACGGTCGGCCGAAAAGACCACGCGGCGGCCGTCTTCCATCAGGGCCGTCAGGGTGTGGAACAGTTCCTCCTGGGTCGACTGCTTGCCGGCCACGAAGTGAACGTCGTCGATGAGCAGCAGATCGGCGGCGCGCAGCTCGTCCTTGAACAGACTGGTCGAGCGATCCATCACCGCCCGCACAAAGGTCGACAGGAAGCGCTCCGCGGTCAGATAGACCACGCGCTTCTCCGGCGCCGCGCGCATGGCCTCCCAGGCCAGGGCGTTGAGCAGGTGGGTCTTCCCGAAACCGTAGGGGCTATGGAACACGACCGGGTTGAAATGGCCGTCGGCCCAGCTGGCCACCCGCCGGGCGACCGCGTGCGCGAACTCGTTGGCCGGGCCCGGCACGAAGGTGTCGAAGGTGAAGCGCTCCTGCAGGCCGGCCGTGCGCGAGGGCCGCGCCGCCGGGGTCGGGGCGATGGCCGGGGCGTCGGTCGAGACCGGGTCCAGAACCTCGATAGCTTCGGCGATGATCTCCAGGCCGCCGGTGTCAGCCTCGAACTCCATGCGGGACTTCAGGTCGAGGCTGCGGCCTTCCGGGTCGTGCTGCGCCCACAGCTCGCCGATGCGGCGCCAGGCGTTACGGCGGATCCAGTCGCGAGCGACGCCGGTGGGGGTGACCAGGACCAGCTGGCCGGAGACTTCACGCAGGGAGGCCTGGGCCAGCCAAGACCCGAACGCGGCCTCGCCGAGCTCGTGGCGAAGCGCAAGGCAAGCCTTGGTCCAAACAGCGCCGGCCGGAGTCTGCGAAGGCATGTTCTGGCCACCCACGGAAGTCATAGTTCGCCCACCCGTTTCTCTGTCTGTCTCTACCCGCAACGCCCCTGTCGCCCCCACGACGAAGAAGCCCAAACCCAACGCGCAGAAGGCCTTGCCCGGCGGATGCACTGCATCCGCCGCCGCCTTTCTCATACCCAAGTAGGAGATGAACTAGAGCGTCGAGACCTTCACACTAGCGACGGAAAAAAGGGGGGGTCAAATGTGAAATTAGAGTCTCGGCACGGAATTTTCTGTTGACTCGGGAAGGCCCCTCGCCCCGCAAGGGAATTCATTAACCGGCCTCTTTTCGGGTGGGGAAATTCGCCGCAGGCGCGAAACGCGGGCGCGAAAAAACCGGCCGGCGCACGGGCGCCTGCCGGTTCATCAACCTGCCGAAATTTCAGGCGCAGCGCCGGATTCCGACGCTCCGTCCCCGGCCCGATCTAGGCGGCCGACAGCTTCTTCAGCTGGGCGTTCAGGCGCGAGACCTTGCGCGAGCCGGTGTTCTTGTGAACCACGCCCTTGGACACGGCGCGCATCAGTTCCGACTGGGCCTCGATGAAGGCGGCCTTGGCCACGGCGACGTCGCCGCCGGCGAGGGCTTCCTCGAACTTGCGCAGGTAGGTGCGGACGCGCGAGCGGCGGGCCTTGTTCACTTCGGTGCGGCGCTCGATCTTGCGGATCGCCTTCTTGGCGCCGGGATTGTTGGCCATGTGGCTTTGGACCTCAAACGGACGGGCGCGCGCGATCGGCCGCGGACGCCGGATAAATCGAAGGGCGGGCAAATACAGGAAGGACCGGGGGCGGTCAACGTGACTCTGGCCCAACGCCGGCGCTTCTGTACAACCGGGCCATGGACAGACGACAGCTTCTTCTCGCCCTCGGGGCCCTTGCCGGCTGCGCGCCGGCCGCCGACGGGCTGGCGGTGGCCTGCGATCCCGACCTCGCCGCCCCCCTGAACGCCGCACTGTCCGCCTGGGTGCGAAAGGGCGAGGCCGCCGGCTTCGTGCTTTCGGCCGACGACGCGAAGGCTCTGCTGACAAGGGCCGAGGCGACGCCAGGCCTGGTTGTCGCCACCCGCGAGCCAAAGCTGGCCGACCGGCTGCAGCGCACCAGCCAGGCGCGGCTCCAGAACCGTTGGAAGCCGAAGATCGGGGCTGGCGAGGTTCAGGTCGTGGTCACCCGCGGCGACGGCGAGGCCGCCGGCGTCGCCTTCGCCAAGTGGCTGATGACCGACGAGGCGGCGGCGATCCTCACTCAGCCTTGAAGCTGGGCTTCCGCTTCTCGACGAAGGCGGCCATGCCTTCCTTCTGGTCCTCGAAGGCGAACAGGCTGTGGAACAGCCGGCGCTCCAGCGCCACGCCGGTGGTCAGGGTGGTCTCGTAGGCCGCCTCGACCAGCTCCTTGTTCATCATGACGGCCAGCGGCGAGTGGCCCGCGATCTTCGCGGCCGCCTCCAGCGCCGTCTCAAGCAGCTTGTCTGCCGGCACGACCCGCGAGACCAGGCCCGAGCGCTCGGCCTCGGCCGCGTCCATCATCCGGGCGGTCAGGATCATGTCCATCGCCTTCGACTTGCCCACGAAGCGGGTCAGGCGCTGGGTGCCGCCGATGCCGGGCGCGACGCCCAGATTGATCTCCGGCTGGCCGAACTTGGCGGTCTCGGAAGCGATGATGAAGTCGCACATCATGGCCAGCTCGCAGCCGCCGCCCAGGGCGTAGCCGCTGACCGCGGCGATCACCGGCTTGCGGAACTGCTCCAGCTTCCGGGCGGGTGCGGTGAAGAAGTCGAGCTTCATCATCTGGGCGTAGGACTTGTCCGACATCTCCTTGATGTCGGCGCCGGCCGCGAACGCCTTTTCCGAGCCCGTCAGCACGACGACGCGCACGGCCTCGTCCTCCGAGGCGGCGTCCAGCACCTGGCCGAGCTCGCCCAGCAGGACGGAGTTCAGCGCATTGAGGGCCTCGGGCCGGTTCAGGCGCACGAGCAGGACGCCATCCGACGGCGTCTCGACGATCAGGGCGGTGTATTGGGTCATGCGCGGTTTGTGCCCGCCCACGGTCGCCGGCTCAAGACCCTAAGGGCCCTCGACCTTGACGCCCCTGGCCCGCAGCAGGGCCGGGACGCTGTCCGGGCCGGTCAGGTGGCCGGCGCCGACGACGATCACCGTGTCGCCCGAACCGTCCAGCCGCGCGGCGATGGCCTCGGCCCAGCGCCGGTTGCGGCCGGCCAGCAGCCGTTCGTAGAGCGCCGGCGACAGCTTGCGGATCGGTGTCACGCCCAGGCGTTCCAGCGCCTGCTGGTCGCCCAGAACCCAGGCGCGGATCAGCTCGGAGAACATGGCCGGCTCCTCGTCGAGCTGGCGAAGGGTCTCCTCGAGCGACAGCAGCTGGTCGCGCTCCGGCGCGCCGGCCAGGAAGCCGATCTGCTCCTCGGGAGTCTCGAAGTAGCGGCGCTGGGCCGTCGGCGCCGCCGCCGCCAGCGTCCGTTCGACGCCGGCGTCGGCCACCGCCCCATCGGCGACCAGGGCGGCGATGCTGAAGGTCAGGTCGGCCAGCCAGGGCTTCACCCCGTCCAGCGCCGCCGGCGACAGGCCGTACTGACCGGCCAGCCGTTCGAAGCGCTCGCGACCCTTCGGCGTCAGCTTGGCCGACAGGCTCTCGCCGACCGGCAGCACGCCATGGCGGCGGGCGAGCACGGCGGTCTCGTTGCCCTCGGTCGGGGTCTCGAACCAGATGTCGTCGGCCCTGGCCAGGGCGACGTCCAGCGCCTGGGGCCGCCACTTCAGTCCCTCGGGCAGCAGATGGACCGAGCCGAACAGCACGATGGTCGAATCCGCGTCGCGGATGGTCCACACCGCCGGCTCGGCGGCGGCGGGCGTCGCGGTCAGGGCGGCGAACGCGGCGGCGGCGGCGAGCAGGGCGGAGCGGACGTCGACCATCCGGCGGATCGAACCCCGGCGTCGCGTCAATTGCATGGCGGCCTTCATGTCTGGCATCGGCGGCAGAAGAAGGTCGAGCGCCCGGCCTGGACCTGGCGCGCGATGACGCCGCCGCAACCCGCGGTCGGGCAGGGTTCGCCTTCGCGGCCATAGACCCGGAAGCTGTGCTGGAAGTAGCCGAGCGCGCCCTCCGCAGAGGCGAAGTCGCGCAGGGTCGAGCCGCCGGCCGCGATCGCCTCCTCCAGCACCTCGCGGATGACCTGGACCAGCCGCGGGAGCTTCGCCTTCGCGATCTTCCCGGCCGGCTTCAGCGGCGAGATCCCCGAACGGTGCAGAGCCTCGCAGACATAGATATTGCCGAGCCCGGCGACGATGCGCTGGTCGAGCAACAGGGTCTTGGGACTCTGCTTGCGCCCGGAGAAGGCCGAGGCCAGCTGGCTCGCGTTGAAGGCGGGACCCAACGGCTCCGGTCCCATGCCCGCGAACCAGGGATGCGTGTCGAGGGTCTCGGCGGAGACGAGCCCCATGAAGCCGAAGCGGCGCGGGTCGTAGTAGGTCACCCTGGTCCCGGCCTCGGTCTCGAAGACCACATGGGCGTGCTTCGGATCGGGCGGGACGGCCTGGACGAAGTCTCCGGGGCGCACGGCCGGTCCGGACGCCTCGATCTCGAACCGCCCGGTCATGCCCAGGTGCATCACCAGGGCGTCACCCCGGTCGAGGTGGGCCAGCAGGTACTTGGCCCGCCGGTCCAGCCGTTCGACCCTGGCGCCGGTCAGCCGCTGGACGAAGCCGTCGGGAAAGGGGAAGCGAAGGTCCGGCCGCCGCTGCTCGACCCGCACCAGCCGCGCGCCCTCGAGGGCCGGCTGCAGGCCGCGACGAACGGTTTCGACTTCGGGAAGCTCGGGCATGGCGTCTCTTGTAGTCCGCGGGGTCCGGACGGCGAACCGGTATCCACTTCGCCTGATCCCGCGCTGGCTAGCCGAGCCGGGCCGCCGGGTCTATGAGGCAAGCCATGAGCCAGAGCAGCGCCACCTTCGGCTACCGCGACGTCGACGCCTCCGAGAAGCCCGGTCTCGTCCGCGGCGTGTTTGACCGCGTGGCGGGCAAGTACGATCTGATGAACGACCTGATGAGCGCGGGCGTGCACCGGCTCTGGAAGGACGCCGTCGCGGCGCGGCTGAATCCGCAGCCGGGCGAGGTGATCCTCGACGTGGCCGGCGGGACCGGCGACATGGCCCACCGCTACGCGAAGATGGCCCGCGCCGCCCAGGAACGTCGGGGCGGCGAGGACGCGACCGTCTTTGTCATCGACTACAACGCCGAGATGATCGCCGCCGGTCGCGAGCGCGGCTATCCGCCCGAGGTCTGCTGGGCCGTCGGCGACGCCCAGCGTCTGCCTCTGCCGGACGCCTGCGCCGACGCCTATTCGATCACCTTCGGCATCCGCAACGTGACCGACGTCAGCGCCGCCCTGCGCGAAGCCCGGCGGGTGCTGAAGCCCGGCGGCCGCTTCGTCTGCCTCGAGTTCTCGCGGCCGACCAACAGCCTGATCCGCGCCGCCTACGACGCCTGGTCGTTCAACGCCATTCCGCGGATCGGCGAGTGGGTGGTGAAGGACCGCGAGTCCTACCAGTACCTGGTCGAGAGCATTCGCCGCTTCCCGGACCAGAAGACCTTCGCCCGCATGATCGGCGAGGCGGGCTTCTCGAACGCCGGCTACGTCAACTTCACCAACGGCGTCGCGGCCATGCACACGGGACGGGCCATCTAGGCATGCCTCCCGTTCCGCTCATCCCGGCGAAGGCCGGGACCCACATTCAGCCGCTGGCGTCAGGACAGGATTCGAAGTTCCGCGCGCCCGCATGGACCCCGGCCTCCGCCGGGGACGCGGCCTAGAGAATGGATATCGCGGCGTTTGTCCGCCTGCTGGCTGTCGGCTGGACGCTGATCCGCGCGGACGCGCTGATCCCGCGGGAGGTCGATGCGCAGCTGCCGGCCGGCCTGCAGGCGCTGGGCCGGGTCCTTCGCCTGTTCGCGGGCCCGGCGGCGAAGCAGGGTCGGCCGGGAGAGCGGCTGGCCACGGCGCTGGAAAGCTTTGGCCCGGTCGCCATCAAACTGGGCCAGGTGCTGTCGACGCGAGCCGACATCTTCGGCGGCCAGTTCGCCCAGGATCTGTCGCACCTGAAGGACCGCCTGCCGCCGTTTTCGACGGCGATCGCGAAGGCCGAGGTCGAGCGCGAGCTCGGCCGGCCGATGGAAAGCCTGTTCGCGGCCTTCGGCGAGCCGGTGGCCGCCGCCTCGATCGCCCAGGCCCATGAGGCGACCCTGCTCGACGGCCGCCGCGTGGCGGTGAAGGTGTTGCGGCCGGGCATCGAGCGGCGGGTCGAGTCCGACAGCCGCGTGATGATGATGGTCGCCCGCACGATCGAGCGGCTGATTCCGCCCGCCCGCCGGCTGGAGCCGGTGCTGTTCGCGAAGATCGTCGTCCGCTCCCTGGAACTGGAGCTCGACCTGCGCATGGAGGCCGCCGGCGCCGCCGAGGTCGGCCAGGTCATGGCGCGCGACGCCTATATCTCGGCCCCGGCGGTGGTGTGGGACGGGGTCGGAAAGCGGGTGCTGACGCTGGAGTGGGCGAGCGGTCTGCCGCTGTCGGATCCGGCCACCCTGGCGGCGCCCGGCCTCGACCGCCGGATGTTGGCCGACAACATCATCCGCGGCTTCCTGGCCCAGGCGCTGGACCATGGCGTCTTCCACGCCGACCTGCACGAGGGGAATCTGTTCGTGTCCGCGCCGGCGCATCTGACGGCGGTCGATTTCGGCATCGTCGGGCGGCTGGGCCCGACCGAGCGGCGGTTCCTGGCCGAGATCATCTACGGCTTCATCACCAAGGACTACCGCCGGGTGGCGCAGGTTCACTTCGACGCCGGCTATGTGCCCAAGCGCCATGACGTCGACGCCTTCGCCCAGGCCCTGCGGGCGGTCGGCGAGCCGGTGTTCGGCCGCGCGGCCAGCGAGGTTTCGATGGGTCGGCTGCTGGCTCAGCTGTTCGAGATCACCGCCCTGTTCGACATGCGGCTGCGGCCGGAGCTGGTGCTGTTGCAGAAGACCATGGTCACCGTCGAGGGGGTCGCCCGGCGGCTCTACCCCGACCACGACATGTGGCAGGCCGCCGATCCAGTGGTCCGCCGTTGGATCAGTCGCGAGCTGTCGCCCGTCGCCCGGGCGAAGGAGCTGGCCGACGATGCGGTCAGGGCGATCCGCGCCATCGCCCGGCTGGCGGAGACGCAAGAGGTCGGCGCGGCCACCGTGGTCGCCGTCGAGCCCCCGCCCTCGCGGCTGGTCTGGTTCGCGCTCGGCGCGGCCGTGGCGGGGCTGGCGGGGCTGGCCGGATACCTGCTCGGGTAGTCCGACCCCGCTCGTCCTCGCGTTTCCCTCAGCCTTCCTCGCCGATGCCGCCGCCGGTCCGCCGAGTCGTGGTCCGCGCGGCTTCCTGGGCCTTGACCTTCTCCCAGTAGGCCATGCCCTCGTCCGGCTTGAACATCGTGCGCGGCGCGCCCTCGCGGGTGACGATGGCGAAGACGTTGCCGGCCGGATCGTAGATCAGCGTGTCGCCATTGCCGCGCTGGAAGGTCAGCGCGCCGCGCGGCGGCTTCGAGACGAAGGCATGCGTCTTCCGCACGAAGGCGTCGACCGATCGAGCGTCGAACGCGGCGCCGTTGCGGTCGTAGGCCCGGCGGGCGTTCTGCTCGGCGGTGAAACGTCGCGTCGCCGACCACATCGGCCGGCCGTCGAGGGTGGGAACCGCCGCGCGGCCCGCCGCGGACGGGCGGGCCGTCTCCGCCGGTCCATCGCTTGACGTCAGCGTGGGCGCAGGCGCGACCTCAACCGCCCGCGTTTTTTGTACGGGGACCGCCGAGGCGCCGCCGTCGCAGGCCCCGACCAGCAGGCCCAGTCCCGCAGCCAGGGCCGGACCGTAGATCAATCTAATCATGAAATCACCCGTTTCGCTACCCTGACGAGAAAATCGAACGAACTAGGAACACAAGTCGATCCGGTTGTCCAGCGCCCGCCCGCGCCTTAAGGAGCGGGCTGGCTCTGAAGCGAGGACGCGGTTTGGGCGAGCGGCGGGTTCTTCTGATCGTCGGCGGCGGCATAGCGGCCTACAAGGCGCTGGAGCTGACCCGACTGCTGCGCAAGGCGGGCGTCGGCGTGCGGCCTATCCTGACGAAGGCGGGCGCCGAGTTCGTTACCCCCCTGTCCTTGTCGGCCCTGGCCGAGGACAAGGTCTACAGCGACCTCTTTTCCCTGACCGACGAAGCGGAGATGGGCCACATCGAGCTCAGCCGCTCGGCCGACCTGGTGGTCGTGGCGCCGGCGACGGCGGATCTGATGGCCAAGGCGGCGCACGGCATCGCCGGCGACCTGGCCTCCACCACCCTGTTGGCAACCGACAAGGCGGTGCTGATGGCGCCGGCCATGAACGTGCGCATGTGGGAGCACGCGGCCACCCAGCGAAACCTGCAGACCCTTCGTGGCGACGGCGTCGCCTTCGTCGGCCCGGACGAGGGGGCCATGGCCTGCGGCGAGTTCGGCCCCGGCCGGATGGCCGAGCCCCAGGCGATCTTCGAAACGGTGATGGCCATGCTGGACGGGCCGAACGGACGCCCGCTGGCCGGAAGGCACGTGCTGGTCACCGCCGGCCCGACGGCGGAGGCGCTGGATCCGGTGCGTCTGCTGACCAATCGCTCAAGCGGTCGCCAGGGCTTCGCGATCGCCGCCGGCCTCGCGGCGCTGGGCGCGCGGGTGACCCTGGTGGCCGGGCCGGTCAGCCTGCCGACGCCGCCGGGCGTCGAGCGCGTCGACGTGGAGTCGGCGCGAGAGATGCTGGCCGCCTGTGACGCCGCCTTGCCGGCCGACGCCGCCGTCTGCGTGGCCGCGGTCGCCGACTGGCGTCCCGACGAGACGTTCGGCGTCAAGCTCAAGAAGGGCAAGGACGGCCCGCCCGAGCTCAGGTTGGTCGAGAACCCGGACATCCTGGCGACCCTCGCCGCTGACACCCCGCGCAGGCCGAAGCTTGTCGTCGGCTTCGCGGCCGAGACCAACGATGTGGAGCTGCACGCCAAGGCCAAGCTGGCGCGCAAGCACTGCGACTGGATCGTCGCCAACGACGTCACCGAGCCGGGCGTCATGGGCGGGGCCGAGAACGCGGTGCTGCTGATTTCGAAGGACGGCGTCGAGCGCTGGACGCGCGACGCCAAGGAGGCGGTGGGCGCCAGGCTGGCCGCCCGCATCGCGGAGGCCCTGGCGTGACCCCGACCATTCCCATCACCCGCCTGCCGCATGCCGAAGGCCTTCCGCTGCCGGCCTATGAAACCGTGCTGGCGGCCGGCATGGATCTCCGCGCGGCGGTTCCCGAGCATCAGTCCCTGACGCTCAAGCCGATGGCCCGGGCCATGGTTCCGACGGGGCTGGCCTTCGCCGTTCCGGCCGGCTTTGAGGCCCAGGTGCGACCGCGTTCGGGCCTGGCGGCCAAGGCCGGGATCACCTGCCTCAACACGCCGGGCACCATCGACGCCGACTATCGCGGCGAGGTGAAGGTGATCCTGATCAATCTGGGCGAGGAGGACTTCGTCATCCGCCGGGGCGACCGTATCGCCCAGCTGGTCATCGCGCCGGTCGCTTCGGCGCAATGGCAGGAGGTCGCGAGTCTGGAGGAAACGGCGCGAGGGGCCGGCGGCTTCGGCTCGACCGGAGCGGCCTAGAAGGGCATCCCGTGATAGCTGAGGTAACCCAGGAAGCCGGTCGCGAAGCTCGCGGCGGCGATCCACAGGAACGGCCGCAGGACGTCATAGGGATGGTCGACCGAACTTCTCATGACGCTTCCAGGTGCTCCCGACGGTCGGGCATTCAAGGCACTGAACACGCAGACGCCGCGTACGGTTGCAGGCGTCATCTGAACCGAGGATGACGTGATTCGCGTCTCGATTGACAACGTAGCCCGAGAACTCGCCTCACGCCTGAATCAAACGGGCGGGCGACTCTTCATTCCGGGCGGTCCGGGCGAACCGCTCGGCCTTAAGGAAGCGTTCCGGCGCGAACCCGAGCTGGCCGCCGGCCTGACCTTCGTCGGCGCCCCCGTGCCCGGCATCAACCGCACCGACTGGGCGGCGCTGCACGCGACGGCGCGGGCCGAAGGGACCTTCCTATCCGGCGACTGGCGGCCGAGCTTCGAGGCCGGAAGGTTCGCGTTGCGGCCGATGACCTGGTTCCAGGCGTTCGGCTGGCTGGAAACGACGCCCCTCGAGGCCGCCGTCTTCGTGGTCAGCCCGCCGGACGCCGAGGGGACCGTGTCGCTGGGCGTGGCCTCCGACCTGGCGCCGGCCGTCATCCACCGCCCGGGCGTGTTCAAGGTCGCCATCGTCAATCCCAACATGCCGCGCGTGCAGGGACCGGTCTTCGATATCGCGGACTTCGACCTCGTCGCCGAAGACGACACGCCGCTGCTGACCTACGAGGCCGGGACGCTCGATCCGGCCTTCGATCGCATCAAGGCGCATCTGCAGGCGCTGCTGACGCCCGGCGCCTCGGTGCAGTTCGGCCTGGGCAAGGCCGGGGTCGCGGCCGTGGCCGCGCTGGAGGGCATGAAAGGCCTGAGGATTCACTCCGGCATGGTGGCCGGGCCGCTGCGGGCGGCGCTGGACAGCGGCGCGCTGACCGAGGTGGTCACCGGCCTGGCGGCGGGGGACGCCGCGCTCTACGCCCTCTGCGGCTCGGACGAGCGTATCCGGTTCGAGCCGTCCGGGTTCACCCATGACGTCCGGACCCTGGCGGCGATTCCGAAGCTGGTCGCCGTCAACTCGGCGCTGGAGGTCGATCTGTTCGGCCAGGCCAACGCCGAGTTCCAGGGCGGGCGGCAGATTTCCGGCACGGGCGGCCTGACCGACTTCCTGCGCGGGGCGCGGCTATCGGAGGGCGGGCTGCCGATCCTGGCGCTGCCCGCCTCGGCCAAGGGCGGCGCCGTCACCCGCATCGTTCCGCGGCTGCCGCAGACGGCGGTTTCGGTGACCCGCGCCGACGTCGGGCTGGTGATCACCGAGCATGGCGTGGCCGACCTGCGCGGCCTGACGCTGGACGGTCGGGCCGAGGCCCTGATCGCCGTCGCCGACCCCGGACATCGCGACGAACTGGCCAATGCCTGGGCCGACCTGCGCAAGACCCTCTAGGAGAAACGCGTGACCCTGCTGACCCGAAGCGATCTGCCGCTGCCGCTCGTCGGCCGGGGCAAGGTGCGCGACATCTACGCCGTGGGCGAGGACCGCCTGCTGCTGATCGCCACTGACCGGGTCAGCGCCTTCGACGTGGTCATGGCCGAGCCGGTGCCGCACAAGGGCGCTGTGCTGACCCAGCTGAGCGCCTGGTGGTTCCGCCGGCTGCCGGTCGAGCACCACATGCTGTCGGTCGACGCCGACGAGATCATCGCCGCGGTTCCGGCGGTCGCCGCGCATCGCGACCAGATCGAGGGGCGGGCGACCCTGTGCCGTCGGGTGGCGGTGGTCCCGATCGAATGCGTCGTGCGCGGCTACCTTTCGGGCTCGGCCTGGAAGGAGTACGCGGCGACCGGCACGCTGGCCGGCGAGCCGCTGCCGGCGGGCCTGCGCCAGAGCGAACGGCTCGATCCGCCGGTGTTCAGCCCCGCGACCAAGGCCGAGACGGGCCATGACGAGAACATCCCTGTCTCGCGGATGGCGGAGCTGATCGGCGAGCCCCTGGCTCGCGAGCTCGAACGCCGGGCGCGCGAGGTCTACGAGGCCGGCCGCGCGGCGGCGGCCGAGCGCGGCCTGGTGCTGGCCGACACCAAGTTCGAATTCGGCCAGGACGCGGACGGCCGGGTGGTGCTGATCGACGAGGTCATGACGCCGGACAGCTCCCGCTACTGGCCGGCGGGCGGCTGGAGCGTCGGCGAGGTTCCGCCGAGCTTCGACAAGCAGCCTTTGCGAGACTACCTCGACGGCGAAAGGGCCGCCGGCCGCTGGAACGGCGAGGCGCCGCCGCCGCCGCTGCCCCAGGCGGTGATCGACGCCATGTCGGCCCGCTACCTCGATCTCTACCGGCGCATGACCGGCGAGGAGCTCGCCGTCTAGCCGAGCAGGTCGTCGGTGTGCTCGCCGAGCTTTGGCGAGCGCCGCCCGGGCATCCGCAGGCCGTCGATCTTCACCGGCGCGGCCAGCATGTGCAGGCCCTGGGGCCGGTCGGGGTGGTCGACGATGTCGCGCATGGCCACCTCCGCGACGAAGGGATTGTCCAGGGCCTCGATGAGGCTGTTCACCGGCCCGAACGGAACCCGGCCCGCGAGCAGGGCGGTCCAGTCCGCATTGGTGCGCGTCGCGAACAGGGCGTCGATCGCCTCCGTCAGGGCCGGCAGATTGGCGTGGCGGGCGGCGAGGTCGGCGAAGCGCGGATCAGCGGCCAGATCGGAGCGGTCGGTCAGGGCGCACAGTTCGTCCCAGAACTTCTGGGTCATGCACATCAGTTGTCCGAAGCCGTCGGCGGTGCGGACCCGCTGCACCGGCGCCAGCGAGGGATGGGCGCCGTTCGGCAGGCGCTGGGTGGCGTGGCCCTCGTTCATCGCCCAGATGGCCGGGTAGCTGAGCTGGTGCAGGGCGACATCGAACAGCGAGACATCGACGTCGCAGCCGTGGCCCGTGGTCCGCGCCGACAGGATGGCCGAGACCACGCCGAAGGCGAAGGTGGCGCCCGACATGAAGTCGATGATCGACACGCCCATGCGGGTCGGGGGACCGTCCGGCTCGCCGGTCAGGCTCATCAGCCCGCATTCGGCTTGCATCGGATAGTCGTAGCCGGGCCAGCCCTCGCGGCTGTTGCCGCGGCCGTAGGCCGACAGGTGGCCGCAGACGATCGCCGGGTTCACGGCCTTCAGCGCGTCATGCGTCAGGCCCAACTTCACGGGCTGGTCTCCGCGCAGATTGTTCACGACCGCGTCGGCGGTCTTCACCAGCCGTTCGAAGTCGGCGCGGCCCTGATGAGTCTTCAGCTCCACGGCGGCGCTCTTCTTGGAGCGGGAGAAGGTCTGGAAATACTGGCTGTCGTGCTCGCCGAGCAGGAACGGGCCGGTCGGCCGCGAGGCGTCGCCGCCCAGTGACGGGCTCTCGATCTTGATCACTTCGGCGCCAAGCTCGGCCATCAGCAGGGTGGCGTAGGGGCCGGCCCCGAAGTGCTCGATGGTCAGGACGCGGACGCCCTCCAGCGGCCGCCTCACCAGTAGCCTTCCATCAGATCGCTGGACCAGGCCGGCTGGCGGATGTCGCCCCGCGGCAGGAACTCGGCCATGACCGGCTTGATGTCGAGCACCGGCGTGCCGTCGATGGCGTCCAGCCCCTCGACATCGACGGCCAGGCCATCGACCGCGACCACGCGGCAGACGGAGACGCCGAGGCGGTTTGGCCGGTTTCGGCCGCGCTGGGCGAAGATGCCGACCAACGGCCAGTCCTGACGGCCTCTCGGATGGCGGGCGCCGGTCGTGATCTCCGCCTCGGTGATGCGGTCGAACACGAAGACGATCTCGGCATGGGAGAAGTCGGTGAGGCCGAACAGGCTCTCGGGCGTGAACCGCGCGGGGTCGAGCTCGATGCGGGCTCGCTCCGGGCCCCAGTCGTCGTCGACGGCATCGGTCCGTCCGCCGCGGACATGACCCACCGGGTCCAGCGTGAAGCCCATGGACGTCCTCCCTGCTTGCGGCTTCCGGCTAGGCTCGTCGACCCTGGCGGTCAAGACGCCCACTTGCGTTTGCGTCGCAAGAACGCTACCGCGATGACCAGTTACGTTTGGGGGTCCAGCCTTTGACTCAGTCCGTGCTCGGCCGCCTGCGCCGCTTCTGGCTCGACGTCCATCTCTGGATCGGCGTGGGCCTGTTCGTGCTGCTGGTCCCGATCGGGATCTCCGGCGCCCTGCTGGTCTGGCATGACCCCCTCGACGAACTGATCCATCCTCACCGCTTCGAGACCACCGAGGGGCCGGCCAGGGCGCCGTCCGCGCTGCTGGCTTCCGCCCGCGACGCCTTCGGCGACCGCGCCACGGTGAGTCAACTGCGCATGCCCGAAGACGGCGACGGTCCCGTGATCGCCTCGGCGCGCCTGAACGGAGAGCTCCTGAAGCCGGGCCAGCGGCCGTCCCAGCTGACCGCCTGGATCGACCCGGGGACCGGCAAGGTGCTGGACACCGCCAACACCCGCAACGAGCTGATCAACGTCATGCATCGCCTCCACGGCGGCCTTCTGATCACCGCGCCGGGCGTGGGCCGCAAGATCGTCGGCTGGATGGGCTGGGCGATGACCGTCTCCTGCCTGACCGGGCTCTGGCTCTGGTGGCCGCGTAACGGGGCCGTGGTGAAGGCGATGCGCTGGCGACGGTCGCCGTCGACCCTGACCAACCTGCACCACATGTTCGGCTTCTGGGTGCTGATCCCGCTGCTCGTCGTGTCCCTGACCGGCGTCTACATCTCCTTCCCGGAGACGAGCCGCGCGCTGTTCGGAGTCGCCGAATGGCAGAAGGGGCCCCGCCCGCCGCGCCCAGTCCCGCCGGCCCCGCTGGCCGATCCCGCCCAGCCGATCGACGCGGTCCTGGCCGCCGCGATGGCCGAGAAGCCGGGCCTGCCGGTCGCCTCCGTCAGCCTGCCGACCGAAGGCAGGCGCGCGGCCTGGCGCGTACAGTTCGAAACCGGCCCCGACAGCCCTCCGGCGACCGTCCAGGTCTCCGACAAGGATGGACAGGTCGCGAAGGAGCGCCGGGCCGGCGGCCCGGGAGCGGGCGCTCCCGCCCGGCCGGATGAGTTGTCGCGTCTCATGCGGCGGCTCCACGACGGCCAGGAGATGCCCTTCCTGTGGCAGCTGCTGGTCTTCCTGACCGGCGTTGCCCCACCGCTGTTGGGCGTCACCGGCACGGTCATGTGGCTGCGCCGTCGCGCGCGCCGCGCCCACCTCAAAGCGCTGCGGACGGGCGCCGCCGACTAGACCACTTGTTGCGATTAATTCTCATTGCAAGTTTGAAATCGACAACATAATAACGCCTCTCACTAGCAGGGCGCCGGGATGGCCGCCCGGAACGAGACGGGGATATCGAGCCGATGCGTACGACCAACTGCCCGGGCGTCACAGCCCGCGCCAAGCGCGCCCTTGGCGCCGCCGCCGTGGCCGGCGCCGCCGGGCTGAGTCTGGCGCCGACGCTGGCGCGGGCCGCCGATGAGGCCGCGATCCTGACCGCCGAGGCGGCGGACGTCGCGCCGGAGGTGTCGAGCCTCGACGTCTACGGCAAGCGACTAGACACGCCGTCGTCGCCGAAGCTGACCGCCGAACCGCTGAATACGCCGCAGACGATCACCGTCGTCTCCGACCGCACGATCCGCGATCAGAACCTTCTGACCCTGCGCGACATCCTGACCACCGTCCCGGGCATCACCTTCGGGGCCGGCGAAGGCGGCGGCGGCTACGGCGACAGCATCAACCTTCGCGGCTATTCGGCCAACAACGACATCACCACGGATGGCCTGCGCGACAGCGCCCAATACAGCCGAACCGATCCGTTCAATCTGCAGCAGATCGAGGTCATCAACGGCAGCAATTCCGTCTATGCCGGCGCCGGTTCGGTCGGCGGCTCGATCAACCTGGTCAGCAAGCAGCCGTCGGCCCGCGACAGCGTACTCCTCAGCGGCGCGCTGGGTACGGACGGCTACCAGCGTTTCACGGTCGATGCGAACCGACTGCTGGCGGACGGCGTCGCCGGTCGCCTGAACCTGATGGTCCACGCCAACGACGCGCCGGGCCGCGACGTCGAGACCTACGAGCGCTGGGGCATCGCCCCGTCGGTCACTTTCGGCGTCGGCGGGTCGACCCGGTTCACCCTCTCGGCCTTCCACCAGGAGGACGACAACACGCCGCAGTACGGCGTGCCCTACGCCTCGAACGCCTTCATCAACGGTCCGCTGCCGGGGGTCGACCCGTCGAGCTACTACGGGTTCCGCAACATCGACCGTCAGGAAACCCAGGTCGATTCGCTGACCGGCCGCTTCGTCCACGACTTCAGCGACAGCCTCACGATCAGCAACATCACGCGCTGGCAGCGCGTCACCCAGCGGACGGTCGTGAACCCGCCGCAGGGGACCTGGTGCCTGGCCAGCGGCCTCAACGCCCAGACCGGGGCCGCCTGCGCGACGCCCGGCCAGTACAGCCCGAGCGGTCCGCGCGGGAACCTGCGCGACACCGAGAACAACCAGATCGTCAGCCAGACGGACTTCGCCATGACGTTCCAGACCGGCGTCTGGTCACACAATCTGGTGGTCGGCTTCTCGTTCTCGAACGAGACCTACGATCTCTCGACCGGCAATGTTCAGCGCAACGCCAACTCGAGCACGCCGACCTATCCGGCGATGGACATCGCCAACCCGGTCAACGTCTATGCGGGGCCGATCAACTTCTTCCAGACCAACGTCAGCGAGGGCGAGCTGTCGAACCAGGCGATCTACGCCTTCGACACCGTCGAGCTGAGTGAGCAGTGGCAGCTCAACGGCGGCATCCGTGTGGAGAACAACGCGGGCGAGTTCATCGCCACGCCCTCCACCTATGCCGTCGGAACGCCGCCGACCCGGGTGGTCGGGGCGACGACCCGCGGCGAGAGCGAGGAAACCCTGCTCTCCTATCGGCTGGGCGTGGTCTTCAAGCCGGTTCCCGACGCCAGTCTGTACATCGCCTACGGCAACACCCAGACGCCGTCCCAGGCCACGGTCAACGGCGGCTGCTCGGTCGCGGCCGTCAACGGCAACTGCGACGTCGATCCGGAGGAGGGCGAGGTTCTTGAGATCGGCGCCAAGTGGGATGTCCTCGACGGCCGCATCTCGCTGACCGCCGCCCTGTTCCAGAACGAGCGCAGCAAGTACCGGGTCAATTCGCTGGATCCCGCCGAACCGGAACAACAACTCGACGGCGCCTCGCGCGTCCGCGGCCTGGCCCTCGGCGTCGCTGGCCAGATCAGTGACCGCTGGACGGTGATCGCCAACTACACCTGGCTGGACAGCGAAATCCTGCAGAGCATCGCCGGCAACGCGCCGACGCCGACCATCGACCCGCAGAAGGGCGACCCGATCGCCCTGACGCCGGAGCACGCCTTCAATATCTGGACGACCTGGATGGTCACCGACGCGATCATGATCGGCTACGGCGCCACCTACTCGGGCGAGTACGCCTTCAACCGCCCGACCGGTTCGGCTCGGCTGTTCCATGCGCCCGATTACTGGGTGCACAACGCCGCGGTGACCTGGACGGCGACCGACGCCGTCTCGGTTCAGGTCAATCTCAAGAACCTGACCGACGAGGAATACTACACCCGAATCCGCTCCAACAACGGCTTCGGCTGGGCGACGCCCGGCGACGCCCGGTCGGCGACGGTCTCTCTGAACTACCGGTTCTGATCCTCCTCATTCCTCGATCCGGTAAACCTCGCGCCTCGCCCGCTCTGGGCGAGGCGTCGTCATTCGCGGTAAGGAGTGCCGGCCATGATGCTTCAGATTCCCGCCGTGCTGAGCAAGGACGAGGTCGCGCGGCTGCGCGCCCTGATCGACGCCGCGCCCTGGGTCGACGGCAATGTCACCTCCGGCTTCCAGTCCGGACTGGCCAAGCGCAACCGCCAGCTGCCGGAGGACTCCGAGGCGGCGCGCGAAGCGGGCGCGATGATCGTGGCGGCCCTGGAGAACCACCCCCTGTTCGTGGCCGGGGCCCTGCCGGCCAAAATCTTCCCGCCGCTGTTCAACCGCTATGGCGGCGGAGAGACGTTCGGCGATCACGTCGACAATTCGATCCGCCAGACGCGGGACGGGTCGTTGCGCATCCGCACCGACCTGTCGGTGACCGTCTTCCTGACCGAGCCGGGCGACTATGACGGCGGCGAGCTGGTCGTCGACGACACCTACGGCGTGCACGAGGTGAAGCTCGAGGCCGGCGACGCCATCCTCTATCCCGCCTCAAGTCTGCATCGCGTCGAGCCGGTCACGCGCGGCGAGCGGGTCTCGTCGTTCTTCTGGGTCCAGAGCCTGGTGCGCGACGACGGCCGGCGAGCCCTGCTGCTGGACATGGACCTCGCGATTCAGCGCGCCGCGGGGACCCTGGGCCAGAGCGATCCGGCGGTTGTCGGCCTGACCGGAACCTACCACAATCTGCTCAGGATGTGGGCCGAGCCCTGAGGCCGCGCGCGCCGGTTGAGTCGAAAACTCCGCGTTCACCTTTCCACGTCACGGTGTCGGGCGGGGAAGCGCGGGAAGTCCATGGCCTCGAAACGAGCCGGACCGTCAGCAGGTCGCAGAAACCGTCCTTCGCGGTCGGCCGCCGCCCGCTGGTTCTTCGACAACTCGCTCGACATGTTCGCGGTCGTGAACCGCGAAGGGATCTTCGTCGAGGTCAACGACGCTTGGCAGCGCAACACCGGCTGGACCCGCGAGGACCTGGTCGGCAAGACGATCTTCGAATTCCTGCATGAGGACTGCTTCGAGGAGGCGATCGACTCCCGTCGCCGGATGAAGCGTGACGGCTACACCGTCAACCAGCTGAAGATCCGCTGCAAGGACGGCCGCTGGATCTGGATCCAGGGTCGCTCCCGGCTCGATCCGGACGACCATATGGTCGGCACCCTGCACGACATCACAGAGGCGGTGGCGCAGAAGGAAGAGCTGGAGGCCGCGCGCCGGACGCGGTCGATGCTGTCGGAGGCCGCCGGCATCGGCACCTGGAGCTTCGAGCCGCTGTCCCGGACGATCGTCTGGTCGCCGGACATCCACGCCATGTCCGGCTGGTCTCCGGAGGAGATCGCCGATCCAGAGGACTTCTACAGCCGGCTGGACCCGGCCGAGATCGAGGGCGTCCGGGACATCTTCACGGCAGGCGTCGAGTCCGGCCGGGGCGGCTCGATCGAGCATCGGCTGCGCGCGCGCGACGGACGCTGGTTGACCATGCGCGCCACCTTCCGGACCGAACGGAGGGGCCCTCTCTTCGCGCTGCAGGGCATATCCCAGGATGTCACCGCCCTGGCCCAGGCCCGCGACGCGGCGCGCGCCGGAGAGTCACGGGTCAAGGCGCTGATGGAGCAGGCCCGCATGGACGCCTGGCGCCAGGAGCTGGCCCTATCGGCCGCCGAGGGCGGCGTCTTCGAGATCGACCATGTCCATCGCGCCTTCTGGGCCAGCGAACAGTTCTTCCGACTCGTCGGCCAGCGGATGGATTACGAGGCGATCAATGTGCCGGTCTGGCCGTTCGTGCATCCTGACGAGCGCGACCACGTCGAGTCCGTGAACCATCGGTGGTCGGCTGGCGAGGAGAATGAGACCATGGAGTTCCGGATCGTCCACCCGGACGGCGAGGAGCGCTGGGTTCGGGTCTTCTACCGGCTCGATCAGACCACGCGAAAGGGCGTCGGCCTGGTGCTCGATATCGACGCCCGCAAGCGGCAGGAGCTGGCCCTGGTCGAGGCCCAGCGGGCCGCCCAGGCCGGCGCCGAGGCCAAGGCGCGCTTCCTCGCCAACATGAGTCACGAGATCCGTACGCCCATGAACGGCGTGCTGGGCGTCCTGCATCTGCTCAGGAACGAATCCATGAGCGTCGAGGGCCATCGCCTGCTTGACGAGGCGCTCGGCTGCGGAGAGATGCTCTCGACCCTGCTCGACGACGTCATCGACTTCGAACGGATCGAGGCGGGTCGACTTGAGATGACCATCCGTCCCGTCGACGCCGGCGATCTGGCGGCCAGCGTGGCGCGGCTGCTGGAGCCCCAGGCGACCGGCAAGGGATTGACCCTGACCATCGAGGGCGAGGCGGACCTGGGCTGGGTGGCGACCGATCCCGTCCGCCTGCGCCAGTGTCTGTTCAATCTTGTCGGCAACGCCGTGAAGTTCACGCTCGAAGGCGGGGTTCGGATCGTCTGCGAACAAACCGCGCCAGGGCGGATCGCCTTCGTGGTGCACGATACCGGCGTCGGCATTCCGCAGGACGCTCAGGCGCTGCTGTTCGAGCGCTTTCACCAGGCGGACGCCTCGACGACGCGCCGCTTCGGCGGATCGGGCCTGGGCCTGTCGATCGCCCGGAAGCTGGCGCGCCTGATGGGCGGGGACGTGACCTTCGCCTCGACGCCCGGGGCCGGTTCGGTCTTCAGGCTTGAGATCGCCGCGCTCCCGGCCGCCCCCGCCAACGCCTCTGGCGCGGACGACGCCCTCATGCTGGAGGACCTCCGCGTGCTGGTCGTCGAGGACAACGCGACCAACCGGACGATCGCCGTGAAGCTGCTCGCCGCCATGGGCGCCGAGGCGGTGACGGCCGAGGACGGTCTGGCCGGCGTCGAGGCCGCGCGGTTCGGCGGCTACGACCTGATCCTGATGGACATCCAGATGCCGGGCATCGACGGCATGGAGGCGGCCCGGCGCATCCGGGCCCTGGGTGGAGCCGTCGGCGCGACGCCGATCATCGCCCTCACCGCCAATGTCCTGTCGCATCAGCGCGAGCTGTATCTGGCCGGGGGCATGGACGGCGTGGTCGGCAAGCCGATCTCGCCCGCCGCGCTGGTCTCGGAGATCGCCCGTCTCGCCCAGGGCGGGGACGTGTCCCGCACCCACGTCGCCTGACTCTTCCGCTTCGCCGCGCGGCGATGCTAGACCTTGCCCCACACGAGGGGGATCCAAGGCATGGCGGATACGACGGCGCGACAGCCGCACGCTGAACCGATGACGGCATCGATGCGCACCGTGGTGGCGGCCTCGTCGGCCGGCACGGCGTTTGAATGGTACGACTTCTTCGTCTTCGGCGCCCTGACCTCGATCATCGGCAGGAACTTCTTCTCGGAGCTCGGCGAGACGGCCGGGGTGCTCGCGGCGCTGGCCCTGTTCGGCGCCGGCTTCTTCTTCCGTCCGCTCGGCGCGCTGATCTTCGGCCGCATCGGCGACAAGGCCGGCCGCAAGGGCGCCTTCCTGATCACGGTCATCCTGATGGGTGCGGCCACCTTCGCCATCGGCCTTTTGCCGACCTTTGAGCAGGCGGGTGTCCTGGCCCCCGTCCTTCTGATCCTGATGCGCATCATTCAGGGCACGGCTCTGGGCGGCGAGTACGGCGGGGCGGCGATCTACGTCGCCGAGCACGCGCCGGACGACAAGCGCGGTTTCATGACGGGATGGATCCAGACCTCGGCCGCCTTCGGCCTGTTCGGAGCGCTGATCGTGATCCTGGCGACCCGCACCCTGGTGGGCGAGGACGCGTTCGCCGACTGGGGCTGGCGCATTCCCTTCCTGGTCTCGGTGGGCCTGCTCGGCGTGTCGGTGTTCATGCGCATGAAGCTGTCGGAAAGCCCGTCGTTCCAGAAGCTCAAGGAGAGCGGCGAGCAGAGCCAGGCCCCGTTCAAGGAGGCTTTCGGCCAGTGGAAGAACCTCAGGACGGTGCTTCTCGCGCTCGCCGCTGTGATGTTCGCCCAGGGCGCCGTCTGGTACTGCGCCTTCTTCTACGCGCCGATCTTCCTGGAGCGGTTCCTGAAGGTCGATCCGAAGACCGTGAACCTGCTGATCATGGGCGCGACCGCGGCGAGCGCGCCGCTGTACGTCTTCTTCGGCTGGCTGTCGGACAAGGTCGGGCGCAAGTGGGTGCTGTGGTTCGGCATGACCCTGGCCCTGGTCGCCTTCTTCCCCGGCTTCCACATGATGTCGACCTTCGCCAATCCCGCACTGGCCGAGGCCGAGGCCAGGACGCCGGTGATGGTCATCGCCGACCCGGCGGCGTGCAATCTGCAGTTCGACCCGGTCGGCAAGGCGAAGTTCGTCAGCTCCTGCGATATCGCCAAGAGCACCCTGGCCAACGCGGGCGTGTCCTACCGCAACAACAGCGCCCTGCCGGGTACGGTCGCGTCGGTGACCGTCGGCCAGTCGACGGTGCCGTCCTTCGAGGGCGCCGGCCTCGACGCCGCCGCCCTGAAGGCGGCCAAGGCCGACTTCGAAACCCGGCTCAAGGCGGCCCTGATCGCCGAGGGGTATCCGGCCAAGGCCGATCCGGCGCGCATGAACCTGCCGGGCCTGTTCGCCGTGCTGCTGGTCTTCGTGGTCGGCGCGACCGCCCTTTACGGCCCGCAGGCCTCGGCCCTCGTCGAGCTGTTTCCGACCCGAGTGCGCTACACGGCGCTGTCGTTGCCCTATCACGTGGGCACCGGCTGGGTCGGCGGGTTCGTGCCCTTCACCGCCTTCGCGATCGTGGCCGCCACCGGCGATATCTACGCCGGGCTTTGGTACCCGTTCGTGTTCACGCTGATCAGCGTGGTCTGCACGATGTTGCTGTTGCCAGAGACCCGGGGCCGGTCGCTCGACTTCTAGAGCACGATGGCATCAGGCGGTATCGTCTGATGGCTGAATCGTACTCTAGAATCAAAGGTGTAGAGCCTGATTCAGGGTTCAGATTGTTCCATCTGAACCCATCAGGCTCTAGCGGCGCGGCGCCTCGACGGCGCGCACCAGGGCGTTGGAGACGAAGACCGAGATCACCGCGATCAGCGTCGCCACGCCGCACAGCGCCAGCGCCCGGGTCTCCGCTCCGGGCGTCTGGGCCGCCTGGTAGATGGCGGTCGGCAGAGTCAGGGTCTCGCCGGGAATCGCGGCGGCGAAGGTGATCGTCGCGCCGAACTCCCCCAGCGCTTTGGCGAAGCCGAGGACGACGCCCCCGACCAGGCCGGGGAGCGCCAGGGGCAGGGTCACTCTCCAGAGCCGCGCCAGGGGATCGGCGCCCAGGGTCATGGCGGCTTCCTCGACCTCCGGATCGATGGCCTCGATCGCCAGCCGGATCGGCCGCACGAGCAGCGGGAAGGCCATGACGGCCGCGGCCAGGGCGGCGCCGGTCCAATCGAAGGCGAAGACGATCCCGGCCTTGGCGAGAACCTCGCCGATCGGCCCGTTGCGACCGAGCAGGAGCAGCAGGGCATAGCCGGTGGCCACCGGCGGCAACACGAGCGGCAGATGCACCACCGCGTCGAGCGCCGACCGACCGGGAAAGCGTCCCCGGGCCAGGGCCAGGGCGGTCAGGAAGGCGAGCGGCAGCGCGCCCAGCGTGGCCGCCGTCGCCACCCGGAGCGACAGCAGAACGGCGGCGACGTCTTCCGCTGAAAGGACGTCGCTCACGACGGCGCCGCGAGCAGCGCCTCGACCCCGACGCCCGCCTCGGCCAACGCCTTGAGGTCGCGCGGATCGAGCGGACCCGTGATCAGCACGACGACCTGCCGCCCGGCCTTCGCCAGGGCGATCAGCGACTCCGGCGAGGCCTCGGCGGGCGTCAGACGGCCGGCGTCGCGCCGGGCCATGGCCAGGATGCCGGGCTCGACGCCCGCCGGGATCACGATCAGGTCCGCCTCGGCCAGCGCACGACTGGCGCGCAGCGTCAGCAGGTCGGCGGGGCCGCGCCCGGCGACGAAACGAATGCGGCCCGGCGTCGCGCCGCCGCTGGCGAGCGCCTCGCGGAACAGCCGGTCGGCGGTCTCCATGTCGCCGGCCATGGCGGCGTCGGCGGAGGGGCTGGCGAGCATGTCGCGCAGGAAGGCGCGGCGCAGGGCCAGATCCGGGATGGCCGCGCGAACCGCCTCCTGGTGACGACGCAGCAGAGCCGCCACCTTGCCCGCGCCCTCCGGCACCCGGGCTTCGATGGCGTTGCGGATCAGCGAGGCGAGCAGCGGGGCCGAGCCGGTGGTGCCGACGGCCGCGACCACCTCGCCGCGGTCGATCACCGCCGGGGTATGGAAGTCGGACAGGGCTGGATGGTCGACGACATTGACCAGGGCCCGCGCCGCCCGCGCCGCCCCCGCGGCGGCCTGAACGAACAGCTCGTCGCCGGCGATGAAGGCCAGGGTCGCGCCGCTGTAGGCGCCGGCCAGGAAGGCCGAGGGGCCCTCAAGGCGCACCAGGGTCGCGGGCGAGCCGTCGAACAGGCGCGCCTTCGCCTCCGCCGCCTCGCCGGTTCCGGCGACCACGACCTTGCGCCCGGCAAGGGGAAAAAAGGCGGGAAAGACGTCCAAGATCGCTCCGTCAGCCCGTCGTGCAGGCGTTGTAGGGACCGCCAGGGAAGCCGGACAGGGTGGCGCCCGCCCCCTTGCCCCAGATCTCGTAGCCGCCGGCCGCGTATCGCGCGCCCGAGGCGGACGTCGCGGCGGGCAGGGACTTTGTCACGCCGCCGGCCGTCACCTTCACGCGGTCGCCGGGCTGGTTCCAGGCGGCGGTGAAGCGCTTGCCCCCCGCGCAGCGGTAGGTCAGCGGTCCGCTGTCGGCGCCGGGCGCCGCCTGGACGCCGGCGCAGGCGGCCAGGGTCGCCGCGGCGAGCGCGAGGGTTGCGATCGGGATCAGGCGCATGGCGCGCTCCGCTACTTGACGGTCTTCAGATAGGCGATGATGTCGGCGCGCGCCTGCGGGTTCGCCACGCGATTGAACATCTTGGTGCCCGGCGCGAAGCCCGAGGGGTTGGCCAGGTAGGCGTCGAGATTGGCGTCTGTCCAGGTTCCGCCCTTCTTCGCCAGGCCGGCGGAGAAGCTGTAGCCCGGCGCTGCGGCGATCTTGCGGCCGACCACGCCCTTCAGGGTCGGGCCGGCCGGCGAATTGGCGCCGGAGACGGTGTGACAGGATTTGCACTGGGCATTGTAGAGGCTCGCCCCATCCCCGGCCATCGCCGGGGCGGCGAGGCTGGCGAAGGCGACGGCGGCGACGAGGAGAAGGCGCATCTGGTTGGGCTCCCGGCTGAGGCGTTTGAGGTTAGCCCGCCTTGCCGCTCGGTGGAAACGCCGCCGCGCCCGTCGTGGCCCCAGAAAAATTCGCTGGCCAGCCCCCGGCTTAACGCCGTTAAGATGGGCGCGGGGTCGCGGAACCAGCCGTTTCGCGGACATCAGGACAAGGGAACGCCGCGAATGGCTATCGCGATCGAACTGAACGGCAAGACGGTCAATGTGACCGCCGCCGAGGACACGCCGCTCCTCTGGGTTATCCGGGACGAACTGGGCCTGACCGGCACGAAGTACGGCTGCGGCATCGCTCAGTGCGGCGCTTGCACGGTCCATGTCGATGGCCAGCCGGCGCGATCCTGCTCGACGCCGGTCGGCGCCGTGGCGGGCATGAAGATCACCACCATCGAGGGGCTGGGCGGGCGCCATCCGGTGCAGCAGGCCTGGGTGAAGGCGGATGTGCCGCAGTGCGGCTACTGCCAGTCGGGCCAGATCATGAGCGCCGTCGCGCTGCTGGCCGAGAAGTCCGCGCCAACCGACGCCGACATCGACGCGGCCATGGCCGGAAACATCTGCCGGTGCGGCGCCTATCAGCGCATTCGGGCGGCCATCAAGGACGCGGCCGGCATCGCCGCCGCCCTGCCGACCACCGCCTAGGGACACGACCATGAACGCGCACAGCAAGATCGAAAGCGCCGATCCGTCCCGCCGCGACCTGCTCGTCGTCGGCGCCGTCGTCGCCGGCAGCAGCCTGCTCGTCGGCTGCTCGATGGGGGATGTCCTCAGCCTCGGCGCCGACGCCGAATTCGGGGCGTTCGGCCCCTTCATCAAGATCGCCGACGACGGCCAGGTGACGGTCGTCTCCAAGCACATCGAGTTCGGCCAGGGGAACCACGCCGGCCTGGCCGCCATCGTGGCCGAGGAAATGGACGCCGACTGGAACCGCGTGCGGGTCGAACAGGCGCCGGCCATCGCCAAGGTCTATGCCAACCTCGGCATGGGCGTGCAGGGTACGGGCGGCAGCACCGCCATCGCCAACAGCTGGCCGCAGCTGCGCAAGGCGGGCGCCGCGGCGCGCGCGATGTTCGTCCAGGCCGCCTCGAAGAAGTGGGCGGTCCCGGTCGACAAGATCTCGGTCAAGGACAGCGTCGTAACGGGCGGCGACCAGTCCGCGACCTTCGCCGAACTTCTGCCCGACGCCGCCAGGGTAAAGCCGCCCCAGGATCCGGTGTTGAAGGATCCCAAGACCTTCACATTGATCGGCACCGACCGCGTGCGCCGCAAGGACAGCCAGGCCAAGGTCGACGGCACGGCCCTGTACACCCAGGACGTCAAGGAGAAGGGACTGCTGGTCGCCATGGTCGCCCATGGGCCGAAGTTCGGGTCGAAGGTGAAGAGCTTCGACGACTCCGCCGCCCTCAAGGTGAAGGACGTGGTCGCGGTTCACGAGATCCCGACAGGCGTCGCCGTGGTCGCCCGCAACAGTTGGGCCGCCAGCAAGGGCCGAGACGCCCTGAAGGTCGAGTGGGATGACTCCAAGGCCGAGACCCGGTCGTCCGACCAGATCATGGCGCAGTACAGGGAGATCGCCGCCGGAAAGGGTCCGTCCGACCTGAAGTGGACGCCGTTCGACTCCAAGGGCGATATCGCCAGCGCGACCGGCGAGGCGTTCGAGGCGACCTACGACTTCCCCTACCTCGCCCATGCGGCGATGGAGCCGATGAACTGCGTGGCCCGGGTGAAGGGCAACAGCGCCAGCCTGTCGTTCGGCTCGCAGGTGCCGACTGTCGATCAGCTGAACACGGCCAAGATCGTCGGCAACCTGCCGGGGGCGATCAAGATCGAGACGCTGTTCGCGGGCGGCTCGTTCGGCCGGCGCGCCAACTTCCAGTCCGACTACGTGGCCGAGTGCGTGCACATCGCCAAGAAGGTGGGCAAGGGTACGCCGGTGAAGCTGGTCTGGACCCGCGAGGACGACCAGCGCGCCGGCTACTTCCGGCCCATCGTCCACCATCGCGTGAAGATCACGGTCGACAAGGACGGCTATCCGGCGACCTGGAGCCACCGCATCGTCACCCAGTCGATCATGAAGGGCTCTCCCACCGGCACGCCGAAGCTGGACGAGACGGCGGTCGAGGGCGCGCTCGGCTCGCCCTATCTGAAGGCCACCCCGATCGTGGACGCCCAGCTGGCGCTGCCGGACGTCGGCGTGCCCGTGCTCTGGTGGCGCTCGGTGGGGGCGACTCATACGGCACATGTCATGGAGCACACGATCGACCAGCTGGCCCGCCGGGCCGGCAAGGATCCGGTCGAATACCGCAGGACGCTCTACGCCAAGGTGGGCGCGAAACGTCACCTGGCGGTGCTGGACCTGGCCATGTCGAAGGCTGGGCCCGTGCCCGCCGGCCAGTTCCGGGGCGTGGCCGTGCACGAGTCGTTCGGCTCGGTCGTGGCCCAGGTCGCGGACGTCAGCCTGCCCGAGGGCGGCGAGCCGAAGGTCAACCGCGTGGTCACCGCCATCGACTGCGGCACGGCCATCTCGCCCAATCAGATCGCCGCCCAGATGGAGGGGGGCACCTGCTATGGCCTATCAGCCGGCCTCTATGGCGAGGTTACGCTGAAGGACGGGGCGGTCGAGCAGACCAACTTCGACAGCTACCGCGTGCTGCGCATCAACGAGGCGCCGACGGTCGAGACTCACATCCTGCCGTCGGGCAATCCGCCGAGCGGCGTGGGCGAGCCGGGCACGCCGGTGATCACCGCCGCCCTGGCCAACGCCATGCTGGCGGCGGGCCGGCCGGCCGTGACGCGGCTGCCGATCGTGCGGGCTTCGGCTTAGGCCTTGCGTGGTTCGACACGGCCCTTCGGGCCTGCTCACCATGACGTATCCCGAAAACGTCATCCTGAGCAGCCGCGCAGCGGCGTGTCGAAGGACGCACGGCGCCTTCAACCTCAGCCCTGAGGCTCGTCCACGTCGAACAGCACGCCTGGGTCGTCGACCGGGACCAGCGCCAGATCCTCGCCCAGGGCGTCGAGCAGTTTGCCGGCGCCCCGGTCGCCGGTCTGGGCCTTGAGCGCCGGCAGCAGCTTCGCGCCGAACAGCACCGGATGCCCGCGCCGCTCGCCGTGAATCGGCGCCGCCGCCCAGGCGCCGTCGCGCAGCCTGTCCGCGAGCCGGGTCGCGACGTCATGGGGCACCCGCGGCATGTCGCCCAGGAACACGAACAGGCCGGCGCAGTCGCGCGGCAGCCCCTCGACGCCAGCGCGGAGCGATGCGGCCATGCCTTCGGCGTGGTCGCGGGCGTGGACCATGCGCAAACGCGGGGCCTGGCTGGTGCGGCTGGCGAATCGGCTCGCGGCTTCCAGCACCCGGCCGTCCGCCCCCCAGACGACGCTGACCGTACGGGCGGGCGAGGCGAAGGCGGCGGCGAGGCTGGCGTCCAGCAAAAGTCCGTCGGCCCACGGGGCTGTCAGCTTGCCGCCGCCGAAGCGCTTTCCGGCCCCTGCCGCCAATACGACGGCGTCGAGCGCATCTCCCCCTGTCGCCATCTCGCCCCCCGGCCTATCTTGGTCGTCAGATGACCCCGTATGACTCCAGTCCGGCGCCGACGCCAGCCGCCCGGCCTTCGCTGGTCGACGGCTTCGGCCGCGCCGTGACCTACCTGCGGGTCTCCGTGACCGATCGCTGCGACCTGCGCTGCGCCTACTGCATGGCGGAGCACATGACCTTTCTGCCCAAGGCGGAGGTCCTGACGCTTGAGGAGCTGGACCGTATCGCGACCGCCTTCGTCGGTCTGGGCGTGCGCAAGCTGCGTCTGACGGGGGGCGAGCCGTTGGTGCGCAAGGGCTTCCTGAGCCTGGTCGAAGGCCTGTCGCGGCACCTGGAGTCCGGGGCGCTGGACGAGCTGACCCTGACCACCAATGGCACGCGGCTGGCCGAGTTCGCGGACGATCTGGCGCGGCTGGGCGTGAGGCGGATCAACGTCTCGCTCGATACCCGGAAGCCGGAGCTGTTCCGCACCCTGACGCGCGGCGGCCAGCTGCCGAAGGTGCTGGCGGGCATCGAGGCGGCCCTGGCGGCCGGCATCGCCGTCAAGATCAACGCCGTCGCCCTGCGCGACGACAACGCCGCTGAGATTCCGGGCCTTATCCAGTGGGCGCATGACCTGGGCATGGACATGACGCTGATCGAGACCATGCCGCTGGGCGAGGTCGAGGCCGACCGCACCGACCAGTTCCTGTCGCTGGAACAGCTGCGCCGCGAGCTGGCCAGCTACTGGACCTTGACCGACCTGCCCCTGAACACGGGCGGGCCGGCGCGCTATGTGCGGGTCGAGGAGACCGGCGGGCGGCTGGGCTTCATCACGCCGCTCAGCCACAATTTCTGCGAGGCCTGCAATCGCGTGCGGTTGACCTGCACCGGGACCTTGCACAGCTGCCTGGGCCAGGAGGACGCCAGCGACCTGCGCGCCGTGCTGCGGTCGGGAGCCAGCGACGCCGACTTGATCGACGCCATCCGGCGGGCCGTCGACGCCAAGCCCAAAGGACACGACTTCCACATCGGTCGTGGCGAGGCCCCGGCCGTGCGCCGCCACATGTCGACGACAGGCGGCTGAGATGGCGCGGGTGCTTCTCTTCGGCCTGCTTGCTGACGTCGCCGGCTGGCGGGAGGCCGACATCCCCGGCGAGACCCTGGCGGCGCTGCGCGCGGAACTGGGCAAGGACGAGGATCTCGGCCAGGCGCTCGCCAGGCCAGGGGTGCAGGTGGCCGTCGATCGGGTCATCGTGCGCGGGGAGGCAGCGCTGACGGCCGCGTCGGAAGTGGCCTTCATGCCGCCGATGAGCGGGGGGTGAGGTCGTGACCGTCGTCCTTCAGGTCGAGCCCTTCGAACCCGGCGCCCTCCTGGGCCGCTTCTGCCACGGCCGCCTCGAGACCGGCGCGGTGGCGAGTTTCACGGGCCTCGCCCGCGCCGACGAAGGGGCGACCGACATTCTCGAGCTCGAGGCCTACCCGGGACTGACCGACGCCGAGATCGCGCGGATCGCGGGGGACGCGGCCGAGCGCTTCGGCCTGCAGGACTGGCTTGTCGTGCATCGCATCGGGAAGATCGCGCCGGGCGAGGCGATCGTGTTCGTGGCAACGGCCGCCGGGCATCGCCGCGAAGCCTTCGAGGCCTGCGACTACCTGATGGACTACCTCAAGAGCCGCGCGCCCTTCTGGAAGAAGTCGCACGGTCCGGACGGCGTCCGCTGGATCGAACCCACCGACCGCGATAGGACCGACGTCGAACGCTGGGAGACACCATGAGCATCACCATCGGCGGCAAGATCGACGAGACTCTGACGGTGAAGCCCGTCCGCGTGGCGGTGCTGACCGTGTCGGACACCCGCGACGAGGAGAGCGACACCTCCGGCCATCTGCTGGCCGAGCGGGTTAGGGCCGCCGGCCATGACCTGGCCGAGAAGAGGCTGGTCCCCGACGACGTCGACGCCATTCGCCTGCAGATCAATGCCTGGGTCGCGTCCGGCACGGTCGACGCCATCGTCACCACCGGCGGCACCGGCCTGACCGGGCGCGACGTGACGCCGGAGGCGGTGCGGCCGCTGCTCGACAAGGAGATCGACGGCTTTTCCGTGATCTTCCACCTGGTCAGCTACCAGTCCGTGGGCCTGTCGACGCTGCAGTCGCGCGCCCTGGCCGGCATCGTCAAGGGCGTGTTCGTCTTCTGCCTGCCCGGCAGCAACGGGGCGGTGAAGGACGGCTGGGATAAGGTCATCGCCGCCCAGCTCGACAGCCGTCACCGGCCCTGCAACATGGTCGAACTGATGCCAAGGCTGCTGGAGCGGTGAGCCGGCTCACCCACATCGACGACCAGGGCCGGGCGCGGATGGTCGACGTCACCGGCAAGGCGGACACGGTCCGCGAAGCGGTGGCGAGCGGCCTGGTGCGGATGGACGCGGCGACCCGGGACCTGGCCCTCTCGGGCGACGCCAAGAAGGGCGACGTGCGGGCGACCGCCGAGATCGCCGGCGTCATGGCCGCCAAACAGACCTCCAGTCTCATCCCGCTCTGCCACCCGCTCGCCCTGTCGAAGGTCGAGGTGGCGGTGGAGCGGCACCCCGAGGGCCTGTCGGTCACGGCGCGCGTCAAGACCTCCGGCCCGACCGGCGTGGAGATGGAGGCCCTGACAGCCGTCTCGGTCGCCTGCCTGACGGTCTACGACATGCTCAAGGCAGCCGACAAAGGCATGGTCATCGACGCCGTACGGCTCGAATCGAAGACCGGCGGCAAGTCAGGCGACTGGGTCCGGGCCGGCTGAAGCCACCCGGTCGGCCAGACCACCGCGGCGGCGACGCCCGGCGGCGGACCGTCCTAGTTCTTGTCGGTCACCCGTCGCGCCACCGCCAGGCCCACCAGGGCGACGGCCGCGGCGGCGATGGCGGCGGTGGCGCCGGGATGTTCGCGCACTTCCTTGCCCGCGGCCTTGGCGAGGGCCTTGCCCTGCGTCTTGGCCTCGTCGGCGAGCTTGACCGCCGCGTCGGCGAGGCCGGCGGTGGTCTGCGCCAGCTCATCGGACGTCTCGGCGGCGAGATGCTTGGCGAGCTTCTTCAGGCTGTGCACGACATCATCGAGGACGGTGTCGATCTCATGCACGACATCCTTGGTCACGGACTTGCTCATCGCTTGTCTCCCTCTTTCGCGACCAGTCCACCACGATCGCGGCCCGGGAGCTTTGACGAGGATCAACCGACGCCGGAAAGGTCCGCCTGCAACCGTGCGATGATGGCCTGCCGGGCGGCGTCGTCCGGGGCGGTATCGAGGGCGCGGTTGAGCGCGATCATCAGGGCGGTGCGGTCGTTGTGCCAGTCCAGCTTGGCCGCCCGCCCTGCGGCGATGCGAGGCGCGGCGTGTTCTGCCTCCACCGCCCCCTCGGGGGCGAGCCGGTAGGCGTCGTCGATCTGCGGCGCCTTCAGCTGGTCGGGCCGGAAACCCGCCGCTTCAAGCCGGGCGCGCAGGCCCTCGACGGCCTCGGGCTCGCCATGGGCCAGGAAGATCGAGCCCCCGATCGGCCGCCTGGCCTGGGCCCATGCGACCAGGCCGCGCGCGTCGGCATGCCCCGAGTAGGCGTCGAGCATGCGGATGCGGGCCTTCACGCGGATTTCCTCGCCTTCGATGGTGACGCGGTCGACGCCCTCGTGCAGCAGCCGTCCCAGCGTGCCGACCGCCTGGTACCCGGTCAGCAGCACGGTGGCGTCCTCGCGCCAGAGCAGGCGCTTGAGGTGGCGCCGGATGCGGCCGGCGTCGCACATGCCGCTGGCGGCCATGATGACGTGCCATCCGTGCAGGCGCTCGAGCGAGTCGCTGTCCCAGGGCTTGCTCAGGAAGCGCAGGCGTTCGGACGGCCGGACCGTCTCGAACGGATTGCGGCCCAGCTCCGGATTCCAGCCCCGGTCCAGGAACACGGCGCTGGCTTCGATGGCGAGCGGCGAATCCAGGAAGACGTCGCCCGCCGGCGCCTCGCCCGCGTCGATGACCGCCAGCAGGTCGGTGAGCAGCTCCTGCGTACGCTCGACCGCGAAGGCGGGCAGCAGCAATGGCCCCCCGGCCTCCCAGGCCGCCTTCATTTCCTCCGCGAGGGCCCTGCGCCGACGTACGGGATCGGGGACGTCGCGCTCGCGATCGCCATAGGTCGACTCGATGATCAGGTGATCGACGCCGGCCGGCGCCGATGGCCCTGGATTGAACTCGCTGCCCGGCCCCAGGTCGCCGGAGAACAGCAGGCGCTGGTTTCCGGCGCCGGCGACCGCGTCGACGGTGATCGAGGCGGCGCCGAGGATATGGCCGGCGGGCGTCCAGGTGGCGACGATGTCCGGGGTGATGGTCTCGGGCTCATCGAACTTCACCCGACGGAACTGGGCCATGACGGCCTCGGCGTCGCGCTCGGTGTAGATCGGCTCGACCGGTCGCCGGCCTCGCCGTTCATTGCGGCGGTTCAGTCGGCGGACCTCGGATTCCTGGATGCCGCCGGCGTCGGCCAGCATCACGGCGCAGAGGTCGCGGGTCGCGGCCGTGGCGTAGATCGGTCCGGAGAAGCCGGCCTTCATCAGCTTGGGCAGCAGGCCGGAATGGTCGATGTGGGCGTGGGTCAGCAGGACGGCGTCGATGGTCGCCGGATCGAAGGGAAAGGCTTCGTAGTTGAGCGCCTTGAGCGTCTTCGATCCCTGGAACAGGCCGCAGTCGACGAGCACGCGCGAAGCGCCGACGCGCAGTTCCGCACAGAAACCGGTCACGCAGCCGGCCGCGCCGTGAAAGGCCAGGGTCGGCCGGTCGTCGTCACTCATCCGCTGGTCCGCAGCCTCGTCGCCCGCAGGTGATCGTGGACCTCGTCGACGGTCGCGTCGAGGCGGTCGTGCGGGTCGCTGGCCGCGACGCGCTTCTGAAGCGCCGCCGGCAGGGCCTTGCGCAGGACGCCGAGCGCCCGGGGCGGCGCCATGATCACCAGCTCGTCGAAGCCACGCTCGCGCACCACGTCCTCAAGGTGACCGGCGAGGTCGGTCAGGAACTGGCGCTCGCCCTTGTCGCGCGGCGGCTCATGGCTGGCGTGGGTCGCCGCGCCCACCCGGGCGTGGACGGTCACCCGCTGAGTCGAGCCCGGATGCTGGAACGGCGCCATGCCCTTCAGCCAGCCCGCGCGCTCATGCAGCGGGCCGCCGCGACGCGCCTCTTCAAGCAGCCGCACGCGGCGGCCGTCGGCCAGCACCACCAAGGTTCTTCGGTCCTCGATCATCTTCGGTCTCCCTTCGCCGCCTCCGCGGCGATGGTCAGTCTGCCCCGATCGGCAGGGCGCGTTCCTGATCAAGATCAAGTTTCGCGCCGGAAGTCATCGATCGTTGGGCGATGATCTCGCCGATGGTCGCCACGGCGATCTCCCACGGCGACTTGCCGCCCAGATCGAGGCCGATCGGCGCGCGCAGGCGGGCCAGGTCACGCTCGCCGAGGCCGGCCGCCTTCAGGCGGGCGATCCGCTCCGGAAGTCGTCGCCGGGCGCCCAGCAGGCCGACATAGGGAGCCGGCGACGGCAGGGCGGCGCCCAGGGCGGCATGGTCGAGGTCGATATCGTGACCGCAGATGGCGACAGCGGTCCAGGCGTCCAGGCCGACCTGCGCCAGGGCTTCGGCGGGGTCGTCGCGGCGATAGGCGACGCCCGCCAGGGGCGGCGGGATGGACGGGCCGCGCGGACGGATCAGAGTCACCGCCATGCCGGCCTGGGCGCCAAGCTGGGCGATGGCCAGCGCGGTCGGATCGCCCCCCAGCACGGCGAGTTTCCAGACCGGCTCGTGGCGGACGGCGACCGAGCCTGGCCAAGGGTCGATCCCGGGCGCGCCGCAGCGCCGACGACGACCGTCGCTGATCCAGACGGCTGGGTCCCGCGCGTCCTGGCGACGGAACAGATCCGCCGCGGCGGCGTCGCCGGGCAGGACGCGCTCGACCAGGATCTCGATGCGGGCGCCGCAGAGCAGGCGGATGTCGGGCCAGGGGCTGCCGGCGCCATACACTAGACGACGCGGCTCGCCGTCGGCCAGGCAGGCCCGCGCGTGGCCGGCGACGTCGCCCTCGACGCAGCCGCCGGACAGGAAGCCGGAGACGACCGCATCGCCGAACACCATCTGAGTTCCGACCGGCCGCGGTCCGCCTCCGTCCAGCGCGGCGATCGTCGCCAGAGCGGCCGGCCGGCCCGCCTCGAGCAGAGTCCGCAGGACCGGCCGCTGGTCGTCGCAGAGGCCGTAGGTCGGCCAATCCGGAAGCGTTTGCGCCATGGCCGGACATTAACCGCTGCGAAACGGTCTCGATACCGCTTCCTTAAGGGTCTGTGGCGCATGGTTATCCCGCATTTCACCACGACGCCGGGATACCCCGATGGGCCGCGCCGCCTTCCTCGTCTCGCCTCCGGCCCCTCGCGGGGGGCCGCGTCCGCGCGCCTCCCGCTGCCGGCTGTGGGACGCTGACGGCGCCGAGCGGCTGGACTTCGACATGGCCGGCGCCGCCGCCCTGCTGGGTCACGCCCACCCTGCGGTCGAGGCCGCCGCGGTCGCTGGCGCCGCCACGGCCCATGACGCGGCCGCCGCCCTGTCGGCCCTGCTCCCTCGGGCGCCGCGCGTGCGTTTCACCGCCTGCGAGTCCCAGGCTTTGCCGGCTGCCATCGACGCCGCGCGCCGCGCCACGGGCCGCCGCCGCGCGGCGGTCTGGGAAACCGGAGTCGGCGTCTTCGGCGGCGCGGGCGACGCGGCCGCCATCGTCGTCGATCCGCTGGGCGCGTCGCCCTCCGAACTGGCCAGGGCGCGCGGCGACGCCGACGCCTGCGGCGCCGCCCTGATCTTCGATGAAGGTCTGTCGGGCTTCCGGGTCCACGACCGCGGCGTGCAGGGCCTGAGCGGCGTGACGCCGGATCTGGCCGTGTTCGGCGCCCAGATCGCCAACGGTCGCCCTCTCGGCGCCGTGGCGGGCCGACCCGACCTGATCGCGGCGCTTGATGAAAACGATCTGCCCGCGCCGCGCGTCGATGCGCTCGGCGCCGCCCTCGCCACGCTCCGTCAACTGGCCGTCGCGCCGGTCGCCGGCCGGCTCGCCGTGCTCGGCGCCGAGCTTCAGACCGAGGTTACGCGCCTCGCCGAGTCCGCCGGGGCCGCGCCCGGCTTTCAGCTGACCGGGGATCCGTCCCTGCCCACGCCGCTGTTCGGAGCACCCTGGCTGGAAGGCCTCTGGCTCAGGGAGATGGCGCGCGACGGCGTCAATGTGATTGGTCCTCACGCCCTCTGCGCCGCCCATGGCGAAACCGAGATCGCCCGCCTGATCGCCGCCTACGCCCGCATCCTGCCGATGATGGCCGACGAGGTTCGCCCGCGCATGCCTGTGCGCCCGGGCCTGTTCGTGCTGCCGGCCTGTCCAGAAGGACTTGCATGAGCCCGGTTCTCTCCAAGCTCGGCCTCGGGTCGTCCCAGTTCCTGCCCGGCGGCTCGACGCCGCCGCGCGGCCGCTCGGCCGAGGCCGAGGCGCGGGATATCCTCACCATCGCCGGCCGCGCGGGACTGGGCGTGTTCGACGCGTCCGGCGCGTGGGGCAAGGCCGAGACCCTGCTCGGCGACCTGATCCCGCGTCCGGTCCCGTTCCGCCTGGTCATCGGCTCGGTGCGCGCCGATCGCGGCCCCGACTTCGTCGAGGGGGAGGCCCGCGCCAGCCTGGCGCGCCTGGGCGTCGAGCGCGCCGACGCCATCGTCGTGCCGATGGTCTCCGACCTGTTCGGCCCGCACGGCGAGGCCATGTGGACCCGCCTGCGCCAGATGAAGGACGCGGGTCTGTTCAAGCGCGTCGGCATCGCGGTCCACGCCTCGGACGACCCGGTGGGCGTCGCCCGCCGCTTCCGTCCGGACCTGATCCAGGCGCCGGGATCGCTGCTCGACCAGCGGCTGCTGGCCGACGGCGCCCTGGAGCGGATCGCCGGCATGGGCATCGAGGTGCAGCTGCGGTCGATCTTCCTGAACGGTCTGCTGTTCCTGCCGCCCGACCGCATTCCGACGCCGCTGAAAGGCGCGTCGAGCGCGCTGTCGAAGGTGCGCCGCATGATCGCCGAGGGGCGCAGCGACCCGCTGCAGGCCGCCCTCGGCTTCGCCTTGTCCCGGCCGGAGGCCAGCACCGTGCTGGTCAACGTCCATTCCGCCGCCGAGCTGTCTGCGGTCATCGCCGCCGCGTCCAGCCCGCCCCCCGATCTCGACTGGAACGAGATGGCCCTCGACGACGAGGTCGTTCTCGATCCCCGCCGGTGGGCCGCCGCCTAGGCGGCGCGGTCCCGGCAGACGCTCAGAAGGAGCAGCGCCATGATCCTCACCATCGTTCAGGCCCGGATGGGGTCGAAACGCCTCCCCGGCAAGGCGCTGGCCTCGCTGCACGGTCAGCCGATGATCTGGCGCCAGCTTGAGCGCCTGCGCGGCGGCCGCTGTCCGACGAAGGTCGTTGTGGCCACCAGCTGCGAAGCCTCCGATGACGCCCTGGCCGCCTGGCTGGTGTCCAAGGGCCAGGCCGTGTTCCGCGGCGCGCCGACCGACCTGCTCGACCGCTTCGCGCGCTGCGCCGCCTCGGCCGGGCCCGTCAGCCACGTGGTGCGGGTCAAGGGTGACCAGCCGTTCGTCGACGCCCGGATCGTCGACGAAGGCATCAAGCTGGCCCTGGCCAGCGGCGCCGACTACGTCTCCAACCGCGAGCCGGCGACCTATCCGATGGGCATGGAGGTCGAGGTGATCTCCGCGAAGGCGCTGCAGACCGTCGCCGACGCGCCGCGCGAGACCCTGGCCCGCGTGTCGCCGACGGCGGCCATCCGCGCCGATGACCGCTTCAGCAAGGCGTCGTTCCGCTACGGCTCGGACCAGTCGCGTCACGACTGGCGGGTCAAGACCGCGGCCGACCTCGGCTTCGCGCGCTCGATCTATGCGGCGCTGTATCCGTCGGACCCGAACTTCGGGATGGAGGACGTGCTCGACCTGGTCGGCGGCGGCGTCGACCTGGGGCGCTACGCGGCTTAGGCTCCACTACGCCCACACTTACGGCCGTCATGGCCCGACTTGTTCGAGCCACCCATGAACATCGGCGAAAACGAGGAAGGGCGCGGATCGACTCCGCGCCCTTCGACTTTGGCTCACCACGCTTGGGTGGCTCGAACAAGTCGGGCCATGACGGGTGTTGTGAGTTCTAGCGACCCCAGGCGTGGAACGGGTCCACGAACGGCTTGCCGAGCGCCTCGGCGACGGCCGGGTGGGTCAGCTCGCCCTTCAGGACGTTCAGGCCCCTGGCCAGGTGCGGGTCCTTCTCCAGCGCCTTGAGGCCATGGTCGGCCAGGGCCAGGCCGAACGGCAGGGTGGCGTTGCCGAGGGCTTCCGAAGAGGTGCGCGGGGCGGCTCCGGGCATGTTGGCCACGCAATAGTGGACGACGCCGTCGACGGTGTAGGTCGGCTCGGCATGGGTCGTCGGGTGGCTGGTCTCGAAGCAGCCGCCCTGGTCGATCGAGACGTCGACCAGCACCGAGCCCGGCTTCATGCGGGCCAGATGCTCGCGCTTGACCAGCTTGGGCGCGGCGGCGCCGGCGGTCAGGACGGCGCCGATCACGACGTCAGCCTTGAGGATCTCATCCTCGACCGCGTCCAGGGTCGAATAGCGGGTCAGGACGCGACCCATGAAGATATCGTCCAGCTCGCGCATGCGGGGGATCGAGCGTTCGAGGACGACGACCTCGGCGTTCAGGCCCATGGCCATGCGGGCGGCGTTCATGCCGACCACGCCGCCGCCGAGCACCGCCACGCGGGCCGGGGCGACGCCCGGGACGCCGCAGAGCAGCAGGCCCATGCCGCCATTGTGCTTCAGCAGGGTCTCGGCGGCCGAGAAGACCGCGATCCGGCCGGCCACTTCCGACATCGGCGCCAGCAGCGGCAAGCCGCCCTTGGCGTCGGTGACGGTCTCGTAGGCGATGGCCGCGCAGCCCGACTTCAGCAGGCCCTCGGTCTGGGCGGGATCGGGCGCCAGGTGCAGGTAGGTGAAGAGGATGTGCCGCGGCTCGAGCTTCTCCCACTCGACCTTCTGCGGCTCCTTGACCTTGATGATCATTTCCGAAGCCTGGAAGACCTCCACGGCGTCGACGGCGATCTTCGCGCCGGCGCGGCGGAAGGCGTCGTCATTGTAGCCGGCGCCCAGGCCGGCGCCGGCTTCGACCAGGACCTCGTGGCCACGGGCGACGTATTCGCGGACGGCGGTGGGGGTCAGCCCGACCCTGTGCTCGCCCGGTTTGATCTCCGCAGGAACCCCTACGCGCATGGTCGTTTCCCTTTGACGGTTGTTGCGCGGGGGAATGTCCCGCCGCTGCCGCAAGGTCAAGCACGATCTTGCCGTCACTCGCCTGGCAGGTGAGATTCATCGCCTCCGGATTGACCGGTCCGAAGGCTTGGGCTCACATCGTTCTCCAAACGCACAAAGCGGGGAGATGGGGCCATGGCGTCCTCCGACGATACGCCGGCGAACGGACAGGCGGACGAGCCCCTCGCCCTGAAGGCCGAGCCGGGGAAGAAGAGCCTCCCGTGGCGCGACTGGAAGAACCCGGTCGTGCTCGTCGCCGCGGCCGCGCTGGCTCTCGGCTTCGGCGGCGGCTTCGTGGCCGCGACGGCCCTGCCGGGTCTGGTGGGCGGC
>ERZ761607.126-NODE-126-length-166192-cov-15.093959_pt1 | contig 166192 bp, 132 predicted proteins | sample MGYA00511164_ERZ761607 | MGnify/ENA primary metagenome ERZ761607 (study PRJEB28899, sample SAMN02445080) | bioreactor sludge metagenome | biome: EBPR sludge | place: Australia: Brisbane, Thorneside Wastewater Treatment Plant | collected 2011-06-22 ... | reverse complement strand
GGAGTGGATATAACCATCGCAAATGCAAGTGGGGTATCAATTAATGCACCAACAACATTGGCGGGTACGATTAATCTGACCAGTGGTAATTTAAATGTGGGCGCAAGTTCATTGACGATTACCGGTGGAGTATCCGGTCCAAATTTTATAACAGTGGGCCCAACAGGTAGCTTAACATTGGGCGGTTCTTCCGTTATTGGCACTTTCCCGTTCGCTGCAGGCGCCCATAGCTTTGCCAATTTTACGCTCAACAATACAAATGGAGTCACGTTTGCCAATGACGTAACCCTTTCAGGTACTCTTACATTGACCAACGGTAACCTGAACTTCAACAACCGTACACTTACACTTAATGGTACTTTATCTGCAGGGGGTGGTTCGTTTTCTGGTAATGCTTCATCAACTTTGGCGATTGGCGGAGGTGGTGCATTTGGTTCTCTGCCTCTTGCGGGCACCATAGGAACCTTGACATTCGATAGATCTTCTGGAACAGCAAGTATTAATGGTTCATTGGTGGTGGCAAATACTTTTAACCTACTGAATGGTGACTTCACCAATACCAATGGTTTGCAAATGGCAAACGGATCATTGCTGAGAAGAAAAGGAGCATCTGCTCAGCTTTTGGGAAATCCACCCACCAATTTACCTGCTGGACAGTTCTACAATGTGGCTTATAGTGATGTTGCTGGCCCTGGTAGTGGACTTACCACGGGGCTAGAACTTCCTAATACATCAGATGATAATTTAGGTTCACTCACTATAAACTCATCTGCGTCAGTAATTTTAGACAAGAACATCATTGTCAACGGGGGTGTTAGCTTGCAAGCTGGTACCTTGTCTGCAGGTTCCAATAATATTACAATGAACTCGGTCTCTGGAACATGGAACAAAACCATTGGAACATTTGATGGGGGCACAGGGTCGGTTGTTATAGCTGGCAACATTACTGTTACAGCATCCTCTACACCAAATTTCACCAACATCATTGCCAACAGTGGTTCCTCACTGACTTTTCCTTCGGGCAACATCAACATATCGGGAGACCTTCAACTTAATTCTGGAGGCACATTTGTGCCCAATGGAGGAACAATCATTCTCAATGGATCTGGGAATCAAACCATCACGGGTGCTGGTCGTACGTTTACAAATCTTACAGTGAACAAAGGGGGCGGGAATGTTTCATTGTTGCCAACAGTCAATTTAACGGGCATACTCAATATCTTGTCTGCAACTACAGTCCAATCCAATGGTAACCTGATTTTGATATCCACCTCGGATGCTGCGTCAGGTAATGCATCGATTGCTAAAATTCCTTCTGGGGCAAGCGTAACAGGCAATGTGAGCGTACAGAGATTCATGAGTGCAGAAACAAGAATTCAAAGGGAGATTTCATCTGCAGTTCAATCTCCTCAGGTTGCTCAAATTCAAACTCCATTGGCAGGCAGTGGGGGAACAGGCATTACGATCACAGGTTCCTTCACTGGAACAAGTTTTCCTTGTGCGGGTTGTACAAGTAATGGACCCTCCATGTACTTTTATAATGAGGCTCCTGGCGGTGCTTCAAGTGCAGGCTGGACAGGCTCTCATTTTCCTGTAGCTTCAAACACAGAAACTTTGCAGACCGGAAGAGGATATTCCTTGTTAGTACGCGATGAATTAGGTGCCAGAACAATGGCATTAACAGGAACAATCAACAGCGGTGACATCAATTTACCAGTTACTTACAACAATTCAGGAAGCCCTGCAGATGACGGATGGAATTTAGTAGGAAACCCCTATCCATCAACAATAGATTGGAACAATAGTTTGGGGTGGGTAAAGACTGCCATTCAGGGCAACATGATATCGGTATGGGATGCCGGATTGAAACAATATAAATCCTGGAATGGATCGACTGGCTCATTGGGGAATGGACGAATTGCTCAGGGGCAGGCTTTTTGGATACAGGCAAATGGTGCGCCAACACTAACAGTAAAAGAGGATGCTAAAACGACAACAACGGGTGCATTCTATAAAACCGGTGACTTGGATTACCTGGAAATAATCCTGGCAAAAGGAACCTTGGACGATAGAGCATATTTGCAAAGAATGGATGGGTCTTCTGAGACCTTGGATGCAAATGACGGTAGAAAGTTACCCAATGCCACCTTCAGTCTTTCAACACTTTCTAATGATGGAGAATCTTTAACCTTCAACACCTCAGACAACGTAATGTGCAACAGTACGGTACAACTCAAGGTAACTTATGACGTGGTGCCTGCCAACATCAATGGCACTTATAAGTTTTCAACCAGCGCAGTGGGTCAGTATCAGGCAATTAACGTTTTGTTGACTGATGCTTTTACCAATACCACTTTTGACTTGACAAGCGGAGCGGAATATAGTTATGATGTAACAGACAACTCAGGTAGCCGTGCGGCAGACAGGTTTACACTTTCGCTTACGCCAAAATCGGTTGCATTGAATTTAAGTTTATCTGGTTCTGCCGAAGTGTGTGCGGGAAGTGAAGGCTTGATAACAGTAGCCAATGCAGAGGCAGGGATCGGTTACTACCCTGAATTAAACGGGGTTAGAATTGGTGATACCTACTATGGTGACGGTGCCAACTTGGACTTGACGTACCCGGGAGCAAACCTGGCCAATGGTGCTAATAATGTGATAGTAAAGGCGGTAAATCTATGCGGCATCAGTTCATTGACACAACAAATTGAAGTCACCAAGGATGATTTATATGTTCCTGTTCCTGTGTCTGGCAAATCATGTCTGGCAGGAGAAGTTACACTATCAGCTACAGGAGCACCAATCAGCGGATCTTATAGATGGTACGCTGAAGAAGGTGCGGTGACTCCATTGTTTGAAGGAACTTCTTTTGTGACACCTACATTGGATAAAACAAAAACTTACTTTGTGGCTGCAGTGAATAGTCTTGGTTGCGAGGGGCAAAGAGAGCCGGTGGTGGCTGAAGTGACCAATTATGATGCCGCAACCATAGACGTACAAGGCAATCAGTTGATTTCAAATTACAGCACAGGAATACAATGGTACAAGGATGGTGAACCGATTACAGGTGCAACTGGAAAAACACTGCAAGTTGAGGAATCAGGGAATTACACAGTGACAGTTACAGTGGGCACATGCACGACATCAGCGGCAAGGGAAATGGTGGTCACAGGTTTGGAAGATTTGAATAACGGAGTTTCAGTGATGTATCCAAATCCGGTTATAGACAGACTTAATATCAGGTATCCTGGAACAGGAGCCCTCTCTGCAACCATTTTTGAAGGAGCTGGAAGGAAAGTGGCAACAAAAGAATTGACGGAAGAGCAAGGATACAGGGTGGGTTCCTTCGACATGAGCACAAGTTCACAAGGCATTTATTACCTGCAGCTAACAGATAACACAAAGGTTGTTTTACTGAAGTTTTTGAAGAAATAATGAGAAAATCCTTGTCTTGGCGCTTTATTCTAATTCTTGTGACAATAATTGGTTTACCAATAATTGGTTATGGCCAGCCAGGCCCTCCTCCAGATCCGGACGTGCCCATCACCGGAATTGAAATACTACTTTCTGCAGGGGCCCTGCTGGGATTAAAAAAACTGGTGGGAAAGTCAAAACAAAAATAGGTTGATAGTCCAGCTGATCAAGAACCTCAGAATCCTTCCTCGTTGGGTCATCATTTTTATTGACCTTTTTTTTATTGCCTTCAGCACCATCCTGGCGTACCTGCTCCGCTTCAACTTCAGCATTGCCGATCTCAATGCCAACAATTATTGGGAGGGAGTAGCCCTCTATTCCGGCTTTGGTTTACTTTCCATTCTGCTTACGGACAGCTACAAGGGCATCATCCGTTACACAGGCATTGAAGATGGCAGTCGCATCTTCTACATGGTGATATTGAACATGGCGCTGGTGTCAGTGACCAACTTGATCCTGTTTTACAATATTCAGAAAAACCTGATCCCTTATTCGGTGATATTGATCACCTTCCTGTCAAGTTTCCTGTTCCTGTTCAACTACCGCCTGCTGGTCAAATACATTTTCTCCTACTACAAACAGGCCATCCTTAAAAACTTCAGGGTGCTGATATTTGGTGCGGGTCAGACGGGCATCGTAACGCGCCATGTGATCAATTCCACCCCGCGCATGCAGGTGGTGGGCTTCCTGGAAGACGATGGTTACAAAGTGGGAAAAGTGCTGGATGGCATTAAAATATTCGATGCAAAACCTGCCGTGGTCAACAGACTAATCACGGACTTGGGGGTAGATGAACTGATCATCACGGCCAAGGAATTGTCGCTGGAGAGAAAGAATGAACTGGTGGATACGTGTATTCAGCACAAGGTTAAAGTGCGCACGGTGCCCCCGGTGGGTAAATGGGTAAGGGGGGAATTGAGTTTCAGCCAGATCAAGGAAATCAACATTGAGGAGTTATTGGGTCGCGAGTCCATCAGGCTGGACAGTGAAAGGGTAGAGTCGGATCTGGCAGGCAAATGTGTAATGATCACCGGGGCTGCCGGTTCCATCGGTTCTGAAATTGCCCGGCAGGTGATACAATTCAAACCTGAGCGGGTGGTATTGGTCGATCAGGCCGAATCGCCATTATACGACATAGAGCGGGAACTCCGTTTAACACACAGCCAGGTCAACATTTCCTCTCACCTGGCAGACATCACGGTGGCAGAAAGAGTGGATCCCATTTTTAGGGAATTTACGCCCGACCTGATATACCATGCAGCCGCCTACAAGCACGTGCCGATGATGGAAAGCAATCCGGCTGAAGCAGTCACATGTAATATTTTGGGCACAAAACTATTGGCTGATCTGGCGGTGAAATATAAGGTCAAAAAGTTTGTGATGATTTCTACGGACAAGGCGGTCAATCCCACCAACGTGATGGGTTGCTCCAAACGAATCGCGGAAATCTACGTGCAGTCCCTGAACAATTACCAGGTGTCAACAAGCGTGGGTCAAACAGCATTCGTCACCACCCGCTTTGGCAATGTGTTGGGCTCCAATGGTTCTGTTATCCCCTTGTTCAAAAGCCAGATCAGGGAGGGGGGGCCGGTTACAGTGACCCATCCGGATATCTCCCGATTTTTTATGACCATCCCCGAAGCGTGTCAACTGGTGCTGGAGGCAGGCACGATGGGCAATGGGGGTGAGGTGTTTGTATTCGACATGGGCAAGTCAGTTAAAATCCTCGACCTGGCAAAGAAGATGATCCGCCTCTCTGGACTGGAACCGGAACGGGACATCAAAATTGTTTTTACAGGCATCCGGGAAGGTGAAAAATTGTATGAAGAACTGCTGACCACTTCTGAAAACACGCTCCCTACCCACCATCCAAAAATTCTGATAGGCCGGGTGAAAGAATATTCCTACAAGGACATCAACAATTACGTAGAACTGTTCAACGACCTGGTGTACGACAAAAACGAGTTGAAAATGGTGGCGCTGATGAAAGAACTGGTGCCGGAATACAGGAGCAACTACTCCCGATACGAAGTCCTGGATAAATAATTTCTTACCTTTTTAGACCGCCTCGTTTGTTGTAGCGGTAGAAAGACTTGCGTTTGCTGCGGTTGAGTTTCTTTTGTCCATCGCCTTTGGCAAAGAAGTTGTCGGGCAGGTAATATTCCACTTTAAAGGTCAGTAAAAAATAACCGTCATCATCGGCTGGATTCCCGCGTTGGGTTCCGGCCGGCACAACAGGTCTTCCTACTTCAGGCCTGCGGTCGGCAAGGGCTGCCGCAATGGGGTCGGTAAAAGAAGAAGGGTCAACATGGACCGTGCTCACATCATCGAGGTAATCGGTAAACATTTTCCGGTAACCTCCCTCTACAGCCAGGTTGAAGAAAGGCCCGGCCTTAATGCGGGCGCCCACACCAAAAGGGATAACGGGAGTAATTCTGCTGTATTTTTCACCTTCCAATTGTAAAGGTTGAAGGGCCACCTTCTTACCTTGATATTCGGTCTTGGGATTGAAATAGGTAACGCCAATGCCGGCAAATCCATAAAGGTTGAATCCGGGTCTTTGATAAAAGCGCCTGCCCTGTGGAAAAAAATTCACCAGACCTGTGGCATTCAACTCAAAGTTGTTGGAAACAAAAGAAAGGTTCCTGCGCATGCGGCTGGCATCATCCGCCTTGCTGTCTTCTCCTTTCAATTGATACCAGGTCACCTCTCCGCGCAAGGCCACGCGGTTGTTGAAATAGTATTGCAGCCCCACGTTAAGGGTGGGTTTGGTATCTATATAATCTCCGGGATTGGCCAGCTCCCCAAAATAAGTGGAGGTACCCACACCACCGATCGCCATCAGCGATCTCTCCCTGCGGATGCTGAAAAAGCTTTGCGCATCCGCAAAAGGTGCGATAAGGGTCAATAAGAGTACAAACAAGCCAACTTTTCTCATACCATGGGGCCTTAAACCACTAATTTATGCAATAAATGCCAATAAGGAAACCCTATCACTAGCCCAATACTTCCGTTATCTTGGCAGCAGCGTCTTTAAGCAAAATGGCCGAAAATACCTTCAAACCAGACTCCTGGATGATTTTTGCTCCTTCTTCGGCATTGGTGCCCTGTAAGCGCACAATAATGGGCACAGGGATGTTGCCAACCTTCTTGTAAGCTTCCACGACACCGCTTGCAACGCGGTCACAGCGCACAATACCGCCAAAGATGTTGATGAGGATGGCCTTTACATTGGGGTCCTTCAAAATGATCCTGAATCCGGCCTCAACGGTCTCAGCATTGGCTCCACCTCCTACATCTAAAAAGTTGGCGGGCTCTCCTCCGGATAACTTGATGATGTCCATGGTGGCCATGGCCAAACCGGCTCCATTCACCATACAGCCCACATTGCCGTCCAGCTTCACGTAATTCAAACCTGATTTGCCTGCTTCTACCTCCAAAGGGTCTTCTTCAGAAATGTCTCGCAATTCCTCCAGATCCTTGTGCCTGAACAGCGCATTGTCGTCCAGGTTCACCTTGGAATCTACAGCAAGTATCTTATTGTCAGAGGTTTTCAACACGGGGTTGATCTCAAACATAGAGGCGTCCAACCCCACATAGGCGGCATACAACGAGTTGATGAACTTCACCATCTCCTTAAAAGCATTGCCCTCCAACCCCAAAGCAAAGGCTACCTTGCGGGCCTGAAAGGGCTGCAAGCCCATCATAGGGTCAATCCATTCTTTAATAATCTTTTCAGGGGTTTCTTCCGCCACGTCTTCAATGTTCATTCCTCCTTCTGTGGAGGCCATGATCACGGGTCGGCTGGTGGCCCTGTCGAGCAAAATGCTCATATAATATTCTTTGGGCTCCGATTCTCCGGGATAATACACGTCCTCAGCGATAAGCACCTTGTTCACCACTTTTCCTGCAGGACCTGTCTGATGGGTCACCAGAGTGCCACCGAGGATGGCCTTGGATTTGTCCATCACCTCATCCACACTTTTGGCCAATACCACGCCATTCGATCCGGTTTCCTTCACTTTGCCCTTGCCGCGTCCTCCGGCATGGATTTGCGACTTCACCACAAACCACTTCGTGCCGGTCTCCGCCTGCAGTTCCTTGGCAGCAGCCACCGCCTTGTCTGGGGTGTCGGCCACTATGCCTCGCTGAATAGCAACACCATATTTTCTTAGAATCTCTTTACCTTGGTATTCGTGTATGTTCATGGATGTGTATTTTTGGGCAAGCTACTTTTTTTAGCGCGTTATTTCAAGAATTTAAACGACAGACAATGCTTAAAGCAGTAGGAGTTGAAAAATCATATGGCGCGTTGAAAGTGCTGAAAGGAGTCAACATCCATGTTCAAAAGGGAGAAGTGGTCGCCATCGTTGGCGCCTCTGGGGCAGGCAAGAGTACCTTGCTGCACATCCTGGGTACCTTGGATTCTCCCGACCAGGGCAAAGTTTATGTGGAGGATAAGGACCTGTTTGCCAACGGGGTAGGGGACCTGGCGAAGTTCAGGAACAAAAACATCGGCTTTGTATTTCAATTCCATAACCTCCTGCCCGAATTCTCTGCACTGGAAAATGTGATGATGCCGGGCCTCATTGCTGGTACTCCGGAAAAGGAGGTGCGACAAAAAGCGTTGGAATTATTGACACTCCTGGGCCTGGGCGATCGCCACGACCATAAACCTTCGGAGATGTCGGGCGGGGAACAGCAGCGCACTGCCGTGGCCCGCGCGCTGATCAATTCTCCTGCATTGGTATTTGCCGATGAGCCCAGCGGAAATTTGGATTCAAAAAATGCCGAAGACCTGCACCAGCTTTTCTTCAAACTAAAAAATGACCTGGGCCATACCTTCGTGATCGTCACCCACAACATCGAATTCGCCAACATGGCCGACCGCAAACTCGAAATGAAAGACGGAGTAATCGTTGCTTAATTTTTAATTGTAAATTTTAAATGATTAATAATTAACCCCTGCAAAAGGTACCACCAACCTGAAACTTCAAACCCGAAACCTGAAACCTGAAATTGAGGACTCAAAACTCAAAACTCACAACTCCCTGGTAACCGGCAACCGGCAACTGGCAACTTAAAACCTGAAACCTGAAATTGAGGACTCAAAACTCAAAACTCAAAACTCACAACTCCCTGGCAACTGGCAACCGGCAACCTGAAACCTGGAATTGATCACCCAAAACTCAAAATTCAAAACTCATAACTCCCTGGCAACTGGTAACTGGCAACCGGCAACTGGCAACTGGCAACTGGCAACCTAAAACCTGAAACTTAAAACCTGAAACCTGAAACCTGCAATTGATCACCCAAAACTCAAAACTCATAACTCCCAGGTAACCGGCAACCGGCAACCGGCAACTTAAAACCTGAAACCTGAAATTGAGGACTCAAAACTCATAATTCAAAACTCACAACTCTCTGGTAACTGGCAACCGGCAACCTGAAACCTGAAATCTGAAATCTGAAATCTGAAATTGATCACTCAAAACTCACAACTCCCTGGCAACTGGTAACTGGCAACTGGCAACTTAAAACCTGAAACTTTAAATTGATCACTCAAAACTCATAATTCAAAACTCACAACTCCCTGGCAACTGGCAACCGGCAACCTGAAACCTGGAATTGATCACCCAAAACTCAAAATTCAAAACTCATAACTCCCTGGCAACTGGTAACTGGCAACCGGCAACTGGCAACTGGCAACTGGCAACCTAAAACCTGAAACTTAAAACCTGAAACCTGAAACCTGCAATTGATCACCCAAAACTCAAAACTCATAACTCCCAGGTAACCGGCAACCGGCAACCGGCAACTTAAAACCTGAAACCTGAAATTGAGGACTCAAAACTCATAATTCAAAACTCACAACTCTCTGGTAACTGGCAACCGGCAACCTGAAACCTGAAATCTGAAATCTGAAATCTGAAATTGATCACTCAAAACTCACAACTCCCTGGCAACTGGTAACTGGCAACTGGCAACTTAAAACCTGAAACTTTAAATTGATCACTCAAAACTCATAATTCAAAACTCACAACTCCCTGGCAACTGGCAACCGGCAACTGGCAACTTAAAAGAAACCTGAAACAATTAACCCTTCACAAATTCCTCCACCTCCTCCACCTCCACCAATCCTTTCTCATTGATGGCAGTGAGTTGTACTTTTTTGGTGGTGTTCACGAGCAGTGGATCGTACTTGGCAGTAACGCGGATGTAGTTTTCCGTAAAGCCCTGCATCATGCCGTCTTCGATGTCGTTTTCAAAAAGTACGGTAAAGTTTTTTCCGATATGCGCTTCGTAAAAGGCCCTTCTCTTTTTGTCGGAAAGGATGTGCAGCATTTTGGAGCGCTCGCTGCGCTGCTTTGAAGGCACCACATCGCCCATGGTGGCGGCCAGCGTGTTGTCCCTTTCAGAATAGGTGAACACGTGCAGGTAGGAGATGTCCAGCGCGTTGAGAAATTGGTAGGTCTCCAGAAAATCGGCATGCGTTTCTCCGGGAAACCCTACGATCACGTCAACGCCAATACAGCAGTGGGGCATGAGGGTTTTGATTTGCCGTACACGCTCTTGATAAAGTTCTCTTTGGTAGCGCCTTCTCATCAACCCCAATATCTTGTTCGATCCCGATTGCAGGGGAATGTGGAAGTGGGGCACAAATTTGTTGGACTGCGCCACAAAGGCGATGATCTCATCGGTGAGCAGGTTGGGTTCGATGCTGGAGATGCGAAAGCGATCGATGCCCGATACATGGTCCAGGGCTTGGATCAGGTCGATAAAATGGTTGACGCGCTTTCCATCTTGCAGACCAAAGTCTCCGGTATTCACGCCTGTGAGTACGATCTCTTTGACATCGTTGGCGGCTATTGCTTCCGCTGCTTGAATAATGTTGTCGATGCTGTCGCTCCTGCTGCTGCCCCTGGCCAGTGGAATGGTGCAAAAGGAGCAGGAATAATCACATCCGTCCTGTACCTTGAGAAAGGTGCGTGTCCTGTCCTGAACGGAATAAGCGGTGTTGAAGCGTTTTAGGGTCTTGATTTCGGATTCATACACCTTGGGTTGGGGAGGGCGCACAAAGCCATCCAGCAGTTCGATGAGGCGAAACTTTTCTGCCGCTCCCAATACCGCATCCACACCGGGAATCTCGGAAATCTCCTTGGGTTTCAACTGGGCGTAGCAGCCGATGATGGCCACATATCCGTTGGGGGAAATGCTGCGCGCTTCGCGCACCAGCTTGTGGCACTTCTTGTCCGCGTTTTCCGTAACGCTGCAGGTGTTGATAATGAAGATGTCCGGAGTATCGGTAAAGTCGACCTTTTGATAGCCCTTTTCTTCAAAACCCCTGGCAATGGTAGAGGTCTCGGAGTAGTTGAGCTTGCAGCCCAGGGTATAAAAGGCAACTTTTTTCATCGGGACTGCAAAAATAAGGCTTATTCTCCAACCAGGAAACCTCAGGCGTCCGCTTCTTACTGCTGTTTACCTCCCAACAGCCTCCTGTGGTAATTGATCTGTCCGCGGTGATAGGTAAGGTGGGCGAGCAGGTGGATCAAAAAATATTCGGTGGTCATGGGCTTACCAAATACCTCTACAGGATAAGTGGCTGCCAGATCGGAAGCATTGAGTTTTTTAAATGTAGCGGAGATTGTTTTTTTGGTGGTTTCAATTTGTTGCAGCAAAACGGTCTTGGGAATGTCCTTGTCAGCAAATTCTGCCTCCCTGTTTCTGACATAATCAGTCTTCCCCAGGAGGGTGCCGATAAAGTGTTGCAGATTGCCGGTCAAATGGAGGCAAAGGTTGCCACCGGAATTTTTGATGTCGCCACCCACAATCCATAAGTCGGATTCAGAAGGGTAGGCAGCAATTTCCTGCGCGAGCAAATCCAGGTCGCGGAGAAACAAGGCATGAAGGTGGTCGAGGGTGGTGTTCATGAGGTCAGTTGTTTTTCAATGGATTGAATCTTAGCTTCCAGTTGTGCGTTCACTTGGTCAAAGTCAGCTTTGTTTTTTAATTCCGCCACTACGCTTACATAGAATTTAATCTTGGGCTCTGTGCCGGAGGGGCGCACAGAAACTTTGGTGTTTTGTTCCGTATAAAACTGAAGTACATCTGAGCTGGGTAATTCAATTTTTGTAGTCTCACCCGTAATCACATTTTTTTCAATACGGCTTTTGTAATCCAGTATCCTCACCACACGTTCATCACAGAAGGCAGTGGGGGGATTTTTCCTGAATCCTTCCATCATGTTTTTAATCTCCTGGGCACCGTCCGCTCCCTTTCGCACCAGGTTCACCAGGCCTTCCTTATAAAAACCATACTCACAATAAATGTCGAGCAGCCAATGATAAAGCGTGCTGCCTTCGTGTTGGGCCACTGCAGCCATGGCAGCAAAGAAAGCACAGGCGGATACCGCATCCTTGTCCCTGACAAAATCGCCCACCATATAACCGTAGCTCTCTTCTCCGGCAGCCACAAAGGTTTGCTGGCCTTCATGGGCGCGGATAAGGTCGGCTATGTATTTGAAGCCGGTGAGGGTGTTGTAGCAATGGATATTAAAACGGGCAGCCATGGCATCGACCAACTCCGTGGTCACAATGGTTTTGGCAATGTACTTGCCCTTGGTATCGTGCTGATGTTTGAGGATAAACCAGATCATCAACGCAAAGGCCTGGTTGCCATTGAGTAGAAAAAACTGACCCTTTTCATCTTTGATGCCTATGCCAACCCGGTCGGCATCCGGATCGGTGGCCATGACCAGTTCAGCATTTTTTTCTTTGCCCAAATTCAATGCCATTTGCATGGCAGATTGCTCCTCTGGATTAGGCGAAGTCACAGTAGGGAAGTTGCCATCAGGTTTTTCCTGTTCTTTTACTACCATACAATGCTCAAAGCCCAATTGCTCCAGACAGGTGGGTACCATGGTGTTGCCGGTGCCATGGATGCCTGAAAACACAAGGGGAATCTGGCTGTGTTTCCGTATTATTTCCTGGGCAGGAATTATTTTTTTTACTTCAGCATAATAAGCTTCCTCCACTTCGGGGCCAACCATGCTGATGTTATTTTCATTGCCCTCAAATCGGATCTGATCAAAACTGGTGATGGCATTCACCTCTTCAATGACCGCTTTGTCGTGGGGCGGCACCAGTTGTGCACCATCACTCCAGTAGGCTTTGTAGCCATTGTATTCTTTGGGATTGTGAGAGGCAGTGATCACCACGCCCGACTGGCACTTCAGGTATCGGATGGCGAAGGAAAGCAGGGGTGTAGGCCGCAGTTCCGGAAAGAGAAAAACACGGATGCCATTGGCGGCAAATACTTTGGCAGTAATCTTCGCCAATTTTTTGCTGTTGTTCCTGCTGTCATAGGCCACAGCAACCTGAATAGGTTGTGTCGGAAAAGACTTTTGGAGATAATTGGCCAGTCCCTGGGTGGCAGCTCCGATGGTGTATTGATTGATGCAATTGGAACCCACGCCCATGATACCCCTAAGGCCTCCTGTCCCGAATTCCAGCTGCTTATAGAAACTGTCAATAAGCAGTTTCGTGTCGCTGGAGGAAAGCATTTTCCTGACTTCAGCCTGCGTGGCGGCATCGACAGATTGCTCCCAGATCATGGCGGTTTTCCTCGCTTGTTCTTCTAAACTCATAACAGTGTTTTGTCGCGCCAAAAATAACGAATGATCTCGTTACAATTCTTCCGTGTCACCCAACTTGTGCTACCTTTATTCGTATAAGGGTTAAAATTTAACATTGAAATAATGAAAAAGTACTTATTGACAATACTGGCTGCTGGCTTTTCGATGTCATTGATGGCGCAGGAGTATAAAAACATCACTACAGTCGAATCCGTTGTGCCCATGGGACTGGGACGTTCCAGAATGATGGATCCTCAGGAACAGGCAAGCTACAAAGACCTGACCACCGAGAGAACAGATGGAAAAAAGAGTGGTATGGGGGATGTAAAAAGAGGGGATGTAAAAATTGATCAGTTCGAAGAAACAAAGCTGCTCAACTTCTACAGTGCAGCAGGCATCAACTTTCAAAACATTGCCTCCAACGATGCGGTTGTTTCTTCCAAACTTACGGAGATGACCAAAGAGGGCTGGACCCTGGCTTTTGTAACCAGTGGCGTTGAGAGCGACTCAGGCAAAGACGATGGCAACGCCATCTACATCACCCGGTATATCTTCAAAAGATAAAAGGGCATAAAATAAACTGTGCGGTACCTACAGGTTGCCGCGCAGTTCTTGCTCTCTTTCAATAGACTCAAACAAGGCTTTGAAGTTGCCCTTGCCAAATGACTTGGCACCATTGCGCTCAATGATTTCAAAGAAAAGGGTAGGCCTGTCCTGAACAGGTTTGGTGAAAATCTGTAACAGATAGCCTTCTTCGTCACGGTCAATGAGGATGTTCTGCTCTTTCAGCTCCTGCAGATCTTCATTGATTTTACCCACGCGATCCAGCACATCTTCATAATAAGAATCAGGGACGTACAAAAATTCTACGCCTCTTTTCCTGAGTTGCGAAACGGTGTAGACAATGTCATCGGTGGCAATGGCAATGTGTTGTACACCTGCGGAGTGATAAAAATCTAGATACTCCTCAATCTGCGACTTCTTCTTTCCTTTGGCCGGTTCGTTGATTGGGAATTTGATATATCCGTTGCCATTCGACACCACTTTGGACATCAGGGCGCTGTACTCAGTGGAAATGTCCTTGTCATCAAAGGTGATGAGCAACTTGAAACCCATTACATCTTCATAAAACTTTACCCACTTGTTCATTTGTCCCAATTCAACATTTCCTACGCAGTGGTCAATGTATTTCAATCCGATGGGCTCCACTTTTAAACTGCTTTTTACCGCCTTGTAGCCGGGCAGGAATGGGCCTTTATAATTTTTGCGCTCTACAAAAGTGTGAATGGTTTCTCCATAGGTCTTGATGGAAGCGACAACAACTTCTCCAAATTCATCTTTTAAGGTCTGCGGTGGAATAGCGCTTTCAGCACCTCGCACGGTGGTTTCATTATACGATCGGGTGGCATCGTCTACCCACAAGGCAAGCACCTTCACACCATCTCCATGTTTTTTTACATGCTCCGATATTTCAGAATTGGGATCCAGTGAAGATGTAAGCACCAGGCGGATTTTGTCTTGCTTCAAAACATACGAGGCTTTTCCCTTTACTCCGGTTTCAGGACCAGCATACGCGATCAGCTCATAACCAAAGCAATGCTGGTAGTACAATGTAGACTGCTTGGCGTTGCCCACATAAAATTCCACGTAATCGGTGCCGTTGATGGGTAAAAAATCCTGTTCCATAATTCAAAGCGTTTAATGAGGGCTAAATTACGCATAATTCAGCTTTTGTTTTAATTTGCAATCTCATTTCTGATTATCCAAAAAAGTAAAAATGGACATCAAAGCATTGGACAAAGCCCTGCAGGAAATCATCTCCAAGCGCAACGAACTCCGCAACATCGATTACAACAACCCGAAGTATGACGATCTGGAAGAGCAGCTGCACGACCTGGAAGATGACTTTCAGGATGCCTTCGGTGATTACATGGAAGAAGTGTTGCAGGGAGTACACGACCAGTTGTGCCCGGATACAGACGTGTTGTATCCTATCGCTTACATTGCCAAAACCTGTGTGGTGAGTGACAACAACGAATACCAGGTGAGCCTTACAGATGGAGTGTATGTGGAGGTAGACAAGTATCCCAACAAGGAGACGAAACTGGCCATTGTACCCTGTCCTACCAGGGTAGTGTTAAACGTGGGTGATGAGCGTCAGGAAATAGTTTGGTCTGCTCAATAATTACTGATAACCCAGCTTTTCACGTACTTTGCTTAAAACTTTATGGGCCACCGCCCTTGCCTTGGCTTCGCCCTGCACCAGTTTTTTCTCCAGCTCATCGGGATTTTCCATGTAGAAATTAAAAGTCTCGCGCTCTTGCTTGAACTTTTCTACGATCAATTCAAAAAGTGCCTGCTTGGCGTGACCATAACCAAAATTGCCTGCCAGGTACTTTTGACGCAATGCCTCGGTTTGTTCTTTCGTAGCCAGCAACTGATACAGGGCAAACACATTATCCGTATCAGGGTTTTTAGGTTCCTCCAGTGGCGTGCTGTCCGTAACAATGGACTGAATTTGCTTTTTTAATTGTTTGTCGGGAAGAAAAATATCGATGGTATTGCCGTAGGATTTGCTCATCTTCTGTCCGTCAGTGCCGGGTATAGTCATTAAGCCTTCATCAATGATGGCTTCCGGCAATACAAACGTTTCTCCATATCGTGCATTGAATGACGAAGCAATGTCTCGGGCAATCTCCAAATGCTGTTGCTGGTCTTTGCCCACCGGAACAAATTCTGCATCATAAAGAATGATATCAGAAGTCATCAGTACGGGATATGTAAAGAGTCCGGCATTCACATCCGCCAACCGATCTGATTTGTCTTTAAAAGAATGCGCGTTGGCCAGCATGGGATAAGGGGTGAAGCAACTGAGATACCAGGTGAGCTCACATACTTCCTGCACACGCGACTGACGATAAAAGCAATTCTTGTCTACATCAAAACCAAACGCGAGCCAGGCCGCAGCTACAGCCCGCACATTTTCGATGCGCTCCTGTGCATCCTTGATGGTAGTGAGGGAATGAAGGTCAGCAATGAACAGAAAAGACTCATTGCCAGGTTTTTTTGAAAGTGCAATGGCAGGGATAATCGCACCCAGCAAATTGCCCAGGTGTGGTTTTCCACTGCTTTGAATACCAGTTAAAATTCTCGCCATAATGCTGCAAATAAAACACGCTAAAATGAATTTAATAATGGATTCATCAATTATTATGAAGTGATAGCGCAATAAAGGGGTACAAACAAAAAAAAGGCTTCGATATCGAAGCCTTAATCTTTAAGCCCATTAATTGGTTTATGGATGGATCGTAATTGATCCCATATCGGTAACTACACCTAATGAAACAGTAACGGGCTCAACAATCTTTTGCGAAAACCCTTCACCAGGCTCAAAAGTCACTTTGTAATCACCCGGAGGTAATCCACGGAGTAAGTATTTTCCAGTGGTTGAATTGGCAAATGCTGTGGCGAGTGTGTCCTGTCCTGCAATGGCATATACTGCAGGTGTGGAGGCAATGGGTGTAACCATTCCCTTAATGGCCCCGCTCTGCGCTTCCACAATGGTCCTGATTACAGGCTTCAGATTGAATTTGTCACTGCCAGTAGCCACAATGGAACGGGCTGCATCAAAATCAAGAAGCAACTTGTAAACCACCCCTGCGGCCAAATCCGCCTTTACATTGAGTTTAAGTCCCGACTGCTGTCCACTGGGGGTAGCGAGATCGCGCACGGCATCGTTTCTTTTAATGGAATTGTTGGTTCCCAGCTTTAAACGAAGCTGAGAAATCTTGCCACTTGGCAATTCTGCGCGTCCCAGTAAGGTATCAATACCTCCTGTGAGCTTTAAAAGATCGTAAACGCCCTTCTCGATTTCAATGGACTTCCAGCCATTTTGTTCGTCATCACTGGCATTGACCTCTATCCCTTGAATGTCAATGTTTACTTCCTGATAATCGCCAGGCGCATCGGTCAGACGGATTTCTAAAAATGCAGTTTTCTGTTCATCTGAATTACAAGCCAATAGACCACAGGCAGCCACAAAAATGAGGGCCAGACCTGCTTTTTTAGAAAAAAGGTAGTTAATCATGTTATTTAGTTTGATTTAACCCCTTAGACTTACGATGAAGTAAAAGGTTTAATGTCCAACTTAAATTTTGCTTAGTTTTTCTGCTATTAATTGAGAGGCACGCCCGTCTCCGTAAAGTTGCGCGGAAGTGGTGACAGTCTTGCCCATCCCTTTGGCAGCAGCCTGGGTGATAAGCGCCATATCCGTTCCCGTAATGGTATTTACACCCGCTTCCACCAGCTCTACCCACTCGGTTTGGTCGCGAAGGGTAATGCAATACTTGGAGAAGAAATAAGCTTCCTTTTGAAGTCCCCCGCTGTCGGTAAGCACCAAATTGCAACCGTCCAGTAATGCCAGCATATCAAAATAGCCAACAGGCTCAATGGGAGTGAAGTCCAGCCGGATGTTGTTCTTATCCAGAATGGCCCGCGTGCGGGGGTGAAGGGGCAGGATTACCTTCGACTGTTGGTTAATCTGGTTGAGGGCTTCACAGATGGCGCCTAGTCTTTCCAGGTTATCGGTGTTCTCAGCGCGATGGATGGTGGCCAGTGAAAAAGGCTGATCTTTCACCTCCAAGGATTCCAAAATGGTTGATTTTTTGGGAACCTGCGCTTTGTAATACAGGACAGCATCGTACATCACGTCACCGGGTTGCGAGATTTCACATTCAAAGGCATCAAAACCTTCTCTTTTGAGATTGTCTACAGCAGTGGTAGTGGGACAGAAAAGATAACGACTGATCCTGTCGGTGAGAATGCGATTGATTTCCTCCGGCATCTTCATTTCAAAACTCCTCAAACCGGCCTCTACATGGGCTATGGGAATGTGAAGTTTGGCCGCTGCCAGCGCACCTGCCAGCGTGGAGTTGGTGTCGCCATACACCAGCACACTGTCGGGTTTCTCTTTGAGCAATACACTTTCTATCTCCTCCAGCATCCTTCCGGTCATGGCACCATGACTGAGTCCGCTGATCTCCAGGTTATAATCCGGGCGGGGTATTGCCATTTCTTTGAAAAATACCTCCGACATGTTGCGGTCAAAGTGCTGACCGGTATGTATGATTACTTCAGTTACCTGAATTTCACGTAATGCTCTCGAAACAGTAGCAGCTTTAATAAATTGTGGACGGGCACCGAGTACGGTTACGATTTTCATTAACTAGAAATCTGAGCAGCGGTCATTAAACAAACGCAGGTATCCCTGTGATCTCATTACCTAAAATCAACAAGTGAATATCATGTGTTCCTTCATAGGTAACTACAGATTCTAAATTCATCATATGACGCATCATCGGATATTCCCCCGTGATTCCCATGCCTCCATGTATTTGTCGCGCCTCCCTGGCAATCTTCAGCGCCATCTCCACACTGTTGCGCTTGGCCATGGAGATCTGCGGTGTAGTAGCTTTGCCTTCATTCATCAATGTACCCAGTCGCCAGTTCAGCAACTGTGCTTTGGTAATTTCGGTAAGCATTTCTGAAAGCTTTTTCTGTATGAGCTGAAAAGAACCAATGGGCTTACCGAATTGTATCCTTTCCTTGGAATATCTTCTGGCGGAATCATAACAGTCCATGGCGGCACCAATAGCACCCCATGCAATACCATATCGTGCAGAATCCAGACACATCATGGGAGCACCCAATCCATTTTTACCAGGAAGTAGATTTTCCTTAGGAACTTTGACGTTGTTAAACACAAGCTCTCCCGTGGTGCTGGCACGCAACGACCACTTTCCGTGAGTTTCCGGTGTGGTAAATCCCTCCATACCTCGTTCCACGATCAGTCCATGAATCCTTCCTGCCTCATTCTTGGCCCACACTACGGCTATTTCTGCTTTAGGTGAGTTGGAAATCCACATCTTGGCACCATTGAGCAAATAATGGTCGCCCATGTCTTTGAAGTTGGTCACCATGCCGCTGGGATTGCTGCCATGGTCAGGCTCTGTCAATCCAAAACAACCCAGCCACTCACCGGAGGCGAGCTTGGGTAAATATTTTTTGCGCTGCTCTTCACTGCCAAATTTATAAATAGGGTACATGACCAGAGAGCCCTGCACCGAAGCGGTAGATCTCATGCCTGAATCACCTCGCTCAATCTCCTGCATAATCAAGCCATAGGAAATGTAATCCAGACCACCTCCGCCATATTGTTCAGGAATGGTCGGGCCAAAGGCTCCGATGTCACCAAACTTCTTTACAATTTCATAGGGGAAATGCGCACGCTCGGCCCAGTCTTCGATATAAGGAGATATCTCTTTCTTTACAAAATCTCTGATGGAACTGCGTATGAGTTTTTGTTCCTCTGTGAGAAGTCCATCCAGTTGATAAAAATCAGGATGCTCAAATTGATCCTGCTTCATTGACTTTTTTACTTTCGTTTCCTGGGTTGATGCCGATGCTGACATAGGTGTTTTGTTATTGTTGGTGAATTGCACTTATGACTTAACTCATTCGTTGCAATCATTTTAATTTCTAACTTTCCGACAAATTTAATCAAGTATTGAGAATTCCATGGATAAATCTCCCCTTGACCCAAAAGTTGTAGAATTAGTAAAAAAACTGGAAGAAAAGTACAAGGTAATGGGTCAGGACCTGACTGCCTACCTGGACGGACTTTTGCATTCCGATTATCTTACCTACTGGGATTACATACATTTGGATACCCTGCTTAGCCTTCAAAATCCAAAAACACACTTCCCTGACGAAAAAATTTTTATACTCTATCACCAGATCACCGAATTGTATTTCAGGTTGATCCTTTTGGAGATTGAACAAATTTCCTTCGATAACAAACTCACAGAAAAAATGTTTGTTACCCGGCTCGACCGGATCATCCGCTATTTCAGACACCTCGAAAACTCTTTCATGATCATGATCGATGGCATGGAAAAAGAGCAATTTCTGAATTTTAGAATGGCTTTGCTGCCGGCAAGTGGTTTCCAATCAGCCCAATACCGACTGATTGAATTGTGTTCTTCCGACTTAATCAATTTGACGGCCATCGATAGCAGAGAGGAACTAAAGTCAAATGCATCCATCGAAAAATTGGTGGACAACCTCTACTGGCGCAGTGGGGCCACCGAATTGAAGTCCGGCAAAAAGACATTGACCTTGCAGCAATTTGAAAAAAAATACGGCAAAGAATTTCTGGAAACAGCCATCAGGTACAAAGAGGTCAACATCAGAAAAGTTTACAACGACCGGTTCAAGGGCTCCAAAGAGTTGATCGAACGTTTGCGCGAATACGACACGCTGGCTAATGTTTTGTGGCCTTTGGCACATTTAAAAGCAACCGCACGTTACTTGCAAAAAGATCCTGAAGACATCAAGGCAACAGGAGGTACCAATTGGCAGAAATACCTGCCCCCTCGCTTTCAAAAGATCATGTTCTTCCCTGAACTGTGGTCTGAAGAAGAACAGGCAGAATGGGGAAAAGCAGCAGTGATTAAGGCCCTGAGCCAGTAGACTTTACCTTAAATTCTCGCTAAATTTACTGTTCAATAATTGAAGCGTGAATAAGTTCATCGTCTTGGTGGTCAGTTTAATTGTTTCCTGCTATGGTGAGAGCCTGGCACAGGGAGCTACGCGCTATACCTATCACGATGCTGAAAAGAAAAACCTGAAAGAAATCTACCAGGTAAAAGATACCATTTCCAACCTAGTGCATGGTCGCTATGTCTCTTACTTCCTCAACGGCAACATCGAATCCAAAGGTCATTTTGTAAACAATGAGACTACCGGTGTATGGGAATTTTTTTATGAAACAGGCAACCTGAAAATGCGGGGCGTACTTCGGCAGAATTCCAATTATGGTTTGTGGGAGTATTATTATGAGAACGGACAAAAAAGCATGGAAGGCACCATCAATGAAAAAAAGCGGGAAGGCGTGTGGAAGGTGTTTTATGAAAGTGGCAAGTTAAAAGAAGAGGGATCCTATCAGGATAACATGAGGCAGGGTTTGTGGAAAACCTATTTTGAAGATGGAGTACTCAAAGGTGAAATTGAATACGTAGAAGACAATGGACGCTACATAGAGTATTATCACTCCGGGAAAATAATGGCCGAAGGCCCTAAATCGGGAACACGCAATGCTGGTCACTGGCGATACTTTGCTGAAGATGGTACACTGAGTGGAGAAGGCGATTATTTAAATGGAAAGAAGAATGGCATTTGGAAATACTATTACCCTTCCGGTAATGTCAGTTCCGAAGGTCAATTTGAATTTGATGTGCCGGTAGGCAAATGGAACTACTATTTTGAAGATGGAAAAATAAGTGCGCAGGGTGAATTTGTGGGTGGTAAAAAGAATGGATACTGGAGTGCGTTCAATCCGGGCGGAGGCCTAAAAAGCGAAATCACTTATTCTGCTGGTACAGGTCAATACCGCGAATACCATGAAAGCGGCAAATTGAAAACAGTAGGAGAGATAGTGGATGGAAAAAATCAGGGGCTGTGGCACTATTATTTTGAAGATGGAAAACTGGAAGGAGAATGTCAGTTTGAAAAAGGGAAAGGCGTTTACCACGGCTACTATGCGAGCGGCACCTTGCAGACAAAAGGAGTAATAGAAGATGATCTAAGGGTAGGCACATGGGAACTGTATGCCGAAGATGGTTCCCTGACAGGTTATTACAAACCATTTTACGAAGACAAAGACCTGGTGGGTGAAATCAACTCCTTGTTAAACCGTCCTTCACCCGCAGTGGTCACTGTTTCTAGAGATGCCAAAAGAGGATTCTACTATTTCAAAGAGCGTTTTCCTGAATACAGAGGGGTGATAATTCAGGGCAATCCTTTTGCAACCTTTATTGGCACTTTCCCGGTAGCAGTGGAGTTCTATAACCAGGAACGCCTGGGACATGAATTTGAGTTTGAAGGAATTAGAGATCCCTTCTTTTCATCAGACAGTGAAGTGGCTCAAAACAGAATATTTCAGAGAGGCTATGCCATTTCTGTAAAACAAAAATTTTATAATCCGGTGAAGACAGGGATGTGGTATTTTGCACACGAAGTCCGGTTTACCAATGTGGGGCATTTCGCCAATATGATTTTCTCGCCATCGCAGTCTACGCAAATTACTGCCAGCGCTTCAGAGCAAAGAGCAGAATATGGCATTTTGCTGGGAACACGGTTGATGCAGAAAAATAATGGCAACGGTTTTACCATAGACGCCTACGTGGGCTATGATGTAGGATATCGCAGTTTTGATGTGGAACCTATTTTTGAAAATGTGTTTTCTACACTTACAAAGAATAAGTTTGCCCAAACATTTCGTTTTGGTTTTAATTTTGGATACGCATTCTCTTTCGATGGAAGGAGATAATTTTAAAGGATAAATACCTTTCACACTTGACAAAAACAATAGAACTGGTACTCTCTCCCGAAGAGGCCTACAATGAAGAGGTATTTCCCTCAAACCTGAGGAGAAAGCTAAACCTCCTTTCGGCAGACGACATACACATCGAGCCGCTCAAACGATCTATCGATGCGCGTGGAAAAAAAGTGGTTGTGCGGGTGTTGGTAGAGCTTACGCCAAAAGATAAACTGCAGCCAAGGCATCCCATCAAGGAGGGCTACCAGAATGTGTCTACTGCACCTGCGGCTATAGTAGTGGGTGCGGGTCCTGCCGGTTTATTTGCTGCCCTGCGCCTGATTGAATTGGGGGTAAAACCAATTGTAATCGAACGGGGTAAAGAGGTGCGCAGCAGAAGGCGAGACCTGGCCGCCATCAATAAAGAGCACATTGTAAATCCTGAATCCAATTATTGTTTTGGCGAAGGAGGGGCAGGAACCTATTCCGATGGTAAACTTTATACGCGTTCCAAAAAAAGAGGAGATGTAAAACGAATACTGGAAGTGTTGGTAGAGCATGGTGCCAAGGAGGAAATATTGTATGAAGCCCACCCGCACATTGGCACCAACAAGTTGCCGGCAGTGGTAAGTAACCTGAGAGAAAGTATTTTGAATGCTGGCGGTGAAATTCATTTCAATACCAAATTGACTGATCTGGTATTGGAAGGCGGTTCTATCAAGGGAGTAATAACAGAAGCAGGAGAAAAAATCAAAAGTGATGCTGTCATACTGGCTACAGGCCATTCCGCACGCGATGTCTATGAACTGCTGTACAGAAAAAAAATTCTTATTGAATCAAAACCATTTGCTTTAGGCGTAAGGGTGGAGCACAGTCAATTGTTGATTGATCAGTTGCAGTATCATTGCGAATCACGGGATCCTTATTTGCCGGCATCGGCTTACGCGCTGGTTCATCAGGCAAAAGTGGATGGTGCGGAGCATGGTGTGTTCTCTTTCTGCATGTGTCCGGGTGGATTTATTGTACCTTCTGCAACCGCACCAGGTGAAGTGGTTGTGAATGGGATGAGCCCCTCGCGAAGGGATTCAAAATTTGCCAATTCAGGAATTGTGATGGCGGTGGATGAGCGCAGATTCAAAGCGTATGAAAAGTATGGACCATTGGCTGGCATGTATTTTCAAAAGGAGATTGAACAAAAGGCATGTGTGGTAGCAGGCAATACCCAGCGCGCTCCGGCCCAGCGGCTTGTGGATTTTGTCAATGGCAAACATTCATCACAGCTATTGGATACTTCCTATCAGCCGGGATTAACTTCAATAGAAATGGAAGAAGTGCTCCCAGGGTTTCTCATCAGTGGGTTAAGGCAGGGATTCAAAAATTTTGGAACAAAAATGAAGGGCTACCTGACGAACGATGCACAGGTAGTCGGTGTTGAAAGTAGAACATCTTCTCCGGTTAGAATACCCAGGGACAAAGAGACGCTGGAGCATCCGCAGCTTCGTGGACTTTTCCCATCCGGGGAGGGAGCTGGGTATGCCGGTGGTATCGTTTCTGCAGCCATGGATGGAGAACGATGTGCTGAAGCTGCCATTAAATTATACTTTGACAAAATAGTAAAATGAAGAAAACGGTTATTGTTGGTGCTACTACTAATCCAGGCCGATATGCTTACATAGCGGCTTCGATGTTAAGTGAATATGGACATCCCATTGTACCCATAGGAATAAAAAAAGGTGAGGTTTTCGGGCAAAGTATTCTGGATATTCGTTCCAAGCCTGTCATCGAAGAGGTAGATACCATTACACTTTATATCGGCCCGCAGCACCAGCCGGAATGGTACGACTACCTGCTAAGCCTGAAGCCTAAAAGGATCATCTTTAATCCTGGCACTGAAAACGCGGATTTTGAACAAATGGCGGAGGATAATGGCGTTGAAGCCCTGGAAGCTTGTACTTTGGTGATGTTGCGGACACACCAATTTTGAGCTAAACCTGACCCAAATCATATCGGGAGGAAGGATATCATCGTAGATTTATTATCCATCCAAACCTGATTAGTTATGCTAGCCGATGAAAAAATTATTCAAATCAACGCGTTGCGTGTAAAACCCGGTAAGAAACTCAAACTCAAGGACCACAAGACCAAATACATAGGTAAGACGCTCAACAAGAAGGACTCTGAAGCGATGTTGGAAATGGGGCGTAAACATTTGGCCGAAATTCAGGACAAGTTGTATGCGCACAATGAACACAGCGTGCTGATTATCTTTCAGGCGATGGATGCAGCTGGCAAGGACGGAGCAGTAAAACACATCATGTCTGGGTTTAACCCACTGGGGGTAAAGGTGTACAGTTTTAAAGCACCCAACTCCCATGAATTAGATCATGATTTCTTTTGGCGCCATAGCCTTGCATTGCCGGCAAGAGGGGAGATCGCCATCCACAACAGATCACACTATGAAAACGTGCTGGTGACCAAGGTCCATCCTGAATTTATTTTGAATGAGAATATTCCGGGAATAGATTCTTTAAGAGACATCGATGAAAAATTCTGGCGCAACCGCTACAAGCAAATCAGAAGGTATGAGAAAAACCTGACAGACAATGGTATGTTGGTGCTCAAATTCTTTTTGAATGTTTCGAAAAAAGAACAGAAGAAAAGATTTTTGGAGCGGATTGATGACCCCAGTAAGAATTGGAAATTTTCCTTGAGCGACCTGAAAGAACGTGGTTTTTGGGATCACTACCAGACTGCCTATGAAAAAGCCATTTCTGAGACCTCCACAGAAAATGCACCGTGGTTTATCATCCCGGCAGACAACAAGTGGTTTGCGCGACTAGCCATTGCTTCCGTGATTTATCGCTATTTTGATAAGCTTAAAATGCAATACCCTATTGTCACCGAAGGGCAGAAAGCAGAACTTCAAAGAGCCAAACTTCACCTGATGGCGGAGAAGGATGATTCAAACGGAAAGCCAAAATCTAAAAAGAAGTCAAAAAAAAGACCCGCTAAAAAAAAGACACCAGTAAAAAGAAAAGCTAAAACTGCTCCAGCTCAATAAGGAGTACTTGTAAATTTTCTTCAGGTGCAGGAGCAACAGCGCTTGTTGGCGGATGATCGATCTTACGGAACAACAGGTTGTCTTCTATTTGATCTTTTAACCACATTGTATCAATCTGATGGGGCGAGGTGATGAAATAGAGTTCATTGATTTGAGGTACGCCTTCAAGTTGGTAGTAGCTTTCATTGCCGGGAAGGGTAAGTGATTGTGTAATGTAGGGATGCACTTGGTGGGTTGGAAATAATAGGGTTGCGTCTCTTTCCTTGATCACGAAATATGTAAACATCCCGCTGTTGGCACGAATGGTTACCCTAAACCGGGTGCCTATCTTGAGTGGCTTTTTTATTTGATGTTTATTATTGGCGATGGCAAGTTGATCTATCACTTTGCCATCATCACCGTATAGTACAACAGTGGCCTTGGGTAAGGGAATGCATTTGGAACTGTTGATCAATTCAAATCCATACCGCATAAACTGCGCCATGTCTACATAACGTATCCAGGTAAACCCATTTTCTCCCCAGCTTTTACCCCACTGATTCACCACTTCAAAAGCGCCTCCAAATTTTTGATCGTCATATCCCACCACACACAGTGCTTGCGCAGCAAAGGTGGTGTCAGGCCGCTCACGAGGTTGCCAGAATTGATCTGCAAGTGATAAGGAGGGGGGTGCAATCATGCCAATCACCACGGGGTGATTGTTGTGCAACGCTTTTTTTATGGCTTGCGTTTTTAACGGTTGTGTATCAAACGGATTGAATAGTTTGATGTACCCATCGATTTTATTTTTGTCCGCCATTGATTGTATCGCTGCCGGAATGGAAGCAGGACACAGGTCATTGAATTCGCTGAAACGTGGAGTCCCGGAAGTGACCAGATGATTTAACACAGAAACCAGACTGATAGGTGTATCACAATTGGAATTCGTGTTGATGGAACGGTAGGTAAATAATGGAGAGAAGGCGTTGTTGGTAATTTTAACGCTGGCACTTTCAAGACAACTTGCAGCTTGTGCAAGTGATTGACCATACCATATACTGGCCCATACCGCACTGGTGGCCAATCCAGTTTGATTGACTACCCGTGGACAATAGGGTTTGAGGGAGTGCCTTGCCGGGAGTGATGGTTGAGCAACTCCGTAAGTTGCCTTGAGTGGAAGAGCAAGGTATTCTTTGTCATTCCATGTAATCCCTGATGGGGATTGAGAATAGCCAAGGGTGACAATTAATAGTAATACAAGTAGGCCACCTGATCGCACAACTAATTGGCTACAAAAACAAATTCACTACCCGGTTCATTGTCGCCAAAAGTGCCAAAGCGGGGCTCAGGCCTTACGCGCTCTACATACCAAAATACTTGTTGTGATGTGAGTACTTTGTTTTTTCCTCCATAACCTCTCAATGCCTCTACCAGTTTGCTGGCAAAGGGTGAATGCTTTCCTGCTCTGCCGTCAGGCACATATTCTTTGGCTCCGGAAGTCAGGTACAACCTTGTTTTGTATTTCAGCTTCTTATTGATGTATTCGTTTTGTGTAATTTCTGTGTACATGTTGTCCTCTTCGCCTCGCTTGGCAATGGCCTGATCAAAAGTACCTCCAAAGCAGGCGTCCATCACCAAAAAAACATGACGGCTGGGGTTGTTGTCAATGGCGGTGCGCAAATAGGAAAACGGCAGGTAGCTTTCGTGTGTATCGTCTACTTTTTTGGAATCTTTGCACACCAGGTAGCCGTCTTTGATCAAATCGTCAAATTTGCCATGACCGGCAATAAAAATGAACAGCTGGTCGTTGGGAAGGAAATTCATACTGTTGTACTCGCGTAACTTCCTCAACAACTCGGATTTAGTAGGATTGAGTACCAGGTCCACCTTGTAGCCATAATTTTCCTTCAACTCATTGGCAATGGTGGTGGCATCAAACACGGGGTTAATCAAGTCTTTCCATTCGTCATACTCGTTGGTGGCAATGATGAGTGCATAATCAGTTCTTGAAGTAATGGCTTGTGCCTTCACATTAACTACCCGTGATTCGGTAGTCACCACCCCACTTTCGTTTTCGGCCATGATCTTAATTTCATTGGATCCTGTAGTAAGCATTACCTGTTTTTCAATGCTGTAGTCAAAATTGGTTGCGGGAGAAATACCAATGCCACGGTCAGAAGGAGGGATGCGTCCATTCACATAGATTTCAACCTGCTTTAGTTTTTCATCAGAACGTATTCCGGCTTTAATGGTAACGGCACCTGCTTCTACCTCTGAGGAGATTTGGTCAGGCCATTGCCACACAATGGAAGGTTTGCCTTTAACGGCAGCATTTAATTCCAGATGAACTGTATTGCTTTTTCCTTTTATCTCCTGTGCATAACCAGAAGAAATGATGGTGGACAAAAGAATAAATGTCAATACCTTTTTCATGATTATTTGATTAGTAACCTGGATTGTTTTCTGATTTCACCGAATTGTATTTCTACAATGTAAACACCCGGCTTAAGCGAAGCATTGCTCAAGGGCAGCTCCAGTTCTTGTATACCCGAATCCGTAATTGGGTAAGCGAAATTGAGCATTTTTTGGCCTAAAGTGCTGTACAACCGCACAGCAATCGCTTCGTTACCCGCATTCGTATCAGGAGCAGAAAAGGTGATCGTAGTTTTTGCATGAGCGGGATTGGGATGAAGTCCGTAAAAACGGAACTCATCAGGAAGTGATTCCTCTTTCACAAATTCGTAATCGCCATAGACAGCCTTGAAATGACGTGTTCCGTTGGACTCAAAGGTATAGGAGGAATGGGTGATCATATCAACCGGCCAGTGGGCATCCATGTCAATCAACACCAATTGATGGTGGAGTGTCGTCAGCAAGGCTGGATCCCAGCTGATGGTAGTTAAGCCCGGTTGTGCTGACTCAACTTTAAATTCCCAGATTTGCTCTGGTTCAATGGGCACAATGTCTTTGCTGAAATGGTGGCCATGTATTTTTTTATGGTGATTGATCTCAAGGTAGTTGATAAATCGAGGAAGCGATACTTCATCGTATGGATCGTAATCCACTTTAGCATCTGCCCGCATCCCTATTCCGCCCAAATGATAAGATGCTTCTGCTTTGCTAATATTCAGAGCTACTTCCCAGTCTCCAGGTTGAAGCGGTGGTTCGGCCGTTGTGGATATCTCATCTTTAACACGTCCGCTGTTGGCTGAACTGTTTTTCACAACAGGAAAGAAAATCGTCTTGGTATCATTGGCAAATACAAAACCACCACTCATGGCATCCAACCTGGTGCCGTTGCTGAAGCTGCCGTTAAATACCCTCAGGTCTTCGGTCAGCGCAGGATTGGTAGTCTTCATGTCGGCCCAGCTGATATTAAAATTGTAAGGATTTCCTATCAGGTTCCAACCGGGATTGAGCTGAATGGAAAAGGGGGCACTTTTGGATGCCGTCACCGTTCTTCCTGTTCCTGTATTGATAGCCCTGTCATTGCCGGCCACAATCAACCAGTAGCCTTTGCCGGCCTCAAGGTTGGAACTGGCATTCAACTCTGTGGTTTTGTCCCCATAGGAAAACAACCTGTATTCATTGGGATTATACGGCCCCAGGTCGTCTTCAAAAATGGATTTTACCGACTTGTTGGTAAGGTCAAGTGGAATAGATACAATGCGATAGTCTTCCTGACTGCCATTGCCGGTTCCCCGTTGAGGAATTGCCAATCCATCAGGCACATTAAAATTCCTTGTAATCAGTGCTGATGTTGCACCCACTACACCAACTGAGTTGGCAGCGACACCAAAGAACTCAATTCCCAATCCGTCAAAATCATCCGAGGGAATAGTGCCTTCAAATACATTTCCTGTCTTTTTATTTAAGGTAACTTGTTTGAAAGCAGCATTTGAATTTTCGCTCACACCCCTGTACTTAATGAGTGCGCCCCCTGCGGTTACCCCCGTCTCCTTGTCTTCCAGTTCTATGCTTACAAGTAGGTCTGCGCCAAGTGTAGGCGTTGCAGTGCTGTTGGTTTTCAGCAGGGGAGGTGTAGCATCATACTTGGCAAAGTAAGTGCCATAGGTGGAGGAGGAGGTGACGGCATCATCTTCATTGATGGGGTCGAATTCAGCGGTCCCTCGAAGTCTTCCGCCAATGATCAAATTTCCTTCTTTCATGATGTGCTCAAGATTATTCGATTGGGTGATTGTAGCGTGATCCAAAAAGGTCCCATCCTCTTCAAATCGGGCAATGTAACTGGCAGTTTGCGATACATTTTCCTTTACTTGTGTAGTCCCAAAATCAATGTTACCTCCAAACACACCGGTAGCTATAAGTTGGTTATTGGGAGTAATGGAAAGACCGCCTCCAACACCAAAACCAGCCCCCATGGATTTGGCCCATTCATAGTTTCCATTCACGTCATATTTGGCGATGTAACTGTCAGGAACTCCTTTGGCAATGACAAAAGCATTGTTAGAGGGACTGGGATCAAAATCAGCGCCTGGGGAACCAGTTTGAAAATAACCTGTTACATATGCGTTGGAATTGTCATCGACCGCGATACCATTGCCCAGGCTATTGCCTCCGCCAAATGAAATGGCCCAGTCTATAATTCCGGCAGTGCTGTACTTGGCCAGGTAAGAGTTGTCTGCAAATACAGTGGAAGATAGAATTACTTCTCCCTGACCCGGATCAAAATCTACCGTTCCCTGGTAGGCGCCTGTAATGAATATACTTTGACTGGAAGGATCGTAATAGACATCGTTGGCAACATCGTCTCCGGTTTCCCCAAAACGATAGACCCAGGTAAGCGTTCCGGAACTTTGAAATTTGGCAAGAAAAATATCACTTAACGAACCTTGGGCTGATATGCTTGAGGTCACTCCTCCAGGGTTTACACTCATTGTTCCACGAAATTTACCAGCGAGGTACAAATTATCAGCGCCATCGATGGCCAGGCTTAGACCTTCTGCATCAGTAGCACTGCCATAGGTTTTAACCCATACGAATTGTCCTGTTTCTGTATATTTTGCTATGAAAATATCCTTGCCGGTGGTGCCCACATTGGCCACGTTGGCAGTAATACCCGAAGGGCTGTAGTTAACAAGTCCACTTGCAGTGCCGGCTATATAAATATTCCCCTGACTATCGATTACAATATCGTTTACGGCCTGATACCCTGCATTCAAAAGTGCAAACCGGTCAGTCGTCAGCTCGCCATCAGTAGTGTATTTGGCAACAAAAATATCTTCGCTTCCAGCAATTTGATTGTAGGTTCCACCTGAAGGGTCAAAATCAACGGTTCCAATAAAAGTAAACGCAGCATAAATATTTCCACTATTGTCGAATGCGAAATTGACGTTTTGAATATTATTGGTAGCATTGGTCCCTACAAAGTGATCCACCCATTGCAATCCAAACTGCTGTGCGAACAGTTGAAGTGAGGATAAAAAAATTATAAAAACGACAACTAATTGCTTCATGCTCAATTGGGTTCTGGGGGAACAGGCAAAGGGCCATCATCGCTTCCTCCACCGATTAATACAATTGTACCTGCTAGTAAGGCTGCGGGTACAGCCACTTTGAGCAACAAGGGGTATTTGGCATTAATGGAAAATGGCTCCGTAGTTATTGGTCCTTTACTTCCTGTCAATCGGAGTTTGTAATCTTTTCCTTTTTCGATGTCTTTTGGTATGGACCATGAATAAGATCCTGAATTGTTAACAGTACTCAAATTGGAGACAATGCGTTCTCCCTTGAGTAATTGTATGTTAATTTTTTCGGAAGACTGCCCACCCGCCCAGGTGATGGCAGTGGTGGATCCCCTTCTTACCCATTTACCAGCAGCAGGTCGGGTAACACGTAAAAACTGGTATACCCGTGCCCTGATTTCAAAAGCCAGCTCTCCATTGTAAGAGCCCAGCTCTGAGGCGGCATCCCATTCCACGCGTTTGCCTGAGCCGGGGATCACGTTGTACTCTGTATCAATATCACCAGTCACATTGACGAGCGGCTGGCTGTAACCGTTGTGCGAGCTGTAAATACTGGTACTGAAACGCTCTTTTTCCGGATCACCTTTCAGATCATAAGTGATGATTACTTTTCCATTTGAACCTACTTCCGCAACTACGTTTTCTACAGATTGAGCAGAAACTGGGGAGAGACTGATGAGCGTCAGGAGAGAAAGCACGAGAACCTTGAATCTCATTATGTAATTATACCCAAAATGTGAGGCTTATGCCAACATATTTTCATCTAATCACCCCTTAATGCGCTGAGGTAGGAAAGGGTAAACGACAGATCAAATTGGAGTAAAAAAAAACAGACCCAAATGGGGGTAAATTTTAGCCTGAAAGAAGGGGCTGTTCGAGGTTGGTAATGGGTCAAAATTAACAGGAGAATATGTGATCAAAAGCGCGGTTTACGAGTCAAAAAAGCTTATTTTTGCCCTCTTATAAAAACCCCAAAATGAGCGAAAATAAAGGCAATTATTCCGGTAGTAACATTCAGGTTTTAGAGGGCCTTGAGGCGGTGAGAAAAAGACCCGCCATGTACATCGGAGACGTAGGCGTGAGAGGACTTCATCACCTGATTTGGGAGGTGGTGGATAATTCCATCGATGAGGCGTTAGGTGGTCATTGTGATGACATTTATGTAACCATTAATGAGGATAATTCGGTGACCGTTCAGGATAACGGACGCGGTATACCTACAGATATTCAACCCAAGTTGCAAAAGTCGGCACTGGAAGTGGTAATGACCGTATTGCATGCCGGAGGAAAATTTGATAAAGACACGTACAAGGTCTCTGGTGGATTGCATGGTGTAGGGGTATCCTGCGTGAACGCACTGTCTACCATGTTGAAAGCAACGGTCTACAGGGATGGTAAAATCCATGAGCAGGAATATGAGCGGGGCGTTCCCAAGTACAGTGTCAGAGAAGTAGGAACGACAGACAAAAGGGGTACCACAGTTCATTTCTTGCCGGACAATACCATTTTCATTGTATCAGAATACAATTATGAAACAGTGGCAGCACGATTGAGAGAATTGGCATTCCTTAATCCTCGCATCAAGCTTACGTTGAAAGACCTGAGAGAAAAAGATGAGAACGGAGGTTACCGCAGCGATGTGTTCTATTCTGAAGGTGGATTGCGCGAGTTCGTTGAATATGTAGATGCTACGAGAGAGAAATTAATACCAGCACCCATTTACATTGAAAGTGAGAAGGGAGAGATTCCTGTGCAGGTGGCCATGAGCTACAACACCTCTTTTAGTGAAAACCTGGTGTCTTATGTGAATAACATCAATACCCACGAAGGTGGAACCCACGTAGCTGGTTTTAGAAGGGCGCTCACACGTACGCTGAAAAGCTATGCAGATAAATCAGGTTTGCTCGAGCGCGCCAAGGTGGAGATTAGTGGAGACGACTTCAGGGAAGGTCTTACAGCTGTCATTTCAGTAAAAGTTCAGGAACCCCAATTCGAAGGGCAGACTAAAACCAAATTGGGTAATTCCGATGTGATGGGTGCGGTCGATCAGGCAGTGGGCGAGATGCTTCAGATATATCTGGAGGAAAATCCTCGGGAGGCCAAGCAGATCGTCAACAAAGTGATTTTAGCGGCTCAGGCCAGATTGGCTGCCCGTAAGGCAAGAGAGATGGTGCAGCGCAAGAACGTGCTCTCAGGAACTGGTCTTCCCGGTAAGCTGGCCGATTGCTCCAGCACAGATCCTGCCATTTGCGAATTGTACCTCGTGGAGGGTGACTCGGCAGGTGGATCTGCCAAGCAGGGAAGAGACCGTAATTTTCAAGCTATTCTGCCGCTAAGAGGTAAAATCCTCAACGTAGAAAAAGCACAAGAGCATAAGATCTATGAAAATGAAGAGATCAAGAACATGATTACTGCCTTGGGGGTGACCTTTGGAACGGAGGATGACCACAAGGCATTGAACATGAAAAAATTGCGCTATCATAAAGTAATTATAATGACGGATGCGGATGTAGACGGAAGTCATATCCGGACTTTGATCCTTACTTTCTTTTTCAGATACATGAGAGAGTTAATAGAACAAGGCTATGTATACATCGCTCTACCCCCGCTGTATTTACTGAAAAGAGGTAAGGAAGAACGCTATTGCTGGACAGAAGAGGACAGAGAGGCTTTTGTCAAAGAGATGGCCAAAGATGGTAAGGAAGAGAGCATCAACGTGCAGCGATATAAAGGATTGGGAGAAATGAATCCTGAGCAATTATGGTCCACCACAATGGATCCTGCAAGAAGGTCATTGAAAATTGTAAATATTGAATCGGCTGCAGAGGCGGATCACCTGTTTTCTATGCTGATGGGGGATGAAGTTGCTCCGCGAAGAGAATTCATTGAGAAGAATGCCAAATATGCGCGCATTGATATCTAAGAGGTTATGAGTACAGGCGCTGGTGTAATGGATGGACATAAGGAGGTGGAGGATAAAATTGCTCGTCAGATTTTTGAGAGCAATTACATTAGCCGCGACCTCAGCTGGCTTCAATTTAATTACAGGGTACTCGACCAAGCCAAACACATCGATCGAAGTATTTTCGATCGTTTGAAATTTCTATCGATTACTGCCAGTAATCTGGATGAGTTTTGCACCATTCGATTGGGAAGCTTGTACAACTACATTGATTATGGAAAGAGCAGGGTAGACTATTGTGGATTACGCGAGACACCCTTTCGCAGTTTGCTGCTCACCGAAACAAGGAAGTTTGTAGAGGGTCAGAATGACTATTACATCCGCAAGCTGAAGCCTCAATTTCAAAATAATAATTTTCTCATTGCCGACTACGATGTACTTACGGTAGAGGAGTGCGATCGGGTAGACAAGTATTTTTCAATGACTATCTATCCCATGCTTACTCCCATGGTGTTTGATAGTTATCATACCTTCCCTGTACTTAAAAACCATCGCTTACTATTTGGTGTGGTGACAAAAGTAGACGGGGAAACAAGCAACAATAAACGGGTTTCCTTTATTCAGGTTCCTAATAATATCACCAGGTTTTACGAGATCATGCGGCCGGATGGAATGATTCTTTTCATACCCATAGAGACCATCATCAGGAAAAACATACAGGTCCTCTTCAGGAATGTGGAGATACGAAGCATCAATCTCTTTAGGATCAACAGGAATGGTGATTTTACACTCGATGAAAGTGAAGACATTGAGTCTAATTTCCTGGAAGAACTCAGGATAAAGCTGCAGACAAGGAAATCTGGAAGAGTGGTAAGGTTGGATGTACTGGAAAATGCCGATCCATGGATGTTGAGGGTGCTGAAAATCCAGTGGGACATTGATGATCAAAACATTATCACCATTCCAAAGGAGAGTTTACTTGACTTCACCGGGTTACTGCAAATTACTAATCACAGGGAGTTTAAAGGACAGAGAATTCAGGGAGGTACTCCTGTACCGCCTATTTCCTTTCCTGAATTAGGTACTCGTGATTTATTTGATGCATTAAAAGAACATGATGTGCTATTGCATCATCCCTATAACTCCATCGAACCAGTTTTGGATCTTCTCGAGAAAGCGGCTGAAGACCCCAAGGTGCTTTCCATCAAAATAACAATTTACCGGGTTTCTAAGGAGTCGCGGGTAACAGCAGCGCTGCTCAGGGCTGCTGAAAATGGTAAGCATGTGTCTGTTCTTTTTGAAGTGAAGGCACGCTTTGACGAGGAAAATAATCTTAGAGAAGCCAAGCGATTGCAGAAGGCAGGGTGTTTTGTAATCTATGGTATAAGCAGTTTGAAGACGCACACCAAGTTGCTTTTGATTGTCAGACAGGAAGAAGATGATAAAGTATACCGGTATGTGCACCTGTCCAGCGGCAACTACAACGAAACCACTTCTCGCCTGTATACCGACATTGGTCTGCTGAGTACCAATGAAGTATATGCCAATGATGTGTCAGAATTCTTCAACGTAATTACAGGCCATTCACAACCATCTACATATCGCAACCTCATTACATCACCAAGGGATATGCGTATTCAGTTATGCAATCTGGTGCAACGAGAAGCAGAGAATGCTAAAAATGGAATTCCCGCAGGGATTGTGTTTAAGCTGAATTCACTTCAGGACAAGGAACTGATAGATGCTTTGTACGAAGCATCACAAGCAGGGGTTCAAATTAAATTGATTGTGAGAGGAATTTGCTGCCTGCGCCCAGGTAGAAAAGGACTAAGCGAAAACATCGAGGTGCTATCGCTTGTCGGTGAATTTTTAGAACACTCCAGGGTTTATTATTTCCATAATGCGGGCGACCCCAAAGTATACATCGGAAGTGCAGATGCGATGGTAAGAAGTTTTGACCGCAGGGTTGAATCATTGTTTTTGCTGGAGCAGGAAATGTTAAAGAAGCAGGTCATGAATATCGTAAGATATAACCTGAGGGACAACGTAAATGCTTACACCATGAAGGAAGATGGCGGCTATGTTGTAAAAGATCTTAATGGTGAGCCACCATTTAATGTACACAAGGAGTTCTACCTGGTTACCAGGGAGATTATTGAATCAGTGAAACTGTTCTAGAATTTGATCTTGCTTTGCTTTTGATTCTTCTCCAGTAAATAAAGCAGCATACCGTCTTTTAGCCCTACATCGGGTACCATTATACTTTGCGCATGGGCCCATTCCATCACCTTAATATAAATGCTGCTGGCAGGAATGATGACATCCGCACGATCGGGGTTCATCTGAAGTTCGTAAATGCGTTGATCCATGGTAAGTGCGGCTACGCGGTCCCGCACATCCTTCACCATTTTCAGACTAATGGTTTTGCCAGGTTTTTTTCCTGCCAATTCAAATATTTTACTAATGTTTCCGCCAGTACCTACTGCTATAAGCCTGCCATAATTTTTTTTGACATTGGTCTTGATCCATTTTTCCATATCTGTCCACATGATGGGTAAATCAGTGTGTTCCAGCATGCGTACAGATCCAACTTTGAATGAACGGGTTTTTACCTTCTTGCCGTGCACGTACAAATTGAGTTCTGTGCTACCACCTCCTACGTCAATGTGAAGATACGTATGGTCGGTGAGGTACGATGCAATGGCCCTGTTGATCAAATCAGCTTCTTCTTTTCCTGAGATGACATTGATGGTGAGACCCAGTTCATTATAAACTCGCTCTATTAGTTTTTTACCATTTTCTGATTCTCGCATGGCAGAAGTGGCACAAAACAGGTAATCATCCGCTTCATAAAGCTCTAACATGGTTTTGTAAGCACTCATCAGCTTCATGAACTTGGCTATGCTCTCCTTACTGATTTTGCCGGTAGAGAAAACGTCATGACCCAGGCGCAAGGGAAAACGGATATATTCTAGCTTCTTGAAGAGAATTTTTGGACCCCTATCGAGCACCGTTGAAATTTGAAAGCGGATGGCATTAGAGCCAATGTCGATGGCTGCGAGTTTCAAATGAGTGATATAGCGTGAACATTCATTTCACTAGCAAAATAAGCATATTGGCACTTCATTTTTAGCATGTAATTGCATTTCTTTGCAGTGCTTATCCAGAAAGACGGAGGGATTGGGCCCTTTGATGTCTTAGCAACTTGTTCGCCAGCAGCGAATGTTGTGCTAATTCCCATCCAGACTTAATTGTCAGGAGAAGATGAGCAGCCACCTATACGGCTCTTTCTGGATGTAAGCAGTGATTAAACATCGGAAGAGTGAAGACCATTCAAGAAATTTTAAAGAGCAGGATCATGGTGCTGGATGGCGCCATGGGCACAATGATACAACGCCACACGTTGGAGGAGGCGGATTTTAGAGGTGAACGATTTAAAGATCATGCACATCCGCTGAAAGGCAATAACGACCTTCTTTCTTTAACGCAGCCAGAAATTATTAAGTCGATCCATCGGCAATACTTTGAGGCAGGTGCCGATATAGTAGAAACGAATACTTTCAGCGGTACCTCAGTGGCACAGGCCGATTATCACCTGGAACACATCGTCTATGAATTGAATTTCGAGTCGGCCAGAATTGCAAAAGAAGTTGCCGTAGAGGTGACAAAGCAAAACCCCGACAAACCCAGATTTGTGGCTGGAGCAATGGGGCCTACCAATAAAACGGCTTCCCTTTCACCAGATGTTAATAACCCCGGATATCGCGCCATTACATTTGATCAACTCAAAGAAGCCTACAAGGAACAGGCAAGGGGTTTGATGGATGGAGGATCCGACCTGCTTTTGGTAGAAACAATATTTGATACGCTCAATGCCAAGATCGCATTGTTTGCCATTCAGGAACTTTTTGAGGAGACAGGAAAGGAAATTCCAATCATGGTTTCTGGCACCATCACCGATGCCAGTGGCAGAACCCTCTCTGGACAAACCACTGAAGCATTTCTGATCTCAGTTTCACACGTACCCCTTTTGAGCATAGGACTGAATTGCGCGCTAGGCGCCTCTCAATTGAGGCCCTATCTGCAAACGCTCAATGAGAAGGCTCCTTTTTTTGTGAGTGCTTATCCCAATGCAGGATTGCCCAATGAGTTTGGACAGTACGATCAGGGACCGGATGAGATGGGCCGGCAGATAGAGGAATTCCTTAAAGAAGGTCTGGTTAATATTATTGGTGGTTGCTGTGGAACTACCCCGGATCACATTAAGATAATAGCAGAGTTGGCGGCCAGGTATTCACCTCGTGACGTACATGCCAGTGTTACAGGTTCAATGTGATTTTGATTATAAATTCAAGTTCTACATATACTAAGATTAGAGAATTACATCCATAATGGACAATAGACTACTACAATTAAGTGGATTAGAAGCAGTAACGATTACAGCCGCCTCCAACTTTATGAATATTGGAGAACGAACCAATGTTACCGGAAGCGCTAAGTTTTTGCGATTGATCAAAGACGGAAATTTTGAGCAGGCACTTGAAGTTGCATTGGACCAGGTGCGTGGTGGGGCGCAGGTGATTGACGTGAACATGGACGAGGGGATGCTGGACAGCAAAGAGGCCATGGTCAAATTTTTGAACCTGATGGCCGCTGAACCAGAAATAGCTAAAGTGCCTTTCATGATCGACTCCTCCAAATGGGATGTCATTGAGGCCGGACTGAAATGCTTACAGGGAAAAGGTATTGTTAATTCCATCAGCATGAAGGAGGGGGAGAAGGAGTTTATTCGACAGGCTAAACTGGTGAGAAGATATGGTGCGGCCACTGTGGTGATGGCATTTGATGAAGACGGTCAGGCCGACACTTACGAAAGAAGAATTGCTATCTGTGAACGTGCCTATCGCATATTGGTAGATCAAATTAAGTTTCCTCCATCAGACATCATATTCGATCCTAATATATTTCCCGTAGCCACAGGCATTGATGAACACAGGAACTATGCGGTGGATTTTTTCAGGGCCACCAAATGGATAAAAGAGAATTTACCAGGTGCACATGTTTCAGGTGGTGTAAGTAATGTTTCTTTTAGCTTCCGTGGCAACCAACTGGTAAGGGAAGCCATGCACTCTGCATTTTTATACCACGCCATTCAGCATGGTATGGACATGGGCATAGTCAATCCCACCATGTTGGAAGTGTATGACGAGATCCCCAAAGACTTACTGGAAAGGGTAGAGGATGTGCTGTTGAATAGGAGAGCGGATGCCACGGAACGCCTTTTGGAGTTTGCAGAAACGGTAAAAGGATCGGCTAAGAAAAAAGAAATAGATGACAGTTGGAGACAAGCTCCTATCCAGGAACGTATTACGCATTCGCTTGTCAAGGGAATTATTGATTACATAGAGGCAGACACGGAAGAGGCCAGGCAAATGTACGATAAGCCTCTGGAGGTGATTGAAGGCCCCCTGATGACGGGTATGAATGTAGTGGGAGATCTTTTTGGTGCAGGTAAAATGTTTTTGCCACAGGTGGTGAAAAGTGCGCGCGTGATGAAAAAAGCGGTTGCCTACCTGACTCCTTTCCTGGAGGAAGAAAAGAGGAGAAGTGGAAATACCGGGCAGCAGGCAGCGAAAGTGCTGCTGGCAACTGTAAAAGGAGATGTGCATGATATTGGTAAAAATATTGTAGGAGTGGTGCTCGCCTGCAACAACTACGATGTGATTGATTTGGGAGTGATGGTGCCTTCGGAGAAAATATTGGAAGTGGCGCGTAAGGAGAATGTGGATATCATTGGTCTTAGTGGCCTCATTACTCCTTCCTTGGATGAAATGGTGCATGTGGCCAAAGAAATGAAGCGGGAGAAAATGAATTTGCCTCTGCTCATAGGCGGGGCTACCACATCACGCATCCATACTGCCGTAAAGATAGATCCGGTGTATGATGGCATCGTTTCATATGTATTGGATGCATCGCGCAGTGTTCCTGTTGTCAGTGAACTAATCAATAAAAACACCATTGAGGGATTTAAGACACGGGTAAAAAAGGAGTATGCAGACTTAAGGGCTGATCATGAAAAGCGACAGGAGGCAAAAAATTACATTCCATTATCAGAGGCGAGAAAGAATAAAGTCAATATCAATTGGAATGATACTGAAGTCACCAAACCCTCATTCATTGGTGTTAAGCAGCTGGTGAATTATCCATTGACTGAAATAAGAAAGTACATTGACTGGACTCCTTTTTTTCAAACCTGGATGCTGGCTGGAAGGTATCCAGGAATACTGGAGGATAAGGTGGTAGGGGTAGAGGCAAAAAAACTTTACGATGACGCGCAGCGAATGCTGGATGGAATCATCCAAAACAATTCCTTGAGCGCCAATGGTGTAGTAGCATTTTACCCGGCCGCATCTACTGAAGACGATAGCGTGGTTTTGTATACAGATGAAAGCAGAAAAGAAAGGCTAAACCAATTTCATTTCTTGCGTCAGCAGAATATGAAAGCTAAAAACCTTCCTAACTTTTGTTTATCTGATTTTGTTGCACCCAGTGATTCGGGTAAAAAGGATTACATCGGCATGTTTGGTGTTACCGGAGGCATAGGACTGGAGGCATTAATAGAAAAATACAAAGCCGATCATGATGACTATAGTGAAATTATGGCGAAAGCACTGGCGGATCGACTGGCAGAAGCGTTTGCAGAGCTGCTGCATGAGAAGGTGAGAAAGGAACTGTGGGGCTATGCACCTCAGGAATCCCTCAACGAGGAGGATTTAATAAAAGAAAAATACCAGGGCATCAGACCGGCACCAGGATACCCCGCCTGTCCTGAGCACACCGAAAAGGGTACCTTGTTCCAGCTGTTGGAAGCCGATAAGATAGGAATGAAGTTAACCGAATCTTATGCGATGTACCCTGCAGCTGCAGTAAGTGGATTTTATTTCTCACACCCGGAATCAAAGTATTTCGGACTTGGAAAGATTAATAAAGATCAGGTGACGGACTATGCAAAGCGCAAGGGTATGACATTGGAGGAGGCAGAGCGATGGTTATCACCTAATCTGGCTTATTAATTTGTTTGACATTGAAACATTATCACATTAACTAATTATTTAACGTGAAAGTAACCGAACATTTAAAAAACGCGAACGGGAAAACACTGTTTAGCATAGAGATACTGCCTCCGCTGAAAGGAGAAAACATTCGCAGGTTGTTTGATCACATGGATCCGCTGATGGAATTCAAACCACCCTTTGTAGATGTGACCTATCACCGGGAGGAGTATGTTTACAAAAAGAAAGAAAACGGACTGCTGGAAAAGCAATCTACACGCAAACGCCCCGGTACGGTAGGTATTTGTGCCGCCATTCAAAACCATTATAAAGTAGATACAGTGCCTCACATCATTTGTGGGGGATTCTCAAAGGAGGAAACAGAAAACGCGCTTATTGACCTGCAGTTCCTGGGGATTGACAATGTGTTGGTTTTGCAGGGTGATGCCATAAAAAACGAAGGGAGATTTGTGCCCGAGCCCGATGGCCATCATTATGCATCTGAATTGCTGGAGCAGGTAATCAAAATGAACCACGGAATTTACCTGGACGAGGAATTGCAAAATATGACGCCCACCAATTTTTGTGTTGGTGTTGCAGGCTATCCCGAGAAGCATTTTTGGGCTCCCAACCTGAAAACGGATATGAAATACCTCAAGGCAAAAGTAGACATGGGTGCGGAGTACATTGTCACCCAGATGTTTTTCGACAATAAAAAATATTTTGACTTTGTGGAAAATTGCAGGGCGATAGGAATTGAAGTACCCATCATACCAGGACTAAAACCGATTACAACAAAAGCACAAAGCAATATACTGCCTACCATTTTCCATATTGATCTGCCGGAAGAACTGGCGGATGAAGTAGAAAAGTGTAAAGACAACAATGCAGTAAAGGAAGTAGGCGTAGAGTGGGCGATCAATCAATCACGTGAACTGATGAAGCAGGGAGTGCCTACGCTTCATTACTATTCAATGGGAAAGTCAGATCCTATCTATCGCATTGCGAAAGAATTGTTTTAAAAGTGCATCAGGTAGAATAAAAAAAGGCTGCTCGTTGGAGCAGCCTTTTTTTATTGGTAATAAAATTAATTAAGGAATCGGCAATGCGGTTGCGCTGTACAAACTCACATCGGTGAGCGGTACAGTGGCACCAAATTTTGCATTGATCGCCTCAATGAATACCCTCGACAAGAAAGCGTAACCTCTGCTATTGGGATGTACACCATCTTCAGAATACATTCCCGTAGGAGGGTTAATGTTAGGAGTGATAGTTACCCCGTTCAACACGGTTGCTTTGTTTGTTACCAAAGTAGCCAATGCACTGCTGATGTCAGCAAGGGCCATTTTGGTTGTATTTGTGGTAACGGTTGATGCAATAGTAGCATTGAATGCTTCTCTTGCTGCATTTATAGCGGTTATCTCAGACGGAATCAAAACATATTGATCAGCCAGAGGAACTGTTACACCATTGATCATTGTTGGATTGCCGCCAACCAATGTGCCGAGCACTGCGCCTGCACCAAGGGGCAAAATATCAGTAGCAGTGGTTTGTCTTACTTTTTGGTAAGGGGTAAGCGCTGCACGCTGCGAAGCGTTAATTGCACCAGCTCCTTGTAACTTATCAAACTCAGAACCTAAATCAGTAAGTGTTTCATCGCTTATTAACGCTTTGTTGGTACACGAAGCAGTAAAGGTCACTTTCCTGGTAGCGATTTCAGCAGCCAATGCATCAGAGATGCCAAACGCAGCCTTGTTGGCAAGTAAGCCATCAAGTGCAGCATTGTATCCGGCAAACCCTCCTGCTACCTGTGTAGCAGATGAAGCATCCAAAGGAATAGGATTGTAAGCAATTGATGTAAAGTGTGGCATCTTGAAAATGTCAGGGAAATTTCCTACCACTACCTTCATGTTTGGATTAGCACCGAGCAATGAAGAAATTAAGGCGCCATATTGTCCGGCAAAAGCACCAGATGAATTCAATGGAGCTTTTGTTGGATCACCTCCAAAGGCAGCATATAAGAAGAAATCATCAAGTCCAATCCAAACTAAAGCAAAGGTACCCTGGGCAGCATTGGCATCAGAGATAATTGTAGAAGTACCTGGATTGGAAGCAAACCGTGCATAAAAAGGACTGAATCCAATGGCAGGATTGGGATTGGCCCAGTTTCCTGTTTGAGTTATCAAAGTTTGTCCAAGCGTAATGGCTGGTACTGCAAAGTTGTTCAAAGCAGTTTTGCTTCCAGTATACATAAAGCCAGGATTTACAGAAGGGTTGGGAATGGCTTCCACAATTCCCACAGCATACTTTTGAGCAGTGGGCTTAGGTGAGATGAGCCCAGTTGCGCAATCTGGTGTAGCGCTGTTTTGCAATAACAACCGGCCTTGCACTTTATTATCTGTTCCAGGGTTCGGGCTTACGAATAAGTTATATCCCAAAGAAGCGCCAATGTTTGGCTGATTAAACGCTCCTCCACCAACTCCCTGTACGGCAAATTGCTTGGCCATAATTGCAGGAAGTGAATTCTCCTGACCGGTTGTAAAGAGCGCTCCGCCCTGTACGCCAGCCACAAAAGAGTTTCCAATGGCGATGAACTTGGTAAAATCTGCGGAGCCTTTGGTTCCGGTAATGGGTTCTGGTGTTACCACCACCGGTGGTTCAGCCACGATCACCTCCTGCTCGCACGAAACGGTGACAAGCAGCGCGAGGGTGAGGGATGAAATGAATTTAAAATTTTTCATATCAGTTAATTTTTTAAGTCTGGATTAGTTAAAGAACTCATCAAACGTGATAGAAACATAATATTGTTGACCTACGAAAGGTGCACCAAGATTTGTTCTGTAATCACCACCTCCAATGTTGGTTCCACCTACTTTGATGGTTGATTTAAGTGAAGGCACTTTATAGTTAATCTGTGCATCAATCACGCCAAATTCAGGTACCAGCCACTCGCCATAAGACGATTGCCACAGGTACTCATGTTGCCATCTGTAGTTCACATTGAAACCAAGGTTCTTCACCACTTTACGGTTGCCCAATCCAACGCTCACTTTGTTTCTGGGTGTGTTGAAACCTGCTCTGAAATCAGGAGATTCATCGGCTTCAAAATAAGCCCAGCTCCAGTTTCCATTTACAGTAAAGTTTCTGGGCAGACTATAAGTCATACCTAATCCTACACCATAAGACTGTACCTTTTCTACAGAGTTGTTATACAAAGAGAAACGCGTTCCGGCAGGCAGTGCATTTCCCTGATGTGTAGTAGCGTTTTTGGCGGCTACTATCTGTGCACCGATAAAATCATTGTACTCAGTAAAATAACCGTTAAGGTCTATCAGGAGTTTTTTGCTGAATACACCCTTGTAACCCAATTCATAAGCTTGCAGTCTTTCAGGGGCCACATAAGGAATGTCGGCAGTTACCAGTAAAGCTGGGTTACCTCCATTAGTAGCACCTGTAGTAGGGTCCAAACTTCCTCCGGAAGCCCTGTAGGCTGCATAGGAGGCATCGGTATATCCACCACCATTATGCACACCATATCTGGATGCGTTGGCTTCAGTACTTCCCAACAGGATACCACTGGATGAAGGGAAGTAGATAAACTGTGCCTGGGTGTCAGGGTTTCTGAATCCAGTCTGGAAGGAGGCACGCAGGTTATGATTGTTGGTTACTTCATAGACGGCAGACAACCTTGGTGTTACGCGTCCTTCGAAGTTTTCATTTTTATCAAAACGAAGAGAACCCGCTAACTTTAGTTTGTTGGCAAGGGTCTTGGAGATTTGGGCGTAAGCACCAAATTCATTAATGGCAATCCTTTCAAAATTCACACCGTCTGATGGCGCTTCATTGAATACAGTTCCGTTAGTAAACAGGTTGTATTGTCTGAAGTTTCCACCGATTTGAATTTCGGCAAAACTGATCTTGTTGGCGAAGTTATAGTTGAATTCACCATGGTACAGTCTTGAATCATCAATAAAAGATGCACCAGGAGGATTTCTTTGGAAAAACTGACCTCGCACCGTGTTAATCAAATCTTTGTATGCCTGAGAACCTTGTGCAGGTCTTGCAGCATCGGCTTGCGCACGACCTGCAGCATGTGCTGCGGCTACGTTACCGGCAGGTACACCAGGTACATATCCCTGAAGTGCCAGTACATAAGTTTGCGCATAAGTAGGTGCCCATTGTGCTGCTGTAGGGCTGTAAGTTTCATTGGCAAACGCTCCCAAAGCGGACAAGTTGTAAGAATCACCGGCATCTGTAGCGGTTACATAGCCACGCAGAAACCAGTTGTCCGATTTAAACTCCAGTTTATGAAACTGTTGAGAGAAGTCACGCAAAACATATTTCTCTGTTCCCTGGTAAATTGAGCTACCACCACCATAACGGTAGTTGTACAATGCTTCCACTTTGTCGCTCAATCTATAATGCAGGGCCACATCGCCCTTAATGCTCTTCGCATCCTGACTTTCTAATAAATCTTCTTCTTTAAATCCTGTTCTCCTTAGGTCCAAAGTACCAAACGTTCCGCCAATCGGAACTGGGATCACTGCTTCATCTCCATAAAGATTCAATCCATCAAAATTGGGATTGCCGCTAAGGTCGGTGGTAGAGCTTGGGTTCACCCTGGATGTTTTGTAGTCATTGCTGGTCCAGTCGGTGGCCTGCATGAGGGAGAAGTTTACTTTGAAGGCAAACTTGTTGTTAAATGATTTAGCATAACGAAGACTGTACTGAGTGAGGGGATTTGACCCACCGGCATCAGAAGTAGTCATTCCATATTTTAACTGAGCGCTCAATCCCTGATACTCAAACGGGCTCTTGCTCTTCATGATCAAAATACCGTTGAATGCATTGGGACCGTAAAGTGCTGAGGCAGCACCGGGTACCAACTCCACACTTTCTGTATCCAATTCTCCCATTCCTACGATGTTACCTGTAGGGAAATTAAGAAGTGGAGCTTGGGTGTCCATGCCATCTACCAATTGTACAAACCGAGTGTTAGCGATAGTCGCAAACCCCCGAGTGTTTATTGCCGTAAAGTTCATGCTTCCAGAATTTACCTGCACACCTTTTACGTTGGCAAGTGCATCGTAGAAGTCGGGAGTAGCAGCTTGCTTGATGGCTGTGATATCCATTTTTTCAATGGTTACCGGAGATTGAAGTATGCTCTCCTCCACGCGGGAAGCAGATACAACTACTTCCTGGCCGAGTAAAGACTGCTCTTCCATAATAATTTCAAGTCCTGTAGTATTCGCTTCTGTGATTTGCAATTCCTGACTGGCAAAACCAATGAAGGAAAAACTAAGGGTAAACGGAGGGCTTTGATTTAGGCTAAGTTGAAAATTGCCATTTTGGTCGGAAATAGTTCCAACTACAAAGCCTTTAACAATAATGTTTACACCAGCAAGTGATTCATTGGTACTGCCATCTTTGACTGTTCCCGATACAGTACTCTGTGCATAGGCACCGAGGGTACTTCCCAGAACAACAAAAAACGCCAGTGCGAATTTTGTGTAGATTTTATTCATAAGAAAAAGGTTAAGTTTCAGTTAAATCTACAAGATTTTAGCCAAAACCTAACAGTTGTCCGTGAGGTTTTTTGGCACCTGCACTGGTCTAGTGATCTTAGTCATAAAAGGTGGGAGGGGAAAGAAGAGTGTTTGCTAAAGTTGTTTAACGATTATCCCCTGTTCTCTTTGATGTGCTTGACCAGCTTTTCACAGAGGAGGTTGATCTCGGTGGCCATAAATTCATCACCTGTGGCAGTAAGGGCACTTTGAGCCAATCCGCCCAAACAATCAATATAAAACCGCTTCATCTCGTCTACAGGCATATCTTTTGTCCATAAATCGATGCGAAGGGTATTTTTTTGCTGATGATCCCACAAGGAAAGACTGATCGATTTTGTCTCAGACAATTCATCGGGCTTGTCAGAGGCATCCCAGGTGATGCGTTCGGGTGTGTTTTTTTCGTCTAGCTCTACTACAAAATTTATCGTGGACTTCTTCATGATTACGTTTTCAGATGTTGGTTGTAAAAATTAATGTAAAATTTCATGGATTCAGGATTCCTTAAGGCGCCTTTGTTTACTACCTGATCAGGATCTCTACCCATAAAGATTTTCTTGATTGGGGCCTCCGTCTTCTTGCCACTGATGGTATAAGGAACATCAGCCGTTTCAAAAATGGCATCAGGGATGTGCCTTGGGCTATAGGCATCTTTGATGGTTTTATTGATTTTGGTTTTTAATTCATCGGTCAAAACAGCATTTTCAGCCATTACCACAAACAAAGGCATATAAAATTCCCCTTTGTCTCTCTCCACACAAATGATCACACTGTCTTTGATCTCTTTGATCTGGTCCACGGCCCGGTAAATCTCGCTGGTGCCTATGCGCACGCCCCCACGGTTCAAGGTAGCATCGGATCTTCCGTAAATGATCACGCCATTATTTTCCGTGATTTCTATCCAATCGCCATGTCTCCATATGCCAGGGTACATTTCAAAGTAGCTTTCATGGTATCGTTCAAAATTGGGGTCGTTCCACAGGAATATGGGCATTGATGGCATAGGCTGGGTAATTACCATCTCGCCAACGGTCTGGTTTACTTCGTTACCATCATCATCATAGGCATACAACGAACATCCCAGTGTTCTGCATTGTATTTCTCCCTGATGTACAGGCAGCAGCGCATTACCACCCACAAAACCGCTACAGACATCTGTGCCACCACTCATGCTTGTAAGCCACACATCAGACTTTACCTGCTCATATACATAGTCAAAGCCTTCGGGTGGGAGTGTGCTGCCTGTAGAACCAATGGCCCTGAGGTGCTGCAAATCAAAAGTGCTGCCTGGGGTAATGTTGGCCTTAATGTTGGCCAGCAAAAATCCAGCGCTGGTTCCAAAGTGATTCATCTTGGTATCGGCAGCAAATTTCCATAGCACGTTGAGATCAGGAAAAGCAGGGCTTCCGTCATAGAGCACCATTATCCCTTCGCATAGCAGGCTGGCTTGAATATGGTTCCACATCATCCAACCAGTAGTGGTGTACCAAAAGCAGGTTTCTCCTGGCTGTAAGTCTTTATGGAAAGTAAGGTATTTCAATTGCTCCAAAAGAATGCCACCCTGTGAGTGTGTAATGGCCTTAGGAAGTCCAGTAGTACCACTTGAGTACAATACCCAGATGGGATGATTGAATTCTACCCGGGTGAAACTCAACACAGCCGAACGATTCTTCATGATGGTAGACCACAACTGATGATCTATCTTAATCCTGGGAGCCGAAGATATCAGAACTACTTTTTCTATAGAGGGAATTGCATTCACTACTGCCTCAATTACTTCGCTTTTATCAAACTCCTTACCACCATAGGAGTACTTATCCATTGCGACAAATACTTTTGGTTCTATCTGTGCAAAACGATCAATGACCGACTGCGTGCCAAAATCAGGGGAGCAACTAGACCACACCGCACCTATACTATTGGCAGCCAAAAAGGCAACTGTAGCCTGTGGCACACATGGGATATAGGCCACTACACGATCGCCTTGCCGCACACCGGACGCTACCAGAAAACTTTGAAAGGCAGCGGTATCTTGTTTTAACTCATCCCACGTAATGTGCTGGATGGGTGTTTTTTCACTCGCGTGAATAATGGCGGTTTCTCCTTGTTTGAAGTTCCTGAAAATATGTTCTGCATAATTGAGGTGAGCTCCTTCAAACCATTTGATGCCCGGCATTTTGTCACCAGAGCGCACGGCCTTGTATTCACCATCGGAGATAATATTGAAATAACTCCAAAGGCTTTTCCAGAAATCGTCAATGTGATTGATCGACCATTGCCACAATTGATCGTAGTCCTTGAAGTTCAAACCCAAATGTTCGACAAGCCATGTGCGATAACGGGTGAGGTTGGCATTTTTGATAGATTCAGCAGTGGGTTTCCAAAGCACTTTTCTCATAGCCATTTTTTTTCTTGTAGTTCACGCAGCGCAAATACCTTGTCTGCCTGCAATTGTTTTTTTAAAGCTTCAAGATCACCAAAATGAGCGTCTTTTCGTATCGACCCCATCAGGTGAATGGTGATGTTTTCACCATAGATGTCCTTATCAAAGTCAAAGATATTCACTTCTATTGATCTTTGTGTGCCGCCTACTGTAGGCCTGTTGCCAATGTATAACATGCCTCCATAAGTAATTTCAGCATGAACAACGGTAACCGTATAGATGCCCTCCGCTGGAATAAGTTTGTAGTGAGAATCTACGTCTACGTTGGCTGTAGGAAATCCCAACACTCTGCCCAGTTTTTCTCCTTTGATCACCCGGCCAGAAATGGAATAAGGTTTGCCTAAAAAGTGAGTTGCTGTTTCAATGTCTCCTTCCAAAAGAGCTTTTCGGATTTTGGTAGAACTTACGCCTACATCATCCACATCCTGTCTTGAAATTTCCTCCACATCAAATCCGTACTGCGGGCCATTGAGTTTAAGCTGCTCAAAGCTTCCTTCACGATTTTTACCAAACCGATGATCGTATCCGATTACCAGTTTTTTGGTGCCAATTTGTTTCACCAGAATGTTGTCAATGAACTCCTGTGAAGTTTTTTGTGAAAACTCTTTGGTGAAAGGTATTCTCAGGAGGTGTTGTATGCCTTGTTCTTTTAACAATTCGGCTTTTTCTTCAAAAGTGTTCAATACCTGTAAAGTATTTTCTTCCGGGTAAAGCACCAATCTTGGGTGGGGCCAAAAGGTGATCACCACGGTTTCTCCGTTGTGTTTCTCCGCAATCTCTTTAAGTCTTTTAAGAATCCTCTGATGTCCGATATGCACACCATCAAAAGTACCGCTGGTTACTACCGCGTTGGTGAGTTTCGGAAAGTCGTCAATGCTATGATAAATTTTCATGACTCAGTTGCTCCAGTGTTTGGGCATCTTCAAGTAAAAAATCCCCAATACGAGTACGGCAAAGTTCAGATAGATAGGCGCCAACTCCAAGCGCCTCACCCATATCCCTTGCCAAACTCCGAATATAGGTGCCTTTAGAACAAACTATCCTGAATTCTATTTCAGGCAGGTTGATACGGGTGATTTGAAATACACTTACTGTGACTTCCCTGGCTTTTAGTTGAGTATCCTCGCCTGCCCGGGCCAATTTGTAGGCCCTTTTACCATCTACTTTGATGGCAGAATGGAGAGGAGGGATCTGCTCAATCACTCCGGTCAACTGACTTGCTGCCTGGTGAATCATCTCCTCCGTGACTCCTGAAATATCCAGAGCGGGCGTAGGGGTGGTTTCCAGGTCGTACGAGGGAGTTGTCTGGCCGATGATCATCTTACCGGTATATTCTTTCTCCTGCGCCTGAAACTCTTCTATGCGTTTGGTCATCTTACCGGTGCATAGGATGAGCAAACCAGTAGCCAGCGGGTCTAGTGTGCCGGCATGGCCTATCTTTTTGATTTTAAGGATACCACGGAGTTTTTTCACCACATCGAAGGAAGTCCATCTCAATGGTTTGTTGATTAAAAGCACTTTGTCTGTTGAGTCCGGTTCCATTTTTTAAAGAACGGATAACTCAACACCAAATAAGAATAGTATTAGGATCAACAAACCCAGGATGATGCGATAATAACCAAACCATTTAAAGCCATGCTTGGTAAGAAAAGTAATAAAAGACTTAATAGCGATCATGGCTACAATAAAGGCTACCACATTGCCAACCAATAACAGCACGACTTCGTTCGTCCCAAAACTGTTTCCTTCCTGGTAGAATTTCAAAAGCTTGTAAGCGGTAGCTGCAAACATGGTAGGTACAGCCAGAAAGAAAGAAAATTCCGCAGCTGCTTTTTTATTGAGCCCTTGTGTCAGTCCACCGATAATGGTTGCAGCAGACCGGGATACTCCGGGTATCATGGCAATGGTTTGAAATAAACCAATCTTAAAAGCGTTGGGGTAGGAGACTCCGTCTTTACCTTTCTCGCCTGTCTCTTTAAAAATTTTGTCGATAAACAAGAACAGAACACCACCCAATATCAATGTAACGGCAACCACCTCTACGCGCTCAAGCAATGCATCGATATAATCGTTGAACAACAATCCCATTACCGCAGCGGGGATGAACGCTACCAATAATTTATAATAAAAAGACAGGGTGACGAAAAAACGTTTCCAATACAAAACCACAACCGATAGAATGGCGCCAAACTGTATGGCAATGGTAAACGTTTTGGTAAAAGAATCATCCGCTATTCCCATGAGAGAAGAGGTGATAATCATGTGACCAGTAGAAGAAACGGGCAAGAATTCTGTCAGGCCTTCTACAATGGCCAGAATGATAGCTTGGAGAACAGACATGTAATGCCTTTATTTTTTTTCTTTCGGAGTATACAGAATGGCGTAGATTTCCAGGATAAATCCTGCTACCACTACAATGGGACTAAGTGTGATGCCCATAAATCCAAATCCATACGGTTCTGAATCAAGAGACATAATGGTAAATCCCACGGCCACCGTCAGCAGCCCTATGATCATGAGTTGGTAGTTTTTTCTTGTAAATGGAAGTTTGTTCATTTTTTAGTAGAGTTGATCCAGGGATAACTTTAAATATTTGTTTACCGCTCTCCATGTGCTGATTAGTGCTACCAGGATGCCGGTAACCAATAACGTGATTGCCAGGAAAATTAAACGTTCTGTATTCTGTATGAGTGCAAGGTCTTCAATTCGTTTGTTACCCAACATGATGAGACCTATTAACAGCAAGGAAGCAATTACACCTGCCAATAGGCCATGTGCCATGGCCCGGTATAAAAAGGGTCTTTGAATGAATCCACTGGTGGCACCCACCAACTGCATGGAGCGAATGATGAAGCGTTGTGAGAACAGGGCCAGCCGTACTGTATTATTGATCAGGAGTACAACTGTGAATAACAGGAGCAGGGCAATACCCAAAAGGATGATGCTTATCTTGGTTACATTCTTATTGATTGAATCAATAACGTTCTCCACATAATAAACCTGAAACACACCGCTTAACTTTTCTACTTCGGCTTTGATGGCCGATAGCTTGCTCGCGTCATGGTAATTTTCATCGATGCTGATGAGGAAAGCATCCCGTAATGGATTTTCGCCCAAAAACTGTTGAAAGTCTTCTCCCGTTTCTTCAATAAACTGCTTGGCAGCTTCTTCTTTGGATACAAACTTTACCGCACCCGGAGCATTTTTGGCAGTGTAGGGTTTGGTAGCAAGCGTTTTTTGTATTTGCAGGCGTTGTGCCTCCGTTACCCTGCTTTGGAGGAAAACCTGGATTTTTACGCTTTCTCTTACCACCCTCTCCAACTCCTTGGAGTAAATGATGAGCGCACCAAATACACCGATTACGAATAGCGCAAGTGAAATGCTAAAGACCACGCTTAAGTAGGGGTAACTACCCAGCTTTTTCTTTTTGACCTTGAATTTTGGAGTTTCTCCCATCATCAGTCCCAAAGATAATGAGATTGATGATTTATGCCTACCCGTTAAACTAAACGCTGTTAATTCTTCTTACGGTACTTGTCCAGCTTTTTGAGTAACAGCACATCCCTAATCATGATCAAAGGAACCACATTCTCATCCCTTTGGTCTAAATGATAATAACTGTCCTTGTAGTAAAGGAATAGGGTATGCGTACCTCCATTGATCTCAATGATCTCATAAAGGCTAGCATCAAATGGACCATAAAGTACCAGTTTACCGTTCGCAAACTGATAATGGAAGGAGTAATTCTTATCCGTATTATTCAATTCTACTTCCACGGTGGATGCGCTGACGGAGGGTTTGGTAGTTGGCTTGGGTGAGTTCACCTCTTCACTGCTGTCTTCCAGGTCTTTAGTAAGGTCCATGACCTCCACTTTGGGAATGGCCACCTTTCCATCTGTCATTTTCTTAATGGAAGATGGTTTTTCTTGTTTGGCAGCAGGCTCTGTTTTAGGTTTTTCTTTTTCAGTCTCCGCAATGGAGGTTGTTTCTGGTTCCTGAACAGGAGTCACCGGTTGTTCAGTAACTGTTTCAGCGGGTTGACTTTTAATCTCTTCTGTGGGTGTAGATCGAAGTCCGAAATAAAGGGCGGTACCAAGGATACCCACCGAAATGGTTGCAAGCGCAATTTTACCTGTCAGGGCGCTGTAGGCTCCACCTACAGGCACATTGTTGAGCATGGCTTTAAGTTCAGCGACTCGAGCAGACTTGACTCCCTCAATAATTGTTTTCTGAAAATTTACCTCTGCTTTCAGCTGAGGGTCCGCTTGCATTTGCTGCTCGAATGCGGCTTTTGCAGCGTCATCCATGCGGTTGGTCAAATATTGTTCTACTAATTCAAATTGGCTCATTCTTAATTAATCTAAAAAGTCCTGTTCGGAGTATTGAGACTTCACCAGCTCATCTAATTTTTGTTTACACTTATATTTTTTAGTCTTTGCAGTATCCGTGTTGGCAAACCCAAGTCTGTCCGCTATCTCCTGCATCGACATCTCGTCAAAATAATAATACATCAAAACCTTCCTACAAGTTTCACCAAGTTGGTCTAAACACTTGGCCATTATTTTCGCTCGCTCCGGAGTATCCATGTCTATGGATACAGCAGAGTCTTTTGCTTCATGGGAAAGCCGTTTTTTTCTATCCAATTCCTTTCTCCATAGATTCTGGCATATACTGTACACGTATGTGCTGATCTTGGAGGTAAGTACCAGATTTCCTGACCTGGCTTTCTGCCAGAATACAACCAATGCATCCTGGTAAACATCTCTTGCCTCATCTTCAGTTCCACTATTGGTGATCACCAGCTTGGTCATCATGCGATAGTATTTTTTGTAGATGAATTCAAGAGCCTTTTCGTCTCCCTCCTTTATTCTTTCAAAGATCTCTGTTTCGTCCATCTTGGAACCTGAATTGAATACCCTGAATGCCACTGCTGGTAACCTTGTTTAGTGATGAATGGATGTTTTCTGGGTTAAAGATCGTTAAATTCAGATAAACAGCGGTTATTTCTCCCGGTGCCATGTCTGAGTACGGTAAAATGGGCCCCAGTAACCCCTTACTTTTAGATTATCTCCCTCCAGCCATAAACGACAGCGATAGATCTTGCCCACTTTAGGATCGAGAATCGTTCCTCCACCATAGGCCTGTTCGTCACGGACCATTTCTTTGATAATCTCCATGCCCAATACCTTTTTGTTATAACGAGGATCGTCTTCTGGGCACTCGCTGCAAACGGGATCCTGGTCTTCATCAGGGCCACGGAATAATTTAATGATCTTACCATAGACCTTGCCGTTGTAGGCAAATATCTCCACAATGGATTTGGCTTCTAGGGTTTCATCATCTATCGTTTTCCATTTGCCGATGATAGACTGCGTGTAGGCAGGGGCCACCGCAAAAAATATCAACATGGACAGAATCCAACCGGGTTTGAACATAGGCCTAAAATAAATAAAAAAGGTCATGCAATAAGCATGACCTTTAATACTATTATGAGTATAAATTATTTCACTTCTTCAATAACAACTGGTGTTTCAGCAACAACCTCAGTTTTCACTTCTGGTACTGACTTCAATGCAGTGCTATCATCTGAGTTAACCAATAGAGGCGCAATAACCAATGCCACTACAGACATCAGCTTCAGCAAGATATTCAATGAAGGTCCGGAGGTGTCTTTGAAAGGATCACCTACTGTATCACCAACAACGGCTGCCTTATGGGGATCAGACTTTTTGTAGAACATCTCACCATTGATTTCAACACCTTCTTCGAAGCTTTTCTTTGCATTGTCCCATGCACCACCCGCATTGGACTGGAAGATGGCCATCAACACACCGCAAACGGTTACACCAGCCAGCATACCACCCAATGATTCAACGCCAAATCCTGGCATGAAGGCGATGATTACAGGGGCAGCAATGGCCATCACACCTGGCAGAACCATTTCACGAAGGGCAGCTTTGGTAGATATATCCACACACTTACCGTATTCCGCTTTTCCATCTGCATCATTAAAAGTTTGCTGATCTTCAGCAGACCAATTCTTCATTTCAGTATCACCGTTCTTTCTCATTACTGCCAGGGCAGCTTTCAATTGAGGGATATTGGCAAATTGTCTTCTTACTTCTTCGATCATGGCCATAGCGGCACGACCTACAGCACCCATCGACAAGGCAGAGAATACAAATGGAAGCATACCTCCAATAAATAAACCAGCCATTACGTTGGCCTTAGACACATCAATGGAGCTCAAGTGAGCGGTAGTCATAAAGGCACCAAACAGGGCAAGTGCGGTAAGCGCAGCAGAACCAATGGCGAAACCTTTACCGATGGCGGCAGTAGTGTTACCTACAGCATCCAATTTATCTGTCCTCTGACGTACTTCAGGAGGTAATTCAGACATCTCGGCAATACCACCCGCATTATCAGATATAGGTCCGTACGCATCAACGGCAAGTTGAATACCCAGGTTGGAGAGCATACCTACCGCGGCAATGGCAATACCATATAATCCACCAAAATTAAATGCACCAATAATGGCCAATGCAAGAATAAGAATGGGAATAGCCGTAGACATCATACCCACTCCAAGTCCTGCAATAATATTGGTAGCAGCACCAGTAGAAGATTGACGGACAATTGAAAGCACAGGCTTTTTACCCATACCTGTATAATATTCTGTTACCAGTCCGATTAAAAGACCAGCGATCAAACCGATAACGGTGGCAATGAAAATACCTGTAGCGTTATAATAATTTCCTTTCTCAGGATCGGCCCACGCATACAATGGATCTTTGAACCACCATCCTTCTGCAGGCAACAACCAATTGATGATAAACCACGAGGCGATGATCATGATGACTGCAGAAACAATCTCACCTGTGTTCAATGCTTTTTGTGGATCGCCACCTTCCTTCACTTTCACAAAGAAGGTACCGATGAATGACATTACAATACCAGTTCCTGCCAATACCAATGGCAGCAATACAGCGGATAAGCCACCGAAATTATCTGAGAAACCAGGAACCATAAAAGCAGCTCCCAATACCATCGTACCTATAATAGATCCTACATAAGATTCAAACAAGTCGGCACCCATACCGGCAACGTCACCCACATTGTCACCTACGTTATCAGCGATAGTGGCGGGGTTCAAAGGATGATCTTCAGGAATACCTGCTTCTACTTTACCTACAAGGTCAGCTCCCACATCGGCAGCTTTGGTATAAATACCACCACCCACACGTGCAAACAAGGCAATGGAAGAGGCACCGAATGAAAATCCAGTCAATACAGTGATTACCTGGGTAAGATTAGCCTGTGTGTCGATACCATAGATAGAAGCATAGATGATGAAAAGAACGCTGAGTCCCAGTACACCAATTCCAACTACACCCATACCCATAACTGACCCACCTGTAAAGGCTACTTCCAGGGCACGTCCTAAGCTGGTACGAGCTGCCTGGGTTGTACGCACGTTGGCTTTGGTAGCCACACGCATACCAATAAACCCTGCAAGCGCTGAGCTAAATGCACCCAATACGAAAGAGATTCCAACAAGGGGTGAGGAGGTCTCGCTGTTGGCTGTGAAAGCCAATAGTACTGCCACACATGCCACAAATACAGATAGTACTTTGTACTCTGCTTTCAAAAAGGCCATTGCACCTTCGGCAATGTGGCCAGCAATTTTTTTCATTTTGTCAGTACCAGCATCTTGTTTAGACACCCAGGCACTTTTCCAAATCACATACAACAACCCCAACACGCCAAGTAGGGGTAAAACATACATTACAGTCTGCATACAGGTTAGATTAATTAAAACTCAAATGCCCGGTTTTCCAATCGGGCAGGGCTTTTAAAAGCTCCGCAAAGATAGAATAAGCAACAAAAAATTAAAATAATACTTAGTGGACCTGTTCTACTGGAAAAACAGCTGTTTAAGGCTAATCCAAAGCTTTTTTTTCAGTTCATCATTATCACTCAGAATAGAGAGACTGTCGGCCAGCACCAATTGTGTACCCGGGGTGGTCACTACTTCATAAGAGGGCATTTCAGTCCGGGTGCCAAACCCTATAATTTTTGACGGTTTCTCTTTCCAGCTCGCCATATCAAGTTCAGCCTGTTCTATTACCCTGACACTGGCAAGACTGAGCTTTACGGAATGGAGTATTTTGGAGAGCAGCTCTACCTCTTTTTCCTGCAACTCCTTCCACTTTCCTCCAATAACAACCGTTGGGGGTGGAGATATGAGATACAGTTCTTCATTGAAAGTTGCCTCTGAGGGATCCATCCTAGCTTTCCATCTTGATGTCAAAAATCGATTTCAGTTCATTCGCATCTTTTGGATGCATGCGCTGAGCCAGGATGAGACGCAGTTGGCGCCTGCGGAGCGCTCCATCATATTGAATTTTCTCCTCGCTGGTTTCTGGTTCTACCTCGGGCACAGGGGTGGGGCGGCCCTCTTGATCCAGTGCCACAAACGTAAAGTAAGCTGAATTGCTCTCAATCTTTTTATCTGCGGGTACGTCTTCTGCTTCTACATCAATCTTTACCTCCATAGAGGTATTGAAGGAGCGGGTGACTTTGGCTTTCAGGGTCACCACGTTGCCCAATTGAATAGGGGACTTAAATGAGATGTTGTCCACAGAAGCTGTAACGACTACGTGATTGGAGTGTTTTTGGGCCGCAATGGCAGACACAATGTCCATCCAGTGCATAAGTCTTCCACCCATCAGGTTATTGAATGTATTGGTGTCGTTGGGCAGCACAAGTTCGGTCATGCTTACCAAAGACTCACGGGGATATTTCTTTTTACGGATCATTGAACTGTTTGAATGAAGCATTCGGTCGCGCAGCAAAAATCAGAAAAAAAACCTTACCAAGTGCACTAAATAGAAAAGCAAGTCAAAATCAATGAGTCAAAGTCTTATAAGAAAATCCTTATATCATTTGACTTATCCCCAGCCTTCCTTTCCTTTCAGGGGCACAAAGGCAAAATAGTCAAAGGCTTCTTCAATGAGTTTTCCGCCACGCTTGGTTATTTTCAACATTTTTTGCCGCTCTCTGTCACCTACCGGAATAACCAGAATACCGCCTTCTGAAAGTTGGTCGGTAAGCGCAGCAGGAACTACCGGGGCACCTGCGGTCACAATGATCTTGTCGAAGGGCGCTTTGGAGGGCATGCCTTTGGATCCATCTCCATGGGCAAAGTAGGGTTTGTAGCCCAACAGGGGCAAAAAGTCCCGGGTGCGCTCAAAAAGGGTCCTGTTATACTCTATAGTATAGAGTTTCGCCCCCATTTCCAGGAGGATGCAGGCCTGATAGCCCGAACCGGTCCCGATTTCAAGTACCTTGTCGCCAGGGGCCACATTGAGCTTTTCAGTTTGAAACGCCACCGTGTAGGGCTGTGAAATGGTCTGCCCTTCCCCGATGGGAAAGGCCTTGTCCTCATAGGCGTGAACCAGGAGGGCATCGTCAAAAAACACGTGCCTGGGCACCTTCCCAATGGCCTCTAATACCCGCTCATCCCGTATGCCCTTTAAACGGAGTTTTTTGACCAGTTTGTTGCGGAGGCCCCGCTGCTTATAGTTGTCTTCTACCATGTAATTTTGTCGCAAAAAAGGCCAATTTTTCAGGTATAACAAAGTTTTAGATTTTTTGTAGGAAAATTGAAACCGAAGCGGCTATCTTAGGGTTCTCTTATACACAGTCAATAAGCTTTTTTGCCATAGCGTTAAACTGTGTGAACCTGACCCTTCACAGTAGGAGTGGTATCCCCACTAACTACTGGTAGGTCAGGGAATATTCACTTAAAAACCTCAAAATCTGCTTGATTTTGGGGTTTTTTAGTTTTTACCCCCCTGGTAACCCAATACCACGAAAGGCGCCCAGTAATAGGGAGCCGCATAACTTTTTTGCTTGATCATCTGCAACTTAGCCACCCTTAATGAGGCTGAAAAACCCTGCGATGGATGGGTCAGTAAATCGTCATAAAATGACCTCATAAGTTGTGAAGTGGAGGCATCTGCAACGTTCCAAAAGGACACAATTATACTGCGCGCTCCAGCGTACACCAATGCTCGGGAAAGTCCTATTACTCCCTCACCTTTGGACAGCTTTCCCAAGCCGGTTTCGCACGCTGATAACGCCACCAATTCTGCATTCAGCTGGAGGTTATAAATCTCTCCCGAATACAGGTTTCCATCTTCATTGTCGCTCTTGCTTAAAAATATTCTGGAGAGCTCAGGATTTTGTTCATCCACAATTCCATGTGTTGCAAAATGGAGGTACCAATAGTTTTTGGTGGCGTCCGATTTGATTTGCTCTTCGTCTGCCTGGGATTTTAAGAGCGTTTCGTTTTTGAGGTTGCGCGAACTAAACAGGTTGGCGATTTCATTCACTTCCGCTTCCGTACCCGGCAAAGTATTGAGGTTGGTGGCGGCATCAAATTCCACGGGGGCGCACAGCAGAATGGAGGGCGATCCGCTGGGCTCAGTTCGGTTTTTCTGCAAGATCAATCCTGCCGAGAACTCATAACTGATACTATAACTATTAACTAAATAGGGAAGTTGGGTGTAATCCTTAATGTTTTTTGGCGAATGACTAAAAAGGGCTTCAAAGGGAATAACCCCCATACGCCCGGTGGGAATAATCACCAAATGACTTATGTTGCCGGGAAGCCGGGGGATGATAGCTGCCGACAACGTTGCTCCGGTTGTGGTGTAAGTTTCAATCTCACTGTAAAAAAGACTGTTGCGAAATCCTGTAATCAGTTTGTCAAAATCTGCCGGTAGCGGATTGTCAATGATTTTGTATTTGTTTTTGGAGATGAGAAACGTATAGAGTTGATGGTTCTTTTCATCAATAAAATAACTGAGCAGCGCAGTTTTACCGTCTAGCTTTTCCTGGATTTGAGCAATAGAGGGTGAAGCAGAATTGAACTTCAAATTAAAATACTCGGGGAATTTGTTCTCGAGGTTTTTCACATAAGCTTCATAGTCGCGATTTACCTTGAACAGAATGTCCCTTAATGATTGCTCTTCTTCCGGTGAGGGCTTTTGTGCCAATTGCTGGTTGCAGAAGGCTGCAAGCGCCTTCAGGTACTTCTCTTCCTCCAAAAGCTCGGGAGGAATGCCCGCAAACGATTTGGCATTGGAATCAGAAATGGCGTCTTGCAGTACCGCTGCTTTACTTTTCTCGGCAAAATAAAAGGTGAGCTCCTGGTACGCCTTTTTCTTGAATGCATTCATGGCCAACGTGTGTGCAACGCGAACGCCATCTGCATAGACTTCGTTGGCAATTACGCCCAGTGCCAGCTTATCACTTTCATTGCTGATTTGATTTCTTAAACGTTCGATCAAATCATCACATTTTTTTATTGAGGCTATGCTTAACTCCAGATCGGAAAATTTTAAGGTGGCACCAAAGTACTTTGCCTCGTAGGCTTCTGCTTTGAATAACATCGAGTACAACAATACATTGCCATTGTAATACTTCTCTCCGCTCGGATTGACGGTGACATCTTCCACATCAAAATCGGCCACGTTGGCTTGAATGGCCCTTTGGTAAGTACGTATGGCTTCATCGTATTTCCTTTGCGACAATTGGATGTTGCCAATGGCATTAAGCGTTGTGGCGATATCGGGATGTTTTTTGCCATAACTGGCTTCATACATTTTGAGCGCTCGGTCAAAATATCCTTCTCCTGCTTTTGTGTCTCCCATTTTCATGTAGGTCTGACCTAAATTGGAAAGCACGAATGCCTTGGCAGGATGTGGTTGACTGTATATTTTTTCCCAGATGCCAAAGGCAGTCTCCAGGCTATTGACGGCATCGCCATAAAACTCCAATTCGCGATAAATAAACCCAAGGTTGGTATTGGCGATCGCTATTTTCGGATGATTTCCTTCGTGCAGGTTTTGATAGACTTCAAGGGCTTTGTCGTAATAGTCCAGGGCTTTTTCTGCATCGATATTGGTGTACACCAATCCAAGATCATTGTAGGTAGCGGCAATGAGCTCATGATTGGCAGGGAGCAATTCTTTTCGCAGCGACAATGCCTTCAGCATTTGTTCTTCGGCTTGCTGCGTCTTTCCTGTTACATTATAAATGATACCTAAGGTAGCGATGGCCTCAGCGGCTTCCAGTGTTTCACTCTTTCCCGATTGTTCGAAATCCGCAATGGCAGTTTGAAGGAATTCCAATGCAAGGTCATTGCGTCCTTCATTGAGATGCAAGGCTCCTTTGTTGCAACTGAGAATGGCGGAGGCAAATTCCTTATCTGTTGTCAGGTTCTCAATTGTCAACGACAGTTGATCGATCAGGGAGCGGGCGTCATTCAATTTTCCGGAACGGATAAAAGCCTGTGCTCTTTTACAACCTATCTGTATCCCCTGCAGGTTATTGGCAGCCTGATTTCCTTCCGTTATCCGGATTACTTCATCATAGTTGGAATCCAGCAGCAGCGAATCCAATTGTTCAACACTTTGCGACCAAAGCGCGGAAGTAATCATCATCAACAGAAAACAAGCAGCTGATTTTTTCATATCAGAACCGGTAGTAGTAACTGACAGTAGAGACCATATTGCGTGTTAGTCCGTCCGGATTTACCTCTCGGTCGGTAAGTTTATAACCCATGAGTAAACGGATGCCAGAACGTACGTTAAAGCTGTAACCAAAGGTACCGATGATGGACAGGGCCATACCCGTAGTGCCCTCCAGCTTTGTGCGCAGGCCGGTGACCGGACTTTCTATTTCATCTTTTGTAATCCTGAAAATGGGCAGCGCACCCAAAGAGAAGTTATACTGGGAGAACCTGAAATTGCGTTCGGCCCTCAGCATTACATCGGTTCCTCTTTTGAGGCGCAAAGACTGGTTATAAGTTTTTACATAGTTAAAATCAGGATAGACAGGTTCGCGCCACTCGTCCCATATAAAAGTATTTTCATTTTGATTGAAGGGGTGTTGAAGCCCTGTGGCAAATAACCAATTTCTGCTCTTCAGGGATATCCCGGTAATGAAATCGTAGGTGCCGAGACTTGTCTGATAATACATGGGGAAGTCAATGTCATTTCTAGTCGGATCAGAAATATCTGATTTGTTGGAAGGGATTTTTGTACCTACCGTAAAATTAACATCGTACTTGTGGGTCGACTTTAAGGTTTGCGTCACGCTTAATGAGATGTCGCTCATGCCGCTGGTGTTGCCAAAATTTCCTTCCACTGCCTGATAAGGGAGTTTCACCTGGAAAAAAGTATTGGGCGTAATACTAAAATTTAAGTCTGCGGTGGCCACATAGATGATCGGGGAGGTGGTGGTGGTGCCCCGGTAAAAGCTCAACTCCATGGAGCGCAGCTTGAACTCCACTTTTTTATTGAAGGGTTGGTCGGGCTTCATGGCGCCCATGGTGCAAAATCCGGCATCGCTGCATCCCTGACCGGAGGCTACTATGGGTAAAACTATCGTTAACAGAATGATTACAATACGAACCATATTGTAAATTCCAGAATTGTGAGGCAAAATTCAACAGTAATTAAAGATTTAACGTTAATCGCTGCTGGAATTGAGCTTACATACCCAAAGATTGATTTTCTATCGAAGCCAGTTCAACAATCTTCTCGTATTCGGCTGGATTGAGATCATTAAAGAAGTAATGCACCGGATTGACATGGCGGTTGTTGATAAATACCTCATAGTGCAAATGAGGGGCTGTGGATAAACCCGTATTGCCCACATAACCAATTAATTCACCGCGCTTCACTTTTTGTCCTTTACTTACCGCAAAGCCGTGCATGTGTGCATAGCGCGTTCTATAACCAAAGCCATGATCTACTTCTACGGTTTTACCATAGCCACTGAAACTTACATTCAACACATCTACTACACCATCGGCAGTAGCATAGATAGGTGTACCGATGGGCGCGGAGAAGTCAATGCCGGGATGCATTTTTTTAACTTTGTAAATGGGATGGAAACGCATACCAAATCCCGATGAGAGCCTTAGAAGTTCTTTATTCGACACCGGTTGAATGGCAGGAATGGCAGAAAACAGTTGTTCTTTTTTAACCGCCAATTGAACGACCTCATCCTGCGATTTGGATTCGATGTAGACTTTTCTTTTGAGTTTGTCTACATGCTCACTCAGTCTTACGATGATATCTTCATTGACAATTTCTTTGTTCTTGATGTCCTGGTAGCGATCTACTCCACCGATTCCTGCATTTCTGATGCTGGATTCTATTGGCTCAGCGCCCAGCACCGCCCTGTAGATGTTGTCATCGCGTTGCTCCATCTCAGCAAGTATTTCATCGAGTTGTTGTACCTCTCTGCTCAGGTTTTCATAATAATACTCGAGCTCCTTCACTTCATTTTTCAGCAACAACTCTTTGGGCGATTCAAAATAAGTGGTGTACAGCAAAAGCAGACCAACGGCCATGATCAGCGTCAGCGACATAATGCCTAACGTATTAAGAATAATATCACCCGTGGTGGTCTTTACTCTTTCGTATTTACACGTTTCGGTGTCGTAATAATATTTTATTCTAGCCATAGTGTATTTATACTTTTGCGGGCCTGAATGGTTTCATGATTTCTTCATTACAGGCCAAAAACGGACCTTCCAGTAAATCGATACAGTAAGGTATCGCAGGGAACACGGCATCTAAACACTGGCGGATGGCTTTTGGTTTCCCTGGGAGATTGACGATCAATGTCTTGTTGCGGATGCCTGCCGTTTGTCGGGACAGGATGGCGGTGGGCACGTAGTGCAAACTCACCGCTCGCATCAGCTCTCCAAAGCCCGGCATCATTTTGTGGCAAACCGCTTCGGTGGCTTCCGGGGTAACATCGCGCTCTGCCGGCCCTGTGCCTCCGGAAGTAACGATGAGACAACACCCTTTGTTGTCGGCCATGTCAATCAGCGTTTGTTCTATCAGCGCCTGCTCATCGGGAATGATGGCGTATTCTTTTTCCCACTCACTTACAAGGTACTCACTCAACGTTTCTGCGATGGCTTTGCCAGGAAGGTCTTCATAAATGCCTTTGCTGGCTCTGTCCGAAACGTTAATGATACCTATGCGAGCAATCATTGCGTCTGGGATTTATAAATAATCTTTTTCGATCGGCCCTTTTTAAACACTTGCCTTCCTTTGTTTATACCGGCTCTGATTTCTTTTTGCTTCTCTTCAGGTAAGGCAATGATTTCTTTGCACTCTGCTGAACAGCATCCGTTCATGGCGGTTGCACATTCATCACACTGAATGAACAACAAATGGCATCCATCATTTTTGCAATTGGTATGTGTATCACACGCTTTGCCGCATTGGTGGCACACACTGATGATGTCGTTGGAAATGCGCTCGCCCAATCTTTCGTCAAACACAAAGTTTTTCCCTATGAACTTATTCTCTAATCCTTGTTCTTTGGCTTGTCGGGCATATTCGATAATGCCTCCGTTCAATTGATATACATGCTGGAAGCCTCTGTGCTTAAGCCATGCACTTGCTTTCTCGCATCGTATGCCTCCGGTGCAATACATCACTACGTTCTTGTCTTTTTTGTCTTCCAATAATTTCTCAACTACAGGAAGTGAATCCCTGAAAGTGTCTACATCAGGGCAGATGGCGCTTTTAAAATGCCCCACTTCACTTTCATAATGATTTCGCATGTCTACAATAATAGTAGACGGATCTTCAGTGATCGCGTTGAAGGACTGTGCATCCAGGTGCTGGCCGGAGTTGGTAACATCGAAAGCGCTGTCGTTCAGTCCATCGGCTACAATTTTTTTTCTGACCAGTATTTTAAGCTTGAAAAAGGACTTGCCATCGTCTTCAATGGCTATGTTCAACCTTACATTATTCAAAAAGGGAATGCTGTATAAATAGGTGCGGAAATCGTTGAAATATTGGGCCGGAACACTGATTTGCGCGTTGATTCCCTCATGGGCCACATAGATTCTACCCCATACCTCCATCTTTTCCAATCCCAGGTACAGCTGGTCGCGAAAAGCAGCAGGATCTTCTATAAAGTGGTACTTATAGAACGAAAGGGTGGTCCTTTTATAGGGTATTTCCTTGAGTCGGTCTTTGAGTATCCGCTTGTCAATGCGGTTATATAATGCCATAGGTCATAAAAAATGCTGCTGCAAATTTACAGATAAATTGGATTTTAGGCAATCTAACTGATTATGCGTCAGTGGATTGCTAATCAGGGGTTTGTGCGGGATGGCTCGAGCTGCCCTTTGAGTAGAAGGTTGTAATCGGCACATTCCAGGTAGCCCACCTTATTGCAATAAGGGCAGGTTTTATACGTGTCGTTGATATAGCCTTTTTTGATAATTACCGTGGAGCCCTTGCAAACAGGACATGTGACTTTACCGGTAGGACCGCAGTCGATATCATAGTCCTTTGAAAGTACCAGGCCGGCTTGCTGCGACTGAATCTGCCTTTCTTTCAAAAGTTCACTTTCAGCTTTTTTCAACCACGCTACCGCATCATCTGAAAACTGGCCTGTAGTTCCTTTCAATTGGATGTACTTGTTGAGCCAATCTACGCTTTGTTTATAGTTACCGATATGGTAAGAGTTTTCGCCAAAATGATAAACCAAATCGGAGGGAACGCTTTTGGCCATGCGCAGCAACTCACGAAATTGAGTGTCGGCCAAAACGTAATCTCCCTTTTGTGATGTAGCGATGGCGGAATCCAACATCGCACTGAAATTGCGCTTTTCTGCTGCCTGACGCTGCAACTCAAACTCCCTCACTTTTTCTTCCTGAGTTTGAGCCATTCCGGTAAACTGAAAAGCCAGCATGAAAATCAATGGAATAAATGCTTTCACAATATCAAATTATAAACTGTTCCTTATCCAGGTTGAGCCATTCCAGGGTAGAGTTGCTGAATATGTCTTCTTTGCTTTCCTGACTGATATCCATTTCCTCAATAAACTTGCCAATCTCCAAATCTCCAAGTGGAAAAGGATAGTCGGAACCTAAAGTGATCTTTTTGGTGCCCTGCAATTTGATCACATACTCCAGCATCATGGGATCGTGGGTAATGCTGTCCACCCAAAACTTTCCCAGGTAGTTGCGGGGATTCACATTGTTATCAACGGCAACCAAATCGGGCCTGCAATTAAAGCCGTGTTCTATCCGGCCGATGGTAGACATGAACGAACCGCCAGCATGGGCAAAGTTCACCCTCAGTTTAGGAAGTCTTTCAAAAATGCCACCAAAGATCATGGAGCACATGGCGCGGGAAGTTTCTGCAGGCATGCCTACCAACCAGGGTAGCCAATAGCGCTGCATTTGTTTCATGCCCATCATGTTCCATGGATGTACCAGAATGGCCATGCCCAGTTTTTCACACGCTTCGAATATGGGAAAGAAACGCTCTTCGTTCAGGTTCTCATCATTGATGTTGGAGCCAATTTGTATCCCTTTCAATCCTATTTTCTTGCAGCGCTCCAACTCCTGGATGGCTAGCTCTGCATCCTGCATGGGTATAGTACCCAGGCCAATATAATTTTTTGGATAGCGGTGGACCACCTCGGCAATGTGGTCGTTCAGATAAATGGAGACAGAAAGACAGTCCGTTGGCTTTGCCCAGTAGGAGAACATGACCGGGATGGTACAAACAACCTGAACCTGCGTGTTGAAGACTTCGTATTCTTTGATCCTTAGCTCTTCGTCCCAACAGTTTTCCTGAATTTCTCTGAAAAACTGATTGCCCTTCATCATCTTGGCGGCACCTTTTTTATGATGCTGAAGGTAGATGAAGTCGCCATACCCAAATTTCTCACTCCATTGGGGCAATTTTTTGGGCAGGATGTGCGTGTGAGCGTCTATTTTAAGCATTTCTAAAAAGGGCAATCCTCAAATTTACGAATAAACTGCGGATGTCGGAAAGGCAGAAACTTTTATCTGGAATGCCGCGGTCTGGCTGGGTGGTAAGTCATTGCATTGAATCGTAGTGCAATTAATTGTACATTAACCTCATCACCAAAGTCAATCCAATGAGAACGTTTATAAAGTCTGCTTGTATAGTGATCCTGTTAGCGGGGTTGGTTGTTGATGCCAGGGGACAGGCAACGCGGTCTGAGTCCGGAGACAGTGTCATGATTACTATTTTCTTAAAGCATCAGCAGGACAAAAGTCTGGATTCGCTGGGCAAAATACAGGACAAGAATAAGTTTCGTGAAATGTTTCCGCCAAAGTCGGCCCGGGTTATTTCCTGGTACGTAATGATGGGCATTGGACAGGTTGTAACGGTGAAAATACCTGGCGGAGAACTTCGTAACCTCAATCTGTCCATCGAGCGAGGGGCCTGGGGTGCCTTCAACACTGAGTTTTACCCTACCTACGACTTGTGGCCTGTCATCAAGGCTCGGGAAGCGCAAAAGCCAGCCAAACCAAAACCCTAAAGCCCTCAGCTATCAGTGTTCCTTGCCGGCCTCTGTCGGTGTTCTTGTACCCGACACAAGAACAGTCGCGCAGCACCCAGGGAAAATTTCGGATTACACATGGGCAACCTGGCCTACTCCCTGAACAGTTGCGGGGAGACTCAAACACAATCAGTGATGTTAACCCTGCTATGTAAGATTACACATGGGCAACCACGGCTTACCACCGGAGGGTGGGGGATTACATAAGCGCAGCTGCGGATAATCCAAGAGCAGTGTCGGGGTACACAAGAGCAGTGTCGGGTTACACAAGCGCAGTTGTGCATTACACAAGAGCACTCTGCGATGATACCTGAACAGTCTTGATCACAATTTCCCTAAGTCCGCTTTGAAACGAAAACAGCAGCGTTGGGTTGTTCCGATAAGTAAAAAATTATTTTTAAAAAAAGTTGGATTTTCCTGAAACTAACTTTCGGGCTTTGGCGTGTTAAGGATATAACTAAAACAAAAAAAGTTATGACCCATGTAAAAAACGTGCAAGCCTTTGAGAAGCTCACGGGCATCTGCACCGGGTATGGAGGAGCTTACAATCCCGGACAACAAAACCTCCAGGTGAATGCGATGGCCACCTTAATGACCAAAGCACAACAAGCGATGGAAAAAGTCAACGAAGCACAAAGCCTCTACGACCTGGCCACCAACGAGCGCTTCAAAGCCTTTAAAGGACTGAGGCATCTCGCTTCGGGAGTGTGCGCCCTCCTTCAAGCCAGCGGAGCTGACCCGCTTCACGTAAGTGATGCGCGCGCCAGTAGCCGTAAGATATGGGGGTCGCGCAAAGCCACCCGCAAGGCCAACGCAGAAGCCTCGGCTGAGGATAAACCTAAGCCTGCTTTTAGTTACCCGCACGACTTCGCCAGCATAGTGAATTACTTTGCAGCGCTGGTCGAGACCGTTTCCAACGAGCCAAAGTACCAGCCCAACGAGGAGTCGATGACCCTTAAAGGACTGCAAAGAAAACTGGCTTCGTTGAAGCGATACAATCAGGCGGTCACGCAAGCAGAGATCAGGCTGACTCAGGCAAAAAGGGATCGCAACGAGCTGTATTATTATGCAGAGAGTAACCTGTTTACTACAGCCCTTGCAGCTAAGCTTTACATTCGTGGTATCTTCGGATACAGGAGTGCACAGCACCTGGAGGTAGCGAGACTACGTTTCACTAAACCCCGATTCTAATGCGAACCATGGCTAATTAAAAACCTCTGCGGTCAGACTGCAGAGGTTTTTTGTTTTAGGAAGGTTTGAAATTTATAGGGTAATCACACAGGTGGCTCGGATACTTTACTTTCCTTTTTCTTCGGCACTGGGTCATAACCGCTCGTTCCCCACGGATGGCAGCGGGCAATGCGCTTCATTCCCAACCACGTGCCCTTGAGCGGACCCCATTCCTGAATGGCTTCAATGGTATAATGCGAGCAGCTGGGGACGTGGCGACAATGCGATCCCAATAAAGGCGAGATACTTACCTGATAAAACCGGATAGGCAGAATAAAAACCTTTTTTAATATTTTACTACCAAGCCCCACTATTCAATTTCATAATCAATCGTTCCGTCCTTTCCATCTTTCAGCTGCACACCCATGGCTTTCAGATCGTCACGGATTTTATCTGACAGGGCAAAGTTTTTGTCTTCACGTGCTTTCTTTCTGATGCCGATCAACATTTGAATGATGCCATCCAGCAAGTCACTGTCCTGCACGTTATCTTCCTGCAATCCCATCACCTCCTGTATGAATCCTATGAAGGTGCTTTTGAATGCATTGTACGTAGTTTCTTCTATGGAATCCAGGCTATGGTTACCTGATTTAAAATCGTTGATGCGGGAGGTCATTTCAAAAAGTACCGCCAGCGTTTTAGCAGTATTGAAATCATCGCTCATGGTTTGATAGCAGGCAGCCACCAATTTGTTCAATTCTGTATTCAGATTTTCATTGAGCTTTCCTTTTCCCGGATACTTAAATTCATTCAAGGTATCCAGTGCATTCATCAATTTGCGATATCCTTTTTCTGCGGCACTGAGTGCTTCATTGCTGAAATCCAGCGTGCTTGAATAATGGGACTGCAGCATAAAGAAACGCACGGCCATGGGCGAGTAGGCTTTGGTAAGCAATGGATGCGTGCCATTGAACAGTTCGCGGGGAAGAAAGGAATTCCCTTTCGACTTGCTCATCTTCTCGCCATTTACGGTGAGCATGTTGGAGTGCATCCAATAGCGAACGGGGGTGATGCCGTAAGCGCCTACGCTTTGGGCAATCTCACATTCATGATGTGGAAATTTCAGGTCCATTCCTCCACCGTGTATGTCAAATTGTTTGCCCAGGTACTTGGTACCCATCACAGAGCATTCCAAATGCCACCCGGGTATTCCTTCCCCCCAGGGTGATGGCCACCGCTGAATGTGGTTGGGCGATACGGCTTTCCAAATGGCGAAGTCGATGGGGTTTCTTTTTTCATCCTGCCTGTCGAGGGCGCGGGTGCCTTCCATTAATTCTTCGATGTTGCGGCCGCTCAGTTCTCCGTACTTATATTTTTCAGTGAATTTGTTTACATCAAAGTAGATCGATCCATTCACTTCGTAGGCATAACCATTTTCGATGATTTTTTTTACCATCTCAATCTGCTCAACAATGTGGCCGGTGGCAGTAGGCTCAATGGTGGGAGGCAGGATGTTGAAAATGCGGCACACTTCATGAAAACTGAAAGTGTACTTCTGAACAATTTCCATGGGCTCCAATTGCTCCAGCCTTGCCCGCTCTTCAATGCGGTCAACTCCTTCGCCAGCATCATTGGTAAGATGGCCCGCATCAGTGATGTTGCGCGCATAGCGAACATTATAGCCTACGTGGGTCAGATAGCGGAATACTACATCGAATACGGTAAACGTCCGCAGGTTACCCAGGTGTACTTCATTGTACACGGTAGGGCCACAGGAGTACATTCCTACGAAAGGTGGATTGAGGGGTTCAAATTTTTCCTTTTTTCCACTTAAGGAGTTTGAAATACTGAGGGGGTATTTTTCGTAAAGTTCCATCGAATCGGCAAAAAATCTGGGGCGAAGATACTATTTATATGGCAGTTAAAGATACTAAAACGCCTCCCGTTGCATAAGGTTCCGATTTGTAAATCAAGTTTTTGTGCTATTCCAGAAAAGTCAACCGCCACGCAGACTTCTGTTTACTAGGGTACCAAAAAGAACTCGTATTGATTGCAGGGGTTGTAGAGCCTGAAAACTTTAACGCTATTTCCTGGCAGGTCGAAGGCGTAGAATTCGCCCCCGGCAAAGAGTTCATCGGTAATCTCTTGCAGTGCTTGCTCGGTGCCAGCGGGTGGCGTAGCAGAGTAATAGTACTGATTCAGCAAATTAATTTTAAACAGGTTCACCGCAGTGGTAGTAGGCTGGTATTCTCTTACATAAATCTCACCATTGTCCATGATGAATCCCACTGAGTATATGGGTATGGATGGATCGACCAAAGGCACGCCATAAAAAAGCACAAAGCCGCTGGTGCCTGGCAGTTGAGTGGAAATACTTCCGGTTTCCTGGAGGCTGTTTCCCTGGTTGTCAAATAGGAAAAATGCATTCACCGTATAAACTGTTTTAGAGAAATCATTTCCCCGGTTGCTAAGCATCGAATTCACCAAAGTGACATTGCCCAATCCTGAAGTTTGTCCGGTGTATTTGGGTTCTATGTTGTTGACACCACTCGCGCATAAGTCCGGACCGGTAAGTGAAAAATCACTCAGGGTGAGTTTACTGATGGTGTGCGACTGACTGTTCAATACAAATGAGATCGGTGTATCCAACACAAGCTGTCCGTTGGCAAAAGTAAATTTGCTGGACTTGTTAAGGGTGATGCGGTTGTTGGCCAACACATCATCGCGTGTGGTACCGATGCCGGCAAATTCGGCCACCAGATTGCGCTTGTCCAGATCAATGGTCCAGAAAACTGAAATGTTTCTGTCATTGAGTATAAGTTGTTGCGTAGGTGCGATGGTTCCAAAAATCTGAGGGTGGCTCAATTTGAACTTCACCAAATTCTCTGACAAGGTTCTTGCAAACTCACTGGCATCATTGGCGCCTGCAGGCACAAAGGTGAGTTGGGTAGGATTGGAGGTATCGTTGATGCTTTCAAAAATCAAGTTCTCATTTTCCTTGCGCTTGTAGAGGAATTCAAACTCTGCGCCAAAGGTGGCCTGATCCAGTTCGAAAAGATGATGGAACACTGCATAGGTTTCAAAGATCAGTTCCAATCCGAGTGCATTGTCAATGCGGTAAGTAATGGTTTGATTAAAAAAGTATCCGTTGCTATCGGGTACGTCCGATTGAATGTTCACGTTGCCATCAGGTGTGAATTTCATCAGGATGAGAAAAGTACCGGACTCTTCAGTGGGTTGATACTCGAGCCTCCAGCCGTTGGCTGGGGCAGTAAGTTCGTTTCTCAAAGCGCTTATCGCCTCCTTTACCCGCTCTTCAACAGGGGGTAGGTTAGCGCTGTCATCACTGCAGGAAGTGGCCAGGAACAGGAAGAGCGATATGACTAGGAGTAATCGGTACATCTCAATTGAGTTTGGCCTGGATGGCGTTGCGCACAGCTTGTAAATCTACTCCCACCACTTTTACATAATGTTCGCGTATGGCGGTTAGTTTTTCACGCACCAATTTTCTGCCGGCATTTCTTGCTTCACACGCGGGAGTAAGGCAATTGGGTTCATCTATCATGAATTGATTTTCAAAGTCTGTGTTGTACAAGAAGAAGGCAACGGTTTCTGCAAAGTCTTCGTTGGGAGAACTTGTGGCATAAGGAGACACAAAACCACGGATGAGCGCATCATTGTCGTTTAGTGAAACCCAAAAGCCTGGACTGGTGTAGCCAGCTGGCGAAATTTTTTCAAAGTCGGACGGAAGCTTATTGCGTTGATGTACAATGTGAGCAAATTCATGATAAACCGTTTGGAGTTGCAATGCCTCCCAATCTTTGTCAGTAGGGTCGATGGCATTTACATAGGTAAAAGTGATCTGAGCGCCTGCATCGGCAGTACCCAGCACCACCGTGCCGTCATCATTGTAGATAAATCCACCCAATAGCACTACTTCAGATGGAACATAGGCCCTAAAGTAGGCTTCTCCATTGGGCACTTCAAGAAAAGGATCCACCCAGAATTTCTGAATGAAGTCGAGCATGGGTCTCACCACTTCTAATTTTGGTGGTGCCACGCGTTGTGTTGGTCGTATGTACCGATCTACAAAACGATACCGAACGGCCATCCCGTACTTTTTTCTAAAATTTTCCTCAATAAAAATATCAAGATCCGTTTCTATTTTCACCTGTGTGTCTGTGACAGGAACGTTGAGTGTTTCATCCGGATAACATCCGGTTAAAAACACTGCCATGAATATCAATAGCGTAGTTGCTTTCATCTTATCTTGGATTTGGTTTTAATCCACCCACCTCAATTGCTGAAGTTGGAATTTGAAGTACTTTTCTCAAGTCTTCCGATTCAAGCTTCACCTTGGTGCCATCCTCAAGTTCATGTTCTATCGAAACTTTAAAACGCTTTAAGTCAAACCAGCGCATGCCTTGTACCAAAAATTCTCTTCTCCGTTCTCTTACGGCCCATTCAATCACCACCGTGCGATTGCTGATAGACCCGCTGCCAACACCGAAGAAATTGCGCAAGCTGGTAATGGTGATTGTATTGATGTTGCCGCTGTATCTTTTGTTGGCCAGCGTCTGAAGGTCAGCGATGGCTTCCGTAATTCTGTTCTTTTGCGCCAGTGCTTCCGCCCTGTTCAAGAGTACTTCTTCTCCTCTGAACATAATGCCGATGTGATAGGGGGTACCCACGTTGGAGTTTAAACTGCTGCGTTCAAACAGACTTTCATAGCGGGCAGGGAATGCACCGTTTTCTCCTTTTTGATACGAGGGATTTTCCCTTTCATCGGTACCGCCAAATGGGTTGGGTCCAAAAATATCATCGTAGACATCGCTGGTAGGACCGTGGGCAAAGTCGATACGCTGAACCAACGATATTTTTCTCATCAGCAATAAATTGCTTCGCTGTTGCGGAGAGGAGTACAGTTGTGGATAGTTAGTAGGAGATGAGCTTGCATTTTGAAATTCCGTGGAGGTAAGATCACGCACAAAGGAACCTGGATCACTTCCCAGCAAGAGGTTGCTGTACTCAATGCACTTGTCATAATCTTGTTTGAAAAGATAAAATCTGGAGGCAAAAGCCAACGCTGCATTTTTGTTGAAATGATACTTCCCTGAATTGGAATAAAAGGTGTCGTCAATCAGCTCAAGTCCCTTTAATAAATCGGCCTCTACTTTGGTGTACACTTCTTTTACCGTGTTGCGCTTATAAGTTTTTATAAATACTGTTTCTGGCGTTTCCACGTAGGGCACACCACGGTCACTCTCTGCGCTACTTTCATCATAGTGTTTACCGAAAAGGTTGACCAGCATAAAGTGGCCATACGCTCTTGAGAGTCTTGCCTCTGCTTCAATTGCCCTCTTTCTTTTTTTGTCTGTTTCAGAAGTAGCCGGCAACGATTCCAATACCGCCAGCACCTCGTTGGCATGGGCAATGGCATTGTAGGTTTCAAACCAAAAGAAAGCTGGCGTATCCTGCTCGTTGGGATCGTCTACAAAATCCTTCCATTCAAACGCACGGGAGTGGGATTGACGGATAGTAACACCGCGGATATAGGCGGTGTTGTCCGTCATCCAGTCGGTAAAGGCCGGAGAAGCAATGGAGTAAGCGTTGGTCAGGAGTTGTGCCGCCTTATCCAGGTTGTCCAGCGTCACGCGGTTATCAGGTGCTTCGTTGAGGAAGTCATTGCATGCCCCCGGAAACAGCAGAAGGGTTACCAATAGTATCCTTGCAGCAGTGAATGATATGGTTTTATTGAATTGCCTCATAGTCCGATGTTCAGTGAAAAGGTGACAATTCTGGGTTGTGGAAGGGCCACTCCCCCTGAACTAAAAAATTCCGGATCTTGTCCGTTGAGTGCTTTGTCAGCGTACAGCAGCGCAATGTTCTGTCCTTCCAAAGAAATGTTGGCATTGGAAAAACCTACACGGCTGGCCCAGGTGGCAGGAAGTTGATACGACAACCTGGCTGTTTTCAGCCGGATGTAGTCACCGTTGGCAACACGTACGCTGCTTTTATTGTATAAGTCATAGGCATTTTCGATGGCGCTTCCCGTTTGAGCTATTCCCTGATCAAGGATCACCGGTATGTTGGTAAGGTTTTCATCACCCGGTACCGCCCACCTGTTTTTTAAGTCTCCAGGGAGTGCATCAAAGTCGGAATAGTATGAAAAGAAAGAGTCGTTGAGTCTGATTTTGTAATCGTACTTGAATGACAACAAAAAGCTAAAGCTGAAATTCTTGTAGTTAAGGGTGTTGGTAAGACCACCGGCACCACGGGGCTCGTTCGGTCCTTCATAGATTAATGTGGTTGCCAGACCTGAGCGCTCCTGCAGGTCTAATTCAAATACGGTTTCGCCTTCTCCATTTTCGAAAGTGGGTACTCCCTTATCGTTCAGGCCAAGGAATTTGGTGGAGTATAATCCCCTTCGCGGCCCGCCCAATACAGCAGCACCATTTTGGCCGATGGCATCTACCAAACGAGGGCCAAAATCAAGTCGGGTAATTTTGTCTTTGGTATAACCAAAGTTGAAGTCTGTTTTCCAGGAGAAGCCGGGGCGTTTCAGGTTGATGGTGGAAATGGAAACTTCAAATCCGCTGGCCTCCATGTCGGCAAAGTTTCCGGTTTTTAAACTCTGTCCTCCAATACCACTGGTTTGTACGATGCCAATCAAATCGTAGGCATTGCGGAGGTAATAATTCAAAGAACCATTGATGTTTAATTTTTTCAATCCGAAATCGAGGCCCACGTTAAACTCTTTCAGTTTTTCCCAGGTCAGTTCTGTGTTGGTCAGGTCAACAATGCCCAGAAAAGGTTCAACGTCTGTTGGTCTTATGGTGGCATCTGCTCTGAGGTTGAGAAGTGCGCTGGCATTGGGAGGGAGGTTTCCTGAAATACCATAAGTACCTCTCAGTTTCAATAGACTGAAGGCGCTGAGAACAGGCGTGTTTTCAAAAAAACTTTCGTTGTCGATGTTCCAGGCACCGCTTACGTTCCAGGTGGGCAAGTAGCGAACCGCATTGCTTTCACCCAGTTGATTGGATCCATCGTAACGTGCGGTGAAATTGGCCACATACCGCGATTTGTAGGAATATCCTCCATTGAAAAATAAACCCACGAACCGGTCTCTTTCTTCTGATCGTGAATAGTAATCGATGTTTTGCAGATTGAAGAACTCAATGATTTTTGGGTCAGTAATGACAATGCCTCCGCTTTCATAAATTACACCCATGCCCGTTGCGCTGGTGGTAAGGCGGTTGGTAAATCGTATCTCTTCTCCCGCCAGTACATTCACCTCATGGATGTCGTTCAATGTTTTGGACCAGTTGACACTCATTCGGTTAAAGAAGTTGAGCAGGTTGTTTTGATCCAGATAGTTGAAACCACCTTGTGGCAATACCACCTGAGGGTTAAGTCCGGGGTTGGCCGGATCTCTGAATAATAAGTTGTTGGCTTCCTGGATAAATTGTGTGGAGTTGGCGCGATAAGCTTCTGCCTGGTTGGAGCGCTCATGCACCGTGTGGTCTCTTCGGGTGTTGGCATAGCGTGCCTGCAGCACACCTTTAATAGACAAATCTTTAATGGGCTTGATTTCAAAATCTGTTTGAGCCGAAATGTCTGAAACGGTGATGTCCATGAAATTCAGTTCCAGTTCTTCCAATATGTTGAAAGGGGCAAAATTTCTTCTGAAATATTCACGATCCCCATTGTCATCAAAAGGACGGATGGACCTGGCCGTATTCAATGCATAGCTGAATGGGTTGATGTCAAATCCTCTGCTGAATCTTCCTGTGATAGGATCAAATTCCCTATTGCGCGTTCCCGGCACTTTTTGATCGCGGTAACTGGCAGTAAGCTTCAATCCGAAAGTGAAAAAATCAGACAGAAAATACGTATTGCGGGCCGTGCCCGTGAAACGTTGTACTTTATCGGCAATGGTTTGTCCCTGATCGGCCAGGTAACTTACTGAGTAATAACTGTTGGACTTGTCATTACCACTGGTGAAACTTAATGAATGCTGTTGTTGCAAGCCCACGTCCCTGAACAAAACATCGAACCAATCGGTATTGGCATTTTCGTATTTGTTTAAGAAGTTTTCATTGAGTGTGCCTCCGGGTCCCCATTCCAATTGGTGATTGGCAATGAGATCAAACATTTTTCCCATGGCGCCATAGTTGGGTGCCCTTACAGACGTGCTCAGGTTGATCAAACCCTTTTCGAACAACTCTCTGTAAACTGACATTTCCTCCGCAGAATTCAGCAGGTCAAATTGATTGTAGGTAGGCCTGAGTTTGCCCGAAAAATTGCCGGTGTAGTTGACTCGTAATGCGCCACTTTTTCCTCGCTTGGTAGTAATCACGATCACGCCATTGGCTGCACGCGCTCCGTAGATGGCAGTGGCAGAGGCATCTTTCAATACCTGAAAGGACTCGATGTCGTCCGGGTTGAGATTGGCAACTGAAGAACTGATGAGGGTATTGGCATTACCCGAAATAAAATCGTCAGCGCTTACGTTAGAGAGATCTTCCAAAATAACACCATCCACCACAAACAGCGGTTGGTTGTTTCCGTTGATGGAGGCGTTACCTCTTATTCTGATTTTGGGTGAAGTACCAAAGGTACCCGATACGTTGTCTACGCTTACTCCCGCTACGCGGCCTTCCAACACCCGGCCCACATCCGAAAGACCATCTATTTTGATGTCGGACATTTTTACATTCTCGCTGGCACCGGTAAATAGTTTGCGGTCCACTTCCTGAAAACCGGTAACTACAATTTCGTCCAGAATGGAGGTGGACTCCTGAAGGGTAACATTAATTACTCGTTGTCCATTGATGGGTTGGCGCACTTCCACCATTCCCACCATTCTAAATATCAATGTCTGATTGCTGTTGGCTTGAATGCTGAAATTCCCATCATAATCACTTACGACACCCGTGGTTGTGTTTTCAATCAGGATGTTAACACTGGGCAGCCCAACACCTTTGTTGTCGGTGACCTTTCCACTGACGGTGATGGGCGCTTGTGCAGCAGCGAATAGGGCAGCGCAACAAAGTGCAAGACATAGCACGGCCCTTCTAATTGCATTCAATCCCCAATTGCCCACGCGCATAGTCTCAGCAAAAAATTCTAATTATTAGTTCTATTTTAACTCAAAGTACAAGTCAAAATCCAATGTGGTAATGCCATCACTGAAAAAGATGGAGATGAAACCCTCATCATCCACTTTGAAGGTAGGCGCCTGTACTGGATTAAAGGTAACACCCGCCATAAAGTAAAAGTCACTTCCCTTGGGGTTACTGATATCTGCGCCATCAAAGTCAAATAATGCCAAGCCCCATGACTCATCTGTTAATATCACATTATCCGGAAATCCCTGATCGCCAACGCCTCGGGAGAAGGAGGTGTTTTTCACATTATTAAATATGCCTTCAAACAATGCATTTTCAAATTCATCGTCACTTGGGTTGTCTTTATCTACCAACAACTGCAGGAAAATGTCAGGGTAAATATTATCTCCGGCTTCGCCAGCGTCCCAATCGGCTCCATCGTCTTTCAAGGGATAAATATTGATGGCATAGGCAGTCAGGTACCGTTGCTTTACTGTAATGTTCCGCACCAAGGAATCAATCTGTCCGTCTTTGGTAAAAGCTTTTAACACCACTTCTACGGCACCCGGCTTTTTAAAGGTAATGGAAGGGGAGATGGATTCAGAAGTTTGACCATCACTGAATTTCCATTCATAGCGATCGGCATTGGTGGTCAGGTTGTCAAACATTACTGGCCTTCCTACTTCTGCAGTTTCATTGGTAAAGTCAAGGGTAGGCAGGGGTAATGGATCGTCTTCCTTACACGCAAAAACAACCATCACTAAAACGACCATCCAAATTGATCTCATAGATTTTATCATAAACTCAAAAAGTTGCATTAAGCATTAAAAATAGATAAAAATAGCTACTGACATACTACCCACAGTACATTCATAAAGTTAGAATTTCTGTAAATATTATAAAGGGTGTTTTTGAAATATACCCCACAATGGAAGAGTAATTTCAACCAATGCAGCCTTTTTTAAGTATTAATCTGACGATCTGAAGGATCAATAATTGCAAACCAGCGCGTTCCGGATGGACTTACTTCAGGCTGGCGGCCCACCTGGGTCTGAACCTAATGTAAATAATGACGCCAATTAGCGTTATACCCACAGAAGCGATACTCACCATTGTATAGAAGGGGGTTTCAGGGATTCTGGTCAACGTCTCTGAAGCAAAGGCAGCGTACAGCCCTACTACGGAGTAATACATGAAAGTGAAATGCCGGATCAACCACTTGTTTTTTGGTTTCCTCCTGAACACAGGAATGAATCCGAGCAACAGGGTAGCCAAACTGACCAGGGCTGCTACATGGAAAGGACCGAAGGTGCCCAGCAACCCATACAGCAGAAAGGCGGTGCCATTCAATATGAGCATCGAATAAAAATACAGGTAGCCCAACATGCGGTGTGTTCTTGTGCCTTTTTGAATGATGACAACCAAAGTGCCTACCAGCATTGCACCAATGGCTGCTATTACGTGGACTAACCCTGCGTTGCTATGGATTAAGGTTTGCATGATCGGCCATTGGAATATTATAATTTCACTAAATTCATTTCAATGGATTTCATCCACGTTTTGCCATCGGGTGAATAGTGTCCTAATTCATACCAGGTTTTATTGGCAGGATCCAAGGTGATGGTATATTTCACCTTGCCACCGGATGGTATGTCAAAACCCCATTCAAATTTATTGGCTTCCAGTATTTTAAAGTAAGCATCAGTGGAGTTGCCTTCTTTTGTATACGACCTGAATTGATACTGCTTGGAGTAGGGGTTATAGTTGACAATAGCAATGGCATTGAAAGTAACTTCATTGTTTTGTTTGCCGGTGCCTTCGATTGCCAGAAGTACGCCATCCAGTCTCCACTCGATGTGTTCGGTTTGATTGACTGTAATGGGTCCGTTACGGGTTTGTACAATAGCTTCACCTTTCCAATCGCCAACCATGTATTCGAGTTGCTTCATTTCGGATTTGCAGATTGCGGAAAAGTCAGGAGTCTGGGCTGCTAATTGCATACTGATCAGCAGCACCATTATTGTTGGTAGGCTTTTCATAACTAATGGGTTTGGTTTGTTTCGTTATTTATTGATATAGCCTTTCAAGGAATTGACATAATCCTCAAAAGCTTTGATTCCTTTTTTTGTGATGTTGCAAGTGGTAAGTGGCATTTTCCCTTTAAATGATTTGTTCACATCGATATAACCTGCCGTTGATAATTTGTCAATCTGTACGCTTAAGTTACCTGCTGTTGCTCCGGTTTTTTCTTTAATGAAAGTAAACTCCGCAGACTCAACGCTGATGAGCAAAGACATAACTGCCAGTCTCAGTTGTGAGTGCAGTAGGGGATCCAAGTCTTTAAACATTCTTTTCCTTTGTTGCTTTCAGTAAATATCCAGGTATCAGGTAGCCACATGCGATGGCAATTGCACCAATTAAAAATTGATCGATTGGACTCATCAAAAAGCAAATGATTCCAAAGACATAAAAACTGATACCACCCCAAATCAGCGGTTTGAACCTGAGCATAACTCCTGTAACGAATGTGGGAAGGGAGGTAATAATCAATATGATGGGGTTGATATTGTAATTCACTTTAGTGATGAAGACAATAAAGGGAAGCAAACACACACCAAATCCTATCCACAACCACATGTTGATCTTGTCCAGGTGGCTGGTTCTGCGTTGCTTTCTTCCTTGCCTTGATCCATACACCATAGTGACAATCCAGGCTGGAATGGCGATTAACCAAACGTAGTGGGGATATTGAAATTCGGTGTATTTGATCATCGAATACATCCCCAGGTTGGCGATCACTACTACCCAACCCCAGAGGATAAAGTAGAAGCTGTTATTGCTCATGTTGCCCTGTGCCTGCCTGATCATGGATTGTATCAAATCCAGGCTTTGGTGAGGGGATAAGCTGTCTGATTCCTGATTCATAGTGCTATTATTTATGTATAAACCTCGTTTTTTGATGTAAAAGGGCGTTTTATTGCCTTTTGTTGTATAAATATAAAGTAGTTTATATTATAAACCAAATTGAATTGTTTTATTTCTTAGTCCTGAGTAAAGAGTATTATTTGGGTTTATGTACTACTCCGCCCTTCATGACAAACTCCACATTTTCAAATTGAGTGAGGTCCCCCAGCTGATTCCCTTTTACGGCAATAATGTCTGCCAATTTTCCTTCTTTGATAGCCCCAACTTTGTCTTCCCAGTGAAGCAATCTGGCCGCCTCAATGGTTGCCGATTGAATGGCTTGCATGGGCGTCATTCCATATTTCACCATATAGGGGAGTTGTTTCGCGTTCCATCCATGGGGATATACACCGCTGTCGGTGCCGTAGGCAATTTTTACGCCTGCAGCTACTGCATTTTTAAAACCGTTGCGTTGTGCCTCGGTAGTTTCTTCGTTTTTCCTTAGGTATTCGGCAGGCCATCCTTCTTTTTCTCCTGCTTCTTTGATGTAGTCGCCATTGTAAATATCTGCTACAAGGTAGGTGCCTTGCTTTTTCATTATAGCAATGCCCTCATCATCGATCAATGAACCATGCTCGATAGACTGTACCCCCGCACGCAAAGCATTTTTAATTCCAGCTGCACCATGGGCATGTGCCGTAACCTGAGCGCCATATTTAGCCGCTTCTTTTACTGCTGCCTGCAGTTCTTCTTCTGAGTATTCAGGTACACCAGGCTGGGTGCCGCTGGTGAGCACAGCCCCGGTAGCCATAATTTTTATAAAGTCAGCACCACCATTTAAAAGCTCACGCACTTTTTGTTTGACTTCGTCAACAGAGTTGGCCACTCCAAATCTCAGGGTAGGAGGGAGCACGATGTCATGCGCAATGCCCGTTATCGCTCCGCTTCCACTGGAAGTGGTGACATAAGTTCCTGCTACCTGCATGCGTGGACCAACCACGGTGCCATTATTAATGGCATCTCTCAGCGCCACATCGGTAAATACCCTCCAGGTGCCTACATCCCTTACTGAAGTAAATCCTGCCATTAATGTTTTCTTCGCATTTCTTACTCCTTCAAAAACATATTCTGCCTCAGATTTTTCCAATGGTCCGGCAGGACTTGATGATTGAAGGTCTACCAAATGGGTGTGGCAATCGATTAGTCCGGGAGTTACCAGGTAGTCGGATAGATCAATGACGATGGCATCGTTTGGAAGTGATGCACTAAAGGGTTGAACAGACTCAATTTTTTCTCCTTTAATGAACACCAATTGGTTTTTCAGAATACGACCATGCTCTGTATCCACCAGGCTTCCGGCTTTGATAACAGTGCGTTGTTCATTCGTCTGACCAATTGAGATGATTGAACTGATGAATGAAAGAAATATCAAAAAAGAGGCTTTAAAGCACATATTACTTCGTTTAAGTAGTTTGAAGATAAATAAAAACCATCGTGTAACATCGCTTTCCAGCGCATTCAAATTTCACTACTTTGTGTTTTGAAATTTTAACAATCATTTAAGATGAAATACGTTTATCAGGTTGCGCTAATTTGCGCAGCATTACTCTTACCCATTGTGATCTCAGCTCAAGATCCCAAGGATACGATTCCGAAGGGAGAGGTTTCAATTACTAATCAAACCGTACGCATTGATGGAAAGGTGATTACCTATAAAGCCATTGCGGGTACCATGTTGCTTCGCAACAACGATGATGAACCCATTGCTTTGCATGGATTTACAGCTTACATCAAGGATGGAGTCACCGATGCCAAAACAAGACCCATCAGTTTTGTTTTTAACGGAGGACCAGGTTCGTCATCCATCTGGTTGCACATGGGTGTAATTGGTCCCAAACGTGCGGTGGTTAATGATCCGGGTTTCACACCAGCGGCACCTTACACGCTGGAAGACAACAATGCCTCGATTTTGGATGTATCTGATATTGTGATGATGGATCCCATCGGTACAGGGTTAAGTCATGCCGTAGGTAAAGCAAAGGACAGTGATTTCTGGGGTGTTGATCAGGATATAAAAATGATCAGCCAGTTTATCAGGCAATTCATTACTGAACAGGACCGCTGGAACTCACCAAAGTACTTAATAGGAGAAAGCTATGGCACATTCAGAAATGCAAGCGTAGTCAATTACCTGCAGGAAAGTATGGGCATGGCCATGAATGGTGTGGTTATGGTTTCGGCTGTATTTGATTTGCGCACATTGGTGTTTGCTCAGGGGGATGACATATCCTATGTAATGAACCTTCCCACTTATTCTGCCACCGCATGGTATCACAATAAAGTACCCAACAAACCAGCCAGCCTGAATGAGTTTCTGAAAGCCTCTCGCGCCTTCGCCAAAGGAGAATACACAACTGCGCTAATGGAAGGTGATGCGCTCACAGGAGAAGCGAGACAAAAAATCACTGAGCGCTTGTCCTATTTTACCGGATTGAGCAAAGAATACCTTGAGAAGGCAGATCTGCGGGTGCGGCAATCTGAGTTTACAGCAGAGTTACTGCGTTCAGAACGCAAGACAGTAGGGCGTCTGGATTCCAGGTTTACGGGTATCAATCAGGATCCGCTCAATCAATATGCTGCTTATGATCCGCAAAGTGCAGCGATTAGCCCTGGTTATACTGCACTGTTCATGGATTACTTTTACAATACCTTAAAAGTGAACAAGGCACATACTTATTATACCTCGGCTTATGCACGAAAAGGTTTTGACTGGGATTGGAAACATGCCATCAATGGGTCAGGATTTCCTACGCCACCTAATACCGGAACGGATATGGCGCGTGCAATGTCACGCAACCCACATCTGAAGATTTTGGTTCTCAATGGCATTTATGATTTGGCTACTCCTTTTTACGGAGTGGAATATTCTATTGATCACCTTGGATTGGAAAAAGAAATCAAGTCCAACATCATTATGAAGTACTATGAGGCAGGTCATATGATGTACACCCACAGGCCTTCGTTGGATCAATTCAAAAAGGAAACAGCAGAGTTTATTTTACAGACAAGTAAGCGATAGCAGTCAACAATAGTTATTAGTTATTGAAGTGCGGTGCATTTTTAAATAACTAATAACTATTTTTTTTTAAGCCATCAGAAGGCGTTGTGCCAGTGGCCATGCTCATAGGACCAAACTTTACCCGGAGGGGCTTCGCCTTCTGGCTGTGGAGTAGGGTTGAATCCCTGCCCTTGTACCTCTGGTTCGTTACTGCGATTTACATAATAACCAATGATACCCATAGCGAGCAGTGCTACCAATACAGCACTGAGAATAAAGGCTTTGTTCATCCCTCGTCCTGACGACTCCATGCCCATGTGGCAATTCTTATACTTCTTTCCGCTTCCACAATGACAGATGTCATTTCTACCTAATTTTTCCATAACGGTAAAAGTTATTCAAGCATTGAAATTATAAAATAAAAGTAAAAGGGGGAAGCCGTTTGTAAAATACAGGACTACGCAGATTGAGGTTTATTTCCCAATTCATTCAGAATACGGACAACCCAATCTTTGTCCACTTTATAAAAGTAGTGGAGCAGATCGCTATACTCATTCCAATCATACAACAACCATCCTTTATTATTAAGTTGGTCAAAATCTTCCATTGTGGGGAATGAATAGTATTGCCCTCCCAATGGCTGAGGGGTGGCATCTATTTTTTGTGATTGTGCAATTTTGTCTATAATGTCTTGTAGTGTTGCAATTGCCTGGGGGTAGAGGTTGACAATATGCCAGAGTACACTTTTTCCTGGCGTGACGGGCCGTTCATTAATCGAAATGATTTTACCTGTGTCGATGCCACTGTCAGTAATATAGTGTGTCGTAGTGCCAATTTTTGTTTCTCCATTTAGCAGGGCTCGGAATGTACCCATCACACCTTTGTAATTGGGAAGTATGGCGGAGTGTAGATTGATGATGCCCAGAGGTGGAATAGAAAGCACCTCTCCCTTAAATATTTTTCCAAACCGAATCGAGATGAACAAATCCGGGTTGAAGGCTGAGATATCCTTTAGGGACGCTTGGAGTGAAGTGATTACAGTGACTGAAACGCCATATTTATTTTTAATTTGATCAAAAGACAAGAACCCACGGCCGGGATTCATTTCCAATTCGGGGAATAAGTATTGGTTGGGAAACTCTCTTTCGAGAAAAGCCAATTGCCGCAAGGGTTCAATGGGTGATTCATTTCCAACTTTTTCCGTCAGGTAAATATTAAAATCATATTTTGAAAGGGTTGGCAATAAGCAATTAAGCGCGATGTTGCTCTCGATGTCTTTATTGAGAAAAAGGGATAGGCGCATTTTATTTTTCTTGCGGCAGATACTTTTTAGGAATTGGATTTCCTGTTCTTTCACTGTCGTAAGTCCAGTTGAGAATCCACCATCGCTCTCCGTCATTATACAATTGAATGCTGTTGATGCCTCGGCCAGTTACTGGTCCGTTGAGTTGGTCCCGAGACTCATAAGTGCTCCACACGTGCGTGATGTTCCCGAAAGTTTCCGTTACTCTGTAAATCTCTGATTCATAAAATGCATCCGGTGGCATATTGGTATGAAATTCTTTGAGCGTCATTGCCCTGAGAAAGGGCTCACCCGCTTTGGTCACGCCTGATACCATCACATTGGCCATTGGGTGATGCAATGATTTATCCCTTTCCGTTTGTTTGGGGCCATAAGGTCCTGAAACTACTTCGTAATAGGCTTTGATGATGCCATCCAGCGTAGCTACATCTTTTTTTAAGGGGTAGGGGTTTTGGGCATACCCGTATCCTGCACACAATAGGAAAACGAGGGTAATAAAATGACAACGCATAACTCGGTTTGTTTATTGAAATGTGTCTTTCATTTTCAACACATAAATATAGGGCCAGTTCTTGCCGGTTACCAACATGGATTTTGTTCCTTCATGCCATGCGATACCGTTCAAAACGTCAGCTTCAGGGTTGAGCAGTTGAGTTTGCTGCGTCAATTTGGAAAGATCCAGAAAGCCGGCAACCTCTCCGGTGGCGGGGTCAATTTTGGCTATCCAGTTGGTGCGCCATATGTTGGCGTAGAGATAACCCTCGATGTACTCAAGTTCATTGAGTGCTTTCACAGGTTGACCCTGATACGAAACTTCAATTTTCTTTTTTACGGCAAAACTTGTTGTATCCAGAAAATAAATTGACGCAGTACCGTCACTCAGGATCAACTGATGGTTGTCATGGGTTAGTCCCCATCCTTCTGTTTTGTATTCAAATTCTTTAAGTTTTTCAAAAGTGGCAAGGTCGTACACAAATCCTTTCTTGTTTTCCCAGGTGAGTTGATAAACTTTGTTATTAAGTATGGTGATGCCTTCGCCAAAATATTCTTTATCCAGCGTCACTTTTTTTTCAGCAACTCCCGTTTTGATGTCCACGATGCCAATCCAGGAATTTTCCTGTCCGGTGCTTTCGTACAATTGTCCCTGGTGAATCACCAGCCCCTGCGTGAACGCTTGCTTGTCGTGAGGAAATGTATTTTGTACGGTAAACGAAATTAAATTAGGATTTTGAATGGTTTCTTTTTTGGTGGTACACGATAACAAGAAAATTAAAAGTGCGAATAAAAGAGTGCGCATATAGTCTGTAGCATTTATTTCACGGAAGGATTGACCCAAAGATGGCTAAACCAGTGCCAATTTCCAGCACTGTCTGGTGCAGTGAGCGTATAAAGCGTTCTCCGTCTTTGGCTTATAGCATGGGTTGATTGTAATTCGACCACCATTTCGTTGGCACTCGTTTCAACTACTGCAAGGGTGCAATCGCCACCTTGCGCGAAGCATTGCAGTTGTTTTACTTTCAGCCCTCTGGTATCAAGTGTCAAATTCAGTACAGGTTGGTCCTTTTCAATCGGTGCCAGATTGCTGTCAGGTGATTTTTTTAAAACCCTTAAGGATTCCATTTTGGCTTTATCTTCAAACATTTTAGCATAGCTTTCTGACATTGGAAAACGGGGAATTTGGTAATTGCTGGTCAAATTATTCATTACCCCGGAATTCTGCGCTGCTGCTCCCTTAAAACCTAATGACTGGATGATGTCACTCATGGGCTTGTCGAATTCGCCATAAGGATAAGCAAAAACTTTGGGCTGTACATTAAGGTGTTTTTTAATTAATGCCTGTGCTTCTGTCACGTCTTTTTCAAAGTCGATGTACCGTGTGTCAATGGGTTTATTGAGAAAATAGTCATGGGTATGTGTATGATTACCAATTTCTATATTACGCGAGACTACCTCATTGAGTTCCTGCCAGTTCAGATAGTCACCACCGCCTACTGTTTCGGTATTTATGAAAAGTGTGGCGGAAAAATTGAATTGATTTAGTAATGGTAATCCGTTTTGGAGGAAACTTTTATATCCATCATCGATGGTAATTACTGCCGTTTTTTTGGATGGCATTTCATTGTAAAGATAATCAAGGGCATCCGAGAGGTTCAGCACCTGATAATCATTATCTGCCAACCATTGAAGATGTGCTTTAAAATCATCAATTGAAATATTGGTGGAAGGAAAGCGGTTGTCTCCAAAACGGTGATAAACAAAACAAACCACTTCCTTATAGTGAGCGGCCTTTTGCAAAGGCAAATCGCGCTCATTGCTTTTGTTTTGTCCTGTACTGCAGGCAGCCAAAAAAAATGATAAAAGGACTGCGCGCATCATGGGGTGACAAAATAGTGTGGATCGAGGGTGTAGGTGTCGTACTTGGTCAGGTTGTTGTAGATGATAATTTTTCTCAACTGCTCAGTATATTCAAATCTGCGTTCGCTGTAATATTTTAAATGGGGCAATAAGGTAAACGGATCGTTGCTTTCCTGAAGTGCGGTACGCAGTTCCCTGTAGGCGTAGGCGGATCCAAGTGTTTTGAAATAATCAGCTATAGATTGAGAGATGTCGTCATAGGCCCTCACGTAGATGGGACCCGCTTCTCTTTTAAGGGCTGCTTTTATTCTGGGTTCGTGACGATTGTATGACCACATTCCAAAAATGTTATTTCCTTCTTTAAAAAATCTGGATTGTCCCCAACCACTTTCTACCGCTGCTTGTGCCAATACGATGCTGTTGGGAACGGTAGCCATTCGTTTCAGAAGATTTTCAACATTACTGCTTTTGTATTGCAATTTCAATTCATGATAGAAAACACTGTCTTCATGATTCCATTTCTTTTTTTCTTTCAATGCGATTAACTTTTTACGCTCTTGCGCCATATTGTGCTTTACAATCAATACGGATGGAAGGATAATCGAAATAAATAGATGCTTGGCGTGTGGTACGGTTTGGTTTTCCAGACCCGACACGTGGGTATAAACAACAGGCTTCACCAGTGAGTCTGTCAATAGGTTGACCTGATTAAGAGAATCTACTTTGGTAGTAATGATTTGCAAAACCGGCTCCTTTTTGGCACAGCCTACCAGCAGTGAAAACCCAAAAATCCATAGCAACAAGAGCCTGTGGCGTATACTCATGAGGCAAAGATAGTAGAAAGGGAGGACAGCTGAATGATTACAGATAAGGTGCTAGGATGACGATTGAAGAGGACTTCTAATTGATAATTTCCAATCAAACGGGAAGTATTTCCCAATATATCGGAATTTGAAATCTTGATTTTATTGTTAACGGTTTAGGTCATAGGAAAAATGTGTTGGTTTGAATGGAATTAACTCCTTTGAACAAAAAGAATTATTAAATGTTTCAATTAATAGCTATATTCCTAGAGAAAATGTGATTTTCATCATATTAACATTTACAACTTCGGAATAGCCATTAAATATGGAGAACGCTCATCCAGCATCTGAATTGAGATTACACAGCGATCAGGCTTATTTGCTTCTTGAAATGGAAAGAGAAGTAATGGAAATGATTGCTACGGATGAGCCAATTGGTGAAGTGCTCGATAAAGTAGCGCTTAATTTTGAAGCCATCAGTCATGACGCGATTTGTTCGATTTTGCTGGTGGATGAGGACGAAAAAACCATGCGGCATGGTGCCGGCCCAAGTCTCCCTAAAGCCTATTGCGATGCGATTGATGGAGAATCCATGGGGCCTGTAGCGGGTTCATGTGGAACGGCCGCGTTTCATAAGAAAAGGGTCATCGTTGAGGATATTGCCAGTGATCCGCTGTGGGTTAATTATCGCGATGTAGCACTTCGTTTTGGTTTGAGAGCCTGCTGGTCAACTCCCATTGTTAGTAACGATGGCCAGGTGCTTGGCACTTTTGCCATTTATTATAAGTCGATAAAGACGCCCGATGAAAGAGACTTCATGTTGATTGACAGGGCAGTTGATCAGGTAAAGATAGCCTTGGAGAAAAACCACAACGCTGCTCAGTTAATTGAAAGTGAGGCGAAGTATCGATTGTTGATGGAGTCAATGCCAGACTACATCATGCGTTTCGATCAAATGCACAGGTATCTCTATGTGAATCCCGCAACAATTAAACTGACAGGTTTATCTGAATCTGATTTTATAGGGAAGACTAATAAAGAAATTGGTTTTGATCCAGATCTATGTTCGTATTGGGAAATGAACATTAAACAAGCATTCCAGACTCGTAAAATTATTCAAACACAGTTTGCTTTCACGCTGCCTCAAGGCGAAATATTTCTTGATTGGAGACTTATCCCTGAAGTGGACGAAACAGGAAATGTAAAGTCTGTCTTGGGAGTGGCGAGAGATATAACCCAACTAAAAGAAGCAGAAAAGGAGATTCGGAAACGAGAAAGATTTTTGGCGATTGTTACTGATAATTTTCCACGATCTTACTTAACGGTGGTGGGTAAAAACATGGAGGTTTTGTACAATGGGGGCGAAGAGTTCTCCAAGTCAGATCTTGATCAGGAATCTTTTATTGGAAAAACCATACAAGAGATCTATGCGCCATTTGGCAAGAAGGTACTTGATGTTGTGATTCAAGCCTATCATAAAACCATGCTGGGAGAGCCTCAGATGTTCGAACTTGAAATTAACAATGAGTTTCAACAATATAAAACAGTTCCCTTAGTCGCTGAAGACAATGTTATAAATTCAATTTTGGTAGTAACTGAAAATATTACGGATAAAAAAGTGGCAGAAGGGGAGCTTGTCAAAAGCGAATTTCTGTTCAGAGGACTTGCTTCAAATGCACCGATAGCCATTTATCAAACAGATTTGGAAGGCAGGTGTACCTATGTGAATGAAGAATGGGTAAGGTATTCTGGAATAAGTGCAGAGGAGGCAATGGGTTTTGGTTGGCTCAAGGCCATTCATCCTGATGATCGGGAGCGAGTAAAGCAGGAGTGGGAGTCTTTTGTTGTATCCTCCGGGACAGTGTTCAAGTCTGAGATGCGGATGCTTCAGCCAACTGGAAGGATCGTTTGGCTTTCGGCCAAAGCATTGCCATTGTATGGTGCAGATCATATTGCCTATGGTCACATAGGAATAGCCTTAGATATTACTGATCGGAAACAAATTAATGAGCTCTTAGAGGAGAATGAAGAGCGCTTTCGAACGACTCTGGAGCGTATTACTGATGGCTTCGTAGCATTGGATAAAAATTGGTGTTATACGTACATGAACAGGAGGGCAGGTGAAATATTTGATCGTGATCCCAACACCATGGTAGGAAAACACATATGGACAGAATTTCCTGAAGGCATAGGGCAACCATTTCATCTGGCATACGAAAAAGCGATGAAAGAACAGAATTATGTTTACCTGGAGGAATATTATCCGCCTTATGATCGATGGTTTGAGAATCACATTTATCCTTCACCAGAAGGTCTTTCTATTTACTTTAAAGACATTACAGATAGAAAGATGGCGGAGCTACAATTGATTGCCATAAAAGAAAATTTAGAATTGGCAGAAGAGCAGGCCAAGTTGGGCAACTGGGAGTTTAATGTAAAAACACAAAAACGAAGGTGGTCAAAGCAAATGTTCCGTTTTTTTAATCTGGAACCGGATTCAAGTCCACCGGCTATGGAAGCCTATTTGCACCTGATCCATCCTGAGGATAGAATACACGTACAGCCTTCGCTGCTTGAAATGAGTAATGGCGCGGAGCCCAAAATGAGAATGTATCGCACCAACCCTGATTTGATGCCCCTGCGCTACCTGTACGCAACATGGAGTGTGGAAAAGGATAGTGAAGGTAACCCGGAAAGATTCGTGGGTACGCTGCTGGACGTTACTGAGCGGATAGAGATTGAGAAAAAAATAAGAGAGAGTGAGGAGAAATACAGAACACTGATTGAGCAGGCAGCTGATGCAATTTTTTTAGTGGATTTGGAGGGAAACTATCTGGAAGCCAATGAAGGTGCAAGTGTTCTTACCGGCTATTCCATTGACGAACTCAAAAGAATGAACGGAAGAGATCTTGTTTGGGACGAAGATTTAAGAAAAACTCCCTTACAAACAGAAAAAATAAAAGAGGGGCAGGTGGTTTTCATTGAGAGAGTCTTAAAAAGAAAAGACAATTCACTTATTAATGTAGAAATCACCGCCAAATTAATGAACAGTGGAAAAGTCAATGTGATCATAAGAGATGTAACAGAGCGGTTTCTGGCGCAGAAAAGGATAAGAGAAAGTGAAGAGAAGTACAGAACACTGATTGAACAAGCATCAGATGCTATTTTTATTGCAAATCCATCAACACAGCTAATACAAGTAAATAGCAGTGCATGCCAAATGACTGGATATTCTCAGGAAGAATTAGTGCAGCTGTCGATTTCGGATATAGTAGAAATAGGGCCTGGGGATCCTCCGCTGAGAACTGCCGAAGTGGAAAAATCCAAATCACTACTTCAGGAAAGAAAAATAAAAAGAAAGGATGGTATCATTGTTCCTGTTGAGGTTAATGCTACCAGAATGAAAGATGGGAATATTTTAAGTATCGTAAGAGATATTACAGACCGAATCCGGACACACCAGCAAATTAGAGATTACAACATCCAGTTACAGCAGCTTACGATGCACTTACAAAAGGTAAGGGAGGAGGAGCGCGCTTCACTATCTCGTGAGTTACATGATGAGTTGGGGCAACAATTGACTGCCATAAAGATGGACTTGTCGTGGCTCAACAAAAAAGCTGTCTCTAAAGAGATGACAGATAAGCTCGGTGAAGCGTTAGAAATCACCAATGCTGCCGTTTCCACGGTAAGGAGGATTAATTCTGATTTGCGACCCTTACTGTTGGATGATCTGGGTTTGTTTGCTGCACTCGACTATCAAGCCAAAGAATTCAGTAAACGGTATAATGCGGAGTGTCATTTCAGAACAGAAATGATAGAACCACAACTCGATCAGCAGAACGCCATCGCAATATTCAGAATATTTCAGGAGACGCTCACCAATGTAGGTAAACATGCTAAGGCGACTAAAGTGGATGCAGTAATCCGGAGTATTGATGGTATGATGGAATTAATCATTTCTGACAATGGCGTTGGTTTTGATATGCTGGAGGGAAAGGGTCTTCGATCTTTTGGTATTTTAGGAATGACGGAGAGAGCAATGATGATGAATGGTGTCCTGGAAATAGAATCTACGCCCGGAAAGGGAACAATTGTAAAATTAAGGGTACCCATTTAGTTGTTTTATGAAGCAAGATTTAAAATTCATGCTGGCAGATGATCACGCCATTGTACGAAAAGGTTTAAAACAAATTCTGGTGGATGAGTTTCCTGAATCGCGTATATCCGAGGCGAGCGATGGAAAGGAAGTGATTGCTGCACTAGAGAATAACACTTTTGATTTGCTGATTTGTGACATTAGTATGCCGGGTACCACAGGTCTGGAATTGTGTAAAAAAGTGAAGGCTATACATCCTGAAATTTTGGTGCTCATCCTTAGCATGCATGCCGAGGAGCAGTATGCCATTCGTTCTCTCCGCATGGGTGCCTCAGGCTATCTTACAAAGGAAAGCGCGCCTGAAGAACTGATAAAAGCGGTAAGACATATTTTGGCCGGTAAGAAATATATTTCTTCTTCATTGGCTGCAATCATGGCCAATTACCTGGGTACAAACACCCAACAAGAACTTCATGAACAATTGTCGGACCGCGAACTGGAGGTGTTGAAGCAGATTGCAAATGGAAGATCTCTTAATGCGATTGGCAAAAAGCTGCACTTGAGTCCCAATACAATCAGTACTTATCGTGCGCGCATTCTGGAAAAAATGAAACTGAAAAGCAATGCGGATTTAATTCAATATGCCATAGAGCACAATTTAAAATGATCGTGTAAAGATTCCACTACACGACTTCAGTATTACCCTACATTTCTTTCAATAGAGTAGCTATAAAAAAGGCATTTTTCCTGTCCGATCTTTGAGGAAACAAAATGGATATGTCTACTCAACCCAAATCCTTACTGATCATTGAAGATTCTGTCTCCATTACCTGGAGATTGCTCAATTTTTTGAAGGAAGTTAAAAATCTGAAAATACTAGGGTCAGTTAGAAATGGAACGTCCGGTTATAAAAGAATTGTCAATGAAAAACCTGATATCATTCTATTGGATATTCAGCTACCGGGCACAAATGGACTCAAGATTCTGGAGTTGTTAAAGGATCAGGAGCATAAGCCGTATATAATCATATTTACCAACAACAGTAATTTCTATTTTAAAGAGCGCTGTTTTGCTCTCGGAGCAGATGAGTTCTATGACAAATCAGTTCAATTTGAAGAAGCAATAAAAGCAATAATAAAATTTTGTAATGACGGTGTTAACTCTCAATAACCTGCTCATCTCTCAATATAATAAAGAAGACCTAACAGTACAGTGAAGAAAGAAAGTACAACATCAGGATTGACCCAGCGGCATTTAATGGCCTCGATATTTGAATCGGGAGCAGCCATTCTTGCCATGATTGCAGAACGTGAGCCACTTCACAGGATTCAGAAAGCCATATGTGAAGAATGCGAAGCGTTACTGGATCAGGTCTTGTGTTCCTATGCGGTGCTTGACGAAAAGGGGGAGTTTTTTGAAAGCGTGATTAGTTCCAGTTTATCAGATTCATACCTCAGTGCCATTACCGGAGAAGGAATTGGCCCGATAGCTGGTTCAGCTGGTGCAGCAGCTTATAGAAAGCGTCAGGTGATAACATCCGATATTTCAAAAGATCCAATATGGGTAGTTCATCGTGATTTGGCTCTCGGAGAAGGCCTTAAATCAAGCTGGGCTACGCCCATTTTAATTGGTGACAGGGTGGTGGGCGTATTCAATGTCTACACCAAATCAATCAGGGAGCCGGACCAGCTCGAAATGAATGTGATGGATTACTGTGCGAAGCTGCTTCAAAATGCAGCTGACAAATTAACTAAAAGTCGTGCGGACCTGGAGAGGGCCTATACATCAGATCATCATTTGAACTTATTGCGATCAGAGCATCAATTTCAGAATGTAATTGAAAACATTTCGGGGGTATATTGGGTGAATGATGTTGTGGAAAACAAAACCTTATATGTCAGTCCATCTTATGAGAAAATATGGGGGAGAAGGCGTTATAAACTGTATGAAGATACCTCTGACTTTATTCAGGCTGTGCATCCCGATGACGTAAATATTGTTCGCAAAGCCTATGAAAATTTGACTGAAAGTTTGGATGCCGACATTACCTACCGAATTCTAAAACCAGATGGTGAGGTACGATGGATTTGTGCAAGGGTAAAGGTGGTAGACGAAGACAATGGCCGCAAGTTGGAATATGGTTACGCGGATGATATCACAGAGCGGCTTGATTCGGTCCGACAAAATAAGGTGCTGATAAACCGCAATCAGTTAATATTGAAAGGGATGTTGGATGGTTTCCTGTTGGCAGACGTTAATGGAAAAATCATTACTACCAATGCAGCTTATGCCAATATGGTCGGCTACGAGCAAGAGGAAATTTTAAAAAAGAACATTAGTGAACTTGAAGGCGTATTTTCAGAGGAAGAGATCAAAGAAAAAATAAATGAAATTATTGAAAGGGGTGCATTCCAAATAGACACCAAGCACCGCCACAAAAACGGATCATTAATAGACCTGGAGGTAAGCATATCTGTAATGGACGTAGAAGAACAACCCCTTATTGCTGCCTTCATTAGAGATATCAGTGATAAAAAGAAGTACCAAAGAAGATTAGAAAAACAATTTCATGCTTTGGAACAATATGCCTTTATCAACTCGCATCAAGTGCGGGCGCATGTGGCCACTATGCTGGGCCTTATGAACCTCTACCTCAAAGGCTATGTAAATGGTGAAGAAAAGAAAAAAGTTATTCGACACATGCACGATGAAGCAGTGCATCTGGATAATCTCATCCGCCAATTGTCAGTGTTGATTAGTAATGATCACCATTAAACAGGTTCTGGAATTGGTCAGGTGTTTACTCTGATTGCTGATATCAAGCTTTTTATCCACCAGGGCAAAACATCATTTGTCAGTGTTGAAATCCTAGAACAAAAATCAATCATAACGAACTTGAATTGGATTTGTTATAGAGCAGATAAAAAAAAGTACTAACAATTAATATTCAAAAAAATATTGATTCGTTTCCAACCTTGTACTTTCTGCTGGTGTCAAACAGGGCACAAACCAAATATTTTATTTATGAATAAGATTGAAAGCGGAAAAGGTCTATTGAGAATGCTTCCATTGGCATTTTTGTTTGCAATGTTGGTGATGGCCTGTAGCAAGGATGACGATGCTACACCATTTGGAGCTCCCAATTTAAATGCAGCGTCTGATATTACAACCAATTCCTTCAAAGCAACATGGTCAGCTGTTACAGGTGCTGAAAAATACTTGTTGGACGTATCTACCACCGCGAATTTTAGCAGTACTGTTACTGGCTACAACAAAAAAGAAATACAGGGAACAGCTACCACAGTAAACGGATTGGCAGCTTCTACCAAGTATTATTTCAGAGTGTATGCGAAGAAAGGTACAACGGTATCTGTTAATTCAGTAGTAAAGGACGCTACTACCAAGTAATTCCCTTTTCTAAGCATGCAATCCTGTGGAGTAACAGGATTGCATTGCTTTTTGTAAGAAAAATGTATTATTGATTTCTTTGATCTACCTCCTTTACAAATTGGATTAATCCGTTGATGTAGGTCTCCTGGTCATCATACATAGACATGTGGCTACCCGTTGGACAATGCAAATACTGGCCATCAGGAAATTGAGTAGCCATCCATTCCATGTGTTTGGGATCCATGGTGTCGTAGGCTCCTCCAATGGTTAAGGTGGGTACGGTAATTTTAGATAAGTCTTTGCTTCTATCCCAATTCTTCAATTTAGCATTACCAACCACGCCAAATTCACTTGGACCTTGCATTGCTACATACATATCGTTATTAATTCTTGCAAACGCCCTGTTTACCGGATCGGGCCATTGCTCCAACGGCATACGTAGCACATGCTCCGGGTAGTAGTGGGTGAAAATCAATTCTCCATATCTGGGATTAGTATAATCCCCTTTTGCCTCCATTGCTCTTATTTCAGCCAAAACTGTTGGATCCAGCTGAGGTCCTAGTACGTCATTGGCATATTTTACATAATCAGGTATTGAAGACATCATATTGGAAACAATAAGACCTTTTAAATTGTCCTGATGTTTTAATGCATATTCAATGGCTAAGATTCCACCCCAACTGTGTCCAAGCAGATAAAAATTACTTTTGTCCAAAGCCAGAGCTGTTCTAACCTGCTCCACTTCATCCACAAACCGATCAATATTCCATAAGGAACTATCCGAAGGCTGATCACTGTATGCAGATTCCAGCTGATCATAGTAATAATATTCTATTTCCGCGTTGGGCAAATAAGAATCAAAGCATTCAAAATATTCATGGGTAGATCCTGGCCCACCGTGTAACAACAACACTTTCATGGTTGGATTATTACCTACGCGCTTGGTCCAAACTTTAAATTCACCAGAAGGTGTTTTAATGGGAATCATCCTCACTCCACCACTTAATCTATCTTCGCGGTTTGAATCGTCTAAATAATTATTCTTGCTGCTTTTTTCGGGGGCATTGTTGCAACTAATTGCCAAAGATGCCAGGATGATGAATGCCAGGTGTTTCATAAATGTTGAGTTTTTGGTCAAGTAGAAAGAGTTCCTGAAATTAGAAATTGGCTAGCAATAATTCAAGCAGTTTTCCTATTGCTTAATGGACAAGTGTATCGGATGGTTATCTCATTTTAATAAAAAAAACCTCAGCCATCAGGTCAGGATGAAAAGGCAGGGTAGAAGCATCATATTCTTTTCTAAAATCTGCACCGATACTGTCGCAGGCATTAATAACCAGATCAACATAGGATTTATCGATTTTACTTACATTTTGATCTCTTTCTGCAACGTAGGTATTGTCAGGAAGTGCTTTGTAAGCATAGACTTTTCCGTTTTTGATGCTGTATTCTCTCAGGTTGTTGGAAACATCTATTCGTTCATAACCCAGCTCTCTTTCATCAAATTGAGCTAGCTCATTTTCAGAAATAAAGTACAATACAGCATTAACACTACCTCCTTCTTTAGCAGCAATGTTTAAAAATATTATTTTCTCAAACGAGAGGGTGTCTGTGTTTTTTATGTAAAATCCATCGTAATCAAAAAATTCTTTGGGCTGAAGTGAGTCCTTATTGCTACCTACATAACTCCATTCCCTTTGATAACCTTCCAGATGAACCAAATAAACACTGTCTTCGTATTTTCTGCCTAATGTAGCTTCTGTTTCATTAAAAGAAATCAAAGAACCATAGCCGATCATGCCTACTTTTCCTGATTCAATTTCTATTTCTGGTTTCTCGGGAGTGCTTTGGCAGCTAACAAAACATATAAGTAAGAAGGACAGGGCCAGCAGGTGGTTGATTTCTCTTTTCATGGGATAAACGAATAGTTTTCTGTTTAATAATACAGAAAGTTAGAAATTCGCTATTGTATTCCAATTGGGCTTTTAAAAAATTAACTGGAAATGGGTATTAGGGAAGAAAGAAAAGAGGGGCAAAAAAGTAAATGATGAAATTAGACGTATTGGACAGGAGGGAAAATGATTATTGATTTATGCGGCCAGCTTAGATAGCATACCCTTGAAAACAATACCATGAAAGGGGAGCACACTGTACCAGTACAATCTTCCCCATACACCTTTAGGGCGAAAGGTGGCAGTTTGATATAGCACATTCTCCTTAATTTTAAATTCAAGCCAGGCTTCCCCGGGCAGTTTCATTTCTGCAAAGAGCAGCAACCTGCCTTCCTCTTTATTGGCGTATAACACGCGCCAGAAGTCTACAGCATCGCCCGCATTCAATTTATGGTCGTGGGTCCGGCCTCTGCGCAAACCAACCCCGCCAAATAGTTTGTCAATAAAACCTCGTATCACCCACAGCGTATCCGCATAGTACCACCCCGTGTTGCCACCGATACTCCATATTTTTTCTATACTTTCAGCTCTTGATTGAATAACCTTGCTGCGTTGATCGGTCATGCAGCCGTGGGTAGGGACGATAAGAAATTCTGATAAATTGATTTTCAGCGTTCCACTGATGAGTGAATCTTTCCAGCTGGATAGAATTTGATTGCCCTCAATCTTCGTGAATGTCCTTTTCAAAGCCTCCTCATATCCTATGGGGTTAATACCCAGAATAATATTTAGATCATTGTTGCGACACACTACTTCAACCTTCATGCTGTCTACCAATGAGGTTGCAAGCTTATAAGACGTGGCAGTAACAAAATACAACCAATAGGATGAGAGTCGGGGTGTCATTACAGGCACGATAAAAATTTTTCTTTTAAGGCCTCTCACGCGCGCAAATCCAAGTAACATTTCCTTATAGGACAATATATCTGGTCCTCCTATGTCAAAGCTCTTGTCAAATGTTTTTTCATTAAAAATTGTCTGACTGAGAAAACTAATGACATCCGCAATTCCAATAGGCTGGCACTTGGTGCGCAACCATTTTGGAGTAATCATGATAGGGAGTTTTTCCACTAAATCTCGTATGATTTCAAAAGAGGCACTTCCTGATCCGATAATAATCCCGGCCCTTAGCGTGGTGAAATGATATTGCCCTTTGCCCAGTTCATCTTCTACCGCTTTACGTGACGAAAGGTGTTTGGAAAGGGTGTTCTCATTGATGATGCCACTTAAGTACACGACATGCTTTGCTTGCGTATGATTTATTGCTTCCCTGAAGTTGTTGGCCGAAGTCAACTCCAATGTCTGGTAATCACTGGAGGTTGACATCGAGTGCATAAGATAAAAGGCTCCGTCAATGTCGTGCGGAATGGCCTGTAGTGATTCCTTTTTTAAAAAGTCTACCTCAATTATTTTGAGCTTGTTGATTAGGGATGGAGGAGGATTGAACCGATTTTTATCTCTTACACAACAGATTACTTCGTGCCCCATATTGATCAGGACTGGAAGTAATCTTTTGCCTATGTATCCGGTGGCACCGGTTAGCAGGATTTTCATGGAATTACCGGTTGCCTATTGAATTGAATTTTCGATTATCCTTTATTTAAAAAAGAAGAGTACATCCAAACGAGTTTTTCCTGTTCGCGAATGTTGTCACTCATTTGTGCATTGGTTCCTTCGTCATGAATTTCATCGGACAGATTAAGGATGTGTCGTTGCTTCAGCAATAAGATTTTAAATGCCTCCAGAATATTGGATACCGCTTTGTGACCATCAGACACTTCTTTACTTTCAGGAATCTCTGCCTCTTTGAGGTAGTCACTGTATTTGTGGTTGGGAGCAAATCCCAGTGTAAGAATCCTTTCGGCTACCTCATCAATTTTTAGAAAAAGGTTATTGTACAGCTCCTCAAATTTCAAATGAAGTTCAAAGAATTTATCACCTTTAATATTCCAGTGATAACCCCTCACATTCTGATAAAACGTAGAGTAGTTGGCCAGCAGGTCGTTCAGTAATATGGCCAGCTCTTTTGTTTTTGCCTCGTTAAGTCCTATTTGATTTAAATTGCTCATGTCGTTTTTGATTTACTTAATGCTATGTAAATAACAAATGAACCGTTATTTTGTTCATGCTTATCCCCGTATTATCTTTTTTGTTTTAAAGTTTTACTCAGTTGCATATGCAGCATGGGATAGGGCTTTCCAAGCCCATCCAGATCTGATCTATTGATGGTTTCAAAACCCATATGTTGGTAAAACCCAACTGCGGAACTATTCTGCTCGTTAACGTCTACCAAAGTGGCATTCAGGGAATTGATGGCGTACAGCAGCAGGGTTTTACCGGCACCTTTGCCCATGTAAGCAGGTAATACGAATAGCATTTCAATTTTCCCGTCTTTAGTACCCAGAAAACCAACTATTGCCTCCTGGTCTTTAAGGCAATGCAAATCAACGGCATAAAAGTATTCATTCAGGATTAGTGGCTTGAAATACAACAGATCGGATTCTTTGAGGAAGTGATGTGTTTTGCGTACTGAAGCTTCCCATATGTCTACCAGCTCGGGGTAATCCTTGGGATCAGCAGGTTGAATTGAATAGTGCATCGTTCCGGATTATTATACAATATTAATGATAGTTACGCAGTTTCTTTCCACTCTTCATCTCACGGGTTAACTTTACCCCCATGTTTACAGGCATCATAGAAACCGTAGGTAAGGTTGTACAATTGGAGCAGGAGGGTAGCAACAGACATTTCTGTATTGAAAGTACGATCAGTCATGAGTTAAAGGTGGACCAGAGTGTTTCGCATAATGGTGTATGCCTTACAGTAACGCGTCTGGAACCTAAAAAGCATTGGGTTACGGCCATCAACGAGACACTTGAAAAATCGAACCTGGGCGAACTTAAAGTAAACAGTAAGGTAAACCTGGAGCGTTGTATGTTAAACAATGGTCGATTTGATGGTCACATCGTTCAGGGACATGTTGATCAGACAGGTATTTGTAAATCCATCAAGGAAGAAGGGGGAAGCTGGTTGTTTGATTTTGACTACGATCCAACTCTAGGCAACGTAACGGTTGAAAAAGGATCTGTTGCAATCAATGGAATAAGTTTAACCTGTTTCAATTCAAGGGATAATGGATTTTCAGTTGCTATTATTCCCTATACCTTTGCGCATACTAATTTTGGACAATTAAAGGTAAGAGATACCGTCAACCTTGAATTCGATATTATTGGCAAATATGTAAAAAGATTGTTGGGGAAAGATTAGTGTGGCAATGGTGGTAAAGTAGATTTAGTTTTGTTAAACTTTCTTACCAACCAATTGGCAAACAGGAAGCCAAGCCATCCGCATACTAATCCAATCACTGCACCTACCATTACATCTCCCGGATAGTGAACGCCCAAATAAATTCTGGTGTAGCTCATAAGTGCCGCCCAAAGAAATATAACACTCATCCAATGGTAGCGTCCCCTGAAAACCAGAAAGATAAACATGGCCACCCCGAATGTATTGGCAGCATGGCTGGAAGCAAATCCATATAAACCGCCCTTGTAATTATTAACAATGTGAAGTATTCCTTGTAAGCCCGGCTCCTGTGAAGGGCGAAGCCTGGCAAAATAGGGTTTCATAAAACCAGAAGTGATCTGGTCAGTAAGTAAAATACTTAAGGCAACTCCCAATAAAATGTAAATGGTATCCCACTTTTTATATTTAATTATCAAATAGACAAGAAGAAGGTAAAGGGGTATCCAGAAGATGGTTTTAGTAAGCAACATCATAATGGGATCAAGCCAGGGAGCATGAAAGCCATTGAAGTAAAGCAGAAGTTCTTGATCGAGTTCTAGTAGCTTTTGCAAAATCCGTTACATTTGTGTGGGTGCAAAATTAACGCTTATCAATTTAATCGAATGCGTTTTTCTCAAGTTCCTCATACAATATTAATGGTCAGGCCGGCAGCTTTTGGGTATAATCCTGAAACGGCCGCATCCAATGCGTTTCAAAAGCGAACAGAAGACCAGCAATGGGTGCACAAGATGGCGCTTAAAGAGTTTGATCAGGTTGTTTTGTCTCTTCGGGAAAGAGGCATTCAGGTTATCGTGGTGGAAGACACCCCAGAACCCCAAACGACAGATGCGGTTTTTCCTAACAATTGGATTACCACTCATGAGGATGGAAAAATCATTCTTTATCCAATGATGGCCCCTGGCAGAAGGAAGGAAAGGAGAGATGATGTAGTACAGCAATTGAAAAATCAATATAATGCTTCCGAAATAATTGATCTAAGTGAGCATGAGTTGGAAGGTAAATTTCTTGAAGGAACAGGAAGTATTATTTTTGACCATCCTCATCGAATTGCCTATGCATGCCGATCGGCCAGGACTGATGATGGTTTGTTCAAATCGCTCTGTGCACTGTTGGATTATAAACCGGTTTTGTTTGATGCGGTGGACGCAAATGGTCAAGCCATCTACCATACCAATGTAATGATGTGGATTGGAGATACAGTGGCGGGGATTTGTCTGGATTCAATACACGATGAAGGCGACCAGGAGGAATTGCTTGCGCAGTTGACTGCTACCCATCACAAAGTGATTGCGCTTAGTTATGCCCAGATGAATTCATTTGCCGGCAATATGTTTGAGGTAAAAAATGATAAAAATGAGCGGTTCTTGTTGATGTCACAAACCGCATTTGACTCACTTTTGCCGGGGCAATTGGCAGAAATAGAAAAGCACGTCAACGTACTTCCGCTTGATATTGGCACCATAGAAGAGAGTGGAGGAGGATCTGTGCGCTGCATGGTGGCAGGAATCCATCTGCCGGTTAAATAAAGTCTATAATACCTTCAAAATTAAGTTCATAGCGAGCGCTTTACTATGCTTGGTGGTCTTATTTTTATAAATTGTAAGATATAGACTAGGCTTTAATTGTTATGACTAAATACGACCTTGTTATCATTGGTGCCGGGCCTTCCGGATATGCGGCTGCCATGCGAGCCATTGACTTCAGAAAGAAGACGCTTCTTATTGAACGCAATAAAGTTGGAGGCGCGGGTGTAACCAACGGTGCACTCTCATCTAAAACATGGTGGGAACTATCCCGGGAAACGGCAGCTTTCAGAAGAAATCTTAAGCGATTTAATATTGAGGCTCCAAGCGTGAACTACAATGAGATTCAGGCAGAGGTAAAAAGGGCTGTAGGCGAACGCAAGGCCATGTTGAAAGATCATATGGCACAATTGAAGGATTCCAATTATGCGGATTTGCTTCAGTTTAAATATGGGAGCGCCAAACTGATAAGTCAGCACGAGGTTGAAATCACTCAGGGAACCAGTAAAGAAGTAGTGCAAGCGGATTACATTATTCTGGCTACCGGAAGCCGACCTCGCTATTTGCCTGAGCTTCCCATCGATGAAAAAATTGTGATGACCAGTGAAGGCATCGAAGACATGACCGACTTTCCGGAAAGCATGGTAATTGTAGGTGCCGGTGTTATTGGTTGCGAGTATGCTACCATATTTTCCGGCTTTGGTAAAACCAAAGTGCATTTAATTGATAAAGGAGATCAAATTCTTCCCTTTGAAGATGATGATGTGGTGAAAATTATTGAGCGAAACATGGAAAACCATGGCGTGCTGATTCATCGCAACTCCAAACTCATACGTATGGAAATAAAAAATGGAAGAGTAGAGTATGAGCTTGAATACAATGATGGTGGTAAGGAAGTATTTAATGTGGAGAAGGCATTGGTCTCTGTAGGGCGCATACCCAATTATGAAAATTTGTGGGATGACAATGTAAATATTAACATTAATAGACGAGGTGTTGAAGACAACGATACGCAAACCAATGTATCCAATATTTATGCTGTGGGAGATTTGACTGCCGATATTTCACTGGTCAATGTGGGTGAGTTGGAAGGTAGGTATGCCGTGGAACGGATTTTCAGTAAGCCAAAAAGAAAGTTGGTTTATGAAAACATTAGCAACATAATGTTTTTAAGTCCCGAGGTGGCCGGGGTCGGTTTAAATGAAACGCAAGCCAGGGAGCAGGGATTAAATTATAAAGTGGTAACACTTGATTACAGTTGTATTCCACGTGCCATCGCCAAGAGAAATACGCAGGGGTTTATCAAATTATTGGTAACCAATGATGATGACATGAAAATTCTGGGAATGAAAGTTGTAGGTAATCATGCCTCGAGTGCCATTCAGGCGGTGGCAGTATTGATATCTATGAACAAGGGCGTTGAGGAACTGGCAGAGTGTGTTCATCCGCATCCTTCTATTACTGAAGGTATTCAGGAATGTGTGCGCATGTTGATGGGGAAATCTTTGTTTAAACCCATGGCACTTCGGGGGAAACTTTCATGCAGAAAATGCGTTGATTGCGAATACGAGGACATAATCTTTGATTGATGAAACCCATTAGGTTAGCTGTTGTTGTTATGTTTTATTTCCTTACATCTATGGGCTATGCCCAGGATACGGGAGTAGCGAAAAGCAGATATGGTAAGAAGGCCAAACAATCTCCTTTTGCAGAGCATATAGATTTCGAGGGGATGGTCAAACGCTATTTGATGAAGGAGACTGAGCCCATGGAGCCATTGGAAGGTATTTATTCAGTATCAGCAATTATATCCAAAAGGGGAGGTTTTTTAGCGAATCCGAACCGAGAGAAAATTATTGCACGAAAGGATAATTATGCCAAGGTGGTGATCATGAAAGATTCTGAACATTCTAACCGAGAATACATGGAGGTTTCTTTGGCCTCTAAAATCCCGGGCAAATATCCAGTGGTGGGAGCATTCAACAGCCTTGCCGAGGGAAAGGCTTTTGTTTATAAGCATTACGAACCCAAGCAATCTCCAATATCTTATTCATTTGTGCTGTCAGAGTTTGATATCCTGGACGGTGTGCTCACAAAAATTGTTAGAAGAAAAACCATTACCTACAAGCTGTCCTACCTGAAAATTTACCCCAAGAAAGAAGAAATTCTTTTACGCAAACTTTCTAATAATAGGTAGCAATTTGTTCCAGTGACTTTCTTTTCAAATTAGGTACGTAGGTACCTGCAGTGGCGTAGCCTACTGGTATCAACAGAAATGGCTTCTCGTTTTCAGGGCGTTTTAATAATTTGGTGAGGAAATTCATAGGACTGGGTGTATGGGTAAGTGCAACCAGTCCTGCATGATGGATGGCCGTCAAAAGCAATCCACAGGCAAGTCCAACGGATTCAGCAACATAATAGTTTGTCTTTTTCTTACCATCAGGGGCAAGGTCATAAGTTTTTTTAAAGACTACGATCAGGTAGGGGGCAATCTCGAGAAACGGTTTTTTCCAATCGGTCTGGAGCGGTCTCAGGTCATCCAGCCACTCAGGTGGCATACGACTGTTATAGCTCTCGTATTCCTCTTCTTCAGCGGCAATGCGTATTTGAGTTTTTAATTTCGGATCACTTACCACGCAAAACGACCACGGCTGCTTATGCGCACCTGATGGAGCCGTAGAGGCAGTCAGGACCAGATTATCTATTACTTCCTTGGGAATGGGTTTGTCTGAAAAGTCACGCACGGTTCTGCGTTGATCCATCCACTCATAGAACGATTGGCTACGATCCAGCATTTCCTTTTCACTATAGCTTTCGTGCTCGTAGGCTATGAACTCATAGCCGTCAATGATTTTGATTTTCTGATCCATAAAGGAAATTTAGGAATAACACATCAATGTGCAAACAATCTGCCTGCAGGCATCTCATTAATGTATTGTGCACGACAAGTGACTATTTCTTGTTGTGCCTGAGGGCAAGTACTTTTTCAACGTCAGCGAGAGAGGTATCTTTTACCGACAAAAGCAGGAGGTAATGATACATCAGGTCCGCAGCTTCATTTAAAAACAGTTCCTTATTATCGTCTTTCGCTTCGATCACCAGTTCAACCGCTTCTTCACCCACCTTTTGCGCAATTTTGTTGATGCCATCCTTTACCAATTTAGACGTATAGGATGAAGGTGATGGATTATTTATTCTGTCCTGTATTACTTTTTCTAACAAGGAAAGGCTAAAGCCAGAATTCACTTCATTGAAGCAGGTATCGGTGCCTTTATGACAAACAGGTCCCTCAGGGTTTACTTTTATCAGCAAACAATCCTGATCGCAATCAGCGATGATGTCTACGAGATGAAGAAAATTTCCTGATGTTTCTCCTTTTGTCCATAACCGCTGCTTACTCCTGCTAAAGAATGTCACTCTTTTATCTTCAATTGTTTTTAGCAAAGCTTCTTCATTCATGTAGCCCACCATCAGCACTTTCGAGGTTGTGGCATCCTGAATTACACAGGGTAGGAGACCTGTTGCTTTTTCAAATTGTATGTTACTTAAGTCTATCATATCAATCTCTAACTTCAACGTCATTTTTCCGGAGGTATGCCTTAAGATCTGGCAATGAAATCTCACCAAAATGAAAGACACTTGCTGCCAGAGCTGCATCGGCATTGCCTTCTTTGAATACATCCACGAAGTGACTCATTTGTCCTGCGCCTCCGGATGCAATGATAGGGACTGTTACTGTTTTACTTAGCTCCTTCAAGGCATTAATGGCAAAACCGTTTTTTGTGCCGTCATGGTTCATACTTGTAAAAAGTATTTCTCCTGCGCCCCGTAACTCCCCCTCACGTGCCCAGGAGAAGAGTTCTTTCTCTGTTTCCTTTTTACCTCCGTGGGTATGTACCAACCAATAGTCTCCAACATTTCGCGCATCAATTGCCAGCACGATACATTGAGATCCAAATTCACGAGCCAACTGATTAATTAAGTCAGGATTTTTTACGGCAGAAGAATTAATGGTCACCTTATCCGCTCCGGCTTTAAGCAAGCGCTCCACGTCCTGAATGATTTTTATCCCACCTCCGACTGTAAATGGGATGGTGCATTCAGCAGCAATTTCTTTTACCAGTTCCGCGAAGGTTTTACGTTCTTCATCGGTGGCAGAGATATCCAAAAACACCAACTCGTCAGCACCTTGCTGTGCGTATAGCGCTCCAAGTGCTACGGGGTCACCTGCATCTCTGAGTTCTTTGAAGTTGATACCTTTAACGGTCCTCCCATCCTTTACATCTAGGCAAGGAATGATTCTTTTGGTAAGCAAAGGCTATATGGTTAAAGGTTTTAAATCGGCCAGCTTAATTCTGCCTTCGTAAATGGCCTTGCCGATAATTACAGAATCTACTTTTATGTATTGGAGTTGAATGAGATCTTCAATACTGCTTACCCCACCACTGGCAATTATTTTAATGTTCGGAAATCTGTTGATCAGTTTTTTGTACAATCCAAAATTAGGACCTGATAACATTCCGTCTGTGCCGATATCGGTACAGGCGATGTATTCCAAAGCAGGTTCAAATCGAGTGATGAGATCGTTCAGGCAGAGCTTGCTGTCATCCTGCCAGCCATTGATCTGTACATTGTCACCCAGCACATCCGCACTTAAAATGAAATTCTCCGGACCGTACTCCTTCATCCAGCCCTTCAATTTTTCCGGCTCTTTTACTGCTACGGATCCAATGTTGATGCGGTTGATGCCAAGATCCAACAAGCGATCTACTTCCTCTGTTGTTTTTACACCGCCCCCAAAGTCTACTTTGAGTGCTGTTTTGTCCAGGATGTCAACGATCACTTTCCAATTGACAACTTCACCTTTTTTTGCGCCATCCAAATCAATGAGGTGCAGGTATTCAAGGTCAGCATCTTCAAATTCTCTGGCCACATCCACAGGATGGTCTCTGTAAACTTTTTTCTTGGTGAAATCACCCTGGGTGAGTCGTACACACTTTCCATCTACCAGGTCTATCGCTGGAATAATCTTCATGAAATTCTACTTCTTTATCTTCAAAAATTGTTTTATCACCATTTCTCCAACTTCAGCTGATTTCTCAGGGTGAAATTGTGCTGCGAAAAAATTATCTTTTTCCATTGCTGCGCTAAAAGGCACAATATAATCTGTTTGCGCCACTGTATACGGGTTTACGGGTACATAGTAACTGTGAACAAAGTACACAAAGGTATTTTCAAATTGCGGCCCCAACCATCCTTTAGTTTGCGTCAGGTTGTTCCATCCTGTATGCGGTACTTTAGCGGTTTGAGTAGCTTCAAATCTTTTCACTGTCAAGTCGAATATGTCTAGGCATTTAGTAGAGTTCTCCTCTGAAAAACGACACATTAATTGCATACCTAAACAGATTCCCAATACAGGTTGTTTTAATTGCGGCAATAGTTGATCCAGATTTTTGTCTTGCAAGTATTTCATTGCCGTACTTGCTTCTCCAACTCCCGGAAAAATCACCTTTTCGGCACTCAGGATTTCTTCTGTATTATCCGTGATTTTATAGTGAATACCAAGCCTATCCAGTGCAAACGCTACTGATTGGGTGTTACCGGCATTGTATTTTATTATGGCAATCATTGGTGTCAGTTATGCTTTCAACTATTAAAGTTTTCCTTTTGTGGTAGGCAGTTTTCCGCTTTCAAACTCCCTTATCTTCGCCATTAATAGGGCTTTGGCAAATGCTTTGAATATGGCTTCAGCTTTGTGATGCTCGTTTTCACCTTCTGACTTTATGTTGAGGTTACATCTGGCTGCATCAGAAAATGATTTAAAGAAATGGAAGAACATTTCGGTGGGCATTTCGCCTATTTTTTCTCTTTTGAATTCAACCTCCCATTCCAGCCACGGTCTGCCACCAAAGTCCAGTGCTACCTGTGCCAGGCAATCATCCATAGGCAAGCAGAATCCATACCTTGCCAGTCCTCTCTTGTCGCCCAAAGCCTTGGCGAATGCTTCTCCCAAGGTGATCCCTGTATCTTCAATCAAATGGTGCTCATCAATATGCAGGTCACCTTTTGCATCAATGTGCAGATCGAGTTGTCCGTGTTTGGCAACCTGTTCCAACATGTGATCAAAAAATCCTATGCCTGTTTTTACTGTTGCCTGCCCGTTGCCATCCAGATTCAATTGTATGTTGATTTCTGTTTCGTTGGTTTTGCGATTTATTTCCGCCATTCGCGGTGCTTTTACCAGCAATTCAAAAACACCTTCCCATGCAGCTACTTTTCGGCAATTCGGCAATTCGGTTGTTAACGATTCGCTTAGTAAAATTCCTTTACATCCAAGATTCACAGCCAATTGCATGTCTGTAATTCTGTCTCCAATTACATAGGAGTTTTTCAAGTCATAGTCAGGGTGAAAATAGGAGGTAAGCATTCCTATTCCAGGCTTGCGTGTGGGTTTGTTTTCGTGTTCAAATGAAGGATCGATGTGTTCTCTTACAAACTTTACATTTTCATTCTCCAATGTTTGCAGCATTTTGTTATGCGCAGGCCAAAATGTTGCCTCCGGGAAACTGTCAGTGCCCAATCCATCCTGATTGGAAACCAGCACCAATTCATAATTGGTTTGTTCCGCAATTCGTCTCAACCAGGTAATAGCGCCAGGCACAAACTCTAACTTTTCCAAACTGTCAATTTGATGATCTGGAGGTTCGATAATCAATGTGCCATCTCTGTCTATAAACAATACCTTCTTCATATATTTTTTAGTGCTTGAATTAATGCTTTGTTTTCTGTTGGTGTTCCTACTGTTATCCGAAGGCAATTATCACAGAGCACAACGGAAGATCGATCACGTACTATGATTCCATGGGAAAGTAAATAATTGTAGCGTGCTTTAGCATCATCCATTCTTACCAGAAGAAAATTGGCCTGTGAAGGGAATACGCGTTGTACAATATTGAGTTCTTGGAGTTGTTTTTCCATCTCTGTCCTCTCCTGAATCAGGGAGTTGACGGTTTCTTCTTTTTGATAATTTTTTTCTAATGCGGCAAGTGCATACTGTTGAGAGAGTGTATTGATGTTGTAGGGTGGTTTGATTTTATTTAAAATATCAATGATTGCCTCTGACGCATAACCAACACCCAGCCGAAGACCAGCTAGGCCCCAAGCCTTAGAAAAAGTTTGCAGGATTATCAGATTGGGCAAGTTGTCTAACTTACTCAAAAAACCACTTGTGTTTGCGAAGTCGATGTAAGCTTCATCTACTACCACCAGTCCTGGAAATGAATTTACCAAAGCGTTTACTTTTTCTTCTTCCAATAAATTGCCGGAAGGGTTATTGGGACTGCAAAGAAATATAATTTTGCTATTGACATCTATACTTTTTTCTATCGATGATAGATCCAGGTCAAAGTCAGCATTTAACTGAGGTTGTCTGATAGCTACATTATTAATAGCTGCACAAACAGTGTACATTCCGTACGTGGGTTGGGGTACAATGATATTATCCACTGCTGGTTCACAAAAGGCCCTTATCAACAAGTCGATAATTTCATCACTGCCGTTTCCTATTATAATCTGTTGAGGTCTCACGTTTTTAAGTTGCGCTATGGCCTCTTTTAATTTGCTTTGTCTTGGATCCGGATAACGATTGAAATCGGTGTTATAAGGGTTTTCATTGGCATCGAGGAAAATGGAAGCATTACCCTTGAATTCATCGCGGGCTGTGCTGTATGGCTTTACTTTCAGCAGACTTTTACGCACAATATTTTCAGGTACAAATTTCATTGTTTGTTCAATCTAATACTTACTGCCTGTTTATGTCCTATCAATTGCTCTGCTGTTGCCATTTCTTCAACCACTGGCCCCAGTTTATGCAATCCTTCTTTGCTGAGTTTTTGAAACGTAATAAATTTTTGAAAACTGCTTAAGGAAACACCACTGAATGCCTTGGCAAAACCGTTGGTGGGCAGCGTGTGGTTGGTACCTGACGCATAATCCCCTACGGACTCAGGCGTGAACTGGCCCAGAAAAACTGATCCGGAATTGCTAATCAGCTCAGCCATTTCATCACAGTTTTTTGTATTGATAATCAGATGTTCAGGAGCGTATTCATTAACGAAGGCTGTTATGTCTTCTTCGTCATTCATTTCCAAACACAAGCTATTTTGCAACGACAATTCAGCAATTTCTTTTCTCGGAAGTGTTTTTAGTTGCTGATCAATTTCCATGAGCACCTGATCAATGATGCTTTTATCGGTTGCTATCAATACCACCTGACTATCGGGTCCATGTTCTGCTTGCGACAACAGGTCAGCAGCAATGAATGCCGGGTTAGCTGTTGCATCGGCCACCACCAACACTTCAGATGGACCTGCAGGCATGTCTATGGCAATCCCCTCTGTACTTACCAATTGCTTGGCTTTGGTAACATATTGGTTGCCCGGGCCAAAGATTTTATAAACAGAGGGAATAGAAGCAGTTCCATAGGCCATGGCTGCAATAGCCTGTGCGCCACCCACTTTGAATACTTTTTCAATACCAATTTCTTTTGCTGCGAATAAAATCGCTGGATTAACAGATCCGTCAGGTTTTGGAGGAGTGCAAAGAATGATTTCCTTGCAGCCCGCAAGTTGAGCAGGAATGCCGAGCATCAAAAGTGTTGAAAACAGAGGTGCGGTTCCTCCCGGAACGTAAATCCCAACTTTTTCAATCGGCACTGCCTTTCGCCAGCATTGCACACCTGGCATGGTTTCCACAAAGAGTGTTTCTTGTTGCTGTGCCTTGTGAAATTGTTTGATGTTGTCAGCAGCAATTCTTATGGCTTGGCGCAAAGAGGCAGACACATTGCTTTCGGCTACATTAAATTCTTCTGTCGATACCTCAAAGGTATTCAACGATACCTTATCAATTTGTATTGAAAGCTCATGCAGCGCCTCGTCACCGGAAACCTTGACCCGGTTGATTATATTTTTTACTCTTCCATCCAGGAACTCCAGTTCAAGTGCCGGCCTGCGACAAAGCTCCTGCCAGGTGGAGCGAGTTGGGTTTGCTACTCTTTTCATTACAGTATCATTTTTTCAATAGGGATGACCAGGATACCTTCAGCACCAAATGATTTGAGCTGATCTATTTTATTCCAGAAATCATTTTCATTAACAACTGAGTGCAATGATGACCAGCCCTTTCTGCTGAGTGGCATTACCGTTGGACTTTTCATGCCTGGGATGACAGAGGTGATTTTTTCGATGGCCTCATCGGGGCAATTCAGCAATATGTACTTGTTGTTTTTGGCGGAGTTGACCGCGTCTAACCTGAAAAGCAACTGATCCAAAATTTCATTTTTGTCGCTGTTTAAATTGGGACTTGCGATCATTACGGCCTCTGATTGCAAGATCACTTCAACTTCCTTGAGCCCATTGATCAGCAATGTGCTGCCCGTGCTCACGATATCACAGATGGCATCTGCAAGACCAATCCCCGGAGCGATTTCTACCGACCCGCTGATTTCATGAATTCCAGCCTTAATGTTGTTGGCCTTTAGGTATTGGCTAACGATGGTGGGGTAGGAGGTCGCAATGTTTTTGCCCTCGAGCCATGATATTCCAGTGTAGTTTTCGGATTTGGAAACGGCCAGTGAAAGCCTGCATTTCGCAAAATCCAGCTTCTTTACTAATGTGTTTTGCTTATTCTTTTCAATAAATACATTTTCACCAACGATGCCCACATCAGCCACCTGGTCCTCAATGTATTGAGGTATATCATCGTCTCTCAGGAAAAGAATTTCTACCGGGAAATTGCGTACCTGGGTTTTAAGCTGGCCACGACCATTACTGATGGAAAGTCCGCTTTCTTTGAGCAATGCCATGGAACCTTCCTGCAGTCTTCCTGATTTTTGAATGGCAATTCGTAAGTTAGTTTTCATTAATTTTTTTGATATGGGAGTAAAACAAAAAAGGCCTGCCGAGTGGCAAGCCTTTTGATAAATTCTTATTTATAATTAATCAAAACATAGACCGACCACTCCATATAAGTGAAATATGATGGTGATGGCCGTGGATGTTTAGATTTTGTGTCATTCGTTTGAAATCGGGTGCAAGAAATGAATAAGATGCCAATTCTCAAAATTTAATGTAATAAATTGCTGGTCATATCCGTATGAATTCATTAAACGGTACATTTTCACTATTAACGCAATGGTGCTAATGTGAATCACAATTATTAGAACAATTGAATTTGTAATAGGTTTATTGAGATGATGAAAAAAGTCTATTTTATTGCATTGGTCGGCCTGTTGGGATGCGCTGAAGGGCGTGAAAGCAAGCTTCAGAAGTTTCTAATCAAAGGCAACAACGAAATTAATAACAAGAATTTTGAGCAGGGCATTTCGTATTATAAGGAAGCCATTAATATGGAACCCTGTTTTACAGAAGGACTTAACAACCTTGGAACCGCTTATTACAAGCAAGACAAGTTGGAGCAGGCTTTAAACAGCTATTCACAAGCCATTGATTGCGACCCGGATTACCTGCCAGCCTACTACAATCGTGCGAATACTCTTTATGAGCTAAAAGAGTATTTCAGTGCGCTGAAGGATCTGGACCGAATAGAAACCGCCAAGAAGGATACCGCTGTTACCAGTTTTATCAGGGGATTAGTCCATACCAAGCTCAGGAATTTTGATCTGGCCAAAGCTGCTTTTGAAAAGGCCTATCAACTGGATGCCAATAATGTAGAATATTTGGTAAACCTCGCTACTGTAAAGTTTTATCTCAAGGATTTTGAAGGGGCAAAGCAGGACTTGAACCAATCGATTCAACTCAATGCAGATGAACCTAACATTTACAACACGCTGGCAATGATTGCCATCGAACAAAATCAAATGGAAGAGGCGATGCTGCAAGTAAACCGGGCCCTTGAACTGGCTCCGGCTGAACCCTATTTTTTGAATAACCGCGGTTATATTTATCTTATTAAAAACGAATTGGATAAAGCAGAGCAGGACATCAACAATAGCCTTAGTGCTGACCCTGAAAATGGGTGGGCCTATCGCAACAAAGGTATTTATTATCTCATGAAGGAAGACTATGGAAATGCAGAGCGTTTACTTACTCAGGCTTTGTCCATGGACTCATTCATAGACAAAATTCATTTCTATATGGGTATGGCTTATATGAAAACAGGAAAACAAAGTCTTGCCTGCAAGCAGTTTGAAGAATCGGAGGCAGCAGGGGATGCCATGCTTACAGCGGATCTGATCAAGAGGTGTAAATGATTTTAATACAAAGAAAAAAGGGGCCGAAGCCCCTTTTTAATTTAGTTTTCAGTTGCCGGTACCGGGAACTCAGTGAATATGATCTGAGTCTCACCTGCTATCGGATCAATGGTTACATAGGTTGAGTTTAACCTGTTGTATCTTCTTAAGTCGATGGCACGTTGTCCTTCACACCAGAAAGAATACCTTCTTTGGTGCAGCATTTCATCACGCAATTCCGCCTGATCGTCTACAGTGGGTTTTGCTACTGCCAAAGTGGGCAAACCACCTGACTTAGTGCGGATGATATCCAGCGCAGTGATGGCATCTGCCAACTGATTGGTTTCGATTTTAGCTTCAGCGTAAATCAAAATCAACTCTTCATTGCGAATGATATCAATGGGAGAGGTGCTGCTTGCATAGAGCCTTGTCTCATGCGTTCCGTTTACACCGCTCTTTGCAGTAGGGCTATCGCGCAAGGCAGTCTTGTTGGCCACACGCTGATCACCTGCTTCTGCATCAGCAATAAAGGAATTGTTCACAACAATTTGATTACCACTTTGCTGAGGTGTTTTGAATAAATCATTGAGAACATCCGGACCTGCAGTGCTGTACACCATCTTAGGGCCAACGGTAAGGTCACCATTGAGATCAAAGAAAGAGGCGTTTAAGAAGGTTAATGCATCTGCATGCAATCCTCTGTAAAGTGCAACGCGGGCAGCAAGTGCACGGTTGAATTTTCCAAATGTTGCAGGAGTATCAAAATTGGTAAAACCGGAAGTAAGTGAGAATGCAAATTCAGCACCGGTCAATTCCGTAAATGCTTCGTTGAGCAAAGTTGCAATCGTGTTGAAAGCTGTTGCCTTGTCAACAATCGGACCGAGGTTCTTTGGATTGGCTACATCCACACGGATTCCATTGTTGTTTTGGGCATTGATTAACAAAAGTAACTGGTGCGCCTTTAGTGTTTTAGCGAACGCACTGTAACCTTGTTTTTGGGCAGCACTCACACTTGGGTCAGCTTTAGGGAGCGCATCAAGAATGATATTCATGTTCTTAATCGTCTGATACCTGTCATTCCATGAGGCAGTAGTATAAAACGAGTTGTTGTCCAATCCACCGGTAGTACCTAGAAGATCTGTGGTATTGCGTGGATCAGCATCAAACAAATAGAATTCTCTTGCAATCGAACCAAAAGCGGTCACATAATTGCTATAGCTGGAGCGCATGTTGGCCAAACCTCCTACAACAAGGTTGTTAAGGTCGGTTCGTGTTGCACCCTCTAATATATTTTCCAGAGCTGGGTTGTTCGGGTTCACCTGCTCATCGATCGTACAGCTTACCATAATCAGTACGCTGAAGATGAATATTTTTATTTTATTTAAGATTCTCATAATAGTTACTATTAAAAGTTAAGATTTAAATGGAAGAAAACCTGCTTGGTGCTGGGGTAAGGAGTTACATCCAATCCGCTGGATATCACACCGCTTCCATTTGTTGAAACTTCAGGATCGTATCCTGCGTAATCAGTTTTTGTCCACAAGTTTCTTCCAGAAACGCCAATCTTGATACTTTCAAATACATTACCCAGGCTGCCCATATTCTTGCTTGGCAGGTTGTAGTACAATGCTATCTCTCTTAATCTAAGATAGCCTGCAGGCTGCACCCAAGTATCTGCGTATTGAGCGCCACGCTCATCAATCTCTGGTGAAGTTCCTCCGTCATCCGTCAAAAGTTTGGTGAGGTTCAGGTTTTCACCACCTTTCTTAAGATGCAGCAGGAATGAGAAATCAAAATTGTTGAGGAAAGTAACAGTGTTGGGAAATCCAACCTGAAAGTCAGGTTGTGTATCTCCAACAATGGTAGGCACACCAGCCACATTCTGCACGATGGCAGTTACAGGATCTCCTTGTCTCAAATAGAACGTTCCTAACCCTAGACCAAATCCGTTGTTGGGAACTGGGAAAGGAGGAACTCCCAAGCGGGTTAATGTTGATTTGGTAGTCCAGAAATTAACACCGGTAGACCATTTGATGCGAGAGGTATTGATTACCTGTGCATTGATACCAACTTCTACTCCTGTATTTTCCAAATCTGCCTGGTTGATTACTTCAGTAGTAAATCCAGAAGAAGAGGGTAAGCTGCGATCGAACAACAGGTTGTTTACTTTTCTGTTGTAGAACGATACTTCTACACCAACTCTGTTAAAAAGACCAAAGTCCACACCGAACTCCAACTCTTTGGATGTTTCAGGTTCAAGTGTTGGGGTTCCCTGGTTGGGGTTGATGATCACACCGCCTTTGCCTTCAATGTTGGTTTGATCTAAAACTGTATACAACGATCCAAATCTTGCGCTAGAACCGGTCTCTCCATAGGCAACCCTTAATTTCAATTGATTGACCTGATCCACAGTCCAGAAGTCGAAGTTGGCGATGTTTACAGCCAATGAACTTTTCAAGAAGGGGAAGTATTTGTTAGGATCGCCATTCAGGCTGGATTTATCCATACGAACACCCAGTGTACCGATGATTTTGTCATCGTAGTTCACCTCTTCCTGCAAGATCATACCAAACTCTTCTTCATTCTCTTTGCGTTGTGTGATGGACTGTGTACCACCTTGCGTCAGGTTGGTTTGTCCGGGGATAAGCTGAGTGGTTTGGTTAAAAATCAGGTCTCTGCTGAAATTCAGGTAGGAGATACCTGCCTGTGTTCCGAATCTCAGTTTACCATCCATTGCATATTTATCAAAAATCAAAAAGGACTGGTAGTTGAGATTGGTGAATGTGTTTTTTCCAACACCAATAAATCCGTTTTGCTGACCGCGTTGTGACTGATGCGTTTCAGGAACATAGATAAGGGACTCATCAACAAAGAAATCAAGACCACCATTGGCAGTGAATTTCAGGAAGGTGGTGTTGTTTTGATAAAGGGTGTAATCCACTTTTGCTCCCTGCATAAATCGGTTCACTTTATCCGAGTTGATGGCTTTGTCTCTTACCTGCAACATGTTACCTGCTGTTCCTGGATCCGGGTTGTCGGGGTAGTTGCCAAACTGGTCAGGGTGAAGTTCTGTCCATGGTCTTGTATAGGAAAGGTTGTAACCGTAGGAAAGACCTCCTTCGTTTTCATTACCCGTAAACCCGCGTCTGGTATCTGTGAAGATATAATTGGAGTTGACACCGATGGTCAGTTTCTCATTTACTTTGTGATCGATGTTGGCTCTGATGGACTTTCTTTCAAAGCCGGTATTTTTAATTATACCTCCTTCATCGCGCAATGAGCCACCAATAAAAAATTTGGTTTTGCTATCACCACCCGTCAATGAAATGTTGGTGTTGGTGATCAAACCGGTTTCTCCATAAATCTCTTTTTCGTAATCATAGATTTTTCCTGCAGATTGCGCTGCATTGAATCGTGCAACTTCACCTGCACCAAACGTAGCCTGTACTTTTGCTGCATCCCAGTTTCTCATGCCCAGGTACCTTTGAATGGTGTTAGTACCTACATCCTGGCTGATGCTGATTTTTGTTTTTCCCATGGCACCCCTTTTGGTGGTAATGATTACCACACCGGCATTGGCCCTTGTTCCATAAATAGCGGCCGCAGAAGCACCTTTCAGTACCTCGATGTTTTCGATGTCGTTGGGATTGATATCGGCAATCCTGGTAGATGAGTTCTCTTCATTACCACGGTTGGCTCCTGATGCAAATCGCAGACCTGAGGGAATCTCTGCATTGCTGATGTACACTCCGTCTACGATGTATAGCGGTTGGTTGTTTCCAGAGATAGACGAGATACCTCTTAATCTCACACCGATACCACCACCAGGAGCACCAGAACTGGATACAATGTTTACACCTGTCATCTTACCATACAAGGCTCCATCAATAGTAGGTTGGTTGGTCGTTCCCACCAGTTCTTTTGCAGATACACTTCCTACTGCATTGGCCAAATTGGCACGCTTGACAGTACTGGCAAGACCTGAAATCACAACCTCTTCAAGGTTAGTGGCGTCTTCGTTCAGACTTACGGTCATGGGTTCAGCTGTAGCGGGCACTTCCAATGTTGAGTAGCCCACAAACGAAAACTGCAGAATGGCATTTGCGTTGGCAGAGAGACTGAACCCTCCATTTGCATCTGATATGGTACCCAAGGTGGTACCTTTTACAATAATGTTTACACCGGGCAATGCACTTCCTGTGCGACTGTCCTTCACCTGTCCGCTCACATTGATTTGTTGAGCGAATGCAGATACCGATGCCATACAAAACAGCATCAGAAATAGCATTACTTTTTGATAAATTTTCCTCATAATTTATTTTGTTTGGTTGATTTGATTTTCCTTAGAAACGGAGTTGAACAAAATTGGTTGTGATTCAAATGAGCATTTCAACTTCATCACTAAGGGACTTGAAATGTGCTATTAATACCTTAATTTTGCTAGGGTAAATATAAAATTATTTTAAAAGCTAAATTATTTTGGTATTTGATAAAATTGAAGAAAGGTTAAAAAAAGGAATGCTTCCCGGGGAAAAAGCACACCATTTGTTGAAAGCTACCCCTATTGGTAAAAATATTCCCAAATTCGAACACTCTGTCTCACCCCGGTTGGGGAGTGTTTTAATCTTGTTGTATGAAGAAAACGGACGTATACAATTTCCATTAATCAAACGTCCGCAATATGCAGGCTTACATAGCGGACAAATTAGTTTGCCTGGGGGCAAAAAAGAGGAAGGAGAAGACATTATCCACACGGCCTTGCGTGAAGCGCATGAAGAAATAGGGGTGCCTCCCGAATCCATAAGAGTATTGGGAACGTTAAGTGATTTTTACGTGATCCCCAGTAATTTCCTTATCAAACCTGTAGTTTCTATTGCCCTTCAAAAACCATTGTTTATCCCTGATCAGCATGAAGTAGAAAGAATACTTCAAGGTAATATCGATGACTTGCTAAAAGAAGATGCCATTAAAGAGAGGGAAATTTTAGCGGCCAATCGCTATTCCATGCGTGCTCCTCATTTCGAAATAGAAAATGAAATAGTGTGGGGAGCCACGGCCATGATGCTGAATGAATTCAGAACGATATTAAAGGAAATCTTATAATAAAAAAAGGTTCAGCGTACACCCATTGTATACTGAACCTTTTTAATAGATCAAAAGGAAAATTATGCTTGTGCCACTTTCGCAGCGTACGCTTCGAGCTTGCCTATTTCCTGATCGATCATAAATAATCCCACACCTTCTTCTCCGATCAAATCAAATAGTTCTACTGCTCTGCGTGCCAAAGTTTCTTCTTCACGTTGTTCGCTTACAAACCATTGTAGAAAATTGAATGTAGCAAAGTCTTTGATTTTGAAACAGTGATCCACCAGTTCATTGATAGACTCTGTTACCGCAATTTCATGCTTGAGGGTCTGATCAAATACTTCTCTCAGACTTTTGAACGTGTGTTTGATTCCGGTTACTTCTGGTTGCAGGGCATGACCTCCAGCTGCATTCACATATTTAAATAATTTTAACATGTGCATGCGCTCCTCTTCTGCGTGATTATACAAAAATTGACTGGAGGTCTCGTACCCTTTTGTTTCGCACCATGAAGCCATGGAAAGATAGTAAGCAGATGACTTACCCTCCATTACAATCTGCTTGTTCAACAACGCTTCCGTTTCTTTGGTAAGCGACCGGGTAGGGGTGATCATTTGTTTTACTTGCTTTTTCATTTTTTATCTTCTCTTCTTATTCGACTTCTTCGTTACTTTCTTAGCTACTTTTCGTTTTGCTTTCTTGGCTACCTTCTTGCCAGCCTTTGCTACTTTCTTCACTTTTTTGGCAGCCTTCTTAGTGGCAGCTTTAACTTTCTTCGCCACCTTCTTCACTACCTTTTTGGTTGTTTTCTTGGCGACCTTTGTGGCTTTCTTCTTTTTGGCGGCAGCTTTCTTTGCCACTTTCTTCACCTTCTTGGCAGCCTTCGCCACCTTTTTCCTGGCCACTGCTTTTTTAGCTGGCTTTTTCTTAGCCTTCGCTTTTGGCTTGTCGGGCGATTTGGCGATTAAGTTCAAGGCAGAACCTGCTTTGAACCATCCGATTTGTCCGGCATTATAGGTATGATTTACTTTGATGGTGTCTTTGCTTCCATCTTTGTGATTCAGTACCATAGTAAGTTGCTTGTCGGGCGCAAAGCTGGTAAGGTCAATGATGTCGATGGTATCATCTTCCTGAATTTTATTGTAATCCGCTTCATTGGCAAAAGTTACACCCAACATTCCCTGCTTCTTCAGGTTGGTTTCGTGAATTCGTGCAAATGACTTCACCAGAATAACGCGAATACCCAAATGGCGAGGTTGCATGGCGGCATGTTCCCTTGAAGATCCTTCTCCATAGTTGTGATCACCCACAACAATGGTAGGGATACCCGCCTTCTTATAGGCGCGTTGTGTATCAGGCACTGGTCCGTATTGTCCTGTTAGCTGATTCTTTACGCTGTCTGTTTTTTCATTGAAGTAATTCATGGCCCCCGTCAACGTATTGTTGGAGATATTGTCCAGGTGGCCTCTGAACCGCAACCACGGACCTGCCATGGAAATGTGGTCGGTAGTACATTTACCCTTTGCCTTAATAAGTAATTTCATACCGATAAGGTTCTTGCCATCCCACGGTTCGAATGGACTCAGTGCCTGCAGTCGTTTGGAATCATTGGCTATGGACACTTTTACCTTGCTGCCATCTTTGGCGGGAGCAAGGTAGCCGGGATCTTTTACATCAAATCCTTTTGGAGGAAATTCTACTCCATGTGGCTCGTCCAACATCACCTGTTCACCGTCTTCGTTGGTGAGTTTGTCTTTCAATGGATTGAACGTAAGATCACCCGCTATGGCAAATGCAGTTGTTATTTCAGGAGAAGCAACAAATGCGTGGGTGTTGGGGTTTCCGTCATTGCGCTTGGCAAAGTTCCTGTTAAAAGAAGTGATGATGGAATTCTTTCTGTTGGGATCGTTGGAGTGTCGTGCCCACTGACCAATACAAGGTCCGCAAGCGTTGGCCAATACAACACCTCCCATTTTTTCAAAGATACCCAGGTAGCCATCCCTGTCTACCGTGTAGCGCACCATCTCCGAACCCGGTGTGATGGTAAACTCTGCTTTGGCTTTCAACTTTTTGTCTACCGCTTGTTTGGCCAAAGAAGCCGAGCGGGTAATGTCTTCATAAGAGGAGTTGGTACAGGATCCAATCAATCCTACCTCAAGTCTTTGCGGCCAGTTGTTGGCTTTTACCTCTTCGGCAAACTTGGAAATAGGAATAGCCCTGTCGGGTGTGAATGGCCCGTTGACATGCGGCTCCAATTCAGACAAGTTGATTTCAATTACCTGGTCAAAATATTTTTCAGGATTGGCATATACTTCCGGATCTCCGGTGAGGTGTTCTTTTATTTTATCGGCCAGTTCTGCTACTTCTTTTCTGCCGGTGCCTCTCAGGTATTCCGCCATCTTCTGGTCGTAACCAAAAGTAGAGGTGGTAGCACCAATTTCAGCACCCATGTTGCAGATGGTACCTTTACCGGTACAAGACAAACTATTTGCACCCGGACCGAAATATTCAACAACTGCTCCGGTGCCACCTTTTACAGTAAGGATACCTGCCACTTTGAGGATCACATCTTTAGAGGCAGTCCAACCACTTAATTTACCGGTCAGTTTTACACCGATCAATTTAGGGAATTTCAATTCCCACGGCATGCCTGCCATTACATCCACGGCATCAGCACCACCCACTCCGATGGCGATCATGCCCAGCCCACCGGCATTTACCGTATGGGAGTCGGTTCCGATCATCATTCCGCCAGGGAAGCCATAGTTTTCTAATACCACCTGATGAATGATACCTGCACCGGGCTTCCAGAAGCCGATGCCATATTTATTGGATACTGATTCGAGGAAACTAAATACTTCACCGCTGGCGGTGATGGAGTCTTTCAGGTCTTGCTTAGCACCATTTTTGGCCAAAATGAGATGGTCGCAGTGAACGGTGCTGGGCACCTTTACTTTTGGAATGCCTGCGGACATAAATTGAAGCAATGCCATCTGCGCAGTAGCGTCTTGCATGGCCACACGATCAGGAGTAAATTCTACGTAGGATTTACCTCGTACAAATTTCTCCATGGGTTGATCAGCATGGAGGTGTGAATAAAGAATTTTTTCAGTGAGTGTAAGCGGTCGGCCGGTTATTTTTCTTGCTTTTTCAATTCGGCCAGGCATTGCCTTGTAAGCCGCCCTTATCATGTCTAAATCAAACACCATAAATAGTAGTCTTAGTTGAACGGCTAAGGTACTAAAAAGAGAGAGGAATTTGGAATCCCTGAGGGTAAAACGGGGCCAATTAAATTCAAAATTTAGGGTTTAATCCAGCCCCTCAATTTGAAAACTTAAAATCCCATCCTTGAAATCGGATTCCTATTTACTGTTGATGTAGTTGAGGAATTCGCGCTTGGTGTTTTCGTCCTGAAATTTACCGGAAAAATAAGCGGTACCCGTTTTGCTGTTGGTGTCGCCCACGCCACGGGAAGCTACGCACATGTGGTTGGCATCAATCACTACACCCACATCGGGGGTATTCAACGCCCTTTCCATCTCTTTGCCTATTTGAACGGTAAGTCGCTCCTGTACCTGAGGCCGTTTGGCATAATATTGAACAATGCGGTTGATTTTGGAGAGACCGATTACTTTTCCTGAGGAGAAATAGGCCACATGCACCTTGCCGTAAATGGGCACAAAATGGTGCTCACAATGGCTATAGAAGGTAATGTCTTTCTCCACCAGCATCTGGTTGTAATTGTACTTATTGTCAAAAAGACGGGCATGAGGTCTGTTTTTTGGATTCAAACCGCTGAAGACCTCCTTTACATACATTTTGGCCACCCTGCGGGGTGTGCCACTCAGGCTGTCGTCATTGAGATCGAGGCCTAAGATGGTCATGATTTCCCTGAAGTGTTTTTCGATTTTTTCGATCTTCAGGTCGTCTTCCATTTCGAAAGCATCGGGCCTCACCGGAGTTTCCCAAGAGGAGAGGATGTGATCATCCTCATCAAACTCTCTGTCCAGAGGTTTAATGGGCTGGATATTCAACGAAATTTCTTTCTGTCTCATAGAGTTTGATTTTAAGCTCATATTGATTGTCGATGTGCTGCCTCAGTATCCGCCAGATTACCACCGCAATGTTCTCTGCAGTGGGGTTGAGGTTTTTAAAGTAAGCAACGTCAAGGTTTAAATTTTTATGGTCAAAATGTTGGAGTACATGTTCTTTGATGAGGTCGCTCAGCAACTTCATGTCGTACACATACCCAGTATTAGAGTCGGGCTCCCCTGTAAGGGTTACAATCACCTCGTAGTTATGTCCGTGATAATTGGGGTTGTTACACTTGCCAAATACCTGCTGATTTTTATCCGCTGACCAATCAGGGTTATGGAGCCTGTGGGCTGCGTTAAAATGTTCTTTACGAGATACTGCTACCTTCATGATTAAAGAAAAAACACCAATCCCTGCAAAAGGTTCTTCCTTCAGGGAGATTAAGTGCTAAAATAAACGAAATATATTAAGCCAATCAGAAGTTGCTGAGTGAGCGATCGTGGAAATTCAGTAACGACATCCTCACACCCAGCATAATTTCATGAGTGTTGAACTGTGAACCAACTGAACCCGCAGTGGGGATTTCAAAGGTGTATCCCAATCGGAATTGCTCTTTTAAAAGGGCTCCCAACTGGATGCCGTAGGTATTGAAATTTCGGGTAAATACACCAGCAGTATACAACTGATCGATGTTGAGGTTGAAGTTAAGGTCGGTGGAGAGGGGAGAGCCTTTCACTGACTTTAACAGTACAGAAGGCTTCAGTCTGATGCGGGTACCCATGTTGAATACATAGCCTCCAAACAAATAATAGTGCTGGTTGTAAAGATCAAACTGTTCGCCCATGCTGCTTTTGAAAGTGGTGCTTAATAGACGGGGCACGGACAGTCCCACAAAGTACCTTTCACTTTTAAGTGCTACTCCTGCACCAATGTTGGGCTTACTCAGGTTTTCATTACCTGCGAATGCGGGATCTCCCGGATCAGCCAGGTTTAATTTATTAAAGTCGCTTTGAAAGTTGATCACTCCAGCCTGCATACCAAAGCTAAAGGTCACGTCTTCCAGCTGCAGTTTGTAGGCACCTGCCAACTGAAACTCGGTGTTGGTTACGTTACCGATCTTGTCTTGAACGATCAGCAATCCGGCACCTACGCGATTGTCTACCAAAGAGATATGTCCGTTTACATTGACGGTAGTAGGGTTGCCCTCAAAACCACCCCACTGCGTACGATAAGAGAGGGACGCATTGAAGTTATTGTTCAGCCCGGCATAGGCGGGGTTGATCACCATGGGGTTGTTGATGTATTGCGAATACAACGGATCTTGCTGACCAAAGCTCAGGCCAAAGCAAGTGACGTTAATGATGATGAGGAGTAGATATTTTTTCATGCTTATCGCTTTATAGTCAAGTACCCAGTAAGTTCAGGTTGTCCGTTTAAAAATTCAATCTTATAAAAATATACACCACTTGAAAGCTCTTTTCCACTATCACTCTTGCCTTCAAACTTGCGGTCAGCATTATTGTAATTTTCCATTTCAAACACCTTGTCACCCCAGCGTGTAAAAATACTCACCTTATTTTGTGCGCCCAAAGAGGTAATGTTCTCCAGGCGGAAATAATCATTTAATCCATCTCCGTTGGGGGACATACCATTTCTTACCACGATGTGTCCTTCTACCTCTATGCTCAGTTCGGCACTGGCACAGAGCCCATCCAGGTCACAGGCTTCTATGGTTACAATATCGATTCCCGCAAAGTCGGTACCTGAATAATCAATGTTTAACAACCCATTGGCAATGGTGGCATTTCCTACCCTTGCTGGCGTAGGCGACACATTGGGAATTACTTTGAACGATAGCGGATCCAGGTTGCCATCAGGGTCAGTAATGATGGTATTGAGATCAATGCCGGTAGACTTATTGATGATGGTCTTTAACGTACTCTGGGCTATGACCGGAGGGTTTTTAGGTTGCGAAGCGACATTTACCGTTCTGGAAGCAGACTGCCCACTGGTTTTGTCCGCATCCAATACGGCAAAGGCGATGGTTCTCGTCAATGCTTTTACCTTACCGGCACTTCCTTTTCGGGTACCGGGGTCAGGTCCCGAATATTCGTAAGCAACTGTACGCAAAATGGATTGGTAGGTGGCGAGGGGTGCGCTTCCCTGCAAAATTAAAACACCTGTACTGGTATTAAAGCTGCCAGTTACCGGAGCTTGAGTAGTAAAAGTGAGCAACTCATCGCCGGGTTGAAAATTTTGAATGGTAACGGTAGCGCGAATGATTTGATCATTGTCCTGATCAGCCAGGGTGAGGTTGGCATCTAAAACTATAGGTCCCGAACCAAATTCATAATCAAGCACATTGGTGGTCACCGCAAGTGCCGCGGCCGGGTTGTCATTCTTATAATACGAGATAATACCCCCTTGTACACCATTGTAATAGGTTCCTAATCCGACAAAAGCATCCAGGTCTCCATCACCATCAAAATCTACCAGCGATATGGTGCTGAATCTGGATATTTTATCCAATCCCAGGACGGGTAAAGTGCCTTCTGTTAAGGTGCCGTCTGCGTTATTGAGAAACAACCGGAATTCAGTTGTTTGCGCAAAGGTATAGGCATCATAAACAGTTTCAGATAAGACGATATCGAGGTCTCCATCGCTATCGATGTCTACGCTGGTTAAGGAGACCTGATTTCTGAAAGTGGCTATGTCAAATGGTGCGGGTTCATTTGCACCAACAAAATTAGGAACTTCAGGGGTGCCCTGGTTTTCCAGAAAATCAACCTTGGAGGTGGAGGTAAAGTAGTACCCATCATTGCTGCCGATGAACGCATCCAGATCGCCATCGCCATCCACGTCTATGAATGCCAGCGAAAGTCTTGAGTTGTAGCTTATGTCTTCAGCCTCATAAAGCGCATAGGCATCAATTGGACTTACTTCAGGTTCAAAGGTTCCCTCATTATTTCTGTAAAAGAAAATTTCACCATCTGTAGCAATAAATAAATCACGGTCACCATCATTATCAATATCAACGAATACGGGTTTGATATTGTAGTTATAACCATCTAGGGAGATTTGGGCGAGTGAGCTTTCCTTGTCTTGTATAAAAACACCATTGTTGTTGGTGTATACCACCAGGTCAGGTTGTCCGTCATCACCACCATATTTGGCACCTAATACAACATCAAGATCTCCATCTCCATCTATATCCACCATCACTGGAGCAGCTTCCCGATATACACTTATGCCATTAAATGGGTTCTCTAAATAGAGCTGCTGTTCAAATACAGCATTGCCTTGATTGATGAAGTAGTTGAGTCCGTCATTGTCACCGGACTTGTATTTATAGCTGCTGAAATTGGCTCCAAAAACCATGTCCAGGTCTCCGTCATTGTCCAGGTCGGCAAAGGCTGGAGCAGACAGGAATCCAAAATCAATACCATCCAATGGATTGCCGGTTTTCGCTATGGGATCCCAAGGGCCGGTTTGTTCGGTAAAATTGTTATTGCCACTGCCCTTAAAAAAGCGAACATCGCCAGATTGCCTTCCCATGATGAAATCCAGCTGGCCATCCTGGTCTACATCAGCAAATAAGGGAACAGCACTATAGTCGTAATAGCTTGTTATGTTGGATTCCTGATTCCAACTCAGTTGTGTAAAATTGTTACTACCATCATTCTGATAGTAGTGCACCATATATCCATCACCCAGGTTGCTGTAATCATGGCCAATAAATACATCCATGTCACCATCACCGTCATAATCGATCAAGAAGGGTGCCGGATCAAAGCCAGGTAAATTGGAATTAATACCATAAAAAGGATTTCCTGTTTTGGCTACATTGTCCCAGGGGCCTGTCTGTTCTGTAAATGTAATTCTGCCTGCGCCATCACCGAGCGTGGTACCGCCATCGTTGATGAAGAATTGAATGCGATCCACACTTCCGGTTACACCAACAATCAAATCCTTTAAGCCATCACCGTTGAGATCGGCAAACGCAGGAGATCCATATCCTGCAATGGCCAGGGGACTTAGACCTGAATCTACCAGGTAGCGGTCATTGAACTTGGGATTGGTATTGGTCCCCACATTTTCATACACCAGCACTTCATAATATCCACCTACTACAATGTCATAATCGCCATCGTTGTCGAGGTCTACAACAGTAGGCCTCAGCCGGTATCCTTCAAGGGGATATCTTAATGGATTGGAGGCACGGTCTTGTTTTACAAAAGGTCCTATCGTTGATTGGGCTACGGCATCCTGTGTATTGCCCAGTGCGGCCATGGTGCCCCCCACGGCAGCCACTTTCATCTGCCATTTGAGGTTGTTGACGCGTCTGGTAAGTTTATACAATTTAGAGAGCAGTGAATTCCTTTTGGAGGAGGCAAAGCGGTAAAATAAACCCGATTTTTTGCTGGCGCTGATGCGGGAAGAAAATGACTCCAGCTGGAGACATTTTTTGGATAGCATGCGATCCAGGTCGTTACTTAATCCCATAATTTCAAATCGGGTTAAGGCTTAAAGATATAAAATTTTATCAAGTCCTTTAAGATGTTTATCCTATAAATCCTGTCTAAAAACCGCTCCTGGGTACTTTATTCGCATTCCATTAGGAAGAAAGTTAGATTACCCTCAATTTGAAGTTCAAACAGGCAAAATCGAAGCTGCCAAAGAATATATGGCAATAAATCCATCCATGTCTCAAAAAGTAACTTTTGAAAATCTTTGGCGCAAAGACCCCGGGGCGTTAAAAAAAGAGATCATCACCATTTGGAAGCAACACAATCCTGCCTTTGAAGAAAATCAGGCCGAGGAAAGGGCAAAGCAGATTGTGTATGTGGTCAAAAACGAGTTTGAACAGGTGGTGGGAATCTCTACTGCCTACAAAGTGTACATCAAGCAGTTTCGCAATTATTTTTATTCCATCCGCCTTATCATCGTGCCTGAATTTCGCAGTCAGGGGATGGCCACGGAGCTGCTGGTGCGCTCCCGCGATTGGCTGGAGTCGGTTCACCAGGAGGATAAACCCGACCCACCCATAGGGTTGATAACTTTGGTGGAAAATGAACTGGTGAAGAAGAACAAAAGGGAAGCCATCTGGCCCGCCTCCAAAATGATTTATGCCGGTAACTCGGCCAAAGGGCACCATATCCGGATTTACTATTTTAAAGGAGCTACGTTATGAAAAGTGTGAAGGATATCCGGTTGGTCAACGTGCTGGAGGCCAGCCATCCGGAAGACCATCGGACGCAGGCCATCGCATTCTGGAAATCAAAGAAGGCGATCCTCAAAGAGGCGGTACTGAAGCAAAGGGCCAGTGAGCTGGTGATGGTGGCTTATGACGGAGAGACACTGATCGCTACCAGCACGGCAGCAAAAAGCAAAGTAAAACTGCTCAACAACAATTGGCTGTACCAATACCGGTGTTTCATCGATCCTGATTTTCGTGTCATCGGATTTGACTATCACCTTACGCAGCAGTCTTTGAATACACTGGAGGCAGTGGCGCAACAGGATGCCGACCATCCCATTGGCGTGATTACCATCATTGAAAACCCCAGGCTGTACAACAATAAAGTGAATGATGCGGCCGTGTGGCGCTCTTACAAGATGTATTTCATCGGATACAACACCAAAGGACAACCTATCCGGGTGTATTATTTCAAAGGGGCTATGATTTAGCCAGTTCTTTTTTCAGGTTTTGTGAAAAAGCATTGATGGTAGGAAATTCCCAAAACTGATGGGGATTGATTTCTATCTTGTATTCCTTTTCTATCTCGTCCAATAAAAAGATGGCGTGCATGGAATCCAGACCCAGTGACATGAACTCCTCGTCAGGATTGACCTCCTCCGCTTTTACACCAAGGGTCTCAGCTACTTTCAGTTGTATAAACTGACTAATTTCTGTCATATTACCGGCAAGATAAGTGGAAGCTTTGAAAACTTCTCATGCTCATGTTTTCTTTCCACTGGGGTGCTGATAAAATATTGAAATGGTGGAATCGCTCATGGAGCACTGCCAATAAAATTTCAAACTCTTTTTTGGCCAGCCAGTCTCCCAGGCAACGGTGCACTCCCGATCCGAACGAAAGGTGGTGGTTGGGTGACCTGTCCAATTGCAGTTGGTCAGGGTGCTGAAATTTTTCGGGGTCGCGGTTGGCGGCACCCAGACATACGGTGACGGCACCTCCCTTTTCGATGAGGGTATTTCCCAGCATGATGTCTTCAGCAGCCATTCGCACTACGATCTGAAGTGGTGAATCGTAACGCAGCAATTCGTCTGTAGCCAAACCACTCAAAGTACTGTCTTTCCAATTGCTGTTCATTTTATTTTGGGTGATCAAATGGTACAAGCCCAGTTCAATCAGCCCGGCTGTCGTTTCCTCTCCTGATATGAACAGAAAGAAACAATTGGCGATGAGCTCATGATCGGGCACCAGACCATCGTTCATTTGAAGGAGACGGCTAAGCAGTCCGTTGTCGGGTTTTGCTTTTTTGATAACGGCCTGTTTTTCGAAATAGGCAATAAACTCCCTCGTTGCTTTTTCCATTTTCTCTATCTGCCTGAAGGTGAGATAAAGGTCCAGCGACTGTATCATCTTGTGCGACAATGACTCCAGGTACTGATAGTCTTCAGCAGGCAGCCCAAATATTCTGGCCATTGTCATGGCTGGCAGCGGGTTGGCAATGCCGGAGACGAGATCGAAATCGGAAGCGTCTATTCGCAATAATAGTTCGCTAATGTTTTCCTGAATGATTTGGTCTACCGCTTTGTCACTCCAGGCCTGCATGATCAGCTTTCGCAATACCGTATGGTCGGGAGGGTTCTTAAAAACAAGAAAGGACTTTAATGCTTCCACGATCACGGCAAAAGATTCCCACTTGTCCATGTGCTGGGCAGAAGCTTTGCTGAGCCACTCCACCCTGTTGCCTACCAAAAACCTATTGTCTTTGAGCACTGCCCGTGCATCTTCGTATCTCGTAATTACCCATTCACCGGTTCGGGCGTGATGCACCGGATCGGTTGATCTCAGTTGCTGGTACATCGGATACGGGTTGCGCATGTTCTCCCGCAGAAATGGTTTCCATGGCGACTCCATGTTACTTTTCCTTTTCGGCCACACCCCAGTAGTCTGCAGCAGGCGTAGTGATGGCCATCACCTTGCTGGTTCGCTCCGCACTTAATAAGCCGGGCCTGTTCATATCCGGTAATATCCGCACATCATAAATTTCATCTACGTTGTTTTCATACTTGATGTAGCCGGCCATGCTCATCTTGGGAATGTACAGGATCACCACCCCGGCATAAATGGATTTTTTGGAGATGGGCAGGTTCTGAAAGGCTTGTGAGGTTTCTCTTAGTTTGGACAGGCCTATGAACAGGTAATCTCCGATGCGATCCATGCCGCGTACAAATCCATCCAATGATTTGATCACTTCGTATTTGCCGCCATCGGCCTGGCGCACCAGATCTCCGGTGGCCGAGTGCAGCCAGTACAACTGGCCATCAATGATGCGGGGAGAGTGCGGCATTTGTAAGTCTTTTGCCAAAATGGTGTTGCTGTCTACGTCCATCAGCACACCACCGTTGGCCTTGTTGGCCCGCCAGCCACCAGCTTCGCTGGAAACGCCCAGTGCCGTTACGTATTTGGGTTTATTGTTTACAAAGGCTACGCCATTGAGGTGACATTGATCGGTGGGTTCTGATTTGGTGATAAAATGGGGTTGCCAACGGGGCGTAAAACTGTGCTGGTCATCGATGGTAGCAAGGCAGGAGAAGCGCGTATTCACGGCCCAAAGTTCATCGCCTGCATAGTGCAGGTCGTGGATGTCATTGTCACCTGTAAAGTACTGGACCCTGGGAAGGTAAAGGCTGTCGTAAGTGTTGGGAAACCTGGGATAGTTGGGAGCCATGCGACTGGCATTGCGCATCACCATTACCGAGTTGCTGGTGGCAATGGCCAGTTTGTCCTCATGAACCGCGATGCCCATGGGTTTTTCAAAGTTGCGCGGCAGTTGAATGAGGTGATCTTTGTCCTTCGCGCTAATAAATATAACCTTGCCGGCCTGATACGTGGAGATGGCGATGGTGGCATTGAGCCCATGCAAAATCTCTGGCGCAGTGGGAGAGAAGGTACAACTAAAAGGAGGTAATGGCTGAGGCTGAGACATGTTGGTTCAAGGTTGCAGGTTCCAAGTTACAAGATTAACCTACAACCTGAAACCTGAAACTTTTAACCTTCATGCGTAGCTTCTATCTTTTCAGCGTAAGGTATCCCGTCAACTCAGGCCTTCCATCGCTGAACTCAATCCTATAAAAATAAATTCCGGTGGGTAGGTCCTTTCCCTGGTTGCTTTCTCCGTTGAAACGTTGGGCTGCATCTGTGTTGATATAATTGCTCACCTCAAATACCTGATCGCCCCAGCGGTTGTAAATGGACACTTTGTTTTGTGGGGAAACGATTTCAATGTTTTCAATTTTAAAGTAGGGGTTATAAATGTCGCCATTGGGAGAGAGGGCGTTGTAAATTACGATGGAGGAGGGCAGCGCTACGGTAATGCTGATGGGCAGCGTGGTGCAGGCTCCAGCCTGATCACACACCTGTACGGTCAGGTTGTCGGTACCGGAGAAAGATACGTTGGTATAATTGATCACCAGCTCGCTGTTGTTGTTAAAGTGGGCAATGGCACCACTGGCGGGGGAGGTAATTACTGCGAGGGTGGATAAATCCAGGTTGTTGTTGGCATCCGATACCAAATTGATGAAGGGTATGAAAATACTATTTCCTGATGTTGCCTGCGCACTTCCTGGTGATGCAATTACAGGAGCTACGTTGGGTATGTCGATGGTGATGGTACCCTGATCGCACAGCCCACATTGATTACAAATCTGGTAGGTGATCACATCGGCACCTATTGTGCCACTGTTGGGTGTGTAGTGAATGGTATTATTGCTTTGTACGCTGGCTGTTCCTTTTGCTGGCGATGGTGTGATGGTCATGGTGATGATATCACCCGGATTGATGGAAGCGCTGGCGAGCGGATCTGCATTGGTGGTTTGCCCTATGGGTGCGGTGATGCTGATGTCCGCAGCCAGGGGTGCTTCGCACCCTTTGTCCAGCACGATGAAGTTGCTGCCGGCAGTGGAAAGCGTAATGGCATGCAGGTCTTTTACATTGGTGCCGTTGGTCAGGTTGGCTTCCATGATGCTGGGTGCTACCAGAGAAGAAATTCCTCTGTTGACCCACCATATTGTATTGGTTGGAGGATCAATTTCAATACCGCGTACTTCCCCGGGTGCCTTGGCGATCAAGGGTGCTTTGGTGCCACTCACATTGGCGATGTCGGCATGGAAGATGGTGCCCTCGCCATCGGCTTCGGTAAACACCCAATACACTTTTCCGTTGATGGGGTCTACTTTTACATCGTGCATAAAACGCTCCGGACTTACCCCCGAAGAGGCATCCACGGAGAGGGTTTCAATGCCCGTACCATCCAGGTTGGCCCGGTAAAGGGTACCTGTGTTGGGGGCAACCAGGTTGTTGGCGGTGAAATAGATTTTCCCATTTACCAGATCGAGGTCCACGCCAAAAGGATTGGCGATGGTAGCGATGGTAGTGAGCGTGGTGGAAGGGGTAGGGGCATTATAATCAGCACGTTGAATGCTTCCTGTCGTTCCATTGGCCAAGTACATCATGCCGTTGGCAGGGTCCAGTGCAATGCCCAGCGTACCTCCGGTATAATCGGAAAAATCCAACAACGTCTCCAGGCTCTCAAAAGCTGTTTCACCGATTCGTCCCCTTCTCACGGTGCCCAAATCCTGGTCGGTCCAGTAGATGTATCTCGAATACACATCCACCGCCATGCCTGTGGGATGGTAGGCAGGGCCTTCTCCAACAGAAGAATAGTACCTTTCAAAGTCGCTGCCATTGGTGTTGATGCGATGAAGTTCCTCCGCATCACCTTCCGCCCAGTACAATTTAGGCGGCACGCTGCTGCTAAAATCTATCGTCACATATTCAGCCACATTGCGGCCCGTTACGATGGAGGAGGCACCCGTTCCGTCCAGGTTGGCGCGCCCTACGTTGGCATCATCGGCCCAGTAGAGGAATCCGTTTTTGTGGTCCAGCGTGATGCCCTTGATGGCGGAGGTCCTGCCCGTCACGATAGGCAGGGGGTTGCTGCCATCGAGGTTGGCTTTATAGATATTGCCTTGTCCTGCGATTACGGTGGTGAAGTAGAGGCTTCCTCCAATTGGATCTACGGCCACATCATGGATTTGTCCGTAGGTTCCTGATACGTTGACAATCACTGTACTCAGTCCTCCGCTGGTGCTGGCCATTTGTATCTGGCGGGTAGTGGCCTGGTTGACATAGTAAAATCGGGCATTGACAGGATCGACATCGATGCCATAGGTGGCAAACAATCCCGTATACAATGTGTAGGAAGAGACGTCAATGATGGTAGGGAGTGCATCCAGGCTTACCTTGATGATGGAGCCTGCTGCCAGATTGGTGATAAACAAATTTCTATTGACGGGATCGATGGATAAAGCTTCAAATCGGTTGGCAGGTGCTGCCACACGGATAAATTCCTCCGATACGCCTAATTTCACCACGCCACCAAAAGAAGAAATGGGGGCTCTTCGAACAATGGCAAAAGAGGCAACGTTGTCGATAAAATAAATGGTGTTGGTGGCCTCATCGATGGCGAGGTCTTTAATGCCAGTCAGTGCGGACTGAGAAATTTTTTCCAGGGTGCTGCCATCACCATTGGTACGGCTGATGGATCCCGCACCGCTTTCTGAGAAATATAACTTTTGGGAAAAAGAAACAGAGATAAAAAAGACCAATCCTATGGTCAGGAAACAACGCGAGCAATTCATAAATGGGCAAAACGAAAAAGCCTAATTAAGGTTAGGCGGGAGACCTGATTTTTTTGAACCTAAATCTATTTTTTGAAGGGCAGGTAACCTGCTATTTTTTCTCCTTTGCCTGGAAATTTTATTGTATGCAAGATCACTCCGCCTGGAAAAGGAGAACGTGACCCTTTTGTATTGCGAGGGGAAGAATGCTATTGTGTCCTAACGTTTGAGGGTTAGATACCCAGTCATCTCAGGGGCACCACTGCTGAATTTTATTTTATAAAAGTAAACACCACTTGGCAGGTTTTTGCCGTTGTCGCTTTCTCCATTGAATCGTTTAGCGGGATTCGTGTTGTCATAATTATCCACTTCAAATACTTTGTCTCCCCAGCGATTATAGATCAATACTTTGTTTTGTGGTTCCAGCGATTGGATGTTGTCCAGTTGGAAGAAATCATTGGAGCCATCACCATTGGGAGATACGCCATTCCGTACCACAATGTTGCCTGCCACCTCAATAGTAATTTCGGCAGCAGTACAAAGTGCACCAAGGTCACAGGCTTCCACGGTGACATAATCGGTTCCAGCGAAGTTTGTCCCAAAATAATCCACTGTTAGTAAGGAGTTGACAATTGTTGCATTTCCTACTCTCGATGGTGTAGGCAGCACATTAGGGATTATCTTAAATGAAAGTGGATCCAGGTTGCCATCCGGATCGCTGATGATGTTGGACAGGTCTATCGTCACAGAATTGTTGATCACCGTATTGAGTGTACTCTTTTCAATGGCCGGTGGCTGATTGGCGGGTGAAATGGTGATAGTATTGCTTACCATGTTGCTCATGGCTTCACCATCGTCAACCCTGAATTCAATGATCCGGCTGGTTGTGTTGGGGGCTGGTGATGTGTTTTGATATTGAACACTTCGCAAAGCCAGCTGGTAGTTGGCTACACTTGCCACACCGGAGAGTGAAAGGACACCGGTTGCACTGTTGTACGATCCAGTGATGCCATTCTGATTGGAAAACAACAGCACATCCTCGTTGGCCATCAATGTGGAGGAGCTTATTTGCACCGTAGCGGCTGCAAGATCGAGGTCATCTGGGTCATTCACTGTTAATGTGCCATTCACTATCACGGGAGCACTGGAGAAAATGACAGGTGAGGCAGACGTTGCCAGAGTTGGAACTTCGTTGGCTACCGTGAGGGCTACAGCCACCGATTGTATCACCGGGGTGGTTAACTCTACATCAAATACAGAAAACTGAATAGACTTATTGACCACCACTGTTCTTGCTGATGCACTGCCTTTGCGTCCTGATGAAGTAGGTTTGTTTCCGTTGTAGTCGTAAGTAATTGACCGAAGCACACTTTGATAAGTGCTCACCATATCTTTACCGGATAAAGTGAGAATGCCTGTCAACGGATCGTAGTTGCCCGTCACGTTTCCCTGAGGAGTAAAACCAAGTAAGTCGCCAGACTGGAATCCTTGAATTGTTATGATTGCCTGGGCGATCATGTCACTATCAGTGTCTGCCAGGGTGAGGGTGGCATCAACAGCAAGTGCTCCCGACCCAAAATTGTAAACAACAGTATTGGGTGTAACGGTAGTTTGCGGGGCAGGATTTTCATTGCGGTAATATTCAAATTTTCCACTTCCGTTGCCCACAAAAAAATCAATGTCTCCATCTCCGTCAACGTCAATCATTCCGGGGTTGGGTTGGGTTACCGAATTGGAAATAAAAAATCCGGGTTGCATGACAAAGTTGGGTGCTAACGGTGTTCCGGTGTTTTCGAAATAGAACAAACCGCTTCCTGCTGTAGGGTAATTGTAATAATAGCCCCCGAGCAGTAAGTCAAAGTCACCATCATGATCAATGTCTCCAAATCTAATCTGTGTTTCGGGCCCCATGCTGAAGAAGCTGCTGGCGAACTGCGGAATATGGGATGCATCCAGCGGGTTGTCACCTGGATTGGAAGGAATCTGAAACTGAGGAGCGGATTTCGTTCCGATGTTTTCAAAAAAATCAACAGTACCTCCGCCATTTCCTGCAAACAAGTCAAAGTCGCCATCGCCATCGATGTCTACCAAAGCGATGGATGGGTTGGTTTGGTCTATGCCAATACCATAAAAAGGATTGGTGCCATTTTGTGGCAGTTCAACAAAGGTGCCGTTATCGTTTCGGAAATAGCGCGCACCATAATTACGGCTTCCTGTGATCAGGTCAAGGTCACCATCATCATCCATGTCAACCATTTCGGGTTTGGCCCCTTCAAAGCTGCCGATGTTTAACCCGTCAAACGGACTGGCTGCCCCTGTCACCAGGTCGAAGTTGCCATTGGTATTTTTATAATACTGGAGGGAAGGTAGGGGAAAACCATTTCTGCCACCCAACAGTGCATCAGTCTGACCATCACCGTCCACGTCAACAAAAAAGGGCACGCCTTCATCGCCCACATCTACACCATCGAAGGGATTTCCCAGAAAACTTCTTTCAACAAATACAGCATCACCTGTATTCTCATAATAGAGGAATGCCTGTTCCTCTCCATACTCTTCCTGAAATCCCATAAACAGATCTACATCACCATCGTTGTCCATGTCGGCAAGTCCGGGAGCCACCGCGTAAAAGGAGTGATTGTCAGGACCAGTGGTCAGGTCATAAAAAGGATTTCCGGTTTTGCTTACCGGATTCCAGGGTCCGGTTTGCCTGGTGAAGGTAGCGCCACTGCCTTTGAAGAATTTTATATCGCGGTCGTAAGTGCCTATGATCAGGTCAATTTCACCATCGCCATCCACATCGGCCATCAGCGGAATGGGCTCGTCAAAATCGGAATCTCCTACAATGGTTGGGGAGACAGAGAGAGGCGCTAACGAAAAGTTTAACGATCCGTCATTTTCAAAGTACAACAGTTTTGCCCTGTTGGGATAAGAATCTTCGTCAGCAAACAATAAATCAAAGTCGCCATCACCATCGAAGTTGACAAAAGAGATACTGGGATAACGGTAGACGTAAGTAGAGAAGCTATCAAACGGATTCGCTGCTCCGGTTTGTGGCGTCAATTGTCCATTGATGTTCTGATAGTAGCGAATGCCATTGATGTCTGCCACCGCGAGATCCAGATCGCCATCACCATCCAGGTCGGCAAAGGCCGGGCTCCCTGCGGGAATTTTAGCGCCCAGATGATCATACAGAAAGTTAGATAGGAACCCTGGCGAAGCAACGGTGCCATCGTTGGTAAACAACAACAGATAATAGGAGTTGCTCTTGCTGCCCGCCACAATATCATAATCGCCATCGTTGTCGAGGTCTACCATGGTAGGACGATGTTCTGCACCGGTAAGCGGGGCACGCAATGGGTTGTTGGCCCGGTTTTGTAAAACATACGGACCCAAATTCTGTGCCGCTACTTTGTCTCCGGGAGCCAGTATGGCAAAGGATCCACCAATGGCGGCCACTTTCCATTGCCACTTCAGCGCTTTTATTTGTCGGTTGAGTTTATGGAGTTTGGTCAGTAGCCAGGTTCTTTTTTTAGGGCTATGGCGGTAGAATTTCCCGTCTTTTTGCCCGCTTGCAATACGTGAGGCGAGCGTCTCGTATTGAGTGGTTTTCTTTGAAAGCAGTTCAGGAAGGTCAACAAATCTCATGGAAAAAACCTTTGACCCTAAAAGATACACATAATTGGGTCGATTTAATAGTGTCTTTGATTAGATATTCACTAGTTGACAGCCAATGAATTGAAACCAATTCAGCTACTTATTTTTTGAGCGTCAGGTAACCGGTAATTTCTTCGCTGTTGGATGGAAATTTTATCTTGTAGAAATACACTCCGCTTGGCAGTTCGGTGCCATCGTTTTGTTTTCCTTCAAACCGTTTGGCCGGATTGGTGTTGATATAGTCCTCCATCTCAAAGACCTTGTCGCCCCAGCGATTGTAAATGGTAACACTGTTCTTGGGTGCTATAATTTCTATGTTTTCTATTTTAAAATAAGGATTGAAATTATCGCCATTGGGTGAGAGCCCGTTGTAAATCCGGATGGAGGAAGGTGGTGGCGCGGTATTTACCGTAATGCTGATGGGCAGTGTGGTGCAGGCCAGGGCCAGGTCACATACCTGAATGGTCAGGTTGTCGGTTCCAGCGAAGGTCACGTTGGTATAATCAAGCACCAACTCATTGTTGCTGTTGAAGCTGGCAGTGGCGCCACTTAATGGCGGCAGCAGTACCGACAAGGTGGCAATGTCGAGGTTGTTGTTGGCGTCCGACAGCAGGCTGCTGATGGGAATGGTGACACTGCTTCCCGCTGTTACCTGTATACTTCCCGGAGAGGTGATCACAGGAGGAACGTTGGGAATGTCGATGGACACGATGGCCTGATCGCACAGTCCGCATTGATTGCAAATCTGGTAGGTGATTACATCTGCGCCCACGGTGCCATTGTTGGGAGTATAGGTGATTTTTCCGTCAGCCTGCAATACGGCTGCACCCTTGGTGGGGGCCTGCACGATGCTTACGGTGATCACATCCGTGATGTGATGATAGGCAGCCGCTTTGGGATCGGCTGTGGAAGCTTGCCCCAATTGGGTGTTGAGGGACAACGCGGCAGCGATGGGCTGTTCGCATCCCTGGTCCAGCGCAATAAAATTGGCGCGTGGAGGGGTAAACGTGATGGTGCGCAAGGTACTGATGCCTGTGCCGTCAGAGAGCTTGGCCATTTTGATGGCGGGTGGGGTGGTGGCTACAATGCCGCGAGACACCCACCAGAGTTTGTCCGTGCGAAAGTCGATTTCCAATCCCCTTATTTCTCCCTGTGTGTTGGCGATCAATGGGGTGACGGTGCTGGCCACGTTGGCAATGTTGGCTTTGTAGATGGTGGCCAGTCCGTTGGCTTCCGTAAACACCCAATAGACGATTCCGTTTTTGGCATCTACTTTCACATCGTGCATGTACCGCTGCGGACCGGGGGCCGTTTGTGTAATCAGTATTTCCTTATTCGTGCCATCGAGGTTGGCACGGGTGAGGGTACCGGTGTTGGACGCGCCCAGGCTGTTGGAGGTGTAATACAATTTTCTTCTGACCAGATCGAGGGCCACACCAAACGGGTTGTTGATGGTAGCCAGGTCTTCAATCACGGCAATGGGAGTAGGTGCATTGTAGTCGGCACGCTGCACTCTGTTTCCAGCGGTGTAGGCAAAATACATCATGTGGTTGGAGGGATCCAATGCGATGCCGCCAATGCCATTGACGGCATTGGGATAATCTATTAAAGTATCCAGGTCAGAAAAAGTGGTCTCGTTGATCAGGCCCTTGATGATGTTGGCCTGAGACTCATCGGTCCAGTAGGCGTACCTTGACTTTTGGTCGATGGCAATGCCATTGGGGGTAGCACCTGGATTGAAATAGTAGCGCTCGAAGTCCGAGCCGTTGGTGTTGATGCGTTGCACTTCGTTGACGTTGGGTTCGGTCCAGTACAATTTAGGGGGCACGGACGTGCTGAAATCGAGGGCCACATCCACAGGACCGTTGAGGCCGGTAACCACATTTATTTTTCCTGTGCCAGTGAGACTCGATCTGCCAATGGCGGAAGTGCCGTCTGCCCAGAAGAGAAATCCGTTGGTTCTGTCTACGGCTATTCCCCTGAGCCCTACAGGCTGGCCCGTTACGATAGGAACGGGATTGTTGCCCGTTGTCAGGTCTCTTGAAACCACCTGACCTTCTGTTGTAGGGAAAAAGATATTGGTGGTGTGATAGATTTTGCCACCAGCAGGATCAACCGCAATGTCGTTGGCTTGAGAATCCGGCACGATCTGTATTGGATTGGCAGGTGCATTTAAGTTGGCGATCCATATTTCGGTGGTGGTAATAGGGCGTATAAAATATATTTTCCCGTTGACCAGATCTACATCGATGTTGGTAGCATTGAGACCAGAAATATAGGGAGCGGGCAATGCAGTGATGGTGGTGGTGGCGTCAAGATTGGTTTTGTAGATACTGCCGTTGCTGGAAAGCAACAACTCCCTGGTTTGGGGATTCACGGCCAGCGATTGAAAGTTGGCACCCGTCACACTGGCAAAGTTGGAAGCAAAACCCAACCGCGTGTTGCCACCTATTACGGTAAGCGTTGCTTTTTTGATGAGGGTGTTGGATTCAATCCAGAAAATCGTGTTGCGCTGTTCGTCCATCACCATACTTCTGAGGGTGTTGACGGTGGCAAACCCCGATACATTTTCTAAAGAAGTACCGTCCGTATTGCTCCTCCTGATATCCGTTGCACCGTTTTCAGCGATGTACAGCTTTTGGGAAAAACCAAGGGTGGAGATGAAAAGCAAACCGAAGACCAGAATAGCGCTACCGTGCTTCATAAGATTTTACTACGAAATTCACTACCTCAAGGTAGGAAGTAGTTTGTTGATTTCGCTGTTAAATCTATTTTTTGAGTGTTAAGTAACCGGTCAGTTCTTCTCTGTTACTTTCAAATTCCACCCTGTAGAAGTACACTCCGCTGGGCAATTCACTGCCATTGTTTTGTTTTCCCTCAAAACGCCTGTCTGCAATGTTGCTGTCGTACCTGTCCATTTCAAACACCTTGTCGCCCCAGCGATTGTAGATGGTCACTTTGTTGTTGGGTTCCAGTGCCGCCAGGTTTTGAATTTTAAAATAGTCGTTGCGATTGTCGCCATTGGGCGAGAGGCCGTTGAAGGCGGTGATCTCTCCGTCTACCTCAATGGACAAAGTGGTTTGCGTGCAGGCGCTCAGTAAATCACATACTTCAATGGTGAGCTGGTCGGTACCTGCAAATGTGGTGTTGCTGTAATCCAGTGTCAGGTCAAAATTGGAATCGAAAGTGGCTGCCGCATTGCTGACAGGGCCGGTGATAATGGTTATGGAATTGAAGTCGATGTTGGCGTTGGGGTCTGCGATGAAAGTGCTGAACGGAATGGTTACGTTCTCTCCCACGAGCACCGTAATGACAGCAGGGGGAACGGTGATCACGGGTGGTTCATTGATGATGGTGATCGACACGGTAGCATCGCTGCACAGGTTGCACTGATTGCAAATGCGGTACATGTACGAGTCGGCACCCACGGTGCCATTGGAGGCCGTGTAGCTGATGGTATTGTTGGGTTGCACTGCTGCCGTGCCCTTGGTGGGCGCGGTGGGAATGGTCACGGTGATCACATCGCCTGTGTTGATGGTGGAGGCGGCAATCACATCCGTGTTCACCACCTGGCCCACGTTGCTGCTGAGCGTAAGCGCTCCTGCAGTGATGGGTTGGGTGATGGTGACGGTGAGCTGACTCGTGGCTTGCGGACAGTTGCCTGTGCCATCTACCGTGAGGGTGAACGTGACGGTGCCTGCAGCAATGTCCGCAGCCGTAGGGGTATAGGTGGTAGTGAGTGAAGTGGAGGCGGAGAAGGTGCCCAACCCCGATGCCATCCAGGAAGGATTGCTGGAGAAGGTACCCATGGTGGCCGTTAGGGAAACCACGTCACCGGCACAAATGGTTTGGTTCGCACCCGCATTGACAGTAGCCGCCCGGTCGATGCCCACAGTAGTGACATCCAGTGCAGCCACACAAGGACCTGCACCATCGGGATCATCCGTTGTAAAAGTAAAATCTACCGCACCATTGAGGATGTCATTGGGCCCGGGTGTGTAGATGGGGGTGAGGGAAGTAGTGTTGTCGAAGCCACCGTCACCGGTAGTGGTCCACATGCCCGTGGAGGCCGAGCCTCCCAGGGAAGCCGACAGGTTGATGGTGTTGCCTTCGCAGATATTGGCTACAATGGCAATCGTTGTGGTGGGTGGACTGGCACAAGAGGCCGCCAGACCGCGAAGGTCCAGTGCCAGGAAGGCGGATCCCGGTGGCACTGCAGGATAGCCGCTAGGGAAAATATTCACCTTGTGAATGAGCGTGATGTTGGAGCCATCCAGGTTGGACTTCATGATCATGACGGGATTGGTGCCGTTAAGTGCCCCGCGACAAACCCAATAGATCTCGCTGTTGATGGGGTCGATGTCGATGCCCCTGGGCTCACCGGGAAACGTAAAGAAGTTGGGAGAAAAAAACGGAATGAGATCGCTGATGTCGTTGCGCATGATGAATCCGTTAATGGCATCCACGGCACCACCCGACCAGTGCACGTCCCCATTGATTTCATCCATCTTCACATCGCGGAAATAAATGGCATCGGGATCATCGGGGGTAGTGATTTCGAATAAAAGTTCTGAAGGGCCGCCACTCAGGTTCATCCTCCGCAAACGGGCTACAATATCGGGGCCGGTGTCTTCATTGGTGGTAAAATATATTTTGTTGGGAACAGCGGTTAAGTCCAGCGCAATGCCAAAGGGCACTTCAGTGCCCAGGTCGATAAGTTCGGTGGGGGTGAGGGGAAAGGGTTGTGAAAAATCCGCAGCCGAAATCTTGTTGGTAAATCCTACCTGCGAATTGCCATGCGTATAATAGAGCATGGTGTTGGGCACATCCAAGGTCAGGTCCTGCAGGTTGTTTGGAACTCCGGGATTGACATCAACGAGTTTTTCTATATTGATAAATCCTGCCTCTCCGATTTTACCACGAAAAACTTCTGCCTGGGCCGCATCTGTCCAATACACAAATTCGTTGACCGGATCCATGGCAATGCCACTGATCTCATCAGAAAATCCTGAATAGACAATTTCGAAATCGCCACCGTTGAAGTCTACCCGGTGGATTTCATCGTCACCGCCACCGCCTCCCACATTTTCAGTCCAGTAGATGCGGGGAGGCGCCTCACTGCTGAAATCAATGGTCAGAAACTGTGGCGCATCCAAAGTAGGATGAATAGTTTCCGGAAGGGTGCCGTCCAGGTTGGCGCGGAGGATGTTTGCACCATCCACCCAATACATCTTGCTGTTGGCAGCGTCCAGCGCCAGACTGAAAGGTGAACTCACACTGATGGGCGTGGAGACCACACCCGATCCATCAAAGTTCATTTGGGTAATGGACCCCGCACTTTCAACGAAGTAGACCAGCCCTGTGCCTTCGTCCACGTCAATGCCCAGGAAAAGGGTTGAGCCCGAGCTAACCAAAGGGCCGGGATTGGCGCCATTCAGATCGGCCCAACTCAGCAGCGGGGAGGGGTTATTGGAGGTGTAGTACATTTTCCCTAGCGACACATTGAGCGCTACATCGAAGGGATCGGTAACGGTGGCCACGGATTCGGGACCGGGACTGGCCTGATTGATGTCGGCACGCCATATCTGGTCGGTGCCTTCATCGGCCCAATAGAAATAGCCGTTCACCAGGTCGATGTCTACCCCTTTGGGTACACCCAATGGTGCCAGGTCTATCCATAAGATGGCGGGCATCAAACCACCAACGGGGTCAATGGCCGCCCTGTAGATGGCCTGATTGGATTCATCGGCCCAGTAGGCATAATTTCGGATGGGGTCAAAGGCAATGCCATTGGGGAGTCCTCCTGGAGAAAGCGCATTTTCGGCCGATGCACCGTCCAGGTCGCTGCGGGCAATTCTTACGCTGTGTTCGGTCCAATATAATTTCTGTGCATGCACGAAAGTGCAGCCGAGCATCAGCCAGCACAACACAAAAACCTTCCTGCAACCATAAATAAAAAGCTGGTGTCTCTGCCTGAAGTGGCGAGGGGACAATATGGAATTCGACAATTCCATATTACTAAGTTGCAGATTTTTGAATTAAATCCCCGAAAAATTCTGCGTTAATTCCCTAATTGCCGGGCAAATCACTGTTTCAGCGTGACATAGCCCGTCATTCCCTCCCTGCTGCCTGGAAAATCTATTTTATAGAAATACACACCACTGGGCAGCCGGGTGCCGTTGTTTTGTTTTCCCTCAAAACGCCTGTCAGGATTTAAGCTGTCGTAATTGTCCATCTCAAATACTTTGTCGCCCCAGCGATTGTAGATGGTCACCTTATTCACAGGCTCCAGAAACTGTATGTTCCTGATTTCGAAGTGGTCGTTGTAACCATCGCCATTGGGAGAAATTCCCGTGTAAGGGATGATGTCTCCGCTTACTTCGATGGAGAGCACGATCTGCGAACATTCGCTCAGCAGGTCACATACCTGAATAGTAATTTGATCGGTGCCCGCAAAAGGTGTGTTGCTGTAATCGATGATCAGGTTGAAGCTGGCATCAATCGAAGCCGATGCATTGCTGGTAGGACCGTTCACAATTTGTATAGAACTGAAGTCGATGTTGTCGTTGAGGTCAGAGATAAAATTGATAAAAGGTATGGTCACACTTTGCCCTGCTACAGAAGTGATGGTGTTGGCGGGTGGTGTGATCACTGGCGCTGCATTGAGGATGTTGACGCTCACGGTGCCGTTGCTGCACAAGTTGCACTGATTACAAATCGTGTATTGAAATGAATCTGCTCCGATGGTGCCGTTGGTTGCGGTGTAGTCGATGGTTTTATCTGCCTTCACCACCACGGTACCCTTGGTAGGGTTTTGCAAAATGGTAACGGTGAGCACATCTCCGGTGGCCACCGTAGAAGCGCCAATTACATTGACGTTGGCAGCCAGTGCCACCGTACTCTGCACGGTAGGAGAACCCGCCACAGGTGCTGGCGTGATCAAAACGGTAACATTGGCTGAAGCCGCCACACAGGGGCCTGCGCCATCCGGATCATCGGTGGTGAGCGTGAAGTTGACCGAGCCACTGGCGATGTCGTTGGTGCCGGGGGTGTAAACGGCATTCATTAACGTGTTGTTGTCGAACGTGCCGTCTCCCGTTGTCATCCAGGTGGCCCCGTTGGCCGGGCCACCAAAGCTGCCCGCCAGTTGGATGGTGCCATTGGAACAGATGTTGGCAATGGTGCCAATGGTAGCGGTAGGCGGACTCGCACACGTGGTGGTGTTGATCACACCTGCGATGGGAAACGTAAACAAAGGCTCATCGTCATCATCACTGAAAATGGTGACGGTTTCGCTGAAGCTGCCTCCGGCCGCCCCACTCAACATGATGTTGAGGGTACCCACCGAATAAATGCCATCCACTTCTGCGGCTACAAAAGCAGGAGGGGCACCGGATAGGGAAAATGCACTGCCCGTAATGGTGACGTTGGAGATGTTCAGGTCAACAGGGTTGAGGTTGGTGATGGTGATGGTGCGCAGGAGGTTCGTGCCAGTTGGGCCCGATCCAAAATCAACAGGAGAAATCTGACCGCTGAAGATTTCCGGATCAATAAAAATATTGGGACCATCAAACACTGCGATGTCAGGACCAATGATGGTGGCGACCACGCCCACGGTAAAGGCGCCTTCATCGGCATCATCGCTGGTGATGGTCATCAGCTCGGCAAACGAACCCGAGTTGGCTCCGGTGATTACAATCTGGATGGTAGTAGAAGCATCCACGGCTAGGGTAGCAGGAGGGATGGACGCCAAACTGAACTCAGCACCCGAGAAGGAGATGGTGGATATATTCAACACAGCATCTCCGATATTTTGGAGGGTGATGTCTCGGGTAAGGCCGGTGCCCTTGTATTCAAAGCCAAGATCAATGGCTGCCGCCTGGCCATCGAGGATGGGCGTGCCTAAGGTAGTGGGACCGTCAAACACGGCAATTTCTGGTTGAGGTGTGGCAGTCACTTCTCCCACCACATCAAATTGAAAAGTACCACTGAAATCATCGCTGGTAATAGTTATTATCTCTGTATACGTTCCGGTTATTGTAGCTGTCAAATCAACTGTAAATGTTTGACTAGCACCAGCTGCAATACTGAAGAATACAACAGATGTGGGGAAGCCTGAAGATGAATTATTAATTTGAACATTCGTAATTGGGATATTCTGATTATTTAATAAGGTAAATGTCTTGCTTTTTGAAGTGGAGGTAGACCCGAAGTCGATGGCCTGTGCCTGGCCGTCCAAAATTTCCGGTGCGGAGGTATCAGGACCGTTGAAAACAGAAATACATTTGGATCCGTCATCAGTGATGATCCAGTTGTTGGGACCTGACGTAAGTATGCCGCGTGCTGTGATGCCCTTGCAATAGTACAGACCTGCCGCGCCCAACTGTACGTTGGTTTTCAGTGGCGATTGGGATGACCATCCTTCCAGCAGGTTGTCGTAATTGGCAACACTGAGTCCGGAGTTGTTGAGCATATTTGCCGCAAAGGCTAAGTTGCGCACATCCCAACTGCTTAAATCCTGATCAAAGGAGGTAGCCGACAAAAACATGCTGCGCATATCAATGTTGAACGCAGGATTTAAAGTCCAGGTGCCAATGGGTTGGTTGAATGAAGTGGCATTGCTGAACATGGCATTAAAGTCACGCACCGCAGACACGTCCCATCCACTGATGTCCTGATTAAAGGCAGAGGCCCCTGCAAACATATCACTCATGTCGGTGACGGCACTTACTGTCCATCCGCTGATGTCCTGATTGAAGGTGGGATGACCGCTAAACATCCCGGCCATGTTGGTGACGTTGCTTACATCGATGCCCGTAATGTCGTTGTTGAAGGCGATGGCACCGCGAAACATGCGTGCCGTTGTGGTTACGTTGGTCAGGTTCCATCCGCTGATGTCCTGATTGAAAGCGATGGCGCCATCAAACACCCCGTTCATGTTGGTGACGTTGGAGGTGTTCCATCCACTGATATCCTGGTTGAAGGCCAGCGCGAAAGCAAACGTCTGGTTCAGTGTGGTTACCTGTCCGGTATTCCATCCGCTGATGTCCTGGTTGAAGACGGAGGCACCGGCAAACATACCGGCCATGTTCGTTACGTTGTCCACGCTCCAGCTGCCGATGTTCTGATCAAAGGCCCGGGCAAACCAAAACATCTCGTTCATGTTGGTGACGCTGCTCACATCCCAGCTGTCGAGGGGCTGATTGAAAACGGTGGCATCGGCAAAGAGCTCCTGCATGTTGGTGACGTTGCTTACATCCCAATGGTTGATGTCGTCATTCAATGAGATGGCATCATAAAACATCCGTGTCATGTCCGTGACCATGGAGAGGTCAGGGGCATCAGCGGCATTGATCCTTAAATTTTCACAACCACTAAAAGCATGCGCCATGGACGACCATTTCACATCTCCCCACTGCTCTACGGTAAGTATTTTCTGAGCATCCTTGTCGGGCAGAAAACTTCCCGCATTGAAATAGATGCGAGGGAAAGCCCCCGTAATGGAAACAGTATATGTACCTGGCGCAGCATAGGTGTGGGTGATGTCGCCCGTTACGCCCGTATCGGTCATGCCATCGCCCCAGTTTACGTTGTAGAAGTAGCCCGTGCCCGTGGTGGGTATAGTGATCTGATCGTCATTGGAACTTCCCGGGTTGTCCGTTTTCCAGGTGGTAACGAAAGGAGTGAAGATGGTATTTTCGTAGAGCACTGCGGAAGTACCAGAGGGGCTTGTAGAGCTTTCTCCGGCCACCAGAATGTCAAGGTCGCCATCTCCATCAAAATCTACGAAATCGGCTAACCCCCTAAAGTAGACAGTAGCCAGTCCAGCATGAATATCGGTAAATACACCTCCTCCACTATTTTTATAAATATGGGTGATCTCATCACCGAAGGAATCAGTTCCTGTTAACACCACGTCTAAGTTGCCATCACCGTCATAATCGCCCCACCTGACGGAACCTTCCGGTACCAGTGGAAGCCCGGCATTGATGTCTGTAAAAACGCCACCCGTATTATTATAAATAGAAGTGATGGAAAGACCTACAGCACCTCCCGACAGCAACAAATCCAGATCGCCATCATTGTCATAGTCGCCCCAGTCCGAGTCGCCCCATGACACATTCGGAAGACCAGCAAGGTGATCCGTGAAGATCCCATCATTATTGTCATAAATAATAGTATATCGGTTGCTCCAGGCACCATCATACCCGTTCATCACCAAATCCAAATCGCCATCTGCATCATAATCACCCCAATTCACGGAGCCATTGTTGAGCGCTTGCAGTCCAGCACCAATATCTGTAAACACGTCATTGCCATCGTTGCGGTAAATGGTTGACGATGCCAGGTCCATACCAAAAAAGGGAGAGTCAAAATACCTTCCTATCACCACCAAATCCAGGTCACCATCATTGTCGTAATCGCCCCAGTCCAAATCAGCATAATCAACGCCCTGCAATCCGGCTCCAATGTCTGTGAATGCACCCGCATCGTTGCGGTAAATTTTTGTTGACCTGGCTGTTCCTGAATTGTCTACACCAGCCACCACTACATCCAGGTCACCATCGCCATCATAATCACCCCATGCGGCAGCACTAAAAAACACACCGGTCAATCCAGCACCAATGCTGGAAAACACACCATTCACGTTGTTGTAAATGGTGGCGCTTGCAGTATAGGTGGGATCAAAGCCCACTACAATGAGGTCCAAATCCCCATCATTGTCATAGTCACCCCAGTCGAAAATACCATCGGCCATTCCTGCGATGTTGGCCGTGGGGCGCTCCTTAAAACCCCCTTCAAAAGGGCCGCTGGCAGCAATGAACCTGAAAGACCTGGCCGCAGCAGCTTCACCTGCTGAACCCGTCACCATGCTGTTGACCGTCACTGTAATTTCTTCTCCTGCCTTAAAGCTGATGGCCGGATCGAAGGTCACAATAGAATTATCCGCCCCTACAGAAAACACACCATTGAACTGACCGCTCTGACTGCCTATGATTTTAATGTTGTCGTCCAGCACATCGCCCGGGGTGGTGGTACCGTTGTGCACGGTCGCCAGGTTCAGGTCCGTGTCGAAATCCAAAGTGATGTTGGAGGCCACCCCTACATTGAGGCTGTTGGCGGAGGGCACAGAAGTATAGGTGATGGCGGGTTGAATGGTTTTGTCACCCGAGGGCCCCAATGAAGAGGTGAAGGTAACGGCCGTGGTAAAAGTAAAGTTGGCACTGGTTAAAAAGGGAATGCTAAACGTATTGCCGGAAGCAGCACCCGAAGCCACATGGATGGCAATGTAAAAGTAGCGGTCCACACCATCCCCTAAGATGAACTGCGAAAAGCTACCAAAATTGATGACCTCACCCGCACCTGAAGAAGCCCCCGAGGTGGCCAGGAGTGTGGCCGACCTGAAGTCGTTACCGGCATCATTATAATACAACTCAAAATTGACAATGTCAGTAGCCGCATAGGTGCCTCCCGTAGCCTGCGTGGTCAACGCAGTAAGGGTGGCATCGCCACCGGTAGAAGAAATACCAAAGCCATAAACCAATTGTTTGCTCGTCTTGTAGATATCCACATTAGACGCGCCAAGGTCAGCGGCACTCACGGTCTGGGCTGTAGCGGATGTGCCACTGAAAAAGGTGAACCCTATAATGACCGCGAAGAAAGAGAAGTGGAGCAAGGATCGAAGTAGCATAACTATGACGTGGTTGGTTTAGGCCTAATCTTTAAAAATCGGGATTTATGATTAAAATCCTGCCTAAAACTTGCATTAATTGCAGGGGAAAAGGGCATTTTTAAAATATATGGGTAATATCTCCACCGTACTCCTCCTGCTGGCACTGGTCACCGCCCTGGCGCAGGTCACCGACAGGATACGCGTGCCCTACCCGGTCATGCTGGTGATGGCCGGCATTATCGTAGGACTGATCCCCGGCTTGCCCATCGTGACGCTCGACTCCGAAGTGGTGTTCCTGCTTTTCCTTCCCCCCGTATTGTATGCGGCCGCGTGGAACACCTCCCTTACCGACTTCAAAGAAGCGGCACGCCCCATCTCACTGCTGGCCTTCGGCTGCGTGCTGTTCACCACCACGCTGGTGGCCATCGTGGCCCACTATTTTATTCCCGGCTTTGGCTGGGCCGAGTCGTTTGTGCTGGGCGCCATCATCTCGCCCCCCGATGCCGTGGCCGCCACCGCGGCCACCAAAGCCTTCAAGCTGCCCAGGCGCATCATCACCATTCTGGAAGGAGAGAGCCTCGTCAACGATGCCACCGGACTGATTGCTTATCGCTATGCCATCGCTGCCGTGGCTTCCGGCACGTTCATCTTCTGGCTGGTGGCCATCAACTTCATTTACGTGGCGCTGGTAGGCATCCTCATCGGCTTTGTAGTGGGTGTGGTGTTTCGGTGGATCCACAAGATCACCCCCAACAATGCCGTTACCGACACCACCTTCACGCTGCTTGCCCCCTTCACCGCCTACCTGGCCGCTGAGGAAATCCATACCTCCGGGGTGCTGGCCGTGGTTACGTGCGGACTGTTCCTCAGCTACTACGCCTCCGAAATTTTCGACCACCGCACCCGCCTGCAGGCACGCGCAGTGTGGGACACCCTCATCTTCCTGGTCAACGGCATCATCTTCATCCTCATCGGCTTGCAGCTGCCCGGCATTTTGGACAACATCGGCCACCATTCCCTCAGCGACATTTTGTGGTATGGCGCCCTCATCAGCGTGGCCACCATAGTGGTGCGCCTCATTTGGGTTTTCCCCGGAGCCTACCTGCCGCGGTGGCTCAGCAAAAACATCCGCCACACAGAAAAGAAACCCGCCCTGGGAGGCGTGGCCGTTATCGGCTGGGCGGGCATGCGAGGTGTGGTGTCGCTGGCGGCAGCGCTGGCACTGCCCCTCACCATTGGCGACAACCTTCCCTTTCCCAACCGCGACCTCATCATCTTCCTCACCTTCAGCGTGATCTTCGCTACGCTGGTGTTGCAGGGCCTCACGCTGCCGTTGCTCATCCGGTGGTTTAACGTGAAGGCAGACGATGGCCACTTCAAAGAAGACAAGGACGCGCGGCTGCAGATTGCCGCTGCCGTAATCGAGCACATAGAGATGAACTACGCCCTCAGCTTGTCGGCCGAGGTACTCAACCAGGTGAAGAGCAAGTACGAGATCAGGATCCACCGCCTTCACAAAGATGCGCTGGCCCGCAAGCTCAGCGATGAGGAGGTGCACACGTTCATACAGATTCAGAAAGAACTGATCCGCAAGGAGCGCGAGGAGATCCAGCGGTTGCGCCAGGCCAAAAAAAGCAACGAGGAGGTGCTGCGCAAGATCGAGTACGAGCTGGACCTGGAAGAAAGCCGCCTCATGCTGGAGCTGGAAAGCTGACCCCCGCCTGTTGACGATCACCATCCCCGCATGAGCCCCACACCAGCCATGCATTATCCATACTTGAGGTATACTGTAGCTATGCTTGATGGACGAAGGATGGAAGGGGGGGATTGGTGATCAGTAAGGCCAAACCGCCACCAAATATGTAAAGCGGCTTAACTTTTGGGGATTGCCAGCCTGAACTTTGGATGGAGACGGTGGCGCTCACCGCCATTGTTGATTCCCGGATGACGAAAAGGAGTGGCTGTTAAGGGGATTAGATCAATTGGCTTTTTAGAAAATATTAAATTTGATGAGCCGTAATTAAAATAATACTTTAATTACAGCCTTTCATATCTTGGTTTGAAGAGTGCTTAAAGGCTTGATGTATTTACTTAATGTATATGGTTAGTGGCTGATGTTCATTCAAAGGAAATTCGGAGCTTTAACATGAGCCGGATAAAAGGCAAAAATACAAAGCCTGAGCTAGCAGTTAGAAAATTTCTATTCTCTAAAGGCTTCAGGTTCAGATTACATGTAAAAAACCTGCCTGGCAAACCAGATATAGTCTTGCCCAAATACAAAACAGTAGTATTCATTCACGGGTGTTTTTGGCATGGACATAAAGGGTGTAAGTATTTTGTGATCCCCAAGACAAGAACAGATTGGTGGATGAAAAAGATTGAAACAAATAGAGAAAATGATTATAAAAATAGAAGACATCTAAGCCAGGAAGGCTGGAAAGTTATAACGATATTTGAATGCAGTCTTCAAAAAAAATGTATTACAAATACATTGAAAAAGTTGTTGGATAAGCTCATGCATTAATTAGAAAAAGTTGATTAAAAAGAATAAAGGTACTTCCCAGAAAAGTAAATTACCTATTCCCATTATTGATTTGTTTGCAGGACCAGGCGGACTTGGAGAGGGATTTACTTCTGTGACGGATGAAGGAGGGAATCGAGTCTTTCGTATTGCCCTTTCAATTGAAAAAAATGAATACGCTCATAAGACTCTTACGCTTCGAAGTTTTCTGCGTCAATTTCCTATTAATAAATTTCCTAAAGAATATTATCAGTTTCTTCAAGGTAAGGTAACAATTGAAAAGCTGTATGAATGCTATCCGGAACAAGCAGAATGTGCAGGAAAAGAAGCATGGAAATTTGAATTGGGTGATCCCGAAAAGCATGAATATATTGACAAAAGAATTAGGGAGTCATTAAGAGGTGCGGACAACTGTATACTTATTGGTGGTCCGCCTTGCCAAGCGTATTCACTTGTGGGTCGCGCCAGACGTCAGGAAAAAGATGGGCTAAACAAAGAGGATGAGCGAGTTTACTTATACAGGGAATATTACCGCATACTAGCACTTCACCAGCCTTCTATATTTGTAATGGAAAATGTGAAAGGGCTGTTATCATCAAAAGTAGACAATGAATTGATCTTTAAGCAACTTTTAGAGGACTTGACCAATCCGGTGGAATCTTATCGTAAACTTCACGGCAGGAAAAAATTGCCGAAAAGCCGTTATGGATACCGCATTTTTTCTTTGGTAAAGCGGCCACATCAGAAGAATTTTTTTGAGGAAGGACTTGATCCATCCGATTTTATTGTAAGAACCGAGGAATATGGAATACCCCAGACACGGCACCGGGTAATTATTCTAGGAATCAGAGAGGATATAAATGTAACACCTGATCTGCTGGCACCTTTAGAGCGGGAAGTCAACATAAGTGATGTATTAGGTGGATTGCCTTTATTGCGAAGCGGGTTATCCAAAGAAGAAGATGGGAGAGAGGAATGGAAACAAGCACTAAATGCTATAAGAATTACCGGGCTCAGGTCTCAGGTGAATAAAGAAATTTGGGCGGAAATGATTCGGTCGATTGAGAGAATAAGACCTTCAATTGACCGAGGATCAGAATTTATAAGAACAGAGGTTACGATCAGCAAGTATAAAACTTGGTATCTAGACAAAAAAATTAAAGGTGTAATCAATCATGAAACACGAAGCCATATCAGAAATGATTTATGGAGGTACCTTTTCGTTTCCTGTTTCGGCAAAGTCAACAGACGCTCACCAAGACTCGATGAGTTTCCGTCTTTGCTTATGCCTGACCATAAAAATGCAAAGTCGGGTGATTTTGCCAATCGCTTCAAGGTTCAATTATGGGATAAGCCTTCTAGGACTATAACCAGTCACATTTCAAAAGACGGTCATTATTTTATACACCCAGACCCATGCCAATGTAGAAGCCTGACAGTAAGGGAAGCTGCTAGAATACAAACATTCCCGGACAACTATTACTTTTGTGGTCCAAGAACTGAGCAGTTTCATCAAGTCGGTAATGCGGTACCTCCTCTCCTTGCATATCAAATAGCAAAAGTAATTAAGGAAATCTTTTAGAATTGCTTAATGCCACTTCTTAAATTCATCTGGAAGTATCTTGACAATTTGAATGCCACCCATAGCATTTAAATCAAACGTGAGCTTGAGCTGCTGAATGACATCGCGAAATCGTCTAGCAGTGCCTCCCTTATTTTTTGATGCCACACCTTTGAAAATGTCGTTATTCTTGCTGTTATAAAATAAAAGCGTAGCAGCTTCAATAATGCTTTTATTTCTCTGTATTTCATGCACCGAAGCCAATTGCTCAACAATTTCTCCCCGCTCGTGAATGTCTCCTCTTAGAAAGATTTTTCCTTTTTCCTTTAATTCTGCATATACCCAACATGGAAATGACAGAAGATGTCTGTAATATTTAGTCCAATTGTTGCTTTCAAGAATATAAAGAGCTTTCTCGCGGAATTCCCTATCAGATGTATTCTTTTTTATGGGGACTATTGTTTCAAGCAGGTATGCACCTAACCAAGACCACAATCCCTTATCATAGTACAATTTCGGGTTATTCTCAAGATCTAAGGTTTCTGAAAGTAATTTCGCAATCTCAAATTTATTATTGCCGATTTGTTTTGGTGATATTATTTTGAAACTCAATTCAATTGAGAATCTATCATCAATCAGTAGAGCCGTAAGGGCATTACTATCAATTTTCTTTGTTTCACGAAATGAGTCTAGCATTTTCTCAAATGCTAAAATACCATCATCATTAAATTTACGAATGATATTCATGTATAATTTTTATAACGTCTTAATGTAATTTTCAAGTGATTTATGTTGTAAACAAAATCTCTTAACACAGTCGTCTATCCATTCTGTTACCAGTTCATCACTTTCTGAATCAGCAGGTGTATTAGTAATGCCCAAGACGTCCTCAGTGAATTGAATCCACTTGGCAGCCCAACTCGTATCGTCCCTTCCAAAACTTTCCTCTTTTGTAATACGGCCAAGAATAAGTCTAATAGTTGCTGGGAATACCATAGCAATGAATCTTGGATCTGATCTGGCTATTTCCTTAATTCCTTCAATCGAATTATTTACCTCCAAGACAGGCATTCCCTCAGGATCAGCATCGAAATTAACTCGCCAAACCTCATTCGTTTCCATAATCACAGGATTAACAAAAAGGATTGAGGATTTGTTAGAAGTCCCATCTTCATCTGCTAAAGGTAATTTGTCAGCAAATCCAAGTAATAAACCCTCTCCATTGGATTCATTTACAACCTTAATTCTAAAATATATTTTCTCAGAAAATTGCTTAAGTTCAGTAATATCTAAATCAACTGGCTGCTCAATATTACCAATTGTTCCAAAATTAAATCTCAGGTAGTTTCCTCCATAGTAAGGTTCGATATAGACTTTAGCATCATCAGGAAATTTTAAGTTACTTGTCCGAATTATCGCTGTAAAGGAAACTTTTTGTTCATTTTTTTGAATAGAAATGGAGATGTTTTCACGAGGAATCTTAATTCTATTTGTGTAATTAAATTTTCTAATCATTATTAAATACTTTATAATAAAATCAGTTGACCTCTACAATGATATCTCTTTTTTGATCGAAGCCACTAACTTTAAGTTCAAATTCTCCATCGACCGGTTCAAAAATTATCGTATTCATATTAACGTTAATGTTTTGAATACTTTTCTGTTCTATTAATAATCGTTTCAATGAAAAGTCAAATTCTGAATATTTATTAAACGGATTTCCATCGAAGCGATCATAAGCAACTCGCACAATGAAGCCTTTATCATCAACTTTACATTCTGGATTGCTAGAAACTTTAAATCCCCCATCTATTTTAGTAACCAAATATGGTTTGGGTGTTGGTGGTGGTATTTGGGGTCTATCAAGTATTTCCTTTTTACCTTCATCCTTTCCCTTTCCCTTAGGGGTTTCATCAGGTGAATCTGTAATATAAAAATAACCTTGGAGCAAATTTTTATCCAATCCCTCTGATGGTAACAAGAGAATACTATATAGTTTCTCCAAGGACCTTCGAACAAATGAGATGCATCCCTCAGCACTTTCATATTTAACGCGAAAATTCTCTTTATGCCAACCTGTATGTGCAGGTCCCTCTGCTTGACCAAAAAATGTGACTAAATCTTTGTCTGAAATCAGAACCATGCCACGAGTCCCTTTTTTCTTTAGGGATTTTACTCCTACAATATTTAGATAATTCCTAATAAAATGGTTTTCAGGTTCTTGAAGGTTTGAGTTCTTTTGTATGTAGGCTGAAAAATATCTAAGTTCTGGCTCTTTTCCTTCTGGTTGAAATTTAATTGGAATTCTAAACGCAAGAGGTAATTCAGAATCAAATTTATTTCTCAGGTTGTCAAGATTAATATTTTTGAAAAGTTCATCTTTACGCCATTCATATGCCCTTTCAGGGTTGTCAAATTGAAGCTCTACGAATTCTGATTGTTCTATTTTGGCTCCCCATTCAACAAAGTCAAATAAACTAAGCAAATTAGATTTTGTATCAAAGCTTGTTTCGGGATCAAGCTCAATTCTTTCTAATTCATTTCGAATATTTTTGGCGTTTAAATAATAAGTTGTGTCTTCATGACTTATTTCAACCTCAAGTTTTCCGATAAGAATAGGATAAAAAAACTGTTCGATTGTAGAAAGAAATAAGCTATTAGATGTTAAATCATCTTTAGGATATGGTATTACAATTGATAGTCCAGTATTTTCTGATGCGTTTTCGCTGATATCTCTATGGAGCCTAAATGTTTGGACGAACTTTTTTATTTCTTCCTCTGACTCTTCGGGAAGGCTAAATCCATCAGCATCAAATTTCCCAAAATTGCCATATGGAGAATACCCACATTCTGATGGTTTTTCAATCAAATTATGTGTCTTTAAAACTGACTGACCTATCAAATATGCTTTTCTGTCACTGTGGCGAATTGTCATGGCAAAAAAACTATTAACCTGAGAAGATGCAGGGAAAACAGATTTACCAACACCCCAGCTTCCCATTTTTCCATCTAGTTTACCGGAAATTCCATAGGCTCTCCAAAAGAAATAGAAATTATGAGGCTTAGTTGGATTCATTGCCTCATCAAATTTAAATTCAAATGGGTCACCCTCTAAGCCTTTCGTGTTAAAGTCTTCAAAAACAAGGAATTTAACAGGTTCGTTGAAATTCGGTAGTTGTGAAGGTATAATTCCGTTATTTTCTGCCTTCAAATGGGGAATTAATTCACTAATGTAAGGTTTAAAATCCTTAGGTTTAATAGCATACTTCTTACCTGACAAGAACAATCTCACTTTAACTGGTTTTCTAATATCCTTAATTTCATCAAGGTTGTTTTGTATACCTTCTCGAATCAAAGCATTTGATAAATTACCAACGGTTTCATTACTGAAAAACTGGGTGTTTGTCGGATTACCAGTTTGATCATTTTTGCTCTTGGGGTTGTGTTTCCAGGTTGCCATAATTAAAATTCAAAAGTTTCTTTTCCGGGTTTGCTTCCTGCCGTAAATGAAGCTTTCAGCAGTGCTACTTTATCATTAACAGCCTTCATCATTTTGCGTACCTCCTCTTCAGTATATTCATACGTGCTACGGTTAGCGCATTTAGCTAAGTTGTCCATGCTGTCAAGTACCCTCTGTACTCTTCTAGACGCAACCGTTTTGAAACGATCGCGCTTAACTGCTGCTGCTGATTTAGCCATAAATTGTGAATTTTAACAAAGATATATATAATATCATATATCACACTATATAAGAGTAAATATCCTTACTAGAATATAGGCAAATATTTAATACTACATAGTAAAATATAAAATTTCCTTATAATTGACTGCATATGTTCAATGAACTTCCTAATGATCCACCTGATAACCTTTCAAAGGTGTTTTAATTAGTTAGCGAACGCCTATGAAATATAGATATTTTCATTATGGAATTTCTACATCCAGTAATTTAGTTTAAAAATTATAACGCAAAGTTTTACAGTTACACTTACAAGTTTAAGTCCAGCATATGACAGGGAGAGTAGCTTAACCAAGATTTGATAGGTTGTGGGTATTTCATAGGAGAAGGACGAGGTGAGCTATTAACCTTCTATTCATTTCATGCAGCATGAATGCACATCAATTGTAGTTACCTCCTAGGCAATACCGTGCGTAGGTCGTGGATGGGATAAAGAAGTTTCGTAAGTCACCCGTGAGCCACCAAGTCCAGCCGTACAACCCCCTCTAGCTTAAGTCTGTGACTTAAGCTCCCCAACAATGCAAGCGTCTCGCTTGGGCACTTCATTATCCATTTCATAGCTAGGGGATCGCCACAGTCACCCATCCCACTTGCCGCCCTGCCTTCGCGATGACGAGCGTGGGGGGTGTGGGGTATTTCATAGGGAGCTGGCGCCCTCTAAGCGTGCCCCAGTCTGTGACATAAGCTCCAAATAAGTGCAAGTTTATAAACTTGCCATTGCACTCTGTTGTAACGCAAGGCAGTTGCAAACTGCTTTTCATTTGTAGGCTTAAGTTTCAAACTTAAGCCAGTTAGAGGTGGACGCAAACTGGATTAGGTATTTAAGAGTATAATACTTAAGAGGACACCCCTCAACTAGCAAAGTCTGTGACTTAAGCCCTCTAAGTTGTCGTGAGTTTCCGCCAAATAAGGAGAAGTGTTACTCAGGATCTTTCTATTGAATAAATTTATTTTTTAATCCCACTTTTCGAAACGCTTTTGATGTATTCTTCTAACATCTTCACTTGTATAAAAGCTGGGATCATCTAAAGTGTGTGTTCTTTGCGATTCAGGGTGCTCTTCTTTGTATTTAATTCTAAATAGATGCTTTAACCATACCTTCAAGTGAGGTGATTTCTCTTTTCTAATATTAGCAATGATATCTTCTGTGCTTAAATTTATTGCTTCCTTACAAATTTGAGCAAATCTTTTTTGTTCTTCAGTATAAGGTTCAAGTTTTCCATTGGTTAAGGCTTGATACCAGTTGCCCCATCGGGTAATGAGATTCAATTCATCCCTATTATAAAGATCACTGTCTGACCCTACTGAAAAATTACCTGCTTTTTCTAAATATTCGAGATGAGTCTCCTTCATCTTTCGTAATAGATCAAGTAGTTAAATATAACTTATAGATATTTTTTTTCAAACATTTTCATTGAAGTAAGAGTTACCCTTACCCAACTAAAGCGTCTCTTTTGTGCTATTTATTATCCATTTCATAGCTAGGGGATCGCCACAGTCACCCATCCCACTTGCCACCCTGCCTTCGCGATGACGTGTGTAGGTGTAGTTGGCTTTTCATAGTAGCCGGTGCCACCCCAAGTTGCCCTTAGGTTGCAACTAAGGCCTTTAAATAATAGTAAGTCTTTAAATCTCCTTTACTTACTACCAAAACAAAAATCCCATGCCTGCTTCCTGGCGATGCTCGTGAACTTTGCATTGGGGTGAGGGAGGAAGTAAATCGGCACGGCAGTTTCATTCAGTTTTAAATTGCCTTTGGCGGTGTGCAATGTTCTCTTGTTAGATTGGAAGGCTGCTTCTTCAAGATCACTACACAAAGCACTTTCAATGCAATAGGATTGCAATTTTTTAGAAAACCCTAATATCCGTTTCGGTTTGATAACATTTAGCAATTGTTGAAATAGAGGTGTCGAAAGTAACAAGTCTTCCGAAGTGATTTCTGCTTCTGTTTTTGATCTGAAGAAACAAAAGTTGGTCTGCATGGCATTATCGATGTCCTCAGTTGGAAACTTCTGCTTTAATGGCAAATAAATCCGCTGTAGGGAACCCAAGTCATTTTTATCATATAGTTCCTTGAAGTTCTGCTTAGGTATTTCTTTTTGGGGTTCATAGGGATCATTACCAGAGGCTCCCCAGTTAAATCCGATAATCAAATTAGTTTCCTCTATAAATCTAGTGGCTGAGATGGAGTAGTTCCATTGATGACCATTGGCTTCAGCGTATTTCTTGATAGGGGAATTGTTAAAAGCTATTTGTGTGTCTGCAAAAAGTTGCTGAATTAGATTATCATTCATATTATTAAATTACCTATTTTTCAAAGTACTCACAAACTGCGATTCTTTGCGCCAACCGTGTCCCCGCTTAGTGGCTCCCACCAGAGGTGGGCACGCAGAATGCCGGAGCCTAATCACCCCACTGCTAAAGTCTGTGACTTAAGCTCCAAATAAGTGCAAGTCTATAAACTTGCCATTGCACTCTGTTGTAACGCAAGGCAGTTGCAAACTGCTTTTCATTTATAGGCTTAAGTTTCAAACTTAAGTGGACGGGCAGAATGACGGCAACAACGATTACAGATACTCTAACACTAACAAAGTCTGAATAGGATGAGATAGTGCGTAGGCAGGAGGGGTGAATATTTAATATTTAAAATTTAAAACTTAAAATTAAGTACAGCGCGTGAGCCACCCACTCCCAACCGCACAACACGCGCGCCAGTTGCTAGGGACGGGCAGAATGGCGGCAATACTTATTGCCGATACATAAATACCAAACAAGTTTTTAAAAGGATGAGATAGTGCGCAGGCCAGGCAAAATAGCGGGGGTGCGCAGGCAAGAGGGTGGAAGCTTTATTTTGCCTAGCGTTTTTGCCTACTTTTTGGGCAATGCAAAAAGTAGGAGCCCGCCCGGCTTGAGGGCAGAAGAATTTTATACAACACACGTATTATAGGAGGGTACATGAATTCCGCAAGTCACGCGTGAGCTACCCACTTCCAACCGCACAACACGCGCGCCAGTTGCGTGGGCAGGAGGGGTGAATATTTAAAATTTAAAATTTAAAACTTAAAATTATGTACAGCGCTTCACAATATGCCTTTGTAAGAAACACGTACCTTCCTCAATTAAGTTAATTCTTAATTGGTAAGCGCGCATACTATCCTGAACGTGTGCAAAAAAAAATAATTAGCGCTTATGATATGAAAAACCCACTATACAGGATAAACACAATTATCAAACGAGCATTTCTCCTCAGTTTTTTGCAAATTCAATTTTAATCAACGCCCGGCAGCAAGGGGATTCTGTTCGATCCTGCTTCCGTTTTATTTTCCGTTTATAGTAACTGACCAACCTATGAACATCCAACAAGTCACTCACTACCTCACGCAAGAACGCAGTGCCACACCTGAGGTCATCTCTTTTCGTGCCACACGCAGGGCAATTGGTATGCTCGGTGTAGCCTTGCCTTTTGTACTTTGGTGGGGTGGCCTGCTCCTCAACAACACGGTATTGCAACCCTCCATCAGCCACTACTACTTCACCAGCATGCGCGAAGCTTTCGTAGGCGTGCTTTGCGCTGTTTCTCTGTTCTTGTTTACCTATAAAGGCTACAGCAAGATGGACAGCTATGCGGCCAATGCAGCGGGTTTTTTTAGTCTGATGGTAGCTGTGTTTCCAACTAACCTGATTGAAGGGTACCCCGGGCAAAGCATGGTAGCCTCTATGCTGGATACCAAAATTCACAACGCTATCCACCTGACCAGTGCGGGATTGTTTTTTGTCACCCTGGCTTGCATGTCTTTGTTTCTGTTTACCAAGAGCAATAAGCCAAAATCGCAATGGAGTGAAGCCAGAAAAAGCAGAAACACGGTCTATAAGGTAAGTGGTTGGATTATGCTGCTGTGTATCCTACTCATCGGCATAAGTGAGCCACTGTTGGGTGTGGGAAAAACCAGCAAGATCACCTTTGCCATGGAGACCGTGGCGTTGTTCTTTTTTGGCATCAGTTGGTTAACGAAAGGAGAGGTGGTGTTTGCTGAATAGGTTGCTTATAAAATACTAATGTTTTACACCATAAAACCCTATAGCTATGCGACTTTTAATATCTTTTTTATTTCTCGGTACTTCCTTGTTATGCTTTTCACAGAAAGTAAAAATTGACTGTCCTCCAAAAACTAAACTAAAAAAGGATGTTAGTCTTGGTTATCTAAATTTGCGAGGAGTACAACTCGGAGAAATTTACAAAATCAAAACACGTGGAACCAAAATCAAGGATATGTCCTTATTAGGAGCTAAAATAGTTGCAATTGAAAATATGGATACAAGTAGTGTTACTAAGCTCAGACAGCATAAGACAAATATTGATTTTACAATTACAACAACAGGAGATGTTAGTGATGCTTTCAAGGCTGAGTTGCAAAGTGAGTTGAACAGGGCTATAACATTTAATCTTTATAATACAAGACCGTATTTGATAAGAGACCCCTACTCACAAATAGCATACTACGATCCGAATATATTTCCTATTTCGTCAAAGGAAGTGTATGCGTTAATTAACAGAGTTACGATTGCTGATAGTTTGATAATATTAACTGAACGGGGATTAGACATTGATGCAAGTTCCAATGTGAATGTTGGAGATTATGAAATTCAAATAGTCAACAACTGCAATGGTATTATTAGATTTAAGGGTAAGCAAGTTCCAGTATTTTTTGAGTTTCTGGTTTTTAAACCAACGATCACAACAGTAACTAGCCCAGTTGTGGGTATTACAGAAGGCAATGAAAAGAAGTCTGTTAAATTAAAAAAAGTGACATGGGTTGAAGTTAAGAATATGGAGTTGGATGATGATTTTGAAAACCCGTAAAACAACTACCATGAGCATCTCCTTTATGCGTTATATTAACGATTTCATAGCCAGGGGATCGCCACTGCGCTAGCTGGCGGATTCCGCCAAAAGGCGGACAGGCAAAATGACGGCAACACCTATTGCCGATACGTAAATACTAAACGAGTTTTTAATAGGATGAGATAGTGCGCAGGCCTGACGCCCCGATAGCTATCGGGGCGGGGGTGTGTCGGAAAGCGGGCGGAAGCATTGTTGCGTCTAGCCTTTTTGTGTCCTTTTTTGGCAATGAAAAAAGGACAAGCCCGCCCGGCTTGAGGGCAGAAGAATTTTATACAACAAACGTAATATAGGAGGGTACATGAATTCCGCAAGTCACGCGTGAGCCACCCACTTCCAACCGCACAACACGCGCGCCAGTTGCGGAGCGCTGGGCTTGTCCGCCCACTGGCGGAAGGGATGATTATTTAAAATTTAAAATTTATCATTTAAAATTAAGTACAGCGCGTGAGCCACCCACCTCCAACCGCACAACGCGCGCGCCAGCTGCGCATCCAGCATCCTTACTTCTCCACACCAATCTTGTTCTCCTCCTTAAGGTGTGCTTCAATCCAACCGATCCACCGTTCATACACATCCAGTGCACGCACGGGGTCTGCAGGAAAATGATCGGGGCCGGGGTAGGCAATGAATTTCGTTTCGATGCCATTGTCGCGCAAGGCGCCAAAGAGTTTGTAGGATCCGGTCACGGTCACGCGCGCATCGGTTGTCTTCGACATAATCAGCGTAGGTGCTTTGATCTTGCTGAAATGCCAGATAGGAGAATTCTTATATGACCACTCCAGGCTGCCCTCGCCCACATAGGGAGATGCTACAATAGCATGCCGCTTCATGCGGTTCAAATCGTTCAGGCTATACATGTCGGTGAAGTCCACAGGGGCAGCGCCCACAACCGCTGCCTTCCACACTTCCGGATAGCGCCCGATCAACCACGAAGTCATCCAACCTCCGTAAGACCAGCCCGATACTACTACCTGGCTGTTGTCGACATAAGCGCGCGACTTCAAAGCGGTCACACCCGTCACCACATCATGACCGGGTCCCTCACTGGGGTCGCGGGAGATGGCACTTTGAAACCCGTTGCCCAGGTTGTTGCTGCCGCGGTAGTTGGGCTCAAATACAATCCAGCCCTTTGCCGCCAGCGCTTGTGGCAATGCGTTGAAGCCCAATAAAGAAGAGGCCGTTGGCCCACCATGTATGTAGAGTACCAATGGATATTTCTTCTCCGGAAAAAAGTCAGGTGGATAAGTGATCACCCCGTTGGGTTGCAGACCATCCTTACTCGGCCAGCTAAACATCTCCTGACGGCCAAGCTTCATGTCATGTACAAAATCGTTAAATCCTGTGAGCAACACCGGGTCACTTGCCAATGTTGGTTTATAGTAAATTTCTATCGCACGGTCTGCTGTCATGCCACTGAGCACCATGCTGCCTTTCTTTGTCGCACTTACGTCTGCAATGCGCACTACAGAACCCAGGTTTACCTTTGTGAATTTCCCTTGCTTCCAATGCCATACTGCACTACTGGTATGGTCAATGCCGCTGAGCAACACGCTGCCATCTTCCAGCCACGAAATGGCATTGATCTGTCGGTCGAGCGTTTCCGTCATGTTGGTAATGCTCCCTGACTTCAATTCCACACGGTGCCAGTCTGCGATGTTAGCAGCTATACCATTGCGCGGATAGGTAAACCACACGTGCTGATTGTCAGGCGCTACTCGTGGAGTGCTCTCATTGTCTTTATTGCTGGTGGCAGGTGTCAATTGTTTGGTGGAAGGGGAGTAAATAAAATTTTTGCTGAAGTCTGAGCTGCCTGAGTGGGGCGTGGCATATTGAGTAAAGGCAAGCAACTTACTGTCTCCCGACCAACTCAACGCAGAGGTACTCAGTCCCGTACTGGTGGAGCCTCCTTTATTCACGCGATGTGTGGTGCCCGCCTCATCGGCCACATACACGTGCGTGGCCAGCGGTGCACTGTTAAAAAACATGTCATTGTCACCCACTTCAAAAGCATCATTGAATGGTTGCGCCTCCGCAGCAGTTGGTTGATCTTCCCTTGCTATGTAGGCCAGCCATTTTTCATTGGGACTGAAGGCAAAGCGTGTCACACCTGTTGTGCTACGTGTAATCACTTTTACCTGGCCCGATTTTACGTTCAGTACGTGTACCTGCTTACCAATTGGGGTGTTTGCCAATAGCGCAATGTCACCATTACCCATCCAGGTGGGGGCGCTGATAGCTGCGAGAGTGTTGCCCACCACCTGTTGTTCTTTAGTGGTGAGGTTCAATACCACCAGGGCCCTGTCGAAATCATTCTTCTCTATATTTCTGCGCGCGGTCATGAACAATGCCATGGTTCCATCGGGCGAAATATTCAGGTCGCTTAAGTTGACCAGGCGGTTGAGGTGCTCCATGCCAAAACGATCCTGCTGCGCCCAAGTGCTAATGCCCAGTGATAACAACAAAATGATAACCGAAGTCAGCAAGCCCACGCGCGTTACATATCTATTCATGGAAAGGGTGTTTACATGAAAGTATAAAAACCGCTATGAAAATCATAACGAACAGTTACCGCACTGTGGTTTTTATTCAGTTCATATACTTTTAGCTGGATTTTTGAGTTTTTAACTACTTGGCAAAAAAAAACAGGCATGTAAGTAAATACACACCTGTTTCCAATTGAGCTCAAGAGAAAGTTATGGCAATACTACAGTGTTGATCACATGGATCACTCCATTACTACCTTTCAAGTCAGTTGCAGTTACATAAGATGCATTTCCGCTGGAGTCTGTTAACTTCACTTTGCCTTTGTCAAGGGAAGCTGTCAATTTTCCTCCACTTACCGTGGTTAATACCACAGAACCATTTCCTGCTTTGATGGCCGACAATACTGCAGCTGCATCCAGGTTGCCACTCACCACGTGATAAGTTAAAATATTGGCCAACTGGGCCTTGTTTTCAGGCTTCAAAAGGTTGGCTACTGTGCCATCAGGCAATTTGTCGAAGGCTGCGTTCGTAGGAGCGAATACAGTAAATGGACCAACTCCTTTTAGAGTGGTTACTAAGTCTGCGGCTTTCACTGCGGCTACCAAGGTAGTGTGATCAGCAGAGCTGATGGCGATGTCTACTACGTCTTTGGTTTGTGCCATAGCAGTTGTAGAAAGCGCCACTGCGAATAAAAATGTGAATACATGTTTCATAATGTCTGTTTGTTTTGTTTCAATCAGCTATTCAACACCCCGGCTATAATTATGTTTAAAATAGTCTTAGATATTTAATTGTGTTTAAGAAAACCAACTCAGCGCAATCACTGATGAGCCCAACACTAAACAAAACCCTTGTTACTAATTCTCAATTTTAAATTTATGTGTGCTGGCAGGAGGGATGAACATTTAAAATTTATCATTTAAAATTAAGTACAGTATGAGATGCTTCAGTCGCCCAACCCGCTTCCGATAGCTATCGGGACTTCGCTTGCTCCTTCAGCATGGCGGCAACAACGATTACAGGTACTCTAACACTAAACGAGTTGGAATAGGATGAGATAGTGTGCTGGCAGGAGGGGTGAATATTTAAAATTTAAAACTTAAAATTAAGTACAGCGCGTGAGCCACCCACTTCCAACCGCACAACACGCGCGCCAGTTGCGCGCTTGCAGGAGGGATGAATATTTAAAATTTAAAACTTATCATTTAAAATTAAGTACAGCATGGAGCCGCTGAGTAGCAGTTATAACCATTTGGCTGATCATTTGTTAAATAAGTGTGAATCAAAACCAAATGAAAAAATCAATCCTAATTATTGCTGGAATACTTGTGTTATTATTAGCAGCTATTCTAATTCCTTATATGATGATGGGCAACACGCCAGAACAACCGTATAAAGAAGTCAGGAAAGTAGGGAATATTGAAATACGATATTATCCCAAAGCGTGGATGGCTACCGTCACCAGCAAGGAAGTCTCCTATAAGAAGAGCAGCAACAACAATTTCAGAAAACTAGCCTCTTATATTTTTGGTGGTAATGAAGGTGAAAAAGAAATAGCCATGACGGCACCCGTTCATATGAATTTTGAGGAGTCTCAATCTGAAATGAGTTTTGTGATGCCGGAAGGATATGACATGAAAAACTTACCAGTCCCGTTGAACAACGAAATTCAGCTGCATGAGTCTGATGCAGAATACGTGGCCGTTCTCCGTTTTGGAGGCTATGCATCCGATGATAAAATTGCCAAAAAGAAACAGGAATTATTCACGGAACTTGAATCCCTGGGCATTAATCACAGCAACAATATCCGCTACCTGGGCTACAATGCACCATGGGATATTATCTTTCGCAGAAATGAAGTGGTAGCGGCCATCAGCAAGGAAGATGCTTTAAAGGAGGGATAAGATTAATTTCAAATTTGAAATTATGTACAGCAGTCGCCCAACCCGCTCCCTCCCGATGGCTATAGGGATTTGCTTGCTCCTTTAGCATTGCGGCAGCAACGATTGAGGTGCTCGTTAACTTTATTAATCTAAATT